>Ga0315285_10001577_pt1 | contig 23904 bp, 19 predicted proteins | sample YL17G09_36_MG_FD_203698 | JGI IMG/M metagenome (GOLD analysis project Ga0315285, IMG submission 203698) | Sediment microbial communities from Yellowstone Lake, YNP, Wyoming, USA - YL17G09_36 | ecosystem: Environmental > Aquatic > Freshwater > Lake > Sediment | place: USA: Wyoming | collected... | reverse complement strand
ATGCTGGACGCACTTGGACTGCCCGAAGACATCGGACGGGGGGTGTTGTTCAAGAGGCTCTCCGAGCTAGACGAGATTCTTCAACCCCTAGGGATGACAATCCGCCACAACCCAATTGGCCATGTGTTCTACCTAGACACAAAAGGGACAGGGTCTCCTGAAGAAGGGGAGTCCAATCTTCCAGACAGGCTCGCCGCGACGCTGCTTGTTGTGATGACCCTCGCCTACCAAGAGGGAGGTTGGGTGCCTGTCAGTCGTGTCAAGGAGTTTCGAAAGAAGACGATAAAGAGCGTACAAGAGGATCTCAGAGAACTGGCAAGGCAGCGCTATGTTGAACTTGATGGAAACAAGAAGAGGGTTAGGCCCGGGTTGCGTGTAGCCTTCGAACTCGACTACGAGGATTTCTTCGAACGTCTATCACAGGAGCCCGACCAGACACCAAGTGAGTGATTAGTCCCACTTCGCTAGTTTTATCAACGATTGGGGCGCCCGAAGTCTGGATTTATCATGTCAAACAGACGCAGTCTCAGATTCGCACATTCGACGTGCCCAGTCTGTGGCAGCAATGAGGTCGCACGTGATGACCTCAAGGGAGACCTGCTCTGTACGAACTGCGGCCAGATAATCAGCCGCAGCGAAACCCGAGCTGTAGGCAAGTTCGATATCGCTCAACACTTGAAGCGAGAGGGCAAGATGACCTTCCCCAAGCTCCTCGAAGCCACTTCATCATCTGAAGACAAGCTCTTTGGAGCAATCCAGAGCATGGTGGATATGGGCCTCATTGAGGAGTTCGAGGGAGCATATCGACTGACGAAACGCGGACAACGCTGGTACAGGCAAAGACTGGGTCAGGAGTGGGGTTATTAATCTCCTGAAAGGGGCGCGGGCCCGGCTACTCAGTTGACTCGCTTGATGACAGTGTGCGTGTATAGCAATATGTGCTCCTTTCCTCAAACTCAAGACTTAATATATAATAGACAGCGTGCAGGTTCAAGGTCCGGCTCTGGACTTTTCATATCTCCCCTCCTAACCACGCGAATACCAACTACTTTCTCATTTTCCGGAGCCGGACCGTTCACTATGATTTGAACTACGCTGGATATAGGTTCATTGTCCTGCCGGAAGTGATTTCTGAACAAATCCAAATCCTACTGAGAGAACGCGGCAGGAAACAGAAAAAGAAGAGAGGAAGGTGGCAGTAGTCGCCACCTTCGACTTGAGTACACTTACTGTTCGACTGCAGCAATCTGCCCCGTTCCGAAATCCGAAGGCTTAGTGCTCTTGCGGACGGCCCAGATAACAGCGGCGAGTAGAACTAGGGCCACGCCTCCGAGCATGAAGTTCACCATCATGTCGGCTCCGAACTTGTAGGTCACGAGTACAGGAGCGACAATCAGGGAGATCAGGTTGATCACCTTGATCATCGGATTGAGAGCAGGTCCGGCAGTGTCCTTCAGGGGGTCCCCCACAGTGTCGCCCACAACGCTCGACTTGTGGCGCTCTGAGCCCTTTCCAGTATTCTGCTTCAGATCACGCGGCTCATCTTCGATGGACTTCTTCGCGTTATCCCATGCCGCACCAGTATTAGCCATGAACACGGCCAGCAGCTGGCCAGAAACGATGATGCCGGCTAGGAAACCACCTAACGCTTGGATGTTCAGCAGAACGCCGACCAGCAAGGGGGCGGAAATCGCCATCACAGCAAGGCTAATCAGTTCTTTCTGAGCGGCCTCCGTTGAGATTCCAACTGCTTTGTCGTAGTCAGGCTTTCGAGTGCCCTCTAGGACACCGGGGATCCGGAATTGTCTGCGAACTTCCTTGACCATCTGGCCCGCCGCACGTGCCACAGCCTTGATGTTCAGGGCTGAGAACATCCAGGGGATTGCAGCGCCAATCAGAAGCCCAGAGAAGATTATGGGATCAGACAGTAGAAGCTGAATGGTCGCTTGTCCCAAAGCAATCAACCTCTCATTCACGGAAACGATGAAGCTGTCAAAGAGGCTCACCGCTGCTATCACTGCAGATGCGATTGCAACACCCTTCGTGATTGCCTTTGTTGTGTTGCCGACTGCGTCTAGGTCAGCCAAGACCTGTTGGGACGTATCGTCGAAGTCACCCGGGGAGAGTTCAGCAATGCCGCCTGCGTTGTCACTGATTGGACCATATGAGTCCATGGCCACGTTGTTGCCAGTGTGGGTAAGCATTCCAATACCGACCAGGGCGATGGCGTAGAGCACCATCACATTGTCACCCATGAACATGAGCCACGACAGCACAAAGCTTGTCACGATGGCAAACAAGGCCGCTACTGTTGATTCATAACCAGAAGCAAGACCGGATAGTATCAAGGTGGCAGTGCCAGTGTCTGTTGACTTTACAATCTCCTTCACTGGAGGCTTCTCAGTCGAGGTGAAGTAGCTCGTGATTGGATTGAACGAAACCGCGAGCATTACACCGATTGCTATCAGAAACCCGAATCGGATGTCACCCATGTAGAGGTAGGAGAGTATGAGAGAAACACATATGGTGAATGCGCTCGACAGCTCATAGGACATGAACATCGCGTGTTCTGCTCCTACTTCCCTGTGTAGGTACTTGCCCCACAGAGAAACAGCGTAGGTCCCTAGCATCGATGAGATGACACCAATGCCACGCACGACCAGCGGGAACACAATCCAAATCAGCAGGCCACCACGTCCAGGATCAAGATAGAGAAAGATACCGATAATCAGGGCTGAAACTATGGTCACTTCGTAGGACTCGAAAATGTCTGCAGCCATCCCTGCGCAGTCACCAACATTGTCGCCCACCAGGTCAGCAATGACTGCCGCATTTCTGGGGTCATCTTCGGGCAGATCCTGTTCGACCTTGCCCACGAGGTCTGCGCCCACATCAGCGGCCTTCGTGTAGATGCCACCTCCAACTCGCATGAATAGAGCGAGCAGAGTCCCTCCGAGGCCGAATCCCAGCAGGGCATCCGGTGCGGCGGCACCGAAGAATATGAAAATCGTGGTCCCGCCCATGAGACCGAGACCATCGGTGAGCATGCCAGTGAACGTTCCACCATGGTAGGCAATCTCGAGTGCGTGGTTGTAGCGTTCGCCACGCTCACCACCAGCCCGTGTTGCCTGCGCAACTCTGACGTTGGCGTTGACGGCGACACGCATTCCAAGTTGCCCCACAACGAGTGAAAAGCTTCCACCCATGACAAATGCCACTGTCCTGCCGATTGCGACCCAGACTCTGGCGTTCTCCTCTGTCCCGAAGACTTGGAGAGCTCCCGCTGTGGGCGGAACGATGTAGACGCTTCCAAAGAGCAGGATAGTTAGTACGGCCAGAATCGGGACGACTGTTCTGAGTTGACGGTTGAGATAGGCCAATGCACCTTCTCGAACTGCGCTCCAGACGGCCACCATCTGTTCTGTGCCCTTGTCCTTGGCTTTCACGCCTGACCAGAGCCAAGAGGCGTAGACAAGGCTCACGATAGCAGCTCCGATCACAAGGAAGACCATGATTTGCTCGTGTAGGGCAAAGTGATTGAGGAATGTATCGAATAACCCTTGCATGTTTAGCTTCACCACACATAGACTATGCATGAATGCAAGTTCGAATCAGAACGGACCGGACTTGCAGAGTCACCTGTGCGATTATTGCCGCCCCGCCGAGATTCGCTCCCTTTAAGGATATCCTCTATCGGCTTGGAGCCTGCAGCCCGCCAGTTGAAAGGAGGTGCAGACAGCGGGAACACGGCTGAGAGCGTCTGCCGCACTGAGTTGTGCGTGAAGCTCAGACCAGAAACAGATTGATGCCAGAAGTCAACACAGCTGGATGGCGCTGTGTGGGGAATGGACCGAGCGAGATTCGAACTCGCGACCTCCTGAATGCAAATCAGGCGATCTAACCGCTGATCTATCGGCCCATTTCAAACAGGCCACACTCGCGAGGCCTACGGTTTCCTCAGGTCAACTTGGAAACCTTTTAGCCCTTACGCTCCTCATAGTCTGATCTTATCTCGTCGAGCCACGCGGGAGCACCTTTTAGCATCGATGCTTCCTCGATACTAAGTTCCTCGAACTTGACCACAGTCATGTCGTCAGGGAGTATGCCACTGACTCCAGCGGGGTCTTCAATCACCAGAGTGAAGGGCACCTTGCCCTCCATTGCCTTATCGATGAGTGCGAGGATCTGGCGGCCCCGCCTCTTCTCGTCCTTCCTGTCTGCAAACTTGACTGCAGCCTCCACGACTGGACGCGTACGCAGCAGGACACCCTGAGCATTGCTTATGAAAGACTCAGCGGTAGGACCCGGCTCGATGTCTATTCCAAAGTCGGGCAGCCTTATCGTGCCAGAGCCTGATCTAACTACGCGAGTATCGAGGAGTTCGGGGCGGTCCACCCTTAGAGTCCAGCGGCTCGGCTTTCTCTGCTCCGTGGCAAACACATCGTTGTGTGCGAAGTGACATGCCGGACATTCAATCATGAACATGACGAGCTGGTTGAAGAATGGTACAGGGTAAAGCACAGACCGTACCAACAGATTACCCTCGTTGCAGACTGGACACCGTATGGCGTAATCCTCTGGCATACTCATCCTTCTGATTGGTCACCTTAAAGCAGTAACCACTTGGCACAGTCCGGACTCAACACAGGGCATAACTCGGGCGCACTAACTAGAAGGCTCAAAAAGGTTCGAACTCATTTCTAGAATCAGCGCCTGCTTGGAGCACGACCAACCATCAATTCATAAAGCCTTCACTAATCCTTCAGAGAGGAGACCGCCTGATGGAAGTCAAGAGCGTCTATCTTGTGAAACGCGAGACAGGGATCTGTATGTACTATCATGACTTCATCGACCCGCCCATCTTCGACCCTCACCTCCTCTCCTCATTCGTCGTGGCAATGACTTCCTTTTTTGACGAAGCGACAAAGTCTGTGACTTCGCAGACAAGGGCTTTCGAAGGGACGGACTACAAGATACTTGTCGAGTTTGGTAACTGGACTCTGGGCGCGCTCTCTGCCGTGAAGGACACGGTCCAGCTCAGAGAGAAGCTGCGTAGGACGATTTCTAAGTTCGAGGAGCAGTTCAACGTGCTAAGGTGGGTCGACCTCGATCTTGCGGTTCATACGCGTTTTGACCGCGATGTCATCGAGGAATTTGTCCGGGATCTAGTCCATCCGGACAGCATCATCCAGGTAAAGCGGGACTGGCAGTTCTACACGAAGGACGCAGAGGTTGTGGCCCTTCTCAGGTTGATACCGCCACTGTGTACTGTCAAAGAGGCGGCTGACTTCCTTGAAGTGCCCATCGAAGTCGCCCTGAACTGGGTCGCAGAAGCCGTCTGGGAGAAGGCCGTTCTCCTGACCAACCCCGTAAAGCCTGATGACATCTACCAGACAACTGATCTTATGGGGACAAGAGGAGGAGTGAGCGGTGTTTCTGAAGAAACCACTAAGGCACTCACGGAGCTGGATGGTGAAACACCTCTTATGATTGCCGCTGAGAGAGTGAAGACGTCTGACTTGAAGCGTTTTCTGGATGACATTGCTCTCTTGGCTAGATACAAGGCTGTGGAGAGGGTTTCGCCTTCCCAAGCCGCACTTGTTCTTCATACATCGGCCTTGCAGACGATGATTGGAATGTACGCGAAGATTCTGGGATTCAGGACTGTACAGCGCGTGTTCTCTGATGTGCGGAAATCGCTCCTCAGTGAACACCCATGGCTTGCGTTTGTGAACGTGGAGGAGAACATGGATCTAGGCATGAAGAGCTCTCTGACCACGGCCACAGTCAGGGGCGATATCACACCCGACACGATTGCCGAAGGGTTCGATGTGCTCTTTCGCTTCGTAACGAAGGAGGTCGAGAAACTTATCGGCCACAAGCCTGTGAAGGCGGTCCTATCAAGAACTAGAGCAGATGTCCAACGGAAATTCCCAAGCAGAGCATATGACATCCAGTGGGAGCGGATGCAGGCCGAGTAGAGCGAACGAAAGGTCAATCAAGAGCTCAATTCAAATAGAACGACCAGCAGAAACCCCAAGCAGCAAAAGTCAAAAGTGGGCGCGGGCGAATCGACCGGGAGAAACCAAGAGGAGCTCAGATGCTTAATTGCGGGGCAAGTTTATTGCTGCATCGTTCTTAGCGGCAGGCATAGGTCTACTTCTTGTTACCCTCCTTCTTGAGATCCTTCTGCTCCATTCACTCGCAGTCATACTTGCTTCGGTCATAGCTCCCGCTTCTGCGCTGCTGATGAGCGCCGTAGGCTTGGCACTCTATGGACGCCAGGGGCTTGCTAGAGAGGACCACCTGCATATCCTGAACCTGTCAATCTCGCTTGGTCTGGTGGCGTTCCTCATCTCTGAACTTACAGCAGCAACCATGTCGCTGCTCATTGACAACGAGATTCTCCATTTCATAGTCGATCTCATCCAGCTCATTGGTATCCTTCTCTGGGCAGTAGGCACAGTGGGCTACTTGTTGACATCAAGGGAAGTACTGGGATACATGAACCCAAGGACCATGTGGGCGGCACTCGTCGTGCCTTCTGTCGCGTACGCAGGTCTTGTGTTGTTCGTCGTCAGCGGTCAGAATCCGACAAGAGGTCCGATTGAGATTGTGACCAAGACACCTGTTGCGCTTGGCCTCTCAATGGTTGTCTTGACCATGATACTGTTGGTGTGGGTGTTCAAGAGTGGTCGCTTGTTCGTGCCCATGGCTCTCGGACTCGCGGGAATGCTGTTGGCGCTTGTGCGAAGCGCCCTCTGGGTGTTCAGCTTTTTCTCGGGGGAACCTTTAGCGGGACTAATGGGGGCTGAGTCCTACCTCTTTCTCGGAGCGTCCTTGGTGACTGCCAGCAAACTATGAACATGGAGCATCGAGTAAAGGTATCTCGCACAGTCCGGGAACGTCCAGCGAAATCCTGCTGACAACATCAACACCTAGACACAGGGGAAGTTTGATAAGACTACGCTCAGCCGTCGACGGAACAACACCGGTGGAAGTCCAATTGGGAGAGAGAGCTAAGGTAAAGGAAACCACAGGGCTTTACAGCAGGGTGTGGAAACTTCCTAGTTATAGAATCATTGTCTTCAGGATGATTCTCTCTGTGGCGGCCACTTCGCTGTTGGCTGCAGCCCTTAGAGTTCTCAGGTTTCCCAGTTTGCTTCTGCCCGAGGTTATTGCCTACTATCTGGTCCTCCTAGGAATACCTGTGCTCATCGGGACTGAACTGCTGTATTTAGCGATAAAGAAGGAAGGTTCTCCTCTGGATCGAAGAAGGACAACTGGTACAGTCCAGTTCGGTATCATCTTCTGGCTTTCACTGGGTCTCGTCGGGAGCATGCTTGACCTGATCACAGGATCCTCATGGTTCGAGCCTAGACTTTGGATGTTTGGTTCCGGAGTCGCCTACTTGTTGTTCGCTTTTCTTGTGACAAGCCTCAGCGACTATCCAGATTGGCGGAACTTCGCCGCTGCTCTCATCCCCACGACGATCTGGCTCTGTTTGTCATTGCTTCTGAGCATCGTGACAGATGCAGTCCCTCAACCACCCCAATCCTGGCTGCTAGCATTGCCTGTCGCGCTTGTCCTTTTCACGATTGTCGTCATGCACCTATTTCGCTCTGTCAGCAGGCCCTTTGAGAGAGATCTTGGTATCAGCGGCCCCAAGCTGCTACGTGCCTTCGGTCACGCCTATCTCGTGGACAACCCCGAGCCATTCGAGGACATCCTGACATCGATTGGAACAGCTCAGGAGGTCCCTATGCAGGTCGTTCTGTTCAAATCAGAAAAGAAGCTCCATGCAGTCGGCATAGTCTTGTATGTCCATCCCGGGCCATTCAGGAATATCGGCAGCAGCCATCTTCCATCGGTGATCATACAGCACGTGAAGTCAAAACACGGTGTTCCAGCTTTTGTCATGCATGGGACTTGCACGCATCATCAAAACCTGACGTCGAAAGCTGAGTACCCCAAGGTCATGGCAGAGATTGATCGCTTGATAGAAGAAACCAACACGCAACCGAAGTTGTCAGGACCACATTGGACCGACTCGGGCAAATTCAAGGTCTGGACTCTCTTCGTGGGCAACAACGCCCTCGCAATCACGACGAGCGCACCCGAGTTCACCGACGATGTGTCAATGGATGTGGGCCTTGAGGCCGCGCGGACTGCGATAAGTCGCGTTCCTCAACTCAAAGGTGTCGCCATCGTCGACGCTCACAACTGCATAGATGATGACGCGGTTTCTGTTATGTCTTGCGATCCCGAAGCCTCTCAGTACATCGACGCGGTGTCAGATGCCATCGTTGAAACCAACAGCAGAGCACAACAGGAAGTTGCTCTCGGAATCTACTACCATGTGCCAGATGACATCACCATCGATGATGGGGTGGGAACGGGAGGAATCGTGGCTATAGCCTTGCAGACCGGCTCCGTCAAGTCGTCATTTGTTTCGATTGACGGAAACAACATGGAACCCGGTTTTCGCGAGGATATCATAATGGCCCTCAGGAAACAGGGCTACGACCAAGCAGAGGTCATGACTACTGACACACATGCTGTGAATGCTGTTGCCCTGTCAAACAAGGGCTATCCACCTGTTGGAAGACAGCGACGCCAAGAGATCCTTCAGCACATCCTCATTGCTTCAGAGAAGGCCAAGGCAAGTCTTCAACCTGTCACAGTAGGACTGGGCTTTGGGAAACTCACAGGAATCACGGTCTATGGAGAGAAGGGGTTTGATGTCCTGACAGAGGATGTCACTGAGGCAGCACATGCCGCAAAGAGAGTGGGGCCCTCTTCTGCAGGAGTGGCCTTGCTGCTCTCTCTGTTGATGACACTCCTTCTGTAGCGACTACTTCCTTTTTCGGCAGGCTCAACCAGAAGCGTTAATGGGACCATTCTTAGTGCCAAGAACCAGTGTGGCGGTGAGATGTTGGTGAAGAAACGAGTACTCGTCTGCATTACCGGGGCAAGTGGGTCCATCTACGGGGTCAGACTCGTGCGGACTCTCAAGCGACTGGGTCAAGAAGTCCATCTGATTGTGAGTGAGTGGGGCGCCACTACGCTCAAACACGAGATGGATATGACTGTCGAGGAACTTGAGGCTGAAGTCGACCAAGCCTACGATGAAAACGATCTCTCTGCTGGGCCATCCAGTGGAAGCTTCCATCTCGACGCGATGGCAGTTGTGCCATGTTCGATGAAGACCCTCTCCGGCATCGCACATGGATACAGTGACAACCTTGTCACACGAGCGGCTGACTGCAGCTTGAAAGAGAGAAGACACTTAGTTCTGGTCCCTCGAGAGACTCCCCTTACCCTGATACACATCAGAAACATGGAGCTAGTGACTCAAGCAGGTGCAGTCGTGCTGCCTGCAAGCCCAGCATTCTGGCACAAACCCGATGCAATCGAGGAACTAGTGGACTCACTCGTGGACCGAATCCTCGTCCACATAGGCATACTCCCACAGACCACACTCGAATGGAAGGGGTACTCAGCTACGGAGGAGCACTGAAACCCGCGACACTCCATGCAAAAGCAAGACTGTCGATGAAGCGGCCGCCTGCTCATTGCAGGTAGAGACCAAGAGTGAGTGTGTGTGAGCAGTATCTGCAACAGATTGGCCTGCGCTGTTCCATCTCCTCGACCTGTTCTGAGTCAAGAGGTCCCCCACAACGTAGACAAATCCATGAGTCCATGGTCTCGGCAAGTTCATCAATTGTGGTCGGCAGCATGGCGATGTCCTCTCCTAGGGCCTCAACCTTGACTTGCGCATGTCGTCCAGACTCGGCACCAGTGATCAGGAATACGACCGCGACCTTCTTCTGAGTGTATTTGCCCTCAGCGTAGCCTCGGATGGTGCCAATGAAATCTCCTGCCACAACGTGCTCTTCCTTGTCGACAATGTGGAAGTTCTTCGCTGGGAGAAGCTTCTCTGCCTTTGTGAACAGAATGCGTGCGTTCCACTCCAGAGTCTGTTCCTGATCTGTCTTCGTGAGACTAGTGAGAATGAGGTCGAAGTCTTTGGATGTCTTCTCTGAAGGTTTCAGAAGGTCGCAGACAGAGCGGATTATTATGGGCTCCACTGGGAGAGTATGGAGCTGGTCGCGGAAGTCGATATATGAGACGGTGGCTACAACCTTACCCTGCACGCAGTCCTTTGTGGGATACAGTGTGAACTGCGGGCTCCGGAAGCCACCAACCTCAATTCGCGAGATTGACTTGACCGATTCGCCCCCCAACTCCATGCAGTCCTGTGGATACGCGACAATGCTCACCGTCACGTTCGTTATCACATAGCCACTTCGATTCTCCACCTTGACCTTGTAGTCGAACTTGCCGCCTATTATCTCGCACCCACGAGTGACCTTGACCACCTCGGCAACCTCATCGATGCTTTCTTCGATCTCCTCTGCGGTGATCTCTGGTGCAGGCTTCGGTGCTTCCGTTGGCGGCCTGGCCTTCCGAGCTTGAATCTCATTGAACGCGCCCCGCATCGCCTCTGCATGATCAGGAGGGACGTCGAAGATATACTTGCCATGGAGCGGGCAAAGGAGCACGACTCTCGATTCTCTTCCCTGATCCTTGACGTAGACAAGGTCGAGTGGCTCATAGCACTCCGGACACTGATAGAGGTGTTCGTAAGCCTTGACGAGTGTCTTCTGGTCCAGTCCCGGCACGAAGAGCCTCTTCGCTCGATGACCGTTCCGGCAGTCGAGTTCAAACTCAATCAGTCCCCGACGGTCTTCGACATCGCGGAGAAAGAGCGGCATCCTGCACTTCTGGCACATGAAGCTTCGGACTATCGAGGGCTCATGGTCCATTTCGGACCCCCTCTTCTTGACATAGTCGAACACCTCAACTGGTACCGATCTCTCTTGCACGCCATGCACCGGACAGACGATCTCGAAGTTGACCTTGTCGCGGGCCTTTCTAGCACGGAGGATGTGTGTCAGGAGGCCACATTCAGTGCACGAAAGCAGCCCGGCAGTCACTCGGTCTTTAATGCTGTCACTCCATGTCAATGCAAGGACTCTGTCTGTCAGATGGCCATCAGCAGGACAGACACACCTGAATCTGTATCCCGCCCGATCCTCCTCGATCGCCCGAATCACAAGAGAGCGCGTGCAGTCGCGGGACATTAGCATTGCCTTCACGACCGCGTCTTCAGGTATCTCAGACACAGCCTCTTTGAGAACAGGGATCAGGCTGGAGGGAACATCCTTCCTGGTAAACCCATGGACAGGACAGGACGTAATTACCCTGGTTATATCCCGACGCTCCTCGGTTCCCGATACAGTCCCTGGGAGACCGCAGATTTCACAATGAACGAAGCGCTGCAGGATGCCCTTCAATAATGGGGGCTCTATAGAAGTCGGCACGTACCGGATTGCCTTGTGGCCGTTTGAGCATCGGACCAGCATCTCGAGTACTGCATGCCTCTCGGTGATATCGCCTATCGCATACGGCTGCCCACATGTGCTGCACTTGAGTGACTCAAGAACTGATTTTGGGCTGTCTATCTCGGCACCCGCAAGTCCGATCGTGGGAATGAAAGCAGCAGGGTATTCCCTCTTCTGAGGACCATGTACAGGACAGAGGAAGACGCTATAGACTTTCGGACCTACCGTCTGCGTGTCGATGAGAGTCATGTTCAGTCCACACTCCAAGCAGACGAACATCCTGCCAAAGATCTCATTCGCCATTCCTTGCGCCTGATGCTCAGAGGCACGCCTGACACCCTTGTGACCCTTTAGGCATTGAACGTCCATGGTCAGAATCATGTCACGCAGTTCCACACTCCGAACATAGAGAGGCTCGCCGCACTTCCGACAACAGAACATGTCTTCCGCCTCGTCCCGGTTCAAAGCCAGGCAATAACAGGTGGGACTGTTCATCCTTTAATACCGTATTTGGGACAGCCGATGATTAACAGCAACTGCCAGCTCTCTTCTGAGTGCCCTACTGTGATTCCGCATGACGGCAGTAACTGCGTCTGATGAGGCCTTGATGAAACTCAACTGCGTTCGCCAGAGTCCAGCTGAGCCCCTACGCCATCGACGCTCTCAAGAAGACGGTCACCTGCCTTCTTCACCTTAGCCCTGTAGCCCCGTGTCGTATAGACCCTCACCGGTTTCAGCGTCCGACCAAGGCTTCTGGCCAAGAGACTCATCTCAGTCACGGGCCAGAACTCATACCCCCTCGAACCCCGCTCGAACAGCATAAGGTCTTCCATCGAGTACTTGCCCGGATGGTAGCTCACTGAAACACGGTCCGGGTAGTCGACGTAGACATTCCTCGGGTCGATGCCAGCCTCTTGGGCAATCTCGCGCTCTATCTCGTACAGGCCATCAGGTGTCGCGAGTTTCCCTAGGAACTGCTCGTCAGATATCGCTCGGTCGCTGGCCATTTTGATTAGATAGCGCTTGTCATAGTCGCGGAAGAGATGATTTGCCCATGTCATTTCCTCTGACGCATCTGAGCCAGTCGACAGGATAGCATCACGAAAAGTGAGATCGTCATAGCCCAGGAACGTTTCGATTTCCTTGTCGGGAAACCGCATCAGTTGGGACCCCGCCTCATCCAAGATGCGCATTAGCATGAGCTCGCCGGCCCTCACAGCCTTGTGATAGTATATGGCCTCAAACATATTGACCCCTGCAGAGAGATACGACTCAAGTGTGAACAGGGAACCTCGCTCCACTGCTACACGGTCTTTGACGATGCGTGTCTGAGCAAATAGCCGCGGGTATTCCAGACGGGCATACTCAACCCCTGCAAAGTACGAATCTCTATTCAAGCTGTCAATAAGTTGAGGATTGATTGGTGCAGTGACAAGATCTACGTGGGATCCCTTGACTAGCACTCCGCGCTCTATTGAATCCTTGACGGTACTCAGCGAGAAACCGCTGTCTTTCACGATGTCTGAAATCTGTGACTTTGCCACGATGAGCTCTGCTAGCTTTCGTCGACTCATACCTCGCACCAAGAGGTACTCTTCCATGACATTCGCCCATGGTCCTTGTGCGAGCGTAAGCATCATTGAAACTAACCTTGCCAACTGGATTTCATCTGTGTCTGCGCTGAGGTTCTCGAAGAACATGTGAGTGATGCGCAGGATCCCGGGCAGTCTTCCCATCGCCGTGATCTCTGCTCCAGGGTACACGAGATGCGTACATGCTGGAGAAGAGATGCGCCTGAGCCTCTGTGATTGCTTTGTGTCCAGAATGGACTTCTCAAGCTGTGTCAGACCCACGTAGCCGTAAATGGGGTCCTTGATTTCAACCGCTGTCTGCAGCTCTTTGATTGGCATGGGTGGCCTCTTACGATTGCGCGCTTCCTTTTTACCTTTCACTATCTTGAACTGTGGGGTTGCCCGAAACTGACTGCTTATGTTCAAGGACCGCCAATCGCTTCAGGAGAGATGAGCTGGGGCTGAATTTAAGCCCAAGCGAGGTCTGTCGACAGGTCTGGAAGCGTCTGAGTTGTACTACCAAAGGATAGCCCTCATTGTTCTGTTGTTTGCCTTCTTGTCACCTGCCGCACTCGGATGTCCAGTAGCAGAAGAGCATGGCCTAGACTCTCCCAAAGGACTATCTCTGCCTTCTCAGAGAGTATATGGGGTTGATTTTTCCCAAGAAGTCTTCGAGGCTGTTTCAGAGGGCATCTGCAAGCAGCTGGTAATAGACCTGACAGCCTTCGGACCGCGGCCTTCTTCTGGCAGCGCGAATGAGCAAGCCCGGTCATGGATAAGGGATCAGCTGACGTCCGTGTCAAACGGTCGGATTGAGGTTGAGGTGTTGGGAGGGAGAATGTCAGTAGTGGGGCGTCTTCCCGGCTGGGTACCTCAGCCGGCTCCCTGCCTCATGGTTGGAGGCCACTATGATACAGTTTCAGTTTCACCCGGGGCCAATGACGATGCAGTAGGAGTTGCCGCTATGCTTGAGATGGCCCGTGTGATGTCATCGTACGAGTGGCCGCTGGATATCTACTTCTGTGCTTGGAATGCCGAGGAGATAGGGCTGCTAGGTAGCAACGAGGTTGCCGCGATCCTTAATGCGCGGGGCGTGAATATCCTGCAGTACTTCAACATCGACATGTTGCTCGTTGCAGACGATGAGGCCCCATCGAATGCGCGCGTGCTGGTGGCCTACAACAAGGACTCTGAGGCGACATATCAAGACAGTCAGTACTATGCTGAGCTCATGAAGATGATGAGCAACAACCTTGGGACAAACCTCATCAAGACTGTCAGTTCCAAGTCCGCGTCCTTCTGGTGGGCCTCAGACCACGTGTCATTCATCGAGAACGGGTACGAGCAGGTCTTGTTTGCGTTCGAGAGTGGTGCAGACAATGATGACGCGTATCACACATCTACAGATACGTGGGACAACCCATCCTACAACTTTACGTTGGCTCGGGAAACGATTGCTTCGATTGCTGCGAGCATGGCCTTTACCATGGCCCGCACTTATGGAGAGCCAGCCAGCCTGAAGGTGACTGACATCATATCCCCTTATGGCTCGGAAACGTACAATGTCGCCATCACTTCTCCGACTGTGCTCGCGGTCACGGCAGTCTGGAGTCTAGGTAGTCCGCAATTCAGTCTCTATGCACCCAGTGGGACTCTTTTGGGAACCTTCCAAGGCACCACCCCTCAGCTCAAGCAGACCATATTCAATCTGACAGTCGCCAGCAATGGGCTGCATAGGCTCAAAGTCAGCAATCCCAATGGAAGCCAATCATCTGTCCAGACAGAGATTCAATATGACACGGATATCGAGGGAGATGGAACTCTAGACCGCTATCAGTACTGGACACTGACCGAGCTCTACAACAAGGACTCGGATAATGACTCCCTCAACGATGCCTATGAGATCATTATCGGGACGTCTCCTTCGAACCCCGATTCCGACTCAGACTCGCTCCCGGATGGCTGGGAGGTCACGAATGGGTTCAACCCACTCGTACCAGACTCACTCCTTGACCCCGATGGAGACGGTCTCTGCAACCTGTACGAATTCCGGAATGGTACAGATCCGAGAAACAACGACAGCGAGTTCGATGGGATGCCCGATGGCTGGGAGGTTGAGCACGGGCTCGACCCACTCTTTGACGATTCCGCCCTTGATGCGGATATGGACGGAATTACAAACCTAGAAGAGTATCTCATGGGACTAGACCCACAAGTCTTTGACACGCGCACGAGTGCTGACTATATGGACGCCGCTATACCGATTGCACTGATCGGCTTCATTTCGGTCATCACCATTATCGCAGCAAGGCAGACGAGGAAGAACTGGAAGACATAGACTCGTAACAGAATCAGATATATGCCACATCGACTAAATCGCAGCTGGGCAACGGGGGCCCGATTGGACCAGTGGTGCGCAAGTGTACATTCCAGAACAGAGAGCCCTTCGGCTAATAGAGATCCAAGAGAGCGTCTTGCCGGAGGATGAGTGGCTTCTGGGAGTTTCAGACCTTGGGTATTTCCGAGGAATGGGCTTCTCGATGCCTGTGTCCTTCGTTGATTACGTCCCAACTGGGAACCAAATGATGCTTGAGGCACACGAGAACGTCTGCGATATAGTATTGGGATCACCCGAATCAGACCTTGACTTCGAACAGGATGATTCGGATTCATGGAATGATCCATTACTTGCAGCCTATGACAATGCAGACCCGCTGCCAATCGAGTCCTCTGTTGGCCGCAGCGAAGCCGGAGCGCATGTGGACCCTCCCGAGGAGCTGCACCTTGCGAATCCTCTGAAACTTGACATAGAACCAATGAATCTCTATACGTTTCTGCCTGGTCTGTTCTACTGCTCTCGCCAACGTGAAACTGTCGATGGAGTCCTCATTGAAGTGATACAGAAGGACTTGCTTGGTATGACCCTCAGCAGTTTCCGTCCAGAGAACGTGCGGACGTTTGACGTACCGAAAGAGCTCGCCACTCAGGGGAAGGACAGGCCGGCACCAGTGACAACAGTAACAGAGCCGCCTGTCACACTTCGTGCATCATGGGCAACTGAGCAGGCATTCCCCCAACAGAGAAGAACGATTAGGGAAACTGTGCAAAAGAGGCAGGCCCGAAGACAGGAGATCAATGTCGGAATCCGCCTTGCAGGCACAGTGTCTCTCGGCAGTCTGAAGGAGGAGTACGTGTCAGGCGCAGTTCTGGCAGGGCGACTTAGAACACTGCTGAAAGACATTGATGAGCGAGGCGTTATACCTCGGCGCCGCGTATACGTGCGAAACCGCAAGTATCCAGAGGGAACAGTGATCGAAACAAGGTATCGCAGACTGGACGGGGTATTGAGCCTCACACAAGACACTGGTATGGACTGTCCTGATGACGTCGATGTGGGCCTTGAACTATCCAAGCTCTCATTCACCAAGCTCGTTGGAGCTGGGACAGAGGTTGGCGTTGAGGAAGCCATAGTGGAGATGCATCAGTTCATTTACTCCAAGATTGGCCATGTCGCTTCGGAAGACGGGATTGCACAAGTTCTGTTCACGGAGGCCGGCAAGTGAGTACAGTCCTGTCGCAAAACATCAAGGCGCTTGTTAGTGCTCTCCAACAGCCCTGGATATTCCGAGTAGCGCGCGAGGTACTTCAACTCGACGCCCGCTCAACAGCAGCGATGGCCAAGGACTCCCTCAGCCTGCATCCTAAAGCCGGTCCGGAAGATATCCTTCGAGAGATGAGAAGATGCATCCTCTCGAAGATCGTATCGAACGAACAGCAGGTAGACTTCATTGTAAAGATTCCCGAGTGGCTTGGGTTCAAGGCCGCCCAGAGCCTATCCAACGTCACACGCGAAACCATGGTAAGATTGTCAGTGATGTCTGCGGCTTCCACATTCTGGCTTCTGACACTTGCGAAGACCGCACTCGAGGCGAGTAGCACGCCGAGAGAACTCAGAGACCGAGGCTTTGATGCTATTGTGAGAAGCTTAGTCGAGTCAGATGCTTCGAGAGACCAACTGGTGAATCTCATGAGAGCGGAGATGGTCAGAAGGGGGATGGATACTGACATCTTCGAGGTCAGGGGAATCCTGAGTGGATATGACGTCCGCAATCCTGTCATTCAAGCCAGAACCCGGACACTGTTCGCATTGACGCTCATGACCCCAGCAGGGCTGCAGATTGATGCTGACTGCCTACTCAAACAAGACCTAGGTCGTCTCGTCCTGAATGCAACAGGTCACATTCTTGCCGCTCAAACCATGAGGCACGTGCGGCAACAGATAGCAGGCGACGGCCGTAGGAAACCATTCGAGTGGCCGATGGTGGGCGACAAGAAGGCATGTGACACCGTGCTTGCGGCCCTCGACGTGCTCACCGAAACAGCCAAGGATGTCACGTGCAGCTCAGTACTGCCCATTGATTCATCTGACCCCTCGATTCCCACTCGAGCGAAAGTCGTGGGCTTGTTCTTGGACGAGCTCATCCTGCATTATTCGGACTTGATACGGAACAGAAGGGGCAAGGGAGACAATGAGGACCTCATCAGTTTCGTCGACCTTCTTAAGGGCGATAGAACCCCGATTTCGAAACGCGTAGCTGAGGTGAGAGACCAGGTCCAGCAACTGATGGGAGAACTGGACATGCTCAAGAGGAAGGCAAAGGCAGGCTTTGTTGTCCATGTCGCACCTGAGAAGATGTATAGCAGCGCTCTCGAGTCGCTAGAGGTGCGACTCAGGGCCAGAGCTAGAAGCGACGACTTCCAGACGGCCTTGGTTGACGAGGCCACACCCGTGTTCAATTCAATAGTGGAGATTGTACGCAAGAATAGACATGCGCTCGGAGAAGACGAGGACAGGTTCGTTGAGGCACTCTGCTTTGAAACCTGTTTCAGGATACTTGAGTCTATGGGCTTCGGGGGCAGCATCATTGACCTTCCTTGGGTTTCCAGGTTCGTGGCCGACCAGACAGCAAGAGGGATCACAAGTACAACAACGAGAGGCACATCGGACCCAGAGGAACGCTGCCAGCGTATAGTTTCGGCTTTTGCGGGTGGACTCATCTACCTGATACTTCAAGCGCGGCAGCCGCCTAAGGTGCAGGCAAAGTGATGGTACTCTTCACGTGAAGGCCCTCATCACCAAATCCCATCTGTGCTGCACCCAAGCCTGCAGATCAGCCAAGCGCTTCTCGTCGCGGGTAGGCTTGAACAGCCTAGAGAAGCGTCCTTGGATCTGAAGGAACTCCTCGATTGGCTTCCTCTTGGCTGGATCCTGATACCGCTTGCTGATGGGACTGAGTTCGAACTTGTCACCTACCCTCTCCCACAGGATCCAGTACCCTGTTTCGACAGCGAGCTTTCCAATCTCTGCGCCCTTCTCAACGGGGTAGTTCCAAGCTTGGGGACAGGGAACAAAGATGTGAATGAACCTTGGGCCCTTTATCTCGCGGGCCTTCCTGAACTTCTCATAGAGGTCTCGCGGATAGGCCGCGTTGGCCGTGGCCTGATACGCAGGCTCATGCGCGGCGACTATGAGGTCTAACAGCTTCTCGGGCTCAGTCTTGCCATACCAAGTCGTTGAAGTCTGAGCATAAAGCGGCGTAGCCCCTGATCGTTGAGTGCCAGTGTTGCTGTAGACCTGATTGTTGTAGCAGACGTAGAGTATGTCAGTCCTTCGCTCGAAGGCTCCACTCAGCGCTTGAATGCCGATATCGAACGTACCCCCATCTCCGGCCCAGACCATGACCTGCGTCGAGTCATTTCCCTTCACTTTCAGTGCCGCCTTCACGCCAGAGGCAGTCGCCGCCGCGGCCATGAACGCTGTGTTCAGGATTGGCACATCCATGCACGTCTTAGGCCATAGTGACTGCACGACACTTGTACAGCAGGCGGGGACGACCTGAATAACATCGCCTTCCAGAGCCTTGTGGGCATGACGCAGTGCCACCATGTCCTGGCACCCTGCACAGGCGGCATTACCCTTGAGCACGTATTCACGTAGAGGCATTTCTTTCACAGTTACCATGTCAATCACCTCAAGTCATGCCAAGTCTCCTCTGGACCCAAGTCACCTTTCTCCATGGCCTTGTGGGTATCAAGTATGATCTCCTTGATGTCGGTCACAGTAATGTCGCGGCCACCGAAGCCACCAAGGTAACTCTTGACAAGTGGGCGGTACTCCGTGGCATAGAGTGAGGCACGGAGATCGTTGACTGACGGACCTCCGAAACCATATGACAGACCTCGATCGAAACATGCGAAGGCCTTTGCTCTCTTCGCGAGCTCCCGAACCCTAGCGACCGGAAACGGACGATACATTCGGATCCTTGCGTTACCGACCTTGTATCCTTCTGCCCTCAGCTGATCGATAGCATCCTTGGCCTCTGAACCGACTGTGCCAAGCGATGTGAACAGGACGTCTGCATCACCACACTTGTAGCAGTCGATTGGGCCCCCGAAGTACTTGCCAAAAAGCCGCTTGTAGTCCCTTTCGACCTCCTGATACACCTTGTATGCGTTCAGTTCAGCCTCATGCATCGCATAGCGAAACTCCTGGTAGTACTCTGGAAACACGATGTTCCCGTGTGAGACCGGGTTGCTCGGGTCCATGACCCAGTGAGGAGGATTGTATGGCGGCAGGAACTTGTCAACTTCCTCAGGCTCGAGGTAATCGAAGGTCGAGAGAGTGTGGCTGAGGACAAAGCCATCGGCGTTTACCATCACGGGCATGAGGACCCTCTCATCCTCGGCGAGTTTGAACGACTGTATGATCGTGTGGTAGAGCTCATCCACGCTTGCAGAATAGAACTGGAGCCAGCCCGTGTCCCGCTGTGAGTATGAGTCATCGTGAGTGACGTGGATGTTCCAGCTCGGAGACACTGACCTGTTGATGTTTACGAGCACAATCGGCAACCGCGCTGCAGCTGCCCAGTGCAGAGCTTCATGCATCAACAGCAAGCCATTCGAGGACGTCGCAGTGAAAGCGCGGACACCCGTCGAACTGGCTCCGATACAGGCGAACATGGCCGAGTGTTCAGACTCAACACGGATGAACTCGCCCTTGTAGATGCCATCCTCGCTGAGAAGTGCAATCTGCTCAGGTATTGTGGTGGCCGGAGTGATTGGATAAGCCGCTACTACCCCGACTCGTGCAGACACGATCGCATGAGCAGCTGCATAGTTCGCACTCATGAGCTCGGTCTTCATACTGGTGCCTCCTTGGTCTCCCCGGAACGAACCATTGCAATGCACTTTTTCGGGCACTCCTCAGCGCAAATTCCGCAGCCCTTGCAGTAGTCCAGATCGATGTGGGGGGTCTCATCCTCGTCTATAGATATGGCCGCCTCCGGACAGAAGAGCCAACAGGTCCTGCACTTGGAGCAATTGCCATAATCAATCACAGGGTCGAAGATGCGCCAGCTACCGGTCTTTCCTGTCGAACCGATCATAGGTCGAGAGTAGGAAGTCTTGGGCATCTGCTTCCTGTTCTGCGGCTCAGTGTTGACTTCGTTTACCACAGGTCACACGTCCGTAAAGGCCCGTACCGGCTCGAAACGCCTCGTTTGTGATATTAAGCGTTTGGATGCAATCGCCAGTGACATCTTCGCAAACGGACTCACGCCAATGCGTCGGTTATGACCTGAGCACCTTTTGTCAGGCCTGGCATCCAGATTCGGACCTCAGTGCCCTGACTCCAATCGCCGTCCACCCTGTCGCCAACCTCCAAGCGGCCCCCGTACTTGCGAAGGATGTGACTGATCTGATAGAGGTCTAGACTGAAGGACTGAGTTGCTCGGTCGAGCAGTCCTTTCTTCACGTCCGGAGAAACCCCAGTACCATTGTCAGATATCGACACCTCATAGCCGCCAGCCTCTTCCTTCAGAAGCACCCAGACCCGTTTATCGGGACGGGGGTTCTGGATGATGGCGGCCTCGAGTATGTCCTTCAACAGGTCTTCGAGGAACTCGTCAGCACGGACAATGGCATCTTCTACGTGGTACCTCACCTCGACCTGTGTGTTCTCGAACTGCCCTGATACCCAATCGACACACTTGCTGACAGCGGCCACGAGCGATCTTCTCCTGACGGGGAGCTCAGACATCTGCTCCATTATCTCGACCTTCGAGATCACTCGGGCACATTTCCTGACAGCCTCGTCTGCCACGTCGAGCAAGTACTCCCTTCCCTCAAGACTACCAGAATCCCTGAGCACTGAAGTGCAACTGAGTACCGTCTGGAGCTGAGTCCTGATACCGTGTGTCATCAGTTTCTCATAGAGGGATGCCCTACTTGCGGCCGAGTTAACACCCAGAAGACTTCCTCCTGCATCTGAGTTCCATTCCAGCAGGGCATTAGCCTGCACCGTGGAAGCGATATGCGTTGCAACCGCTTCAACAACCTCTTGGTCGTTTATGCTGTAGTCCGCCTTAGAGTTCGCCACTTGGATGATCCCCACTACCTTGTTCCTGATGATGATTGGGGACACAAGGCTTCTTCTCAGAGGGATTTCACTATATGTGCAGGCCACAGACTCGTTCGTGAAGAGAGCCTTTCGATCAGCGACTGCCCATATCCAGGTCTCACTCCAGGTGTCGGGCGGAAGGAGTACGACACTCTGCGTGCTTGTCGGAAGACCCCACACATCACCTATGAGGACAGGGCATAGCATGTTCCCATTCTCGTCGAGGTATCCAATGGCCCCAGCATCACTACGTGTGGCGTCAACAACAGTCTGCAGAATCGCCTTGTGAATGTCCGATGGCGAGGCGGTCTGGAAGATAGAGTCTATCAGCCTTCGTACGCTGAGCTCTGTCGATGGAGGACTCTTGCGTCCCTCCCCGTCAGAGTGAAGCGACCCCCGGTTGTTTCCGGACTCCATCAACGACACACCGCCCAGCGCGCACGGCGCGGTCCTCACTCAAGCAGTCTAGGAAACGCATACGAGCGGTTGGATAAGTCTTTCCATGAATTCCTTCGCTATTAGTCCACTAGTTCAGTTTCGATTCACCTTACGTGCGTCACTAGTCTTAAGAGGAAGACACAGTGGCGACCATCTGCCGGCGAGAGCCGCGGTCAAGGTGAGGATGTCGATTGGAGTTCACTGTTGTGCTCGTGCAGATGTCGTGTGTTGAAGGCAGAAGGGAAGAGAATCACACTGCGGCTCTGAAGATTCTAGGGGACAAGTCTCTTGGCAACGGTGCCCGGTTCATCCTCTTCCCGGAACTCTTCGACATTGGCTTTGACAAAGAGGACTACGCTGAGGCAGGACCTGGGGTCCCGGGACCCACAAGTGCCTTCCTCGAACAGGTAGCCAAGAAGTACGCCTCATATGTGGTGGGTACCGGACTCGAGAAGGCACATGCTGGGTTCTACAACACCCTGGCCGTAGCTTCCCCGGCAGGAAAGACAATCGCCACCTACAGGAAGATCCATCCATTCCAGACTGAGAGAGCAGTCTTCAGAGGCGGCGACAGGACAGTTCTCTTCGAAGCGGGAGGAATCAGAGTTGGAGTAGAGATCTGTTATGATATCAGGTTTCCAGAGCTGACCCGCAGAATCGCTCTTGAGGATGCTCACTTGATCTTGGTCCCCGGAGCATTCCCAGATCCGCGCAGCGCTCACTGGGACACACTGCTTGCGGCGCGAGCAATCGAAAACCAGCTATATGTCGCTGCGGCTAACAGAGTCGGTCGAGGGTTCGATGGAAAGACATACTTCGGTCATAGTCAGATAGTCGACCCATGGGGAGTCCGAATGACACGCATGACATCGGAAGAGCAGGTCTTTGTCAGCAGCGGTGACACGAGTTCTGTGAGCTCGGTGAGAGAACAGATAACGTGCTACAAAGACCGCACGCCCACAGCGTATGAACAGGTCCAATGGTTCAGAGAGTAGCAAAGATGAACACAACTGTTAAGTGACAGGTAACTGACTCAGTGGAGACGCGGAGACACTGCCGATGAGTGGCGAGCAATCTGAGAGGATCAAAGAGGCTGTCAGAGCATGGTTCTCGCGTGAGGGCATCAAGGTTGACGCAATCTCAGACCCTCGTGCGGAGTTCCTCTTCAAGGTCAAGTTCATGCGCTTCTTCTTCACTGTGGTCCGGCCGAATGATCAGAAGTTCATCCAGATTGAAACACAGGTCATGATATCACCACAACACCTGAAGCTGCTCACGGCAGAGAAGATGCGAGTGTTCCAAATGCAGGCAATGCGCTTCAGCTTCGCTCAGAACATCAACCTAGGCTTCATACAGCCACAGCCAGGGCAGCCCGGCCCGCAGCCCCCAGGTCCGGGCTTTGTCGTTTCAGACCGCATCTATGACGACAGTTTCTCAGAGGACCGTATGTGGCAGGTGATTAGAAGAGTGCATAGTGCGGTCGACCTTGTGATTCACATCCTTAACGAAGTCACAGGACAAATGGGCGAGAAGCCTCACGGGGCCGAGGAAGCAGGACCGTCTTACTACACATAATGCCCTTCTTGCCATTGTGACAGGGATTCTCAGAATCAACAGCCGTGTCAGTAGCTAGCACTCACCGTCTTGATACTCTGAATGAGGCTACTGTCGAATTCTCGACTTAGGCCGCCCAAGATAGCTATATATCGCCAGCCTACAAATCGTGTCTGACAATGTGATGCCCAGCACACCAACCGAACAGTTGGCATCCGGGACCCGTGCAATAGGTGCTAGAGAGAAGGCACATGTTGAGTCACCATGAGAGCACGCCGACCGTGTCGAATGGGCCATCCTAGCACGTGTTTGATTTGGCTGAGGTATGCTCATGAGAAGAATCCTAGTGCTGCTTATCATCGTGGTCGCCATCTTGGCGACTCCTCAGTCTGCAGACCAACAGCTCTGTGACAGAGAATCGTTTCAGCCGCCGATTCCCGCAGCTCGGGATGGACTTATCTGTGCGGCAGCAGAT
>Ga0315285_10001576_pt1 | contig 23907 bp, 14 predicted proteins | sample YL17G09_36_MG_FD_203698 | JGI IMG/M metagenome (GOLD analysis project Ga0315285, IMG submission 203698) | Sediment microbial communities from Yellowstone Lake, YNP, Wyoming, USA - YL17G09_36 | ecosystem: Environmental > Aquatic > Freshwater > Lake > Sediment | place: USA: Wyoming | collected... | reverse complement strand
GTTGGGAGCGAATCACTCCGCACTCCGCACTCCGCATTCCGCACTTGGGATGACGCTGATCGAGATTATGGTGGTGGTCGCGATCATTGCCGTGGCTGGCGGCCTGGTGCTCCCTTCGCTGGCGTCCGGCCTGGACAACCTGCGGCTGCGCACCACGGCCGAGCGGCTGGCCAGCACCGTGCGCTACGCGCGGGAGCGCGCCGTGCGCCGGCAGACCGTCTGCCAGGTGACCATCGACCCTGCGCGCCGCACCGTGGAGCTGGAGGATTTCAGCACGGGCGGCGGGCAGGCCCAGCGGCGGAGCTGGGAATGGCCCGCCGGCATACGCCTCGATGAGGAGAACGCGCGCGTTTTCCTGTTCGCGCCCGACGGCGGCGTACCCCGGCTCGACCTCAAGCTGCGGAACGAGCGGGGCCGCGCGGCCCGCATCGAGTTCGACCCGCTGAGCGCGTTGCCCCTGGTGCGCATTGAGTAATTTCGGAGTGCGGAATGCGGAGTCATCGGAGTGCGGAGTGCGGAATGCGGAATGCGGAGTTGGGAGCGGATCACTCCGCAATCCGCATTCCGCATTCCCCACTCCGCACTCCGCACTCGGGAGGGTTCACGCTGCTGGAAGTCCTGGTGGCCACCGCGCTGGTGGGGATCGCCGCAGCCGCGCTGATGAGCGGTCTCTCCGGTTCCTTGCGCAATCTGTCGCGCGCGCAAGGCTACGAGCAGACTGTGCTGGTGGCCCGCGCGCAGATGAGCCGGCTGCTGATCGAGGAGAAGCTCAAGCCCGGGCGCCTGGAAGGCCGCTGGGATGAGCGCTACCGCTGGGAAGCGGAGGTCGCGCCGTGGGACCCCAGCGGCCGCGCGCCGGTGAACCCCGACGTGCCGCCGGAAATGGCGGTCATCAAGTTAAGGGTTTTTTGGAAGAGCGTTCGGGGCGAGAAGCAGGTGACGTTTGAGACCTGCAAGTACCAGGGCTGGTCGCCGCCCCAGCCCATACGGTAAAGGGACGCGGAATGAACGCAGAGCAACGCAGTTCGAAGTTTCCATGGACTACGGGAGGCCATCCATGTCCATGTCGCCGCGGCAACTTCATCCGTGGTGAATCGGGCCTGACGCTGCTGGAACTGATCACCGCCATCACCATTTCCGGGCTGGTGGCGCTGGCGGTGACGGTTTCGCTGCGCATCGGCGTGCGGGCCTGGGAAAAAAGCCAGGGCGCGGTGCTCGATCTGCGGCGGCAGGCCAACGCCGCCGACCTGCTGCCTGTGCAGCTCGGCGATTGCGCGATGCGGATTGTAGCGGTGGTGTTGTTCGACCGCACGCAAAGAATGCCGTTTTTTTTCGGCGACGAAACGCGGCTGGTCTTCCTCACCGCGTATTCAGCCGCGCAGCACGGCCGGGGCGGCATGGTGGTGGCCGATTACTTTGCCGAGCAGCAGCCGGACCGCACCTGGAAGCTGTGGCTGAACGAGCATCCGGCGCTGGATGATGAATGGCTGGCGCGCTGGATAGTGGGCACCGAGGCGACCAGCGAGGGCGGGGAGAAGCCGCGGCTCAGGCCGTTCGACGCCGACCGGGCCATGCTGCTGTTCGAAAGGTTGACGGAGTGCCGCTTCGAGTATCTGCGCGAAACACCGGCCACAGCGGAGTGGGTGGCGCCCTGGCCGCTGCTGGCCAATCCGTACCTGCCGCCCGCCATTCGCCTGCAACTTGCCGGAGGCGCGTCCGGCGCGGCGCGCCTTGCGCCCACGCCGGTGTACGCGCGCCTGTCGATGGGAGGGGTGGCCCGATGAGGATGGTCCAAGGTCCAAGGTCCAAGGTCCAAAGTCGCAGCGCTGATTGCGCGCCGGCCGACTTTGGACTTTGGACTTTGGACTTTGGACCAAGCAATGAACGCGGCGGCGTGCTGCTGCTGGTGCTCTGGGTGACGGCCGCGCTATCGTTCGTCGCGCTTTCCACCGCCATGATGGTGCGCTCCGAGGTGGCGGCCACCGCCTACCGGCTGGAAGCGGAACAGGCGCGCCTGCTGGCACAGGGCGCCATCGAGCAGACCCTGTACCTGATGGGGCATCCCGGGATCGCGGACGCTGAAGGCCAGCCATTGTACACGCCCGGGCAACGCCGCCTTGATCTCGCCTTTGAAACCGGGCAGGCCAGCGTGATCATCACTCCCGAGGCGGCCAGAATGAACGTCAACACCGAGCAGCCGGAACGATTGCAGGCGCTGCTGCGCGCCGTGGGAGCGGCCGACCAGCAGGCCCTGGAGACCGCTGAGGCGATTGTGGATTGGCGCAGTCCGGCCACTTCCGACGTCGGCAGCGTGTTCGACTTGTTTTACGCCGCCTTGCCACAGCCCTACCGCGCCGCCCATCGCCGTTTCGAGCGGCTCGAGGAGTTGCTGCTGGTGAAGGGCATTACTCCCGAACTGTTCTACGGCTGGATGGAGCGCGACCGCGACGGCCGGCTGGTGCGCCGCGGCGGGCTGCGGCGCGCGCTGACGGTATACGGCCAGGCCAGCCGGGTCAGCCTCAACGAGTCGCCTTACGAGTTGTTGCTCAGCTTGCCGGGCATGGATGCAGAGCGGGCGCAGGCCATCATAGCGGGGCGCCGCGAAAAACCGTACAAGACGATGGACGACTTGCCGGCCATGCTCCCCTTGGAAGCCGGCAGTGTCGTCGTTCTGTCGCTGCCGGATGTGGGACATATGCGGCTGACCGCAACCGGGCAGCCGGCCGGTTCGGCCACACGCGCCTCGCTTTCCGCCGTGTTCAGTCCGCAGACTGGGGCCCAACCGAGGCGGCTGGTCGAATGGCAGCAGCAGGCGGTAGCCGAGGAGTAGGCAGGCGGCAGTCTCCCAGCCCACAGCCTACAGCCTACGGCCTACAGCCGAGGTTAACGAGATGATGTACTTCGGGACAAGCATTGGGATTGCCATACGGGGCGACGACCTCGAGGCCGTGTGCATGCGCGGCAGGTGGAAGAGGGTGGCCGTTGCCGGCTTCCTGCGCATCCAGGACTACCGCAGCCGCCCTGTCGAGGAAGTGGCCGAGCAATACCGCCGGTTCCGGAAAGCCAGCCACGCGATGACGGCCAGCGCCATCGTGGCGCTGCCGCGTGAGAGCGGGCTACTGCGGGTGCTGGAGATGCCGGCCGAGATTGGACAGAACCTGGCGGCGGCCATCGGCTACCAGGTGGACACGCTCCACCCGTTTGAGGAAGGAGGCGTTTATTTCGATTACGCCGTCCTGCCGGCCCCGGGCGGGCCAACTCCGCCGACTGCCGAAACCGGCATTCCCCGCAGCCCTGTGCGCGTGGCCGTGGGGCTGGCCGAAAAGCCGTCCGTGGATGAACTCTACGACTGGTGCTGCCGCGCCGGCATCGATGTGGCCGGTTTCACTTTTTCCACCGCGGCGCTCTACCAGGCGCTGGAAAAGGGCGCCGGCCTGATGGTGCTCGACCGCCAGGGCGGCTCCACCGAGATTCTCGGCCTGGCCGCCGACGGCGGCTTCTGTTCCAGGCAATGCCACGCCGACCAGGCCCTGGAACGGGAAATCGGATTCTGCACGGCGGAGTTGCGCTGGAGCGCGCAGGACGAGCACCCCGTGCTTTGCGTCGGAGAGCAGGGGGAGGGCACGGCCGCAATGCCGCCGGGCGCGCGGCTCGAGCCGGGCTTACCGGCGCCGCTCCCCGCCGTGACCGCCGGCTCCCCAGGCGGCGGGGCCGAATTCCGCCTGAGAGAATCGTTCACCGCATACGCCACGGCCCTGCTGGGGCTGGAGCGGCGCTTGCCGCTGATTCCGCCCAAGCCCGGCCTGCGGTGGAACCTGTTGCCTGCCGAAAAGCGCCTTTACCGGTCGCATTGGGCATACACGGCCGCCTACGCCATGGCAGCGCTGATCGTGCTGCAGGCTGCCGCCTGGGTGGCCATCGGCTGGGTGCAGGACCGCAATTACGCCGCTTACCTGGATCGGCAGATCAGCGCGCTCAAGCCGCGCGTGCAGTACGCGGACAAGCTGGACGCCGACCAGAAGGCATTGCTTATCAAGCTGGAGACGTTGAAGCGCGAGCAGGGAGACGTCGGCCGGAGAATGGGGGCGCTGCAGGAACTGACGCACCTGCTGCCGGATTCCGTGTGGCTGAATGCGGTGCAGATCAACGATGTGCAGGTCTACTTCATGGGACAGGCAGAAGCCGCCGCCGGCCTGCTGCAGACCCTCAGCCAGTCGGCCTACTTCGAGCAGCCGCAGTTCCAGTCGGCGGTGAGCAAGAACGCCGAGGGCAAGGAGGTATTCCAGATTCGGATGCGCCTGCGGGATGTGCCGCTGCACACCACCGCTCTGCCGCCGGCCGCGCCGCAACCGATGGCAACGGGCGCGCCCCGTGCCGGGGCCGGCATCGCGCCGGGCCGTCCTCCGGACAATGCCGCAATGCCCCGTGCGGCAGCGCCTGCCAAGCCGAACGGAGCCGCGGCCGCAAAGCCCACGACGACGCCGAAAGGGGATAGGTGACCATGCTCGCACTGTTGCGAAACGCTCTAGCGCGGGAGAAACGGGCGCTGGCCGCACTGGCGGGCGCTCTCGCCGTGTTTCTGGCGGCGCAGTTCATCGCCTTTCCGCTGATAGACGCCGCTGAAAAACGCCGCGCCTCGCTGCCGCTGAAAGAGAAAACACTGCGGAAATACCAAAACCTGGCGGCGCTGATCGGCGCCAGGGAAATCGACTGGCGGAGCATTCAGGTCCGGCTGGCAGACAGCGAGCGCGGCCTGCTCGACAGCAAGACCGCGGCGCTGGCGCTCGCCGAGCTGCACCAGCGGCTCCAGCAGCTTGCCGAGCAGCAAGGGATTGCGCAGAGAAGCGCCGATTTTCTGGGGGTCAGGCCGCTGAAGCCGGTGGAAGCCGGTTATGCGGCCGTGCCCATGGGACTGGCTTTCGAGTGCACGCTGGATCAGTTGGCCAATTTTCTGGCCGCCGCCGCGGCCGGCCCCAAGACGCTGTCCATCGAGCAAGTTTCGATTATCGCCAATCCGCCGCGCGACGACCGGCCGCGCAAGATGGTGACCGTCCGGTTGGTGGTGCATGGCCTGATGCTGCAGGAGCCAGCCCGGCCCAAATCGTAGGCTATCGGCTCACGGATGCCGGCCGACAGCCAAACGCCGACGGCCGACAGAGAATGCAATGAGAAAACCGATTGTACTGCTCAACCTGCTGCTGCTGGCGGCCGTGCTGGGAATGGCCGCCGGCATCCGCGCTGCCTGGCAGCGCAATCACATGCGGTACGTCGTGCTCGCCGCTTCTTCGCGCCTTGCCGGCGGGAGCGGCTTCGGGGCCGGCGCCCAGGCGCCGCCGACGCTGCTCGATTACAGCGAACTGGTGAACCGCAACCTGTTCAGCTCCGACCGCAACAACGTGCAGCCGGCCGTCAAGAAAGAAAAAAAGCAGGCGCCGCCCGCGCCGGTCGTCATCGGCACCATGAACCTCGGCAGCGGCATGGTCGCCTTGATGGCCGAGGCGCGGCAGGCAGCCGGTGGCTCGTTCAAGCGCGTCAAGACCGGCGACGAGATTGGAGTGTACAAGGTGGTCGAAATCGCCGAGCACAAAGTCGTGGTCGAGTTCGATGGAGAAAAGACAACGCTGGACGTGTACGAATCGGCTGCCAGCGTCGCCGGCAGCGCGCCGGCTGCCTACTCGGCGCCTGCGCCGGCCTCGCAGGTGCAAACCGCAGTGGCGGCTGCGGTCGTGGGTCCTAGTGAGACGGGTGCGCCAGTCACCCAGGCCGGCGGCTCGCCGAGCGCCGCCCCAACCGCGGCCGAAGGCGTGACCATCGAGGGGAATCAGCGGGTCACCCGGAGAATGACGCCGTTTGGCATGATGACCTATCGTGAAGCAATCGCGCCACAACAGCAACAAAAGCCACAGTGAGGCAGGAACAAAGATGAGATCTCGTTTTTTTCACTTTTTGGTGAGTGTGATTCTGGCAGTTGTACTGGGCTGCCATCCCGCCGCCGGGCAACAACCGCCTCAGCAGGCCAGCCCGCAGCAGAAAGCGGCGCCACAAAAGCCGCCGGCCGAGGCCCCGAAGCCTCCGGCCGCATCACCGCCGCAGCCGGAGGCCAGGCCCGAGGAGGAAGAATACGAGATGATCGAGCGGCCGACCGCCTTCGGCATCATGCGCTACCGGGTGCCGAAGCAGAAGGGCGCGTCCGGAACCGCTCCGGCTGCACTCCCGGGCGAGCAGAAAGCGGCGCAGGCTCCCGCCGCGCCCGGATCCACACCGGAGCAGAAACCGGCCACGCCCCAGCAGCCGGCGGCGGCTCCCGCCGCGCCGGGACCCACGCCGGAGCAGAAACCGGCCACCGCCCAGCAGCCGGCGGCGGGGGCCGGACCTCCGGCGGCGCCGCCCGCCCAAGCGCCCCTGCAGGCCCCGGCTGCCCCGCCGCCAGCGGCGCCGGCCGAGCCGCCGGCCACCGCCGGCAGCGCGCGCGTCAGCCTCCACCTGGAAAACGCCAACATGCTCCAGGTCATCGGCATCATCGCCGCCGAGTTGAAGATGAACTACATCGTCGATCCGAACGTGAGGGGGGCGGTCAACATCAATACGCTCGGCGACCTGCGGCAGGAGGATTTGCTGCCGCTGCTGCAAGCCATCCTGCGCGCCAACGGCGCCACCGCCGTGCAAAGCGGCAGCTTCTGGCGCATCGTTCAATCCAAGGAAGCGCAGCGGATTCCCATCGCCATCTCCCAGGAAGCGGATGCCGCCAAACTGCCGGCCGACGACCGCGTGATTATGAACATCGTCCCGCTGCGGTTCGTGACCGCGGCCGACATGTCGAAGATACTCTCCGTTTACCTTTCCGAGACCGGGCAAATCGTTACGCACGAGCCGGGCAATATCCTGATGATCACCGACACCAGCCGCAGCATGAAGCGGCTGATGGAACTGATCAACGTCTTCGACACCGACGCCCTGGCCAAGCAGCGCGTTCGCGTCTTCCTGGTGGAGAATGCGCGCGCCGGCGACCTGGTCAAGGACTTGACGCAGATCTTCTCCGCCTACGCCTTGTCGGATAAGACCACGGCGGTGCGGTTCATCCCCGTCGAGCGGCTCAACTCCATTCTGGTCGTTTCGGGCAACCCCAACGTGTACACCGACGTGCAGCAATGGCTGGAGAAGCTGGACCAGCCCCAGCGCAAAGTCGGAATCCAGAATTTCGTGTATAAGGTGGAGAACGGAACGGCCGAGAACCTGGCCAATATATTGGCCAGCCTCTATGGAATTGGCCGGCTCGTGACCCGCGCAGGCGGCGGCCCGGGTGTGAGTTCCGGCGCGATGGCCGGCGCACCGGGCGGCACATTCGGCGGAGCGGCCGGTGGCGGCAGTCCCGGCGCCGCGATCATCGGGGGTGGCGCCGCCGCGACGGCTGGGGGCGCTGGGGCAGCCCCGGCCGGCATGGCGACCATGCCCGCCGCCGAGGTGAGCGGTGGGGAAATCTCCGTGGCGGCCTCTGGCGGCACCCTCCAGGCCCCGGTCCGCATCGTCCCCGACCTGATCAACAACGCCTTGCTGATTCAGGCCACGCCCCAGGATTATGAAACAATCCGGGAGACGCTGAAGCAGTTGGATATCATCCCCCGCCAAGTGCTCATTGAAGCCAAGGTCTATGAGGTGGACCTGACCGGCGCGCTGGCCTTCGGTGTCGAGGCCTTTCTGCAACAGCGGAGCGGGACCGACCGGCAATTGTCGGGGCAGTTTGCCCAGAAGGGCGGCCTGTTCCCCAATCCCGGCCTGAGTCTGTCGGTCGGCACGCTGCTGGGGCGCGCGCGCGAGTTGCTTTTCTTTCTCAACGCGCAGGAGAATCGCGGGCGCACCCGCGTCCTTTCCGCGCCCACCGTGCTGGCCAGCGACAATATTACGGCCCACATCCAGGTGGGCGCCGAGGTGCCCATCCTGACCTCCCAAGGGGTGGTGGCCGGCGCCCAGGCCGCCGGCAGTTCCCTGTTCACCAACACCATCCAGCAGCGCGATACCGGCGTCATTCTCAGCGTCACGCCGCGGATCAACCCCAGCGGCATGGTCACCATGCAGATTCAACAGGAAGTCAGCTCGCCGCAAGCGCCGACGGGGGGCGGAATCAACTCGCCCTCCATTCTGAAACGCTCCGTGAATACCCAGGCGACGGTGAAAGACGGAGAGACCATTGCCTTGGGCGGGATTATCTCCGAGAATCGCATTTACTCGAAGAGCCGCGTTCCACTGCTTGGCGACATTCCCGGAATCGGTCTGCTGTTCGGCAGCACCTCCTACTCGGTTTCGCGGACCGAACTGATTGTCCTGCTGACCCCCCACGTCATGCAGACCGTGGACGAGATCCAGCAGGCCACAGAGGAGTTCAAGTCCGGGCTGAAAGGCTTGCGGAAAATGCTGCGCGGCAAAACCGAATAAGGCTGTAGGCTGTGGGCTGTAGGCTGGCGGCTGCAAGTGCAGGCTGCAGGAACTGCACGCGGTGGCCTGCGGCCTACAGCTTACAGCCTGCTCTTAACAACATGCGTGTTCGGAAAACTCAATCGGTTCCAAAACAGCAGCTCAAGTCACGGCGCAAGCCGGGGGCGGCGAAGCCGGACCGGCCAACAAAGCCGACCGGCGAGCAGTCATTCGGGTGGCTGCTGTTGACCGCGTTTTTTGCCACCGGCGCCGCCGGCCTCATCTACGAGATTCTTTGGGTCAGAGCGCTTAGCTTGATTTTCGGCAGCACGGTGTACGCGGTGACCACGGTGCTGGCCGTGTTCATGGGAGGCCTGGGCGCCGGGAGTTGGGTTTTGGGGCGCAGGTTCGACCGGCAGGCGCGCCCCATCCTCGTGTACGCCTGGCTGGAGGCCGGCATTGCCGCCACTGCGCCGCTCACCTTCCTGGCGCTGCCGTTGCTGCGGCATATCTATGCGGCGGCGGGCGGCGGCACCGGTCTGCGCTTCGCCGGTTCGGTTCTTCTGTTGCTGGTTCCCACGTTTCTGATGGGCGGCGCCTTCCCGTTGCTGGTCCGCGTATTTCGCCAGCACGAGGCCGACACCGGCGTGCCGGTCAGCCGCCTGTATGCGCTGAACACCGGCGGCGCGGTGGCCGGCGCGGTCGCCGCCGGATTTGTGTTGATGCCCGCACTCGGAATCATCCGCGCGGCCCTGGTGGCGGCCGGCTGCAACGTGATAGCGGCCCTGTGCGCGCGGGCGGCTGCGCAGCGCGCCGAGCTGGGCGCAACCCTTTGGGCGGCGCTCCAACCCCCCAGCCCACAGCCTACAGCCGCCAGCCCACAGCCTACAGCCCACAGCCTACAGCCTACAGCCCACAGCCTACAGCCTACAGCCGGCGCCTGGGCCGCCGCCGTTTCCTTCGTTTGCGGCGCGACGGCCATGATCCTGGAGGTCGCCTGGACGCGGCTGATGGCTACCCCGTTGGGCGGTTCGACCTACGCCTTCACCATCATGTTGGCCGCCTTTCTGATCGGCATCACCGGCGGCGCACGGTTATTTGCCCGCCTGGCGCCCCGGCTGCCGGTCGGCCGCCAGGGCCTGGCCTTGCTGCAGCTAGCCACCATGGTCACGGGGGTGGCGGTGCTGGGCGCGTGGCGCTTGCTGCCACATCTCGTCTTCTGGCTGCTGCGCGTTTCCGGAGAATCGTTTGTCTGGCTGGTGGTGGTGCAGTTTCTGGCGGCCTTTCTCATTCTGCTACCGCCGGCTTTGCTGTACGGCATCGGATTTCCGTGGCTGGCCGCGCTCTATGCGCCCGGAGAAGAAGGGGTGGGCCGGCGCGTCGGCCGTCTGTATGCCATCAACACCGCCGGCGCTATCACCGGGACGATCCTGGCGGGCTTCTTTCTGTTGCCGCGGATTGGCAGCTACGGGGCGCTGGCGGTGGCGCTGGGCGCCACCGGAGCCGCGGGGATGCTCTTGCTCTCCGGATGGAGGCGTCCCCTGGCCCTGGCCGGCATCGCCGTGGCACTGTTTTCCGCCAACGCACTGGGGTTGTTCCGTCACTCTGCGGTGGACCAGCAGGCGCTTGTGGCCATGTATCGACAAGTGCAGGCCCGTTCGCCGTTTTCGCTGGGGGAAATCGCCGCGCTCAGAGATCTGGTTTTTTTGGAAGAGGGCCTCAATTGCACGGTGACGGTCACCCGAACCGAGCAGAACACGTCGCTGCACGTGAATGGGAAGGCCGATGCCAGCTCTAACCCCAGGGACATGCGGACCCAGATTGCGCTGGCCGCTGTGCCCTTGGCCTCGCATCCCGCTCCCCGGCGGGTTTTGGTGATTGGTTTTGGCGCCGGCGTCACTACCCACCTGGCCGCCATCTGGCCGGGCGTCGAGCGTGTGGACACAGTCGAGATCGAACCGGCGGTGTTGCGTGCGGCGCCTTACTTCAAGGACGTCAACGGGGAGGTGTATCGCAACTCGCGCTCCCGGCTGATCGTAGATGACGCCCGCCATTTCCTGTTCACCACACGGGAGCGATATGACGTCATCATCTCCGAGCCGTCCAATCCCTGGGTTGCAGGCGTCGGCAATCTCTTCACTTCCGAGTTCTATAAAGAAGCGGCGGCCCGGCTCAACAAGGGCGGCGTGCTGGTCCAGTGGGTTCAGGGCTATCAGTTTCTGCCGGAAGATCTGGCACTGGTCGGGCGCACGATGAAGGGCGCCTTCAGCCGGATTTCCCTCTGGAATGGCGAACCTACCGATCTCTTGCTGGTTGGTTCGCAGGAACCCGCCTGGCCGGTGACCGCGCAGTGGCAGGCGCTGTTCCAGCGGCCCTCGCAGGTGACGGATTTGCTCCGGCGGTACCTGGCGGTGGATGGCGCCCACGGCATCTGGGCGTATTGCGCGTTGGGCTACAAGGATTTCACGCAGTTCTCCGGCACCGGGGAGGTAAATGCCGACGACCAGCCGCTGCTGGAGTACCGCGCCCCCTGGCGGCTCGCTGTTCCGCAGAGCGACATCCTCTGGAAGGCCATCTCGGAGGCCTGGACCGAGACGGCGGCGCCGCTTCTGCCGCTGCCGCCCGACGGGAAGCTGGCCGTTGCCCAGACGCTGCTCCGTCTGGGCAGCCCACAGGAAGCGATTGATGTGGCCAAGTCAGTCGATGACCAACTGCGCGATTCAGCGCGATTGGCCCTATTCCAGGGAGATCTGCAGCGCCAGTTCGGCGCCGCGGAAACCGCCGAGCTGGCGTATCGCAGCGCCATAGAGAAGGGTGAACGGGCGCGCGGGCTGGCCGGCTTGGCGCTCAACACCCGCCAAAAAGGGAACGCAGCCGCGGCCGAGCCGCTGCTCCGCGAGGCCATCGCTGCGGCTTCCTCGGCGCCCGATGTCGACCTGGGGGAACTGCAGTCGGCACTGGCCGCCGTCCTGTCGCAAACCGCGCGCTTCGACGAGGCCATTTCCTGGCAACAGAAAGCGGTCCACAGCGACGAGCCAAAGCGCTACTTGCGGACCGCCGAACTCGCCCAGCTTTACTGGCGCAAGGGCGACACGGCTGCCGCCCAGGCGGCCTTCCAACAATCGCTGGCCCTCGAGCCTTACGGCTACGACGCGCATTACGGCCTCGCACACCTCTGCCTGACGTCCGGGCGGATCGAGGAGGCGGTTCGCGAGTTCCGCTTCCTGCTGCGCTACCACCCCTTGAGGCACGTCTCCGTCTGGGAATCCGCCGCCGACGCTTTGCGCCGCGCCGGCCACCAGCGCGAGGCCGATCGGGTGCTGGCGCGTCGCCGCGCGCTGTTCCCAAAGTAGGCTGTGGGCTGTGGGCTGTAGGCTGTAGGCTGTAGGCTTTCGACTGTGAGCCACGGGGTGTACGCTGGGAGCTGTGGCTTGGAGTCGAGTTTTCGATTTAGGGCTGCGACTGACTAGATGGGCACCTGCTTTCCAGAGGGCAGTATGCGCGACCATGCCGAGCTTCCGGCCTCGGCCCGGCGGCCGATAGCCTACAGCCCACAGCCTACAGCCCACAGCCTACAGCCGGCAGCCCACAGCCTACAGCCCACAGCCCACAGCCTGCAGCCCACAGCCCACAGCCCACAGCCTACAGCCCACAGCCCACAGCCCACAGCCCACAGCCTGCAGCGTACTCTGCTCGCTGCCGGGGTGCTCGTCTACGCGCTTCTGGCTGCGTGTCACACGCTCAAGAATTTCGATCTGGGCTGGCAGCTTGCGGCCGGCCGCTACATCGTGGAAACCGGCCAGATCCCCCGTCACGACATTTTCTCCTACACGGCGGCAGGCAAGGAGTGGATTTATCCTGTCGGCGCGCAGATTTTTTTCTATCTGCTTTACCGCCTGGGCGGGTACGCGGCGCTGACGGTGCTGGGCATGGTCGCTTGCGTGTCCACCGCGGCCGTGCTGTTATTCGGCCGACAGCCGACAGCCGACAGCCGACAGCCAGATGTTTTCCGCCTGTTTCTGGTGGCGCTGGCTGTACCCTACCTGGCGGATCGCACCGGTGTTCGCGCCGAGATGTTCACCACGCTACTGCTGCCGGTAGTGCTGCTGATCGTCTGGCGTTACATTGCCAGCGCCGGCGTCTCGCCGGCAACGTCAGCCGTCAGCCGCCAGCCGCGTCACATCTATCTGCTTCCCTTTCTGTTTGCGCTCTGGGCCAACCTGCACCAGGGGTTCCTCTTCGGCCTGGCCATTCTGGCTCTGGCGACGGCCGTCGAGCTGGGCCGCCGCATCTTGGTGCCTAGCCGTCAGCCGTCAGCCATCAGCCATCTTCGTCCGCTGCTCGCTGTCTCGGCGTTGAGCGCGGCTGCCGTGTTGTTGAACCCCTGGGGCTGGCGCCTTTACTCTTCTCTGTGGCGGGTGCAGCAGGACCAAGCCTTCCAGCGGGGCTTGATCACCGAAGCGACCGGGGTGCCATGGGGTCTGTGGCGGCTGAAGGACGTGATCCGCTTCGATGATCCCAATGCGGGGTTCTGGACGTTGCTGCCGCTGGCCTTGCTCGGAGTGGTTCTCGCGGTCTGGCGCCGCCAGGTTTTTGCGGCCGTGGTGCTGGTGGGGAGTTGCTGGCTGGGCCTGCGATTCTTGCGCGGCCAGATTTTTGTAGCGCTGGCCAGCGCCATCCTTCTGCCTCGGCTGGCGGCTGGCGGCCTCCCAGCGGCTGTCGGCTGTCGGCTGTCGGCTTTCGGCTCTTGGCTGAGGGCTGTGCTGCTACGCCAGAGGAGTGATAGGAGGCCGCCAGCCGCAGGTCGCCAGCCGCCAGCCGCCAGCCGAAAGCCGAAGGCCGAAAGCCGAAAGCCGAAAGCCGATGGCCGATGGCCGATAGCCTACGCGCTGGCGGCGCTGCTGGCCTTGCTGCTGGTGGTTCGCTCCGCCGATCTGATCAGCGACCGCTACTACTTCAAGCACGGGGAAATCACAAGTTTCGGCGTCGGCCTGTCCTGGTGGTTTCCCGAGCGGGCCTTGAATTTCATCCAGCGGGAGCGCCTGCCGGGCCGCCTCTACCACGACTACAATCTGGGCGGGTGGGTGATGTGGCGTTTGTGGCCGGGCTATCAAGTGTACATTGACGGCCGCGCGCAACCCTATACTCCCGAGGTCCTGATCGAGGACAACGCGCTGGCCGGCTGGAAGCCAGGTTCGCCGGAATGGCGCGCGTTCCTCGACCGCTGGGGAATCAACACCGTGCTTCTTTCACTGGCGCGCCACCAGGGAACCCGTCTGACGCCGGCCGAATTCTGCGCCGCTCCCGATTTCCGGCTGGTCTACCTCGACGAAGTTTCCGGAATCTGGATGCGCGCCACGCCGCAAAATCAGCCCTGGATCGGCCGCCTGACCGTCCCCTGCCCGCCGCCGCCCATTCCCGTGGCCGGATCATCCCCGTCAGAACGGTACATTTTCCTGACCAACGCCGGCGACGTCTACCAAGCCTTCGGCCGCAACGACGATGCGCTGGAAGCGTATCAGCAAGCCACGCAGATTTTCTCCGGCGACCCCGCTTTGCACTACGCCATTGGCAGGCTCTGGATCAGCCTGGGGCGTCCGGCTAATGCGCGCCGGGAATACGAGAGTTCTCTGAACCTGGGCGAGTCAGCCGGGGTCTGGCAGGCGATGGGCTGGCTCGACGCCCAGCAGGGCCGGCACCAGGAGGCGGTCGAAGCTTTCGCCCGGGCCGCGGCGCGCGCGCCGCTTCCCCAGGAATGCTACCGCCTGCTTGGTGAAGCATGCTTGCGAATCAACCAGCCGGCCCGGGCCCTTCAAGCATTCCAGAAGGCGCGTGAGACCAACCGCCTCCGCGGCCAAGCGGCATGGTTGGCCGCTCGCTGGCTGGCGCAAGTCGAGGACGGGGAACGCCGCGCCCGCGCGATGCTCGGTAGGCGGTAGGCGGTAGGCTGTGGGCTGTAGGCGGTAGGCTGTGGGCTGTGGGCTGTGGGCTGTAGGCTGTGGGCTGTGGGCTGTGGGCTGTGGGCTGTAGGCTGTAGGCTGTGGGCTGTGGGCTGTGGGCTGCAGGCTGTAGGCTGTGGGCCGTGGGCTGTGCGCTGCGGGTCATTGATGCGGATGGTACTTTTTCGGAGAGGGATATGCGCGACCATACCAAGCTGCGTGCATTCGAATTCGCCGACAAGTTGGTTTTGGAGGTGTATCCGGCGACCAGGCGTTTCCCGAGAGACGAGCAATTCGGGCTTTCCTCTCAGTTGAGACGAGCGGCTCTTTCGATCGCCTCGAATATCGTCGAGGGATGCGCTCGCAACAGCAAGGCTGACTACTTGCGGTTCATTGACATGGCTTATGGATCCGCGCGGGAGGCGCAATATCAGCTTTCTGTGGCGTTCCGCCTCGGTTACCTGGACGAGCCGCAATACAACACACTCCAACAACTATCTGAACAAACGTCGAAACTGCTCGGAGCGCTCGCAAAAGCGCTTAGGCAGCAACCGGTCGAGTGAGGGCCACAGCCCACGCCCCCCAGCCCCCAGCCCTGCAAAAAAAGCTTGACAACCCACCCGCCGCTTGGTATTGTTCATTCGCCTTCTGTGGGTTGCAGCTTTGGAAACGTTTGAACCCGGTTTAGCTTTGAGAGAACCGGAGCGAGAGCGCGCCATCCCGCCTCCGGCCGTCGGGGAGAGAAACGAGAAAAAGCGTTGACAAGCACCTGCGCATGCTGGTAGAAGGAGCGCGGTGATCTTTCCCGGACGGTGCCCCAGGTCAAAACTGGAACGAGAGGTACAAGCGGTGATTGACGTGTACCGGGTCGCCCAAGATTCAGATCAACATGCGAAGGAGGTGATGTGGCGCGTTCTGAGCGTTTCATGAGCCGGCTGTAGTGTCGCCGGCCGGGCCCTTGTTCGGAGAACCAGGTTGAGGAAAAACCGACGAACCAAAATCTGACGTGATCAACAAGGAGAAAGAGATGAATCGATTCACTCGAAGAAGCGCTCTGGTTCTGGCAGTAGTGTTGCTGCTGGCGGGCGCGACCACATCGTTTGCTCAATACACGCCCGTTCCCGCGGGTGCAATGAACTTCACGGCCAGGCTGAATGCCGGCCAAGCCACCACCAATCCGGTCCGCATCGCCGGCATGGCCGAGTGGGTCTATGACTTGGTGTTGACGCAGGGGACGGGGACTCCCATCGTTCCCGTTGCCGTCGCGGCGACAACGCTGACGGGCGTGGCCGGCAGTGCAGTGACCATGACCTTTCAGATCTCCTACAGCGCCAACATCAGCAACAAGGTCCTGAACTACACCCCCACCACTGCGGCGTGTGGGGCCGGGGTCGCCTTCCCCGCAGGCACCATCACCCTGCCGCCTGCTACCCAAAGCAACCTCGGCATTCAGGTGATCATTGCGAACATTGCCTGCGGCAACGGCACCAAGAGCAACACCCAGATCGGGTGGAGCGCGGTTGGCTCAACGTTGAACATCCTGTTCACCACGACGAGCACCGACGCGGCGAACCTACCAGTCCCGACGGTGGTGTTCGGCACTCTCACCGCCGCCACCACCATCACTGTCAAGGGCGTTCGCTTGAACGTGTCCTCGCTGGGCGCCACGCCGTCCATCACGGCGCTGACGGCCAGTTTCAACGCTTACCCCGCTACTAATCTGATAGTCAACGACCCCAGTCCCGCTACGCAGAATGTGGCCACATCGATTCTCCCCGGCCTCAGCGGCGCCAGCAAGATCAGCGGCAACACCGACAGCAACTTCTACTTCATCACCACCCCGGGCAGCAAGGTGAATAGCGGCTTCGGAACCTGCAACGCGGCGGCAGGCGACGTCTGCGGCACTAACCTGGCGATTCGGCCGAAGAGCAGCTACGGCCAATGCGACATCGTGGGGTTACCGGGAGGCGGTGCGGCCGGCGGCAGCGTCGTTATCACCGGTGACGGCAAGATCAACACCGGCGGCCTCAACGCCTTCGGCGGCAACGGCGGCGCCAACGCGCTCGGCATTAAGGTCACGGAGGGCGCCCCCGGCATTCTGAGCACGAAGGCGGCCGAAGTTTGCAAATCGGCCACGGGTTGCGCCCCCGCACTAGTCAACAGTGAAGTGGACGCCGGCACCCGCATCCGCATCGATTTCAGCGGACTGCCCTCGCAGGTCGTGGTGATGGGCGCCGAGCAGGTAGCTGCTACCGAGAACGACAATGCTGCTCAACCTGCTTCGGGACTCACAGTGGACTTGGTTGGGGCCAACTACTGCACGGCGGGCCTCAGTTGCATACAAGCCAACCAGGCCGTCGGCGACATTCGCGCCGCCAGCGGCGGGACCGTCACCTTCGAGTACGAAGTGTCGGCCAACACCGGGGCGACTAGCGGGAACCTGTCCTCGGTGATCATCCCGTTCTGGCTGTACCGGACGTCCACGCCGGTTGACTCCCCATCCACCATCAACATCTCCGTCCGGCTGTCACCCCTCCTGGGCGGCTCGGTCGTCCGCTTCAGCGACGCCGCGCAGACGGCGTATACAACGACGGTCGCCGTCGACCCCTGCACGACGGATATCTTCTATCCGTGGCTGCTAAACACCTCCGGCTTTGACACCGGCATCTGGATCCTGAACGGCAGCGACCAGGCAGGCGACTGCTCGGCCAAGTTCACCGAGACAACCGCCGACGGCGTTAAGACCAAGACGACCAAGACGCCGATCCTCAAGTCCAAACAGGGCTTCGCCTTCACAGTGTCGGACTCCACTTATGGCAACCCCGGCATGGGCAACGGCTTCGCGCGAATCACCTGCAACTTCCAGGGTGGTCACGGCGCAGCCTACGTATCGATCGGGTACGGGGTCGGGTCCACACTCACCCAGCAGATAGGCGCGGCGCCTATTGGCACCGCGTACCTGGCGCTCCAGGGCACCGAGACGTCCGGGCGCTCCAACCGTTAACGATTACACTCGGGAGTTTTTCCCGGCGGGGTGACCCTTCTAAAGGGTCACCCCGTTTTTCTTTTTGCGGCACGCCCATCCCCCCACCTGATTTTCGGGTTCCTCTCCCAAAAGTGTAACGGCGCAAGGCGCAGCCCGCGAAGCGGGCGGAAGAGTAAAGCCCATGGCGCAAGCCGTGGGTATCGGTTCAGCGCTCGGTCAGCCCGCGAAGCGGGCGAAAGATCCAAGCCCGCGCCGGCGATTTCTCGGTTCCGAAAAGGGTTCTCTTTGCGGCAGAAGGCAGTCGATGCCGCCCCTCCGCGCTGCGCGCAGACAGCGAACGCCGTGGGCCTCACTCTTTCGCCCGCTTCGCGGGCTTCAGCACCTTAACGCTTTGCCCCCCACGGCTTGCGCCATGGGCTTTCGTCTATCGCCCGCTTCGCGGGCTGGCCCGCATTCGGGCTCGCGCCCCCAACCTTCCTGTAGAACCGCCACTCACGAACGGCGTTCTGGGGCCGACCATGAAAGCACGCCGAGTCTGGCAGCAACGCGCTGGTTCCTTTCCTGGGGGAGGGGAGGAATCCATTGAAGGGAAAGCACTTCTGAGCCACCCTCTGTCTTTACACTTTTGGGATAGGAGCCGATTTTCGAGACGCGGGTACCATTTCCATCACCCCGTCAACCTACAGCCCACAGCCTACAGCCCACAGCCTACAGCCCACAGCCTACAGCCCACAGCCTACAGCCCACAGCCTACAGCCCACAGCCTACAGCCCACGGCCTACAGCCGCCGGCCTCCATAAAGTTGCATTGCAGGCCCATCTCCGATATATAATTGCTGCGTGCCAGCACACGGGAAATTTCCCTGAGGAGCTTTATATGCGGGGATTGCCTCGCCTTTGGTTTGTACTAGTCGCCTGTTTGCTGTTTTGGTCCGCTGTTCCGGCGCGGGCTGTGGTGGTGGTTTCCGTCACCGGAACAACGACAACGCCTTGCATCACCGGCGGAAGCGCCGCGCTGGGCAGCGTCACCGTGCTGGTCAACTCGCCCGGCGTCATTACGTCGGGGACCTCGCTCTACATCACGGTGAGCCCCGCAATCCTGGTCGGCTCTCCGGTGGCGGGCGGAACGTTGGCCAGCTACGGCACGCTGACCTTCGTGAGCAGCGGGACGCTGCAATTCACGTTCTCGTCGGATGTGTCGGTGTCGGTGGGCAATACCCTGACCGTCAGCGGTCTCATAGGCGGCGTCTCCTATGTGGGGGTCGTGACGGCATCGGTCAGCGTATCGGACCCGTCGGTCGTCCTGGCCAATAACAGTTGGACGATCGCTTACGTGAGCGCCGTTTGCGGCGCCTTCGGCCATATCGCCCCTTCGGTTACGACGCTGACCTTCGGCGGTCCGGTGCGCGGCACCTTCCCCCCCCAAACCTTCACGGTGTCCAACTCCACGTATCCGGGCCAGAACCTGAACATTTACGTGTCGACCGTGTACCCGCTCCTCACCCCCTACGCCTGGTTGTACCCCATGGTCGGAACCGAGAGCGCCGGCGTGGCCGTCGTTACCGTATATGTGGATGCCAGCTATCTGTCACTAGGCGACTACACGGCGCAGGTGCGCATTGACAGTTCCTCTGCCGATAACTCACCTCAGTTCGTTAGCGTCAGTCTGAAGATTGGCAAGCCGGGACGCATCGACTTGAGCGCGGCCAGCACGATTCCCTGCACCACTGCCCAGAGTGACTGTGTCTTCTGCGTGGGTTTCGTGGCGTCCCCAGCGAAGAACCCTCCGTCGCAATACCTGACCGTGAAGAACGGCGGTACCGGCGTTCTAGCGCCCGAGGCCGCGGCCCTGTCCGTGGGGGGCGGCTGGTTGTTCGCCGTCCCTCCTGCCAACCCGCTCGACGAACCCGTGGTGTTCCAGGTGATGGTGCGGAGCACAAACTTGCCGATGGGAACCTACACGGGCAAGGTCCTCGTCACTTCGGATAACGCCTATAATTCGCCCCAGATCGTGGGTGTAACGCTCACGGTGAAGAATCCGACGCCGACCATCGCCCTCAGCCCGCTGTTCATGACTTTCCAGGCCGACCAGGGAACGAGTCCGGCAGCCCAGACTTTGACCATTGACAATTCCGATACGGGCGACCTGGCCTGGGACGCCCAGGCGACCACGAGCGGCGGGGGCAACTGGCTCTCGGTGTCTCCGGTCAGCGGCACCGCCCCCTCCACTGCCAGTGTGAAAGTCAATTTGGCCGGCGTGCTGCCCGGCACCTACACCGGGACCATCACCATCAGCTCGGGTAGCGCCGATGTGACAAACTCGCCGCGGACGGTCTCGGTGACGTTGACGGTGGCGTCCGTGACCCCAGTCATAGGGGTGACGGTATCCGCGCTGTCCTTTGCCGCCGATGCGGGAACGAATCCCCTGGCCCAGAGCTTCACGGTGAACAATACCGGATCGGGCAGCCTTTCCTGGACGGCGGCCGCCACCACCGCCAGCGGCGGCAATTGGCTCTCGATCACGCCAACCAGCGGCTCAACCGGCACCAGTGTGCAGGTGACGGTGAGTTCCGCGGCACTGGCCATCGGCGCGTACAGCGGAACGATTACCATCACCTCCTCCAGCCTGGGCATCAGCAATCCGACGTTGACCATCCCGGTCAGCCTGCTGGTCCGCAGCATCACGCCCTTCATGGCGGTGACCCCGGCTTCGCTCTCCTTCTCTGCGACGCCGGGAGGCGCCGCGCCGCCGGCCCAGACCGTGTCCCTGGTGAACACCGGGGCGGGCGTGTTGAACTGGGCGGCGACCGTCACCACCACCGGCGGCAATTGGCTGATCGTCTCGCCCCTCAGCGGCGCCGCGCCCAGCACCCTGACCGTCTCCATCGACAACAGCCGCCTCGGCGCCGGCAAATTCACCGGCAGTATCACGCTGAAAGCCAGCGCCGCCCCGGATGTCACGATCCCGGTCGAGTACTCGACCGGCACGCCAAAAATCAATCCCAACGGGGTGGTCAACGCCGCGCACCTGGGCAGCGCCGGCCTTTCTCCCGGCGGCCTGATCACCATCTTCGGTTCCAATCTGGCCAACGCCCCCAAGCCGGCGCTGCCCATCCCCTACCTGCCCGACGAGCTCGGCGGGACCTCGGTGATGATCGGCACCTTCAAGGCCAAGTTGCTGTACGTGTCGCCCACGCAAATCAATGCCCAGGTGCCCGTCGAGTTGACCAGCGACTCGGCACAGGTGAAAGTCCTGGTCAACAACTTGGAGACCGACGCGGTCACCTTGAAAGTGCTGCCATACGACCCGGGCCTGTTCACCGCGGACGGGGACCCGGCCGGCCTGGTAGCAGGTCTGAACCCGAACCTCACACCCATCACCGTTGCTTCTCCCGCCAAGCGGGGCACTATTATCATGCTGTTCGGAACGGGCTGGGGTCCGGTGATCCCGGCGGTCGCTTCCGGGCAATTTGCCGGCACCACGGTGCAGACCGTGCAGAAGCCCGAGGTGCAGTTGAGCGGCTGGTCCATCCCTGTTATCTATTCGGGACTGTCGCCGGGCTTTGTCGGCGTTTACATGGTGCAGTTCCAGATCCCGGCGGATGCGCCCACCGGCGATGCCGTTCCGGTAGTGCTCGGAATCGGCGGGCGCGGCACCAACTACGCGAAGATTGCCATTCGCTGAAGTTAGGCTGTAGGCTGTAGGCTGTAGGCTGACCGCTGGCGGCGTGCGGCCTATAGCCTGCAGCCTTATCCTTTTGCGCCTATGCTCCGTAATCTCGTTGCGCTTCTTTATCTGGCCCTAGCCTGTTGCGTTGCCTGCGCGGCGCGGCAGGCTTCCTCCGCGGCGAAGCCGTCGGCCAAGCCCCAGCTTTCTTCCGCTGAACTGGCCAAGCGCAAAGACGCTCTTACCTCCCGCGTCACTGAGCTGTACAACCTTGCCAAAGCCGGTGAATGGCGGAAGATGGAAGCTTTCATGACCGAGGATTCGAAAGACATTTTCTTCGGTCAGGCAAAAAATCCTATTGTCGACTATGAAGTAAAGCGTGTCGACGTCGAACCCGACGGCAAGATTGGATTTGCGGCGGTAGACATCAAGTTTTTCCCGGCCGGGTTTCCCACGTACATGGTGATACCGCAGCGGGGCCGCTGGGTGTACGAAAACGATACCTGGCTCGTCAAGCTGGAGAAGCCGGTGGCGCACCCGCTGGCGGCCTTCATGCAGGGTGGCTCATCCGGACCGCCATCCCTCTTGCGTTTCGAAAAGCGGGAGATCGAGATCGAGCGCGGCGTCCACGAATACGTCATCCCCTTCGAAAACACCGGGCAGCAGGCCCTGACCGTCTGGGCCAGTCCCGATCCGTGCGAGTGCATGGAAGTCTCGCTGGACAAGGAGAAGTACGCTCCCGGGGAAGCGGGCAAGCTGCGAATCAAGACCCGAATCGATGCCCAGACGGAGCCGCGCACCTTCCGCATCCAGGTGCTGGGCGAGCCCGGGAATAATTGGGCATTCATCTTCCTCCAACTCAAGTAAACTGCCTCCCTAAATCGGCTGGCGGCCAAGGACTCCAGCAGCGGTATACTTACTCGGAGCCATGCCTAAAAGGGACCGGAGGGAACACCGGAAACAGCCTGGGCACTTCCGCGTGTCGCCAGGCGCCGGCCGTCAGCCGTTTTCCGCGGGCCTGCTGGAGCGGCACGCGGTGGTGATCGCCATCGGCCTGGTGCTCATCGCCTCGGTGCGGATCGTATCGACCTATTGGGTGTTCAACCACACCAATGACGAACCGGCACACATCACGGCCGGCATCGAGTATTGGGACAAGAAAACCTACGACTACGACCGGGAACACCCCCCGCTCACCCGCATCATGGTCGGACTCGGCCCCTATTTAGCGGGCGTGCGTTACGTTGTCCCGCCCGGACTGAACATAGTCCACGACCCGCACAAGGGCCTGGAAACGCTGTACAGCAGCAAACATTACGACCGCACTGTGGCCCTGGCCCGCCTCGGCGTATTGCCGTTGTTCTGGCTGGCCTGTGCGGTGACATTCATCTGGGCGGCGCGCTACTTCGGCAAGCCGGCCGCCGTGATCGCGGTCCTGCTGTTCACTCTGTTGCCCCCGGTGCTGGCCCATGCCGGGCTGGCGACCACCGATATGGCGCCCACGGCCTTGGCCCCGGCCGGGTTTCTGATGCTGTTCTTCTGGAGCGAGCATCCGGCCGTGGCTCGCAGCCTCGCGCTCGGCCTGGTGGTGGGGCTGGGCATCGCCTCGAAATTCACCCTGATGCCGTTCCTGGCGGCCACCGTCTTAGCGGCCCTCGCCCTGCGGCTTTTGGTGGCACGCCCGGCGTTCGGCGAAATCCGGGCCTTCCTGCGCTCGCACACGCCGCCCTTCGCGCTGGCCGCCGTGGTCTGCATGCTCGTGGTCTGGGCCTTCTACCGCTTTTCTTTTGGCATCCCGTCGGAGGTGCTCGGTTTCCGGGTTCCCGCACCCGAGTTTGTCTGGGGCCTCAAATTCATCTGGGAGCACAACCAGGGTGGACATCCGGCATTCCTGCTGGGCATGGCCAGCAGGACAGGCTGGTGGTACTACTACCTGGTGGCACTGGCGGTCAAGACGCCTCTGCCGGTTTGGATGCTGCTTGGCCTGGGCCTCGCGCTGGCCATTCGCCGGCGTCGTGAAGCCGCCTGGCGGTTGCCCCTCGCCTTCCCGCTTGGCATCCTGCTGTTCTCTCTGAGCAGCCACGTCAACATTGGCGTGCGGCACGTCCTGCCGGTGTATGTCGCATTTTCTGTTCTCGCGGCGCTCGCGGTTCTGTGGCTGATGGAATTGTCCAGGACGGCGAGGTGGGCCGGCTGGGCACTCGCCGTTCTTCTCATTTGGCTTGCCGCCGGCGGCGCCTGGAAGCATCCGGACTATATTGCGTACTTCAACGAACTGGCCGGAAACGAACCGGAAAAGGTTTTGGTCGATTCGGATCTGGACTGGAGCCAGGACATGAAACGGCTGGGCCGCCGCCTCCGCGAACTCGGCGCCCGCCAGGTGTGCCTGGTATCCATGCCGGACATGTTTCCGTACCTGGAATCCGAGCATGGATTTCCCCCGCTTGTGGAGACTGACCCGAAGGCGCCCCAGCCGGGCTGGACTGCCGTGGGGCCCACCGCCTGGAAGGCTGTATGGCCAAACTTGAAGCACTACCAGGGTGACATGAGCCTCTGGTTCGACCATGAGCGGCCCCGGGAGAGGGTAGGATCGATGCTGCTCTTCTATGTCCCGCCGCCGAAGCCGGCGGGCGCTCAGGAGCCGACAGAACGCGACAGGCAGTAGCCAGAACGTAGCGGAGCGCCGGCATCTCGCCCAATTTTCACTGGGCGGGGCGCCGGCGATGCAACGATCTGTGTTGCCTCGCGAAGTTTGAATTAACCCGCGGCCTTGGCGTCGATGCGCTCGAAACTCGGCTGGCTGCCCGAGAGCTTCACAAACCAGCTTTCCACCGCGATGCCGCCCAGCGTGCGCTCCACCTGCTCGCGGGCGTGGCGCAGGTCGGCCACTTGTTTGGCCTCCGGTTC
>Ga0315285_10001575_pt1 | contig 23908 bp, 22 predicted proteins | sample YL17G09_36_MG_FD_203698 | JGI IMG/M metagenome (GOLD analysis project Ga0315285, IMG submission 203698) | Sediment microbial communities from Yellowstone Lake, YNP, Wyoming, USA - YL17G09_36 | ecosystem: Environmental > Aquatic > Freshwater > Lake > Sediment | place: USA: Wyoming | collected... | reverse complement strand
ACTACCACTGATAACGTGGGTCCCCATAAACAGAGAGTTCGTCCGGTGACTGATCGGCGTTTTCGCCACAAGCAAGGCCACCAATTTTTCGGCAGGGTAAGTCTCACCGGTAAGCGTGGCTTCGTCCACAAAAAGGTCTTTCAAATCAAGAATCAGACAATCCGCGGGTACGACATCACCTGCCGAAAGCAAGATAATATCTCCCGGCACGATTTCTTCAGCCGGTACATCATTGGGATTCCCTCCACGCACCACCGATACTTTTGATTGAACGATAGCCGTTAGTCTTTGGACAGCATTGGTGGAACCTCTCTCCTGCCAGAATCCCAACAAGCCACTGGCAACCACAATCACCAGTATTATGCCAGCGTTGATTGGCTCTCCCAGGAAAAAGGCTAATATGGCAGCGATTATCAGAATGACGACCAGAGGACTTCTGAACTGGTTTGTCAGGAGAGTCAGCGTATCAGTTCTTCCCTTGGGTTTCAGAAGATTGGCGCCAACACGCGAGAGCCTTTTCTGAGCTTCATCTCGGGTCAATCCGTTTCGGTTTGTCCCGAGTTGACTTAAAGCGTCATCAGAAGAAAGCGTCCAAAATGACCTATCAGGTTGGCTCGCTAAGGTCGTCATATCTTAGATCACTGTAGTTGTGGAAACCGCGACCTGGAAATAAGAATAGTTTCATCTAACTTCCTTATATTACACTAATCTTACGGATAGGTATTCTGGGGACATAATGCCTGATTTGTAGCAGGCCTGGTCCTTCACCTTGCGAAGGACGGTGTCCCTGGAACTTGTGGCCAAGAGATATAATTACGCGGCGGAATCAGTTCAAAAAGAAACAGTCTCTCTTCAAAAGAGAGACTGTCGGGCCAGGGCTACTCACCCTGGCGCTGTTGATTATATGGTAGTAAAACAGTTAGGATTTGTCAAGTGACTTTGGTGGTCCCTAATATGGAACGTGTAATCGCGTATGTCGACGGCTTTAATCTTTACTTTGGACTAAAATCCAAAGGCTGGAGACGATATTATTGGCTGAATATCCAAATGTTGGCGCAAAACCTGTTGAAGCCGAAGCAAAGGTTACTTCTTACGAAATATTTCACGGCAAGAATCGCAGGGCCACCAGATAAAGAGAAACGGCAGTCAACTTACATCGAGGCTCTGGAAACTCTCACTGAGTTTCAGATTTTCTATGGAAAGTATCAACTCAATCCTCGTCAATGTTCCCACTGTGGCTTTGAGGACGAAGTGCCTAACGAGAAAATGACAGACGTCAACATTGCTGTGGGGATCCTCAAAGATGCCTACCAAGATGAATTCGATGTCGCTCTGCTTATCTCAGCAGATAGCGACCTAGTCCCGCCAGTCAACACAGTGAGAGAATTATTCCCCAACAAACGAGTAGTCGTTGCGTCTCCTCCAGGTCGATACTCCATTGGCTTAGCAAAATCTGCCAATAAGAGTTTCGTTATCAGTCGTAGGAATATTGCTAAGAGTCTTCTCCCTGAAGAGATAGAGAAGGCGGACGGCTATATTCTGCGATGTCCATCCTTGTGGAAGTAAGAGAGGAAGAGCAGCTATAGCTAGCCATTTGTGGATACTGATGGGGCAATTGAGCTCAAGCAGGCTTTTTTTTATCGGGAAAGGTAATGCGGGGTTAATTATTGGTATGGCGTAGCCGGAATTCGCTGCGTATTCGCCATCCCTTCGCCCTCGCTCCGCCTCAAGCCCCCAAAGTGCTTTTAATTCCGCTACGGTGCTATTCTGGGGACATAATACCTGATTTGTAATAGGCCTGATCGGTACGGTGTCCCTGGAATTCGGAATGTGCCTGACTCGTTGACCGCTATTCTTTCATGGTGTTAGAATACGAAAAAGTCTTGAGTGATTGTTAACTTGGTGGCATTCTGTGGCATAACACCTGATTTGTAGAGGGCCAAATTAGTATGGTATCTCCGCAATTCCTTCTACGTATCAACCAGGAACGTTGTGTGTCTCTACCTTTACTGGATATAATATACAAAGGGAGGCTTAGCTGGTGAAGATATGAAAGAAAACGAGATTGAGGCGAATGTCTTTGTATATCATCGGGAATGGGGAGTAGGCCGGATCATAGCAATCGAGGCTGATGGCCAATCGTTGCTGGTTCAGTTTCGGAATCGGCCGGAACATCGGATGTTGAGAGAGCGAGCCTTACAATCTCTTGACAAACTACCGAACAATGGACTTGAGGCTACCTTGTGGACCAATCCTGAGGCCGCATATAGCTGGGTAAGAAATGCGCCGCTAAGATTGGTCGCTGCTGCACTAGCAGATGCCAGAGGCGCCGTTAAGCCTAAATATCTTCAGACTCGTCTCCAACAGCGAGCCCTACGCGATGTGAACTGGAGCACATGGTGGAAACGCATTCAGCCTCTTGTGAAGCAGTCCCCATACTTCCGAGTTAAGAATGGTTTATACACCTTGGTTGGAAATGCTAGCGACGTCCCCGAAGAAATGCCCCCCGCTCGTTCGAGGCGCGTTGCCGTTGGCGGGCAACGACCCAAAAAGCGGAAGTTGGCTTCCCCAAAAGAATGGATAGAATGGTTGCTCGGAGCCCGCGATATCTTCCCGCCAGGAAATGTCCCCGCACCAGTCGTTCTGGATATCCTGGATGTCTTGCCTGCTGGAATGCTTGAAGGGGCCTCTCAGCGTTTATTGTCTGGCCTCCGTTTCCTACTTGAGGCTAAGCGAGCCCCTTCGACGCAGGCGCTTATGATTTGGGTGGAGGCTATCACACGGCTCACAGGCCGATGGAGCGAGAGTTCGCTGTCTGATTCCGTGCAGACGTTGCCTAGGAACATCGTGGAATTCGCCGCTGAACTTCTTAGTCACCCAAGACATAGGGTGTTTGCCAGAGAGTTTCCAGCAGTCTTGATACCTATCGTCCAGAAGGGTGATGGGGCAGTCCAAGAAGTTGTCCGCAGCCTAATCGCCTCGCTGCAGGCAAGACCCACAGTTTCTGTAGAACTGCTACAGACGCTTACTGCTGTACTCTCGGAGATGGCACGCGGACTCTTTTTGAAAAAGGTGGTTCGTGAAGTGTTTCAGGTGGGCGCTCCAGAGCACCAGCACCTCGTCTTGCAAGCGATCAATGAGAGAGATCGCGATTACCTCCTGGAATACCTCTGTTTACTAGTAGTCGATGAGCAAATCCCTGCCGATAAAGTGGTGGAGACACTTTGTAGAGAGTGGCTACCAACACAAGAGACTAAACGCCACGTCTCTCTGAAATCTCTGTTAGTTGCTGGGATGCTACTTGGTGATGTGGTAAAAGCATTGCATTCCCTGATGACAGACGGGTTCCGCTCAGCCATAAGGGAACAAGGCGACACAATAGCAGACCACGTGGTTTCGATGCTGGCGGGCATAGCTAGAGAGGAGATTTCCAAAACACGATATGAACTTGAAGAAAGACTGCGTCACGAAGTGGAGGCTGCGAACAAGCAGTTGCTAGGAAAACAGGGAGAGATAGAGAGGGCCCACCGGACTATTATTGACCTACAACAGGAAATCAAGCGGCGGCGGGAAGAAGCTCAGCTAGATATACGGCGTGATATGCTTTTGGCAATAGGTGAAGTTTTGCAGATCTTATCAAAGAAGGACGAGAGATCGGCTGATCTCATAGCTGATGCGGAAGCCGGACTCTCACTAGCTTTAAAGGCCGGGGGGGCCGAAGTCTTGGGACTGGTTGGACAGGCGGTCTCTTACGATCCGAGACTTCATCAGTCTGACAAAACTCTCCGAGAAGGCGTGTCTGCAGTTGTTACTGCGCCGGGTGTTCGTATAGGCACGGGGCACGTTGGTGATTTAGTCCTTCTCAAAGCTCGTGTCGTCGAAAAAGGACAAGGGGATCGATGATTATCGGAATTGATTTCGGCACTACCAATACCAGAATTGCCGCATGGGAACCTGAGCTAGGCGGGCTTCCAGCGCTAAAAATGTTCAAGTCTGGCATGACGACGATGCCCTCAGTGATATCTTTTCGACGCAAAGCCAGAGGCGGTGCTGAGATAGAGGCGATTGGAGAGGACGCTGATGGCCTCGGAGAGAGCACTGCCACCAGAGAGGTAATAAGAAACATCAAACGCTGGGCTCTGGCTTCTGACCCTTTCGTGCGAAGAGTCTTGGAAAATAGTCGATCAACGCGGTGGCCCAAATACTGGAACCCTGGACAAAGGAGTATAGAACTTTGGGGGCAATCCATTGCCATTAGCGAGATTATCATGGGGATTATCAACCAAGCTCTAAAGAGGGTGGGATTAGAGAACATATCATCGGAGTTGAGGGCTGCGTGTCCAGTGCATAGTGATTACTTATACCGACGTGATATGGTCGACATATTCTCAGAAGGAGGATTTGTTAGTAAATTGACCGGAGTGACGGAAGAGCCCCTTCTTTTTCTGGCGCTGGCATATTCCCAGGGGCGTCTAGATGAGGGTTCCTATCTTGTTTATGACTTTGGGGGAGGCTCATTCGATTGCGCGCTCGCGACCGTGGAACGACAGCATGGTGTCCTTAACCTCATCGTCTATGCTGCGGATGGGGACCCCTTGCTTGGCGGAATGGACGTAGACGAAATGCTTAAGACTAAACTCGCGTACGATGGCCCTCCTCACTTACTTAGGTTGGCCAAAGAGGCGGTTTGCCGCAACCCCTCTGGCCCGAGCCAACTCCTGAAAGGAGGTATCAGGCTAAGTATTTCGGATGTAGAGGACGTCCTGAGGGAGGGGAATTTCGTCGGTCGAACGCTTGATGTAATGATGAGCGTCTATCGTCAGGCAAAGATGATGTGGAAACGTCCCCCGGATAGTCCGCCACTGGGAGAAAACCTCGAGGTAGATTCGAGTGGGATGGTAAGGCGAACCATTTGGAAACTGCGAGAGCATGATCTGGCATCCGACATCGATAAGGTGCTTCTGTTTGGTGGTACCACAAGAATACCTTACGTTGTGCAAGAGCTCGAGAATATTTTCGGGTCCAAAAAGGTAGTGACGGCCTCTCAGTTATTGACTGCTTTCCGGGAACCTGAACTTACGGCGGTGGCACTTGGCGCCGCCTACCCGCCGCGAGAGCAATACACGCCTCTATATGTCAGCCGCTTGCCGTGCAGGGTGACCCTGCGCGTGCGTCAGGGTTCAGGGGAGCAGAAAGCCGAATATGTCCCCTTCTCTCGACTTCCTATATCGAGACCTCCCCGACCGTGGATTAGTGAGACTCTGGCGATCGCTTCTAGCTCCAGTGAATCAGCGAAATATGAAGTGACCGTTGAGGATCCTGATGGTAAAGTGTTACGCAACATCGGTCCACTTGGGGTACGCATGCCTGATCTCATTGTCCCTGCTAAGTGGCTCAGGATCGTGGTTGACCGGTTTGGTCGCATATGGCTAGACATGATGACCGGCAAAGAGAACGATCGGTGGCATGAGACAGTGGAGTTGCTAGAAATACCCCCATGGCAGACAAGCGCTCAACGCACCGCATTAGAGCGCACGTGGAAGATGGTGCGGGAAAATAAGAGAGCGGAACATGCTCGCGCGATGCACATTCTTACGCACAACCCTTATGGTTGGGGAGTGGATGTCGGTTGATTTGCAGACTTGGAGGACCTGCCCCGCCAGTGTAGGACAGGCAGTAGCGTACTGATAAGATCATCCGGTTCCGCCATGCAAAAAGCCACAAGCGCTATTCTGGCGAGATAATGCCTGATTTGTGGCAGGCCTGATCCTTCACCTTGTGAAGGATGGTGTCCCTGGAGTTCGCGGTATTACGGGCGCGGCCACGCCAAGAAGGATGCTCCGTAAAGCGCCAATTCTACATCGGCTGTTCTTGGCAACTTTTCGTCTCTCATGCCCCGGTATTCTTGAACGATTTCGAGCGCCATCCTCTCATCGATAGAGTCAAAATCTGAGGCCATCGTTTTCTTATCATGTTTTTTCGCCTCTTCCAAAGCCATTTCTATGTCAAGGTGGTTTTTCTTGTAAAAGCACAAAACAGCTATGGTCCGCCAATCAACTGTCCCCCATTCATCGGGGTCAAGAAACCGCAGGACGGCGGTGGCGCGCTTGGCCTTCCGTTGGCCTGTATTCTCATCTTTGGCAGAGCCGAATCCGATGAGGTTCATTACTGAGAGCAGCGCACTACGGTCGTCTGAGGCGGTGACGGCACCCTGTAAAGAGTCCCATATTACTCTCGGGTGATTCCTTACCGCGTTTCCCGTGCGTTCTTGCATGCAATCTGCTTTCCATAGCTCTACACCGATTAGGAACTTCTGCACGCGTTCGAGATCACCTGCGGATGGCTGGCTTGTGCTTTGTGTTAGGCGCCGAATTACCTGAGCCTCCCCCTCCAAGTACGTTGTCAGATTGTCATCAGGCCTACGATAGTATGCGAGTTCCATTCGACTGCCCCACTCGGTGGCTCCGAGTATATCATAACTGCCAGCAATACTGTAGCTAGCAGCCTTAGTGGCTGCCGCAAACTCATACCATTCTGCTGGGGTCTTCGAGGGACATAATGCATGATTTGTAGTGGGCCTGATTGGTATGGTGTCCCTGGAATTGCCAATTCCGTTAGCCCGGTACTAACGTCTCGGTACATATGGGCACTTGACAACTGCTCTATATATGTGCTAGTATTAAGATTGTCCCGAGTAGCCAAGCAGGGACCTGGCATAAGAGTTGGGTTTGGTGAAAGCTGAAAGGTGCAGGCGGTGGCCAGCACAAGGTAAGCTGAAGGCCAGGCCGGACGATAGCAGGTGAAGGAAGTGAGGTTACTCGGGGCGTTTTATTTTTTGCTGGCTAAGAATCCTTGTCACAGTTTGAAATGACCCAATAAATAGGCTTGATACTTTCGTGGATATCAGCCTATTCAAGTTTGACTCTTAACCAAAGTTCACCATCTACGCCTTTGATTTCGTGGTATTCTGGGGACATAATACCTGATTTGTGGTAGGCCTAATTGGTACGGTGTCTCTGGAATTCTGAGTTCTGCGAGGAATCGTGTTAGTTATAGATTATAGCAATGCGTTTCCTGGTCCAAAAGTCTCACCATTTATTATGGCGATGACAAAGAATGCCATAATGAAAGGTACAAGAGCGTGTTTTAGCAAGTTATAGGAAACACTAATCAAGCTTCGTATGTAGCCGTCTTGGGATTCCTTCTCTCCAAACTTACGCTGATTTTCATCTCCGGAGGTGCAAAGTCTACTGACCCTTCCAAGGGCTTCCTATCCCGATTAACCCAGTTACACTCCCTGCTGAGACATTTTTCAATATGGTGGTAGAAATCATATTCTACAGACAGACGTTTACATTGAGGACATGGCTTCAACATATGAACCTCCTTACTTTTATTTCACACCTACCTTGAACATTTTATCAAATGCCCAAGCATTAACACCTTCATACTTCTCTAGAGTTATGCCGCAGTTGCGCAACATACTCACGGACTCATCCATGGGATATGGCTCTCGATAGACTATCTTCCGGATGCCAGCGTTAATAATACTTTTGCAGCAGAGGAGGCAAGGGAAGGTTGTGGTATATAACTCGGCCCCACTCAATGAACTGCTTCCCAATTTCGCCGCTTGGAGAATGGCTGCTTCTTCAGCATGTACTGACCTACAAAGGTCTAGCAATTTGCCCGGTGTACAATCCCTGGGTAATCTCTTGTTACATTTGGGGCACCTATATGGCATATTTACGCTAAGGGGAATGTCCAATTTTGCACCGCACAGTGGGCAATTCTTCATAGCCCTAAGAGCTTTCTCTTCATAGGAGTCCCTCGCGCAGAATTGAGGGTTGCTTCTCCCGCCTAATTCTGAACAGACTTTCTCACCAATAGGCACATCGTTGTATCCGCTCGCTAGGACATAGCTTTCAACCTCATGCCTGGGGTTGAGTGAGACACCAGCCTCGGATACTCCACTAGACACTATTACTGCACCTACTTGTCTTTTATTACATGATGATTTTAGACTAACCGCGTAGGCTATATGCATATATAACTCTTTGTAGGTTGGTCCTCTGAATCCCGGTTCTTTCATCAGGTCGATATACTGTTTTACCTTGTAGAAAAACAAGTCCCAATCCCGTCTATAGCCAATAGCTTCATCGTTGTTTATTACTACGTCTGAGAGGTATACACAAATCTCGGCATGTTGACCATAGACTGGTTCCTCATCACCCTTGTCTCTCATATCATCCTGTTTGAACTGTGCCTCATCATCCTCGTAGTTACCTTTCGTGCGCGGCCACCTAACCTCTGATGAAACATCTAACGCTAATAGAAAAAACCTTTGGAACACCGTATTAAGAAACTCCACTTCCTTAGGATTGCGAATGCTATCTATCACTATATCTTCGTTTTTACGATTATCACTCTCGATTTGAGCGAATACCCTTTTTGCTATAGCCTGTGCGTCTGGTTCTCTTAGTCTATTGCCCTCGTCTTGTAGTGCTCTTCTTATATCTTTTGTCTTTCTTAGTTTTTCATATTCAATCGCACCTACCCTTTCCTGTAACGAAGCTTTTACAATATCTGAGAGCGAGTAGTAATGGAAGCCTGTCTCCTTCAGATATTCTCCTACTGTAGTACAGCCAGCACCAAATTGACCTGTCAAACCGACTACGATAGCGCTACCTTTGTGAGCCATAATGCCTCAAGTATCTCCCATGCCAGAAATCATTTCCAACGACCAAATCGGGTAGCGGCTTTGCCATGAACAGCAACAATCTTTGAACCTTCCAACATATGTTCTTTTGGAATATGTCCCAACAGAAGTTTGGTGGCTGGCCCTATACTCATATTAAACCGGACCTGCTGGTAATGAGCGGCGCTATCATTCCTCATTTCTAGTTCACCCACGTTCTGCCCCTCATAGCGAAATAGTACTTTCTGGTCGTCAAAATCACCCGTCTTCGTAGCCTTTGAGTTAACAACCTCGAAGCACTCACCCATGACTTGTACAACTTCGGTATTCAAAAAGACGCGGAATATATTATCATGCAGGATTGCCAGATAGTTGACTTCCCCTCCATTGAAAATCGCCTTCATTAAAAAGGCTCGTAGTAAAGCTTTGCGCTGAAACCTGTCCCTTAATTCTCGCATCGGAGCCTTGAGTCTCTCCTTTGAAGCATCGGGGTTCTTTCGGTACTCCTTATACGAGGGGGGGAATGCATCAATACAATGAACGAGCAATAAACCTATGCCGTTGAGTGCAACAAAGCCATCATCCGTGAGGAATCTGTTACGCCCGTATAGAAACAACTGCCACTTGCCATATCCCGACTTCACGGAGTGTGCGTCCCCTGAGGGGTCGATTACGTCCTTTTTTGCTAGAGGATCATTTCGGTACCCTGACCCTAGGCCAAGAGCTTTAGCGAAGCGCAACGCATTGTCATGCCCCCGCTGGCGATATTCACGTGCTTGCTCTGAGGTAGATGCCCGACTCTTTCTTTTTTTCGTCAGGGGTTTCTCCAAATCAGAAGTTCATGGGAGTGCTTAATGTGACTGCCGTTATTATCCTCTAATCTGTTCTCTCCAATCCGGGTGTCCCCTTGGCCGAAAGTATATTGCCACTTGGGAGCTATCATTTCACAATCCTTATACCATTCCCGGATAGTGGAACAGTCATTATAGGACAATATGAAACCGCCCCTGTGGTTCAGCAACAAGTCACGCAGCAATTCGTGTTTGAAGCCGTTATGATAGATTGGGAAGTTCCGGTGAGGATACATCCCTATGAACTGTTTGCTGTCTCCATCGAGATAATACGGCGGGTCACAATAGAGAAAATCATCATTGTATCTGGGTATGACATTCTCAAAGGACTCACATGCCACACTCATATTATCGGCATGAAAGTCACGTACCTTTCCGATTAGGGATTGATACCGCTCCGGCCGGAGATACACCCTTGAAGGCCAACCTAGAAAGTGGGGGCCATAAGACGTGTTGTGGTTGAAGAAGAAGTAGGCTGCAACTTCCAAATCTGTGCCCAGAGGCAATTCGCCCTTCCAGTGTTGCCTCATACGCTCCTTGGCAGCATAAAACTCCTCAACAGTAGGAGCAAACTTCAAGAGTCGCGCATAGAGTGCCTGTGGGTAGTTCAACTGGACTTGCCAGTACGTCATGAGAGTATTAAATATGTCTGAAGCAATCACGGGCAAACCTAACTCGACTGCACATGCTGCCTCGACCGAGCCACCGCCGAGAAACGGGGAAACGATGCGCTGCACGCTGTCAGGAATGCGCTCAACAATCAGACCAACAGCAAGGCTTTTCCCTCCCGCATATCTTATGGGAGCACCAGTATAACGCTTGTATCTAAGCTCGTCACTAGGGCTTTTTAGGTTGTGGAGAAAAACAGTTTTGCGTTCCGCAAGTGACATAGTGAGAGGTAAACTATGTTGAAGGCCTCTGTCTGAGCAAGTTACTGCCACCACTCCCTCGGCTCTTGTTTTAGTAGGCATATTACACCATTATACAGGCAAATTCAAGGCTAGTCATACCATTTTCTTTTGCTCGCTCTGGCGGCGTTCTCTCCAATAGGGGCTATGACACTTAGGATTGGGGCATACTCGTGGCTCTTTGTCGGGACTCTTTGGAATCCACTCATGACCGCATCGTAAACAACGGAACTGTATGACTTCGATTTTCGCCTTATACATATTGAGAGTATGCCATAGGCAATATATGTTGTCAAGTGATTTATTGGGAATAGGTTGCTCAGGGTATGGCAAAGAATTCTCGGCAGGCGCGATGTCCTCAGGCTTCGAGCAGATGCTCCTGGACGACAACTTGACAACGTATGCAGGGGCACCCGTGTTGCAGGGTTTGTATCCGACTCAGGGGGCTTTGACCTGGTATCTGGCTTTGCCTTCTTCGTAGAGGTCGCCGCCGTAAATGTCGTTTATGACCGTGACGGGAAAGTCCTCTACCTCGAGGCAATTGACAGTTCCTTCAATGAGAACCTAATAATTCCACCACATGTGATGGTTTCCTTAACAACATTTTAACAATCGCATCATATAATCGTAGTATGAATTCCGTAACGCGGATACAGGGTGGGAGGTAATAGCGTGTGGAATAGGGGGAAGAAGTTTTGCCTGGCGACTAGCTTGATAATCGCCAGTCTGCTGCTGTGCTTTCCATCGCCGACTATTGCAGACGGCGGACCCGTCCTGAGCGATCCGGAGCTGTGGGCCCAGCTGGAGGAAGGCCAGCAGACGGCTGTAGTTACCCTGAAGAGCGATAATGCCGTCGATGTGGACCTGTTTGTCTCACTACTGGATAACAGCGGGGAATCACATGAGGTCGTCTTCTTCGTCCCATTGGGAACAGACGCCACGGATTTCAGCGTGGTGGAGAAGACCTCCCTGGAGTTTGACGTAGAGCTAATCCAGGATCTGGACTACGCCCTGCGCAAAGAGGCAGAAAGCAAAACGAATGTGTGGCTGTCATTGCTCTCGGCAACACTATTGACCAATGGAGGATGGATGCTGGCGCTTTGCTTCCCTCTGCTGCTGAGCGGCTGCGCCGGGACTCCTTCACCGGACGAGACCTATGAAACAGACAGCTCGCGGGTTGATATCTACGGACTGGATGAAGACACAGACTTACAAGCACTTATTAATACCACGGGGCTGGACCCGTCGGTGCAGGAGACTTTATCACGGCTGACGGGGCAGCGGATTGCGATAGTTACGCTTCAGACCCAGCCACCGCTGCCGGGCGATGGTGATGATGGCTGGTATGAACCAACCGGCCAGCCGGGTATTCATCTGGCGTGGACTACGAAACTCGTTCCTCAATCTGCCACCGTCGCCTACTCCTATCCCCTGGGTACCGGCTCATCATGGGCGCACCCCATCGGGCTGACCCGAATCTATGTAGTCGCTCCACCCGGTATAGATTTCACAGCGCAGTATCCAAGGCTGGGTACCGATTACTCAGGTTACTCTCGCTTTGCTCAGGGACCGTTCTATCTGTTCGGTCCCCGCAGGCCGCGGATTATGGACCACTATGACACGCCCGCCTATGCAGTAGACGAGACGAGGGGTGATTTCGGCCATATCTGGCGGGCCACCTATACTCAGAGCAACTCCGCAGAAGACGTCGTAATTTCGCTGGGGTCATCAGGTGGATTTCTGACTACGGTACGACGGTCATTACGAGGGTGGGGGATAGTCCCAACCATTCTGGTCGGGCTGTTGATAGCGCTTCTGCTATGGGTAGTAGCATGGCGCTACTGTATGCCTCGTATACTGGGAATGGAATACCGCTGGCGCGACTCCAGGTTATGGCAGGACTCTCTCGTCTACCTGGGAATAAACGCTGCTGTCGTGCTGGCGCTCGCCGCCGCCGTGGCTGGCGGGGCTTACCTCCTGCCATACTTAATGGGATCCTTTATAGGTATGGCTGGGTTTGTAGCTGTCCTGATAGTAGCGGCGTTACTGATACTGGCCGCACTGTTTGGTCTGCCCAGCATTTTGCTTTTCGTCAGGAGCCACCGGCGTAAACTTGGTGTCTCCCGAGGCCGGGCGGCGTGGGCGTACATCGTGGTCGTGCTGGTTGCGAATTCTGCCTACCTGGCTCTAGCCTTTGGCTACGCAGCGCTCGTAGGCGCCATATAGAGGTCCTCCAACGCTAATCTGTCCATGCCTGGTAACCTTAGTCGTTGGCATCCTCATCACCTCCTACGGTCGCTCTGGCGTTTCATGGTGACGTCCGATATCGCGCTGTCAGCTTCGCGCCCTTGAAGGTCCCGTTCTCTCACAGTTAGAAGGAAATTGAAGCTATTTTTGTGCTTTTTGTATCAAAGTTTAAGATCGGAAGAGCACTAATGCGATGCCCAGAAGAACTAGAGCAGCTCCCAGGAAACCAAAGCTCACGCGGCGTCTGACTTTTTGACGCTTGTCGGTGACAAAAAAGCTTGTGCCAAATACGATAAGGAATAGGCCAAGCAGGATGGAAGATGCAGCCCAAATTCCGGCATGTCCCCGTACATCCAGAGCACCGGCGAAGAGAAAGACAAAGCCTAGTCCGATACTAACACTGCCGTAGGTTTTAGACACAGAGCGGAATTTAGCACCCCGAAAACCGGGCGTCAATCAGAAAAGCACAGAATCGGGCATACAGCAAAATCGAACAGGATCCCCACCGGTGATCAGGGACCTGTTGTCTCACTTCTGGTCCAGGTCCTTGATAAGCTCGTCAACCGAGTCGAAGGTCTTAACGCGCCCGGCCTTGATATTTTCGGCAGCTTCCTTCTCAGCTTTCTGCCACCGCCTGGTCCAGAAGTAAGCCTGGCTTTTGTCTATCAGTTTCTTCGGCATTAACACAGCCCTTTCTTCTTCAACGCTTATTTCTACTATGTCGCCTTCCTCTATTCCAATAACAACGTTGCCAGCTTCTGGAGCGCCTCCGAGATTGTCCCGGTTGTCAAGGCGCATATCAATTCGGCATTTCGAGCGCGCCAATCCAAACTCTTGACCTGGTCAGATAATATTGCTCCTGCCACCGGTAACCCGGCGGGAAGAACAACCTCGAAAGGGTAGCCTTTGGGCTGGCCGGCTATTGGACAAAGGATGGCCAGTCCTACCTTGCTGTTATAGCTTTGCGGTGACAGCACTACGGCGGGACGGCGTCCGGCTTGTTTGTGACCCGCTTGCGGGTTCGAGCTAATCCACACCACATCTCCGCATTGAGGGACATAAGTCCGGCGGCCTACCACGTTTCGTTCCCCACGGCGGAGCCAGTGTCAACCTCGTGATGCAGGTTATCTTTGGTGACCTTTGATAGGAGCTGCTCGAGGGTCAGGTCCGACTCAGTTAGCCGCGTGACAACGATTTTCCCGTCTGCCAGCGATATTTCGACGGACGTCTGTTTCCGGAGTCCCACCTCATCAGCGAAGGATTTCGGAATTCGCAAAGCGAGACTGTTACCCCATTTCTGAACACGCGTCTTCATATCAACCCTCCATTCACAGTATCTACAATGAAGATACTCTGTCTGCAGGCGCTTGTCAACCCCAGCGACAGCTTCTGGCAGCGCCACGAGATTGCTCGGACCCGCCAGATCGGGGCTTCTTTCATAACTCCCCTACCCCTCTTATCTTAAGAGGGGTAGGGGAGGGCTGTTCGCCTGTTGACTGCGAGATTGCCGCGCTTCGCTCGCAATGACAAAAGGAAAGGGGCTCGCAATGACACGGGAGGTTAGTGCTCCTGTTAAAAATTTGACAAAAAACGTAGCTTATGCTAATCTTATACCATAATCACGATGAGAGGCCATCCAAAGGGGTTGGTCCCGCGGTAATGCCTCTCTTTTTTCGTTTACCGCCCTTATCATACGCGAGCTTGCCCTTGAGATCACTCATAAATGCGCTGTAGGGCATCATTTTCCTGAACAAGGATGAAAAACTGTTCCTGTTTGGGATCAGCAGTTTGAGCAATTTATCATTCTTCACAAGGTAGCCTACGAGGCAATAAAGGTCGCCATCCCCGGTAACAATGAGGGCCTTGTCGTAATTTTCATATTCAACCATAGCGTGAAGAACCATCTCCGCATCAACATTCCCTTTTACTTTTCCGCTTGGCAGTTTGAGCGTTGGCTTGAAGACCAGAATGTAGCCATCTTTCTGTAAAGCGGTGTATAAAGCTTGATTTTCGTAAACGTAGCCAATAAAGAGAAATGCTTTAGTTATGCCGTATTTGTCACGAAGATATTGCCTGAATTTTCTGGAGTGCAGTGCCCATCCCTGCTCACGAATTGAAAGGTTAAGGTTCTGGCTATCAATAAATGCGTAGTTATTCTGCGCCTTCGTCATATCTATTTATTTACCAGGTACTCGGAAAGAATGACCTCGCGAGGCCCGATGATGGCTACCATATTTGTATCATATTCCCGATGCGTGTAAGAGTCAATCCCGGCATTGTCTCGGCGGATAACATTCCGTCGAGAAGCCCGGACAGGCGCGGTGTCCTCGGGCCTCAGGCAGATGCTCCTGTTAAAAATACCGGCAAAGCAGGGTATAATAGCGGAAAGCGAAGCCAAAGCCAGGCGACTCTACAACGAGCATAAGGCCCGCCAAGAATCGAAAATGAAGGACACACTGAACTTGTCAACCTCAAGAAGAGGGAGGAAAGGAGTGAAATGAAGGAAAACGCGTTTAGGAAGTATCTCAAAGGGCGCAAACTAAGTGCGACAGTAATAGAGTCCTCAGTAGCGGCCGTGAGGGAATTCGAGAAGTATCTGAGGAAGAGAAAGACTACGCTCAAATCCGCCGGCCTGGACGTGCTCAGGGACTATATTTCCCTGCTCATAGAGGAGGGCAAGAACTCGAGGGATAGACTGGTCGCCATCGCCCGTTACTGCTATTTTGTGAAGAGAAATGACCTGTACATCTACTTCGCCGGGCTTCTTGGTGCGTCAGACGTGTTGCCCGGAATTGGTGAAAGATTGGCGACGATCGCTGGAAAGGCCACCCATCGGAGGGTCTTTCATGATTTAGAGATGCCGCCTCTGGGTTCGCCACAGGACAGCTACCCAAAGCTGACCAAAATGATTCTAGATAGAATGGAAGCCGAGTTACCAGCCCGGACGTGCCGGGACATTCTCACCTGGAACTACCACAACATCCCCATTGAGGCGTTCAAGGAGAGCAAGGAACGTTTTGAGAAGGCTGCAAGCATCGACGAGTATCTCAAGGGCGAACATGAGAGGCTTATCAAGGAGTTGGAAGACTGCATGAGAGAAGGACGACCGTGGTTCGAGCAGGAGATCACTCCTGAAGTCGTGGAGTTCGTGAGAGGCAATCAGGAAATATGCACCGGGCTCAGACAAGGCGACAAGGTCTATTTGACCAAAATACCCTATGCCCCCAGGCAATTCCTGAAAGAAAAAGACCCTACAATGAGGAAGTACTACTCGTGCCACTGCCAGCTTGTCAGAACGGCTTTGCGCGACGGCAAGCCCAGGATACCGGCCACCTTCTGCTATTGCAGCGCCGGCTATGAGAAGCTCCATTTCGACGCAATCTTTGACGAACCCGTGGAAGTCGAACTGCTGGAAACACCACTGAAAGGCGATGCAAGATGCCGTTTCGCCGTCAAAATCCCGAAAAGCAAGATGAAATAGGTGGCCAAGACGGGGGATTTTTGGCACGAGGCCTGAACAAGCTCAAATGACAAAATCCAAAGGACAAATAAAGCCCAAAGCCCAAATGACAAAGCGGAATGAGGAGGTTTTCTCGTCTCCCCCGCCCCGCTCACCGTACCCGCCTACCAAAGAACTTGTTTGGTGGGCAGGTTAAATGCCAAAACTATTTAGAAACTGGAATTTCGGGTCTGGCCATGAGATTGCCGCGTCGCCTTCGGCTCCTCGCAATGACAAGCGGGAGAGGGGCTCGCAATGACACGGGCGTCACTAGCCGATGTCATGAACGTATGAAGTGTCAGCCATCTATCTGAACTAGATCAGCCACGAATTGAGTCATGATTATTGTTACCGAAAAGGCTATGGAGGCGTCGAAATCAACAGGGCCTTTGCGTCTTTGTTGATGGCTGCGCTGGTATGTAATAGACTATTCCATAACCGGCCGAGCAATGATGAACCCCTTTTTCTTTGTCATACTTTTCGCGCTCATTGTTGAGTATGCCACAGGACTGGTTGCAGATGTGCTCAACCTCAAGTCGCTGAGATCAGAACTGCCTCCCGATCTCGAAGGGGTTTATCACCCGGAGGACTACCGCAGGTCTCAGGAATATATTCGCACCAACACGCGTTTTGACTTCGTAACCAGTGCATTCAGCCTGGCTGTTCTGCTTTCTTTCTGGTTCGCCGGCGGGTTCAATTACCTCGACCAGATAGTCAGGTCCTGGGGCTTTGTTCCTATCGTAAACGGACTATTCTACATCGGCATCCTCCTGGCAGGCTACGGGCTTCTCATGCTGCCCTTCAGCATTTACGAGACATTCGTAATCGAGGAGAGATTCGGCTTCAACAAGACTACCCCGCGCACCTTTGTGCTGGACATGATTAAGAACCTGGGCCTGGCGGCACTGGTCGGCGGCGCCCTGCTAAGCGGCATCCTGGCCTTATTTCAGTATGTGGGCTACCACGCCTGGGTGTACTGCTGGATGGGCTTCGTCGTATTCTCCCTGATTTTGCAATATATAGCTCCAACGTGGATCATGCCGCTGTTCAACAAGTTCAGCCCGCTGCAACCGGGGGAGTTAAGAGAGGCCATTTTCGACTATGCCCGCTCGGTGGATTTCCCCGTCAAAAACGTTTTCGTGATGGATGGCTCCAGGCGCTCCACCAAATCAAACGCCTTTTTTACCGGATTTGGTCGCAACAAGCGGATTGCCTTATTCGACACCCTGATTGACAAGCACACAGTGCCCGAACTGATAGCAGTGCTCGCCCACGAAATCGGTCACCACAAGAAGAAGCACATATTGCAGGGCACAATAATCAATATTCTTCACGCAGGACTACTCTTCTTTCTGTTATCCATTTTCCTGGGAAGCCCCGGGCTCTACGACGCATTCTACATGGAACAACCATCCATCTACAGCGGCATACTGTTTTTCGGCTTGCTCTACACTCCACTGGAGATGGTGCTCTCGGTGGCAATGCAGGTGCTGTCACGGAAGAACGAGTATGAGGCTGACCACTTCGCAGCCGAGACTACCCGGCACCCGCAGGAGCTGGTGCAGGCGTTGAAGAAACTCCATACAGGTAATCTGTCAAATCTGACGCCCCATCCTTTTTACGTTTTCCTCAACTATTCTCATCCGCCCCTGCTCCAGCGCGTGCGCGCTATTCTCCGATATGAAGCCTGACCTCCAAGAGGAAAGGGTGACCTGTCACAGGCAGGTAAGCAGTTAGTTGGTTGATGGTTGTCTGGTTGATGGTTGTTTGGTTGTTTCGTTTCAGGGGGTAGTCTGGCCCGTACGTTCAAAGCAGTCTGCAAAAAACTTGACAAATTACTTACTGCTACTTAAACTATTTAAGTGTCGATAATAATTAAGGAGGATATTCAGCGATGGAAGAGCTAACTGTCCAAATAATCGAAGCGCAGCACCGGCTGAACCGAGTAATCAGGGAACGCACCCTCGATTCCTGGGTAAAGCTCGACCTGACTATCCCCCAACTCAAAAGCCTGTTCTACGTTTCGGGGCACGGGAAGGTGAACCCCAGCGGTCTAGCATCGGGAATCCGGGTTACTCCTGCCAATGTCACGGGGATTGCTGATCGATTGGTTGAGCAGGGATTGCTGATACGTACCCCTGATCCCGATGACCGCCGTGTGTCCTGGTTGAGCGTGACTGATAAGGGAAAGACACTCATCAATGACTTGAGAGAAGGAAGAGTGCAGGAGATGCGCAGGATTCTGGACAAGTTGACCGAAGAAGAGCTGGCGACAGTCGCGCGTGGCTTCGAGTTAGTGGCCACAGCCGCTGACGTCAGCGAAGGAAAGGAGCCGTTTGAGAATGACTGAAGCAATCGTTGTCGAGAATCTGGTCAAGATTTACCCCAGGGTGAAAGCTGTTGACGGAATTTCCTTCACTATACCGGAGAGAGAAATCTTCGGGTTACTCGGACCCAACGGAGCCGGCAAAACGACAACTATACGAATACTTCTAACTCTCATAAGACCGACATCAGGAAATGTAAGCGTGTTCGGCATAAATGCGCTGGCCCACCCGGACAAAGTGAGGGAAATGGCCGGTTACGTACCCCAGGATGTGTCGGTAGATGGGGAAATTACAGGTTACGAGAACGTTCTAATCTACGCCAAGCTGTACGGTATGCCGGGCGATCAAAGGAAACAACGTATTAGAGAGGTACTGGAGTATTTGGACCTTCAGGATAGAGCCAATACCATGGTCAATACTTTTTCAGGCGGCATGATGAGACGCCTCGAATTGGCGCAGTCATTGGTAAACAGGCCGAGGATGCTGTTTCTGGATGAGCCAAGCATCGGTCTTGACCCGAACGCCAGAAACGCCATATGGGAACTGGTGAGGAAGTTGAGAGACGAGTTCGGCGCAACTATCCTCCTCACTACCCATGATATGGTTGAGGCAGATGCCCTGTGTGACCGGATAGGGATAATGGATAGAGGCAAGCTGGCGGTAATCGGCAAACCCTCCGAGCTAAAGTCGGCCGTAGGGGGAGAGATACTGAGCATTACCTCCCAGGCCCCTAACCTTCCGGCGGTTGTCAAAGAGCTTGGCTACTCAACTATAGCCGAGTCATCGAACGGCACTGTTGAGCTGCTGGTCGCCAACGGCGAAGTCATCATCCCACGTCTTCTGGAAAACCTCAGAGCCAAAGGAATAGAGATCGCCTCGGTGTCCCTGAAGAAGCCTACCCTCGATGACGTCTTTTTGAAGTATACCGGCGCTCGCATAGGTGAGGGCGGGAGCTGGACGCAGGCGCGTCTGACGAGAAGAACATTCAGGAGGCTGACAAGATGAACCTAAAACGGTATTTATCAAGCGCGCTGGTAATCACCGAGCTTGAGTTAAGAAAAATCAGGCACGACCAGTCACAAATCTGGCTGAGAATAGTTCAGCCAGCCCTCTGGCTTACAGTATTCGGTGTTACGTTCAGCAAGATAAGAGCTATACCCACCGGAGACTTCTCATATCTACAGTTCATGACGCCGGGTATACTTGCCCAATCAGTTATCTTCGTTGCTATTTTCTATGGAATCGTCGTTGTCTGGGAGCGTGACCTCGGGTTGCTTAATAAGCTCCTCTCAACCCCAGCACCAGCGTCAGCTATTGTCATGGGTAAGTCTCTAGCGGCCGGCGTGAGGGGACTATTTCAAGCGGTTGCCATCGTGATTCTAGCTCTCATTATGAAGATTGAGCTCATTCTTACTCCTCTCAGCGTACTTGGTGTGTTTGGCATAATAATCCTGTGCGGCATGTGTTTCTCCAGCATGAGCATAGCTCTCGCCTCAGTCCTCCGTAATAGGGAAAGAATGATGGGCATCGGACAGGCTATTATGATGCCTCTGTTCTTCGCCAGCAACGCCATTTATCCCCTGTCCATCATGCCAGATTGGCTGAAGGTCATTGCTAGAGGCAACCCACTTAGCTACATTGTGGATGCCACGAGGGCGCTGCTTGTCACGGGCGATTACTCTTCTATTGGCATAGATATGCTGGTAATTTGTGGGACCACAATCATACTGGTTGTCCTGGCGAGCTTGGCTTTCAAGAGGATACTATCGTAGCAAGGCAGATGAAGCTAGAAGGGGTCGGCATGCCGGTCTCAATGGGATGTCAGGCCTGATTCATGAGGCTTTGACCTGATATCTGGCTTTGCCTTCTTCGTAGAGGTCGCCGCCGTGGATGTCGTTTATGACCGTGAGGTCAAATGAAGATTTAGGGGAGCTTCCACAAGGACGAGATGAAAGGCCTCGTCTTGAATAGGAATCTGGTTGGTGGGTCAATTTGATACGTAGTATGATAACTGACATGGATTGGCACGTTGTCTTTTATATGGATAACGGAGGCAACGAGCCCGTCAAAGACTTCATTTTGGGACAATCTAATGGCGCAATAGCGGAGATTATACATGTACTTAAACTACTAAGAGAATTCAATATTACGCTCGGTATGCCATACGTTGACAAGATAGGACCATCTGGCATTAGAGAGCTTAGAATTAAACATACTTCGGATATATATCGTATATACTTCTTTGCACATACCGGAAGAAAGTTTGTCCTACTACATGCCATTAAGAAAAAGAGGAATAGGATATCGCAGAATGATATATGTCTGGCAATTGATAGAATGAATGATTACAAAGCGAGGTCTTGACAATATAACATATGTGTTATATACTTACTATGCTGTACTATACATCAGAAATATGTGTAGGGAGTACTTAAGTGATAAACAAAAAGGCTACGAATTACGAAGAATTTGAGGCAGAATTACTTAAAAGGCCTGGCATTCGCAAGGAATATGATGCCTTAAGGCCCAAGTATAACATTATACGCACCATCATAGAGCGGAGAAACCAACTACAGATTAGCCAGGCACAACTGGCCGAGATTATTGGAACAAAGCAACCTGCCATATCTAGGTTGGAAAATGGTGCTTATAACACTACGCTTAGCACATTTTTCAAGGTTGCCGATGCTCTCGACCTAGATATTTCTTTGGAAGTGCGGCACGCAAGTGGTGGGACTTAGAACAAGGCCCTGCCTTTGCTTCTGGTCTGTGAGTTTCACTGTCTCTCCGATAGTCCAGACGTGATTAGTTAATCCTACTGCCATTGCCTGCCTTTTTGACGTAGCACCGGAAAGAAGGAGCTTTGTGTCTAGCTCACGAAGCTTTGACCTGGTATCTGGCTTTGCCTTCTTCGTAGAGGTCGCCGCCGTGGATATCGTTAATGACCGTGACGGGGAAGTCTTCCACCTCCAGGCGGCGGAGGGCTTCCGCGCCAAGCTCCTCGTAGGCTACCACCTCTGACTTCTTGATGCTCTTTGAGATTATCGCGCCGGCACCCCCGATTGCCCCCAGGTAGACCGCCTTGTGCTTGACCATGGCTTCCTTCACCGCTTTGGACCGCAGGCCTTTCCCGATCATCCCCTTCAGTCCTTCGGGAATCAAGCGGGGGGCATAGGCATCCATTCTCCCGCTGGTGGTGGGACCGGCCGAGCCGATTACCCTGCCCGGACGGGTCGGACTGGGCCCCATGTAGTATACGGTTGCCCCCTTGATATCGAAAGGCAGAGGTTTCCCCTGGTCGAGAGTCTCGACCATCCTTTTGTGGGCGGCATCGCGGGCAGCGTAGATGACACCTGTGAGCAGGAGATTGTCCCCGGCCTTGAGATCTTTCAGGATTTCGTCGTTCAACGGAAGCGTGATTTTCTTTGCCATAGTTCTCACCTCTCTTGCCAGTCGTTCGTAACTCCCCTAGCCCCTCTGATCCTTCGACTTCGCTCAGGACATGCCTTAAGAGGGGAATTGTCCGTCACCCAGCCTTTCTGTAGTGCGATCCTTCAGGGTCGTGCGGCACGAGGCTAAAGCCTCGCACTACATTCTTGAACACCTTTGTTTTTGGCTCAAGCCCCATTTCTACCGCAAAGTGCCCAGGTAGCTTACGGTAAGCTGTTTCTCCTTTACCTCAGGTGTGGTGTAATCAGGAAGGAGCATCGGGGCCACTCTATCGGTCACAATCCCGGCCTCCTTGAGCTCTTTGTGATATGCCTTTACGTGCTTCAAGGTCAACTCTCCGTCTTTTGCTTTCTCCCTGGCGAATATAGCAGCATTTATGCCGGCAATCCTGCCGAATACTACAATATCCATAAGCGAATTGCCCATCAGCCTATTTTCCCCATGCAGTCCACCAGTCACTTCGCCGGCAACATAAAGCCCGGGCAGGGCGGTCTCGCATTCGGCATTATCCTTAAGCCCTCCATTCTGATAATGGAGCGTGGGATAGACCAGCATGGGCGCTTTAGATATATCAATCCCCAGGCGATAATATACCTTCCATTTCCCGACAAAAGCAGCCCGCACCCTGCCCTCGCCGTGGAGAATATCCAGCATGGGGGAATCGAGCCAGATCCCTACCTTGCCGGTGGGAGTGGGAACGCCCTTGCCATCCAGGCATTCCTTTATAAAGCGGGCCGATTCCACGTCCCGGGGCTCGCGCTCGTTCACGAATTTCTCCCCGTTCACATTCAAAATGTCCGACCCCTCCGACCGGAACCTCTCGGTAATGAGCCAGCCCTCTATTTGTTCAGGGAAGACTACGCCCGTGGGGTGATATTGAACGGTGTGCAGGAAAGACAAAGGCACACCTGCCCTGTAGCCCAAGACAATACCATCGGCAGTGGCGCCGTAATGATTGGTGGTCATGAAACCCTGGACGTGGAGCCTGCCGGAGCCACCTGTGGCCAAAATTACCGCCCTGGCCCTGGCGACAAGATATTCCTCGGTCTCCATGTTATAGAGCACCGCTCCGGCACACTGCCCGCGCTCATTGAGGACAAGCTCCACCGCCGGCGAAAACTCCAGGACCTTTACGTTAGGCCGGTTACGGGCTTCATCGCGCACGGTGCGCATGATTTCCATTCCGCTGAGGTCGGCGCAGTAGTGCATTCTTTTGCGGCAGGTCCCTCCTCCGTGCATAGCCCCCAGCCGGCCATCGGGAAACTTGGTAAACATCACTCCCAGGCTTTCCAGCCACTGCAGGGCATCGGGAGCCTGCTTCACAAAAGCAGCCACAATGTCCGGGTCGTTTTTGAAATGGCCTCCCCCCAGCACATCCAGGTAGTGATAGTACGGAGAATCTTTCTCTCTTTTTGTCGCAGCCTGGATCCCGCCTTCAGCCATCATAGTATTGGAATCGCCATGCCGGAGCTTGGTAGCCATAAGGACCTGGGCGCCATTTTCCTCAGCGATAAGGGCAGCGACAGTAGCCGCCCCGCCGCCACCGATAACCAGGACATCGGTCTCATAATCAACCCTCGACAGGTCCACCTTATCAGGGTCTACCCTGCTCTTAGCTTCCAGCAGGTCAACGAACTCGTGAGCTATTCTGTAACCCTTGCTCGGGCCGATCTTTATCTCCCTCCTCCCCTCTTCCTTGTAATCGGGGTGATACTTCAACATGTCCTGCCTTTCCTGCAAGGACATGAAGGTAAACTCTTCTCCTTTCTTCCTCTTCTCTATACGGGCAGGCCTGGTCTGTTCCACCTTCTTGATATAGGGCTCGAAGAAATCAGGATATCCTAAGTAACTCATCTCGCCTCCTACAGGTATCTTGTATCCTTCGGTTTCCAATCCTCCCCAGCCGCCATCGGCTCCGCCTCCCGTTCCTG
>Ga0315285_10001574_pt1 | contig 23910 bp, 18 predicted proteins | sample YL17G09_36_MG_FD_203698 | JGI IMG/M metagenome (GOLD analysis project Ga0315285, IMG submission 203698) | Sediment microbial communities from Yellowstone Lake, YNP, Wyoming, USA - YL17G09_36 | ecosystem: Environmental > Aquatic > Freshwater > Lake > Sediment | place: USA: Wyoming | collected... | reverse complement strand
GTGATCGCCGACCAGCGTGAACGCCTGCCGCATCCCCAGCTTCAGCATGGCGCCGACGAACAACTCCGCTCCGGTCGCAGTTTCCATGATGCAGAGCTTAGCGGAATTCACCACGGATGAACACGGATGAACGCGGATTGCGATCGCCGCGGCATTCGAACTGACCGTCGTGTGCTAAGATCAAGGCGAGCGCCCGTAGCTCAGGGGAGAGAGCACCTGCCTTCTAAGCAGGGGGTCGAAGGTTCGAATCCTTCCGGGCGTGCCAACTCCTTCTAAGCAGGGGGTCGCAGGTTCTCCGCCGCGGCGGACTCCCGGGCGTGCCACCCATTCGAACTCCGCACTCCGCATTCCGCATTCCGCACTTGTCGCTCCGCATTCCGAATTCCGCACTCGGTTCGACTTTGGACCTTGGACCTTGGACTTTGGACCTTTTTCGGTTGTTTAACTGGCCGTTTTACTGGTTTATAGGACGGTTGCGTCCATTTCTACTTCCTTTATTTTGTAAGGAAATAAAGTTCGGACGTCACTTTTGGGATTGGGAGCGGAACCCGAAAAAAAAGGCCCACTGCCAATCCCCTGATTGGCAGCGGGCCTCGTTCCTTGCCGTCAGCCGACAGCCGTCAGCCGTGGGTCGTCAGCCGACAGCCTGATCTTCGTTGCTTACCTGACCGCGAGGCGGACCGTATTACTCGACACGCTCGCCACCCGCAGAAGGAGAGGGACCGCGTCTCCGACGGGCGCCTGTGCGGGAACGTCGGCGTTGACCTGGTACAAACCTACAAAGCCGGGCGCCAGCCCATAGTAGGAAACAGGGGCAACGACCCCGGCAATGAACACCGTCGGAACCTGAACAGTCCAGGACAGTGGGGCGGCTCCCGCTGCCGAGCCACTCGGCGGCTGTGGGGTGACCGGGCCCAGCCCGGTGGCGAAAATGGTGATGGCCTCTCCTCGATTGACCGCATTGGCGGCAGTCACCAATGACGAATCGCGAGCCCGCAGAATGGCGCCCACCGCCGTGCTGCCCTGCCCCACAATGAATATCCCCGGCGCCACTGAACCCAGTATGACGGCCACGGATTCGCTCGACAAACCGTCCACCGACACTCGGAGGTCGGTCGTACTCCTGTGTTGGAGCTCAAAGGGCAGTTGAGCGTTGATTTGTCCCGGCGAAACATAGAAGAGCGGCAGGTCGATGCCGCCCATGGTGACGCGGGCGCCGCCCAGCACCTTCGGCAGAGGTGTGCCGCTGGCGGTCTGGGTGCCAGAAGCGAGTCGTTCGCCGAAAATGGAGATGATCGTGCCCGGCGCAACCCGGAAGCCGAAATGCGCTCCGTTCACTAAGCCGCCCGGAAAAACGCGCGGCGCCTGAGTCTGCGCTTTCACCGCGGCAACGGCCAGCCAAACACCGCCCAGCGCTATCAGAATGCTCCTCGTCACTCGCGTCATTCCAGTCGGTCGCGCAAACCGCCGGCCGCGGCTGTGGCCGTTGAAGCTTGCGAAAGCGCACCGGACCAGCCACTCGTTCGGTCCGAACTTCAGTCCCCGGCGGGGCGAAGGGCCGCTGCCTGCTCCATCCGGGCGCGGGCCTCGTCGGCCTCGTACCGGCGCTGCAGGTGCCATTCCAGCGCCGGGATCAGTCTCTCCACCAGCGAGGTGAATTGGAACAGCGAGCGCCCTTTACTCCGGGCCCGCCACAGCTCCAGTCCGCCAACGGTTCCCGCCCCAGCCCGCAACGGCACGGAGACCAGCAGGCAATCTGATTGGGCCGCGGAAACCGGGCTGCGCCAGGCAGCCAGCCGCGGCGCCGAGCCATTCGGCCAGCCGCTTAGCCCGCAGTCCGCCGCGTCGAAATCCAAGGCTTCCAGCAACGAGGCCAGCGCCTGCCAGCTCCCTTCCAGCGTCTCGGCCGCTTCCATTTCCCGCGCCGTCTTGCGGATCATGATCTCATTGGCCAAGATCCAGCGCTGCGATTGCACGCTGCGCGATACGTAGGCGGTGAACTCGCCCAGTTCCTCGTACTTCAGCAGGCGAGTCAGCAGCCAGGTGAGGATAGCCGCCATCACCGCCAGCAGCGCAATCAGGCTCCGGGTGGTGTGTACGATCAGCAATGAGCCAATGGAAAGCGCCGCCGCCACCGCATACAGCAGCAATGCCGCCTTGCGCGGAGATAGACCTCTCTTCAGCAAGCGGTGGTGCGTGTGGTTGCGGTCGGCGGTGAAAATCGGCTTGTTGCTTAGAAAGCGCCGGATCACGGTCACCACCGTATCCAGCACCGGCAGGCCGAACGCCGCGTAGGGCACAGCGATGGCCAGAACGGTCGAGCTTTTCTCCGCGCTGTAAACAGCCAGGGCGGCCAGGAAAAAGCCCAGCGACAGACTGCCGGTGTCGCCCAGGTAGATGCGCGCCGGCGCAAAGTTGAACTTCAGGAATCCCAGCAAGGCGCCTGCCAGCACGGCTGTCAGCATGCACACAAATTGGTTGCCGTGGACCAGCGCCACACCGAAGACCGAGAGGGTGACAAAGAAGCCGATGCCCGACGCCAATCCGTCCAGCCCGTCAATCAAGTTGAAGGCATTGCTGACCGCGGCCATCCAGAGCACGGTCATCAGGAGACTGAGCATCATGCTGTCCAGCGGGTTCCCGAAGACGGGCACGGCGGTAATGCGGTACGCCGGCCCTGTCCACCACAGCAGCGCCGCCGCCGCGGCCTGGACCGTCAGCTTTTGCCGGGCGTTGGTACCCTTCAGGTCATCGTAGATGCCCAGCAGCAGAACCATCGCGCAGGGAACCACCAAGGGGACCAGCGCCGGCCACTCGGAGAGCAACCGTTCGCGCACCTGGCCCGGGAACAGCAGCGTCACGCCCAGGCCGCCGAGCGCGGCCAAGATAACGGCCAGTCCGCCCAATCGCGGGACAGGCGACGGCTCCCGCCCATCATGTGGCCGCCCAAAGGCACGCAGGCGCCGCCCCAGGGCCGCCACCAATGGCGTGATCAGCAGCGCCAGCAGCGCCGCCGCAAAAAATAACGCGACGTAGGTTCTCAAAGCTTGTAGTTGAGAGAGGGGTTCAGCTCAGGCCTTGTACGCGAGGACATGGAATTCAGGTATCTTGGGGTAGCGCATGACGCGAGTACGGCTGAAGCCCAAGTCTCTCAGCAGATCCATGACGTGACTCGGGTCGATCCCGGGCGGCAATAGGGTGGGGTGCACCTCGCAGGCCACCAACTGGCACGCTGGTTCTGAGAGGGTGCGGCGCAGGCCGCGCAGCACCGCATGCTCGTGTCCTTCAACATCGATCTTCACTGCACGGGGCACTCCCAAACGCTCCTGCGCAACGACTGCATCTCCCTCCAACACCTCCACCGTTTGGAAGGAGGTCTCGGTGCCGCGCGGCCGCATCAGCTTGCAGAACAGCAAATCCTCGCTGAAGTATAGCCTCACCCGGCCACTGGAGTCGCCCAGGGCTTTTTGAAAGAGCCTGACGTTTGTTATGGCATTGAGCGCAAGATTGCTCTGCAGGTGAAGGAAATTCTCGGTGTGAGGCTCGAACGCTACTACACACCCCTGCTGGCCCACTGCTTTTGCTAACAGCACGCTGTAGAGACCGACATGCGCGCCGACATCGAAAACCAAATCACCCAAATGAAGGGAAGCGAGAATGCGTTCCAGGACCTCGCGTTCCCAGCAACCGCTTGCGGCCTTCCCGAACACGCGCAACTCTTCAGGCGTCCGCACCCTGAACTGGGCCTTTATGTCCCCTATTTGAACCCGGAGAACCCCGTCGCTAGGACACATCCACCTGTAGTACAACTGCCTGGCGATTCGCCGCAGGTGAAGTTTCCGCGCCACCGCAATCAGTTCTGGTCGGTAACTGAGACGCTCCAACAGTGCTTTCACGTTTGCGCTGTTCGCTCCTCCCTCGGCCCAAAGCCGGCCAGAGCAACCACTAGCGCGTTGTCTGCCCAGGGAAACCCCTGTTAGCGACTTTCAGGCTGCTCCGGCACGGCTGAAATACGTTCCGCGCCTCTTGTTTTCACGGATTCGGGGTTGTGCTGTGCGCGCCTAACTGGGGCAGCCGTCATCAGGAACCGGCGCCCCGGCCCCCGCGCGGTGCTGGCGTTGGATGAAGACGCCCGGCAAACCGCCATCCCACATGGGAAGTGAGCCCGTGCCTCGCCCAGCCGGTACTGCTGAGTGAGAATCTGCAAATACGCGAAGACCGGCGCCAGCAACAGCCAATCGACTCCGAAGTAAGCGCCGCTGGATTCAGATACAGTCCTGAGTGTGAAGAAGCCCAGGACGCCTGCGCTTTCGGTCAGAACGATCTTCTGTTCGGCTGGCAGGACAGGAAGGAGCCGCAATGCGCGAAACAACAGAAGCCACGCAGTGATGAAGCCGCCTGCGAAACAGAGCGTGCCGAGAAGGCCGCTTTGCAGCAGCGCGTGCAGCCAGGCATTATGTACGGCCCACCAATTAGTCATGAGCCGATCCCCGTGAAATCCGAATCCGATCAGTGGAGAATCCTTTAGAACAGGAAAGGCCGCTTCCCACAGGTTCATGCGTCCTGTCCATCCCCCGTACTGCGTTGCGGGGTCCGCTCCCCGCGCCAGATAGCGCGCGGCCGGCACAGGCAGTCCGGAAACGCTCAGCCAGACCGCCAGCAGAAGTGCGGCGCTCAGAAAGAAGACTTTTGCTTGCCCCTTTGCACGAAGCGCAAGGACTCCAAGTGTGCAGATTGCAGCGCCGACAGCGGCACTGCGCGAATGGTAGAGCACAATAACGCCCAACGAGAAGGTCAACAGCAGGGCCCAATACGGCAACCGCCACCCGGCACTACTACGAAGCCGTGCCAGGGCCGCAATAGCCAGTACTGCCGCATATCTCCCGACGCCAGATGCCCGCACCATCGGCATGCCTCCGACCTCAGGCCGGATCGCAAGCACGCTATAGCCCGGCATCCTGTCTATGTCTGGCCGGAGCCGGCTCGACGAGATCACGTCCCCGCCGATGGTGACCAGGACAAGCAATATTGCGCCCACCAGCAGCCGGTTCAAAGAAATGATGGCACAGATCCTGGCGATCGAGTCAGGCCCATGAACAACGGCCCCAAGGATCAGGAAGACCGAAACGTAGGCTGCCCACCAGCCAAGCGCTATCTCGGGTCGCGGTGAAACAAAGACCGAACCGGGAATGCCTAGGAGCGCGTAGAGCGCCATAAACCCCAGGGCCCCGCGAAACGGAACCGGTGAAATGGAACCGCGCGTGAAAATGTTCCACAGGGCTAAGAGAGCAGCCAGCAAGGGTAAAAGCGAGCGGTAACCGTGCAGCTTACCGATTGTGGTCTGAGCCAAAAAGATAACTTCAACACCTGTGTTCTGGCCAGCCCAGAGCATCAGCCACAAGGCCAGCGGGAGAAGGGGCTTCCACCGGATACTAGGCCATGCGATTCCGCTCTTGCCGATCAGCGGTGGGTGCGGCGTGCTGGTTATTATGGGACCCCGCATCGGGCCACCGTCGTCCTTCGTCCTTTTCCGCCGACAAGGGTCACTGGCGCGCCTGGGGAGCTGGTTTCACACACTCTACAAAAAGCGACTCGTCCGGATGGCGATCAATTTCGCGAACTTCGTTTTCGCTCAGGAAGGCACTATGCGGGAGCGGAGGCTGTTCCATGCCGCTGAAGCCAGCATGGAGCAAGAGCCTTTGAAGGCGAGAGAAGTTGAAAACTTGGTGGTGTCCCCCCTGCCAGTGACAAAACTCGTGGAACCTCTCAGCGGCCCTGTCGAGATCCCCATCGCAGGTGGGGTCCTGAGATAGGTACTGGGTTATGGCCTTGTCAAGGTCTGGTACGCTGACCCTGAGAAATGCGCCGGGCTTCAGCACTCTGTAGGCCTCTTTTAGAACAAACCGGACTTCGTCGTCAAAGAGATGCTCGAGGAAGTGGGAGGTCGCCAGCCCCATGATCGAACCGGACTTGAACGGCCAGCGTCTACGTGCGTCCATCCAGACATCCGGCCACCGTAGGGGATTCAAATCCGCATGGATCCAGCCAGGCAATCGGCTGGGGCCGGCGCCGAGGTTTAGCTTTGCGGAGTTGAAGGAGCCGATGGCCGCCCGCGCTCTAAAATAGGGCCAAGCGGCCAAGGCAGGAAGAGCGATCAGATCGAAGACATAAATCTGTCTCCGTTTGCGAGCGGTGAGAAAGCGCCTCACAAGTGGCTGCCAGCGGCGTTCGTAGCGATCACGAAGAGGCACGACCAACCTCACAGGCCGGTGTTGGCTCCCGCCAAGGGGGAGCGGGTCTCGCTCGGTTCACTCCTAACGAGTACCGGATGCAGTCTACAACATAGGGTGCCACCGCCCCGGGGGAGATGCGCTGGCGGTAACGGACGGCGCATTCGGCCCAGGTTCGAATCATTGCAGCGTCTCCGCACCGAGCCAGAGTAGCAGTCAAGCTGATGTTGTCGCTCGCGGGCACGATCGCTCCAGCGCCGCTGGCTGCCACCAACTCCCGGGCGCCGGCGTGGTCGGTGGTGATAACTGGAACCCCGACCGATAAGGCTTCGTTGACCGTAACACCCCAGCCATCCCACATACTGGGCAACACCAAAGCACGAGCACGCGCAATGCGCCTCGGGACTTGTGAAGACGGAATGGGCGGATTGAAGCTGACCCGCTTTTCTACTCCCAGCCGGGCGGCCAGTTCCCGCAGTCGCTGCTCGCACGGCCCTATGCCCAGAAGGGTAAGGCGAAGCCGCGTCGGCATGGCAACCTCGGCAAAGGCCCGCACCAGCGTATCCAGGCCTTTGCGCTCAATGAACTGCCCCACATAAAGAAGCTCGTCCGATTCCCAGGGGCGCCCGGGCTCGGAATCGAATGGCAAGTCGGGGAAATAGCCGTACGGGAAAATCTTATCCCTGTCGAACCCGAACCCTTCCATCTCCTGGAATGCCCGCTCGGAGATGGGAAAGGCACACAGCGCATGTCCCGCAGCAATTCTCCCGAGCAGCGACTTGGCCGGATTCAGATAGGTCCGAGAAAACGGAAACCGGGGCTCGGCCAAAACGCACAGCGGGCTCTTTTTCACAATTCGCCAGAGAACCGCAAGATAAAACTCGGGAAGGCCCCAAAGGTTCATGATATGGACTTTCCCGGGCACGCACGCTTCCAGAGCGCTGCGGAAGCGCCGCGTTTGATCTAAACGAATTACGCGATAGCTGGCTTCGGGAGGCACCCAGCCCATCGCGATCCGGTCTGGGTCGGGGCCTCGCAGCACAAAGGCGTCAAAGTCCACGCAGGGTACCCTGGCGAGTGCCTCGAACATTCCATGGGTGAGGTGGTCCGGAATGTTCTGCCAGTAGCGAATGTCCAGATGGCTCGGGCTTTTCACTGTGGACCTACTCCGCATGAGCTCGGAGCCGCGCTCGAGCTTCACCCATTGTTCCGGCCTCCAACCCCATGATCTCCGGTCCCAAGGCCTCTTCGTAAATCCGCAGTAAACGTTCCCCTAGGCGGTCCCAATCGTAGACTCGTTCGCCGCGCTCGCGTGCGTTCTTGCCCATGCGGTCGCGCCGCTCTTTATCCCCGTACAGGCGGCTCAATCCTGCGGCCAAATCTCGGACGGCCTCTTCTGGACTGCGCGCTGGTACCTTGATGCCGCAGTCGTCGGTCACGTGTATCCCGGGACCACCGAGATCCAGGCAGACCACCGGAAGACCGGTGGCGAGGGCTTCGACGACGACTGCCCCTCCCCCGTCCCGCAGGCTGGCATAAAGAAGCACGTCACAAGAACGCATTCTCGCCAGCACCTCGTCATGCGACAGCCACCCATCGAACCGCACATTTCCTTCCAACCCCAGCGTGCGAACTAGCTCCTGCAGGCGCGGAAGCTCCGGGCCATTGCCCACGATGGCCAGCTCAGGCTTCCGGCCGACGCCTGTAGCACCGGCGCCCTCCAGGAACACCTTAAAGGCCCTGATCGCAAGCGCAAAGCCCTTCCAATAAAGAAGCTTGCCAGCCGACACTACGCGGAATGTTGCTCGAGCTTGCTCAGCTCGCGCGGCCGGAGGTAAATCATCGGATGAAACGCCAACCACCGGGAAGAGGTTAGCTTTCGTTCTGTAACGCTCCGGGACCCTTTCGAGCGCTTCGCGGTTACAGACGAGAATCGCTCGGGTGCGGCGCTGACCAATTCGGAAGAACGGGTCCTGCCGCAGTACCCACTGTCCCAGGGATCGAAATCGCTCCCAAAGCCGGTCGCCGAAACAGTATTCCTTGAGAAAGGCTCGCGGGGTTCGGTCTGCCCCGCCTCCCGGACCACGGACAAACGGGATCCGCAAGCACGCGCCGATGAAACTCGCCATCCAATCGTTCGCATAAGTCACGTGATGGAACGCGTCATAGCGGAATTGCCCATGGAGGCTTCGCGCCGCGAAGTAGGCGGCCATCTGCCATAGGTACGAATAGATTTGAATGCCGCCCTTATGGTGCTTCGACAAGAACTCCAACCAACTGGGCAGCCTCAAGTAGTGGAAGTGCAACGCCGGGTTCGGCCGTTTGCTGAGTGCCCTTTCAACACCGCCTCTGTTGTCAGGGTGGCTAAGAACCCACAGCTCGTGGCGCCTGGAGAGCTGGTTTATCAAGTTCCAGCCCAACTGGTCCTCCCCAGCCCCATGGCCGGACTGACCCTCCGGATCGCAGGCGAACGCACAGGCTAGAACCCGAAGCTTCATCCTATCTGTCCGCTGATCCTGTCCTCTTTGAGGCGAACACATGAAAGGGGTCTGGCCCGCCCACGAAGTCCAGATCGATGCGGGCGAAACCGAGGAGTTCGATCAAGCCCGATACCGTCTGTGCTGTCACAGCAGGAGGCAACAGCCGGGGGTGAACCTCGCAGCAAATGAGCTCACACGCGGGCAGCGCCAGGGTCCTCTGTAGGCCCTGCAGGACAAAATACTCGTATCCTTCCACGTCGATTTTAATCGCCCGGGGGACAGGCAACTGCCGCTCTTCCCGAAGCGCGTCGCCCGGTGCGACGTCGACCACCTCGTACGTTGCCGCCCCTGAAACGGGCCGCAACAGACTGGAGTGCCCCGTGGTCCAGCCTGGGCCGGGGCGATTGAGTCTTTCTTGCAGCCGGCAACTCCCGAGCGCCACACGAAGAGCAATGACATTGCGCAAACCGTTTAGCTCCAGGTTCGCAAGCAATACGTTGTAATTCTCGGAAAGCGGTTCGAACGCGACTACGCCACCATGAGGTCCCACGGCCTTCGCCACCTGGACGGCCCAGTACCCGAGATGGGCCCCGACATCCCAAACGGTGTCGCCGGGGCGGAGCGCGGAGAGAAGACGTCGGACAAGGTGCCGCTCCGTTTGTATTTCCATCGCTCGCAACTCCACGGCTGTAGGCATATAGAAGCGATATTTGCCGCCGTTGTCCTCGACCGTGTAGATGCGACTTCGCGGGAGCGCCCAGCGGTAGTACAACGACCTGGCAAGACGCGTCAGATGAAGCGCTCTCACCACCCGGCGCACGATAGGATTGTAGGAGGCGCTCTTGACGAAGCTTCGAACCTTCATGCCAAGGTCTCCCTGTCGGACCTCTCTACAAAGCAGCGGCGCGCGCCACCAAGCTAGATTAGCTCGGCGGGGGCTCTTTCTTGAAGCACAGGGCGTGGACCTCTGCCCCTCTCGGGACCAGGCTAACCCGGCTGAAGCCCAGAGACCTCACAAGGTCCAGTATCAGCCTTTGGGTAACTCCCGACGGCAGGAGCCTGGGATGGATCTCGCAGCACAGGACTTCGCAGGCTGGCTCTGCGAGGGTCTGGTGCAGCCCATTGACGACAAACCATTCGCAACCCTCAACGTCGATCTTGACAGCCCTCGGGGTTGGTAGGCTCTCGGACATTCGGAAACGATCTCCTTGCACCACGGGAATGCTATCTTGCGCAGCTTTCGTTGCCGTGCGGGCCCCGAGTGCCAGCCTGATCCCGCCGAGACAAGCTTCTCCTGGCCCATCGAGTTCGCCCAAGGCCTTTGGGAAAGCTCGGACCTGCGTTAACCTGTTCAGTTTCAGGTTTTGCTGCAGCCTCTCATAGCTGACCCGGCAAGGTTCAAAAGCGGCCACAGTGCCATCATGTCCGACGACCTTTGCCAGAAATGCGGTCCAGAGCCCGATGCTAGCCCCAACGTCGTACACACAATCGCCCGACCGGAGCACCCTCGTGAAAAGCCTTAACAAGTCAGTCTCGCAATCGAATGATTCGAGAATTCTTAATTCCCCACAGTCCGACACATAGAACTTCGCGCGGATCCCGTTAAGTTCCAGGTTCAGCACGCCGTCCTTGGGGCAGGCAAGCCGGTAATATAGCCACCGGAGGCACTTCAGCGGCCCGGCAGGCAACTTCCGAGCGACACCCCGGATAAATCCGTGGTAAGAGAGCCTCCTAACGAAGCCCGGAAGAGCCATTGCAGCCTCCGTTACGCGGGACAACGGTCCCGCAAGTCTCTTGTACGTAACTCACAAGCCCGCATGTGATCCGCGCAGTCCGCTTGGCCCAGGTACGCAAGCAGATTCCTCCCTGGAACAAATGGACTGAAGTTTGACTACCAACGCATCCATGATGTGGTCCCACCTGTACCGTTCCTCTACCAGACGGCGCGCGTTGGCGCCGAGTGCTTGAGCGCGTTCTCGGTGAGAAAGCAGCTCGACTACCTTCTTCGCGAAATTGACTTCGTCGTCCGCCACTAGTAGATGCTGGCCATCGATGACGTCAATTCCCCGGCAGCCTGAACCGGTGGATACGATGGCACTGCCCATAGCCATGGCCTCCAGAATCTTAAGGCGCGTGCCCGCGCCAAAACGGTAGGGCACCACGACTACCTCCGCTTCGGCGTAGTACGGTCGGACGTCCGCCACGATGCCCGTTACGTGAATTCCTGGAGTGGTCTGGAGGTTTTGCACGGAGCGGCGCGGCCGAGCACCGACGATGCAGAGTTCGGCGGCGGGGACCGCGTTCCGGACGAGCGGAAGAATTCGCGTGGCAAACCATATTGCAGCATCAACGTTCCTTCGCACATCCATGGTGCCGCAAAGCAGGATTCGGTTGGGGACATGGCGCTGGTCCAGCAGCGGGCGGAAATGATCGGCGTCCACCCCGTTGGGGACGACCCATACTTTGACCCGATGGGGTCCCCTGTCACAGAGGAAAGCAGCCTCCTGAGCCGAGACGCAAAGAAGGGCATCGACCCTCGCCAAGACTCGCTCCTCGAGCTTCCTGACGCGCGCCAAGTTGAGCCGCGCAAAGCTGCGTTCCAGCAGGTTGCCGCGACGCGAGTATTCGTCCCACACCAGCACGTGCGCCTCATGCTCGTCCACAAGGACCGGGGTATCTTGAACCAGCCCGAACGGTAACGCATCCGCGAGGAAGAAATAGTTCACCCAGATCAGATCAAAGCGCCGCGTGCCAAGGAGCTCCCGCAAACGATCGTGCAACGAGCTGGACGCGAGGTCGGTGGCCGGGTAGGGTTGACACGAAAACGCCCACCGAAGGAGGCGGGCCCAGGCCGGCATCCAGACGGGGGGGGCATAGGCCTGGATTTCCTCGTAAAGGGAATGAAGATGGGGGTGGGGTGGGAGTGTGTTGGCTCTAGCCCCCGCCAGCAAGACCAACTGATGGCCCTGGCGAGCAAGCTGCTTCGACACGTTGTACATGCGCATGCTGCTCCCCGCTGATATGGGCCAGCAGAAGTAGGGAGCCACGAACAAGATCCGCATCCTATTCCGCCTGACGCTCCACCCGGTCGTGATTTCCCTGGGAGATCACCGCAAGATCAGTTCGGCGACCTGCCGCGCCGTGCGCTCCCAGGAAAAGCTCTGAGCACGCCTGAGCCCCTTTGCAATCAAATCCCTTCGAATCGCGTCATCATTGATCTTCTGAAGCGCCTCGAGGAAGGACTCCGCACGGTCAGGATCGAACAGAAGCCCCGCGTCCGCCACAACTTCAGGAATCGCCGAGCGATTGGCAGCGACCACCGGCGTGCCGCACGCCATGGCTTCAAGAAGCGGAAACCCAAAAGTTTCGTACAGAGATGGATAGAGGAAAGCCCGCGCTGCACTGTAAAGCGTCGCCAGATCGTCGTGGGGCACATAACCGAGGAAATGGAACTTGTTTGTCAGATGGCGTTTCTCTACAAGAGGCAGGGTCGGGCCGAGGAGTTCCTCCCTTGACTTGGTCGATGCGACCGCGATAGGCAACATCCGTTCGGGTTGTACGCGTGCGGACAGGTATGTCTCGGCCAGGAAGGCAAAGTTCTTAACCTTAGGCGGGCCCTCCCCGTCGACGAAGAGGTAGAAGTGTTCCGGCAGGCCGTAGCGGCTTCGAATCTCGGCCACGCGCTTTGCATCCTGACAGGGGCGAAAGCATTCATTGTCGGTTCCGGGCGGGATCATGCTGATCCGCTCGCGCGGTACCCGGAGCAAAGCCTGAATCTCGTCGGCCTCGAATTGAGACTCTGCAATCAGGCCGTCCACTCTACTCACGGTCCTTCGCAGGGCCAGGTCGCAGTAGATCATCCTTGCCCTGCTGTATTCCCATGGGTTCTCGGAGGGACAAGCCAGGTGCCGGACGTGAGAAAGGTTGTGCACCACCAGATACTTCCGTGTCGCGTAAACAGGAGTGAGGGGAAACAGGTACGTGAGCGACAAACAGACGTCTGCCGCCAGGGTCACGAACGGCACGTAGATGTGTTCAAGCAGAATGCGGCTGTTTCTCCAGTGCCTGGGAGCAGGGAGGCGCACGACCTTGATCCCGTTCTCGGGTAGCGAAACAAGCGCGTCCCTCGAGAGGAGGACCGCCAGTTCATGGCCCGCCCGCCTGATCCGCGGCGCGAGACGGGGGAGCAACTGCCGCGCGTACTGCCCCACTCCCAGGTTGGCTGCTCCGATCCCCGAGGCCAGAATCACAACTCGCATTGCGCCAACTCTCCTCAGAAATGGTCGCGGCCACGGTGCGTATGCATCCCTCTCCTTTTTGAGCGGCCAATGCCGTCGCCGCACGTCATTGGGACCCCTGCCAAGCGGAACGGAGTTGACCGATCCGAGAGACGACAAATGCCCTGTCGGTGGGGTCGAAAGCGTAAGCCCACGCTGCGCAGAAGAAGCCGACGAGGGTGAAGCTAGCCAGCACAAGGCGCGCTGGGAGTCCGCCGCCGGCCAGTGCAACCCCACCCAGCCCCACCGCCAGCATCAGCACAAGTCCCACAGCGGCCCACAGATGCTTGCTCCCAAGAACGTGCCACGGCACAATCTTCATTCGGAAACAGGCGACAAATAAAAAAGCGGACTCCACCGCCACCCGTAAGGCGCAAGCCAGGGCCGCTCCGGCGATGCCCATGTTTTTGATCAGGAACCAAGCCACAAATAGGTAAAGAGGTGCCTCCAGCAAGTAGAAGATCGCTACCACGTCAGGGCGTCCCACACTCTGGAGGAGCGTCAACGGCAACCAGGAGACGCATGCCACAAACACGGCTACAGCAAGGATGCGACACACCAAGCTGCTTTCAGCCGCAACGTCCGGCCCCAGCCAAAAGCGCAAGCCGTTGCGAGCAAACGCCATTAGAACCAAGGTAATGGGGGCCAAGCCAAGGAGGAGGTATCTCAAGGACCGCTCGAAGAGACCAATCATCTTTGGTTGCTCACCCGAGCCGTCTAACGCGCTGAAAGCGGGGAACAAGACGCCCACCAGGCTCCCCGGAATGATAGCCAAGCGCCAGAGCATCTCAGACGGCACAGAATAGTAGGTCACCGCAGCGACCGAAACGAGAGCGCCGATCAACAGACGGTCGGAATAGAGAAGGAACACAAAGACGAGGCCGGAGACGGACACCCATCCTCCGAAGGTTAGCAGGGGGCGCAGCAGAGTCCGGTCGAAGAGAAAGCGATGGCGTAACGCGGGATACGTGCGGAAGCAGGCCGCAAGGTAAGCGAGCCAGGCGGTTAATCGGGCGAACACGAGCAAGCAGACGATGGTGCGCAGGCCCAGCCCGAAAGCGACCGCCGCGGCCGGCAGCAGGAACAGCAGCGAGTAGGACGGGACCCCGATGGCGTTGAGTGCGCCGAACCGCTGTGCGGCAGCCAGCATGCCCATCGCCGACAGTGTCATGGGAACGAGGGGAACGGAGGCAGCAAGCACGAAAAAAACCGTCCGCGCTTCCCCGAGCAGCGAAGGCGGCATGGCGAAAAGGCGATCCACCAGCCAGGGAGTAAGCGCAGCCAAAGCAATCGCGCCCATCGTCCCCAACGCTCCCTGGCAGGCGAGCGAGGTCCAGAACAGGGCGGGGAGACGGTCGACCTCACCCCGGCCAAGCATCCCAGCCGCAAATTTGGGTACGGCTCGCCCCAGGCCGAGGTCCAGCAGGTAGAAGAAGCCCAGCGTGGCCCAAGCCAGCGAGAGAATGCCGAAGCGGGCTGTCCCCAAGCTACGAATGAGATAAGGCAGCGTGCAAGCGGCAACGAGCAAGGGGACGATAGCGCCAGCTAAATTCAGCAACGCGCTTTGTGCGATCAGCCCACCGTGTATTTCAAGCGCACGCACCGTTACGCATTCCGGCTCTTGCTTGGAGACTGTTACCGGCACCACCGACTCCCCTCAAAATCACGTCACGCCCAACGCGTTGCAATGCTGGCTCCGTCACCCGCGAGCGAGCCCTGGACCAAGCGCTGGGAGGTGGGCGTCAACTCTACGACTTTCCCTGCGGCACGCGCCGCTGGTCAAGCCACTCCACGACAGCCGCCGCCTGCGTGAGCTCGCCACGTAGCATGGCGAGCACCAAATCGTGGATCAGAACGGTGTTCAGGCGCTTACGGTACTCGATTCCCCGCCTCTCACCAGCTACCTTCAGGATAAACGGAACACGGCGGTCCCTCTTGCCGTCGAAGGCAGCGGAGTCGCGCCAGGAATGGTCGGAGGTCACTAGGATGCTGGTATCTTCCCAGGTGCCCGCTTTCTCCATGGCGCAACGCAACTCACCGAGAGTTCGGTCCACGAGTGCAAGGTTGTCAAGATACCAATCGCTGGGGCGCCAGAATCCAAAGACTGTGAATTCTCCGCGCCTTCGATCGTAAATCCCTGGATAGTGCGGAGTGGGCCAATGCACGAACACCAAACCCAGTTGGGGATTGCCCGCCGCCTTCTTTGCGTCGTCAAGCACTGCCTGGAACTTGCGTAGATGATGTTCCCGGCCGGACCACGGCGGAAGGCTTCGGAACTGGTCCAGCAGCGCACCCCGCAGGCTGGCGTTACCGCCGACGGGTGGGCCGGACCATGGCTGCCATGAGCAGGTGGTCAAATCGTTCCCCAGGAGCCGGCAATAGGGCATGTACCATCCAACAATCCCCGTGCCGGCTCCAAGCTCGCGGGCCTTGCGGAACACGTTCGGCTGACCGCTCCAATCGACCGGCCCGGATGCACCTTCAAACGTTACCATGAGCTGGCCAGCACTTGCGGGCACGCTCCGAACCACTCGCCTTCCGCTAATAAGGGAGGTGATTGAAGTGAGAGTGTCGTCTCCAGGCGGATATGCGCTGTTGGCGTAAACAGCCTCGCTGCGGAGGCGGTCAAGTTCTGGCATCTTCACCGTTCCCGGCCGCTGCTCGAAGGTAAGCACCTGATCCAGCTCGTCGAAAACAAGCCAGAGAACGCGGCCAGGGGAGCTACCCGTCGCGGCGCGAGCTTGCTCACGGTGGGCAAGGACACTGCTCGACGACGAATGGGCCAGCCAGGCAGCCTCAGCAAGCAGGAGCGGGGCAAGCGGAAAGGAAATCAGGAATACGGTCTCGACAACTACGGCCAAGCGGCGGCGCCAGAATGAGAGTGCAAAAATCAGAGACGTAAGGACAGCAAGACCCAGACAAGCGAGGCCAGCGCCGCCTAGGAAGGGCAGAAGTGCGGTCAATGTGGAGTATGGGAGAAACGTCCGCAAGTAATTCAACAGGACAATCAGCATTAGAATCGGCATCCAGGGACGAAAAAACTGTGCTCTTCTCCACCTGAGACCCAACCAGCGTGTCATGAAGAACGAAAGACCCAGCAGCAAGACGTTTAAGATCGCCGCGCCGTACTCGGTCGGACCATACGAGGGCATGTAGAAGCCACCCGACAATAGCCTCGTCCAAGCGGGGAGAAAGCACACATTCGCCATGGATAGCGCAAGCGCAGCGTCCCTGAACATCTGCGTTCTCAATTTTTGCCCACTAAGTAGAGCCAGCGGCCGGATTCACCCAAGCGGCACGAGCGGACCAGCTTGAAGCGGCATGCAAGCGCTGACTCAAAGACTTCCCCGGTGAATCCCTTGAACAACTCGTCGCGTCCGCGGGCGATGCGGCGGAACATGGAATCATCGGGCGCGATGAACTCGATGAGCAGGAACCGGGTTGTCAATTCGGCGGCCAGGTCGACGACCTCAGTCAGCGGGATACGCTCGCCCACCAGCAAGTGGTGGAGCAGCGCCAGCATCAGCACCAGGTCGAAGCGGCCGCCCGCCCTCTCCAGGAAAGGCGCGCACTCGCGATTACGCCAGCCGATGGCGGCGCTGGGGCGGGTGATATCGACCACCAGGGGCAGCACATCGAGCTGCTCCCGGCAAGCGGCCCGCCACAGCTCGCCGACCACCACTGGGTCCGAGTCTATCGCCACAACCGACGCGCCCGCCCGGGCCGCCATCAGGCTGAAATGGCCGGTATTGCAGCCGATATCGAGCACCCGGACAGGGCGAACCTGCTTCAATGCCTCCTCGACGAACGCCTGCTTCTCGTTGAACTGCTCGGGCGTGTAGTTATGGTCGGAGACCATGTAGCGCGACCAGGGCGATTTCCGGCCGGACTCCGGCGCCAGCTTGTCCAGCGTGCGCCGAACCTGCCTGAACAGGCAGGCAAGGATGAAGCGCGCGCACTCCGGATCGCCCGCGGACTTCCTTCGGTAAACCGCTTGGCTGTCGGGGTCCTGCCGGGCGCCCAGCCATACGGGAATCGAAACCAGCCCGAGGAACGGCGGCAGAAGCTTCCGCAGCGGCCCGCAAAGGCGGTAGGCCTCCTCCGGCTCGATGCCGTCGCGCCGGGTGGTGAGCGACTGGGCGATGGGGACACCCAGGTGCTTGTTCACCAAAAGCGGCAGCAGAAAGGTGCGGACGAATTGGGCGTAGGGCAGCCAGGTGGGGTCGAGCGGATCGCGCCGCTCCACTGACAACAGGTCCACAAACACCGGGTGCGGTCCGCGGAAAAGGACGTTGTAAGGTGTGGCGTCCTTTAGCCCCATGCCTTCGGGCAGCAGTTTCTCGGCAAGCTCCAGGGTGAGGCAGGCGGCAGCGTGCAGCATTTCCGGCGGCCACTCGTAAGGAAAGCTTGGAAACGGGACCGCCTCGTGCTCGACCACCATGCCGATGTCCGCCTCCCGGCAGCGGCGCTCGACCTCAGGGTCCGCGAGAAGCGCCTCGACCTCGGCGGCGCCCAAGACCGTGGTGCGAGCGATCTCGCGCCGGCTGGCCAGCGTCTGCGCGAGGCTGGAGCTGTGGAAGGCCTGGAAGGCAGGCGCCGCCTCGCGAGAAATGGCGCGAAGGATACGGCCGTTATGCGCAAACAGGCAGCCAGCCGGGTCACGGAGCGAAGAAATCATGGTGAATAGGCTGTAGGCTGTAGGCTGTAGGCTATGGGCCGGAGACCTTGGACTTTGGACCTTGCACTTGGGACGTTGCAGCGGTGAAGGTCCTTGATGTTCCTGCTTACTGCCTTCTGCCTACTGCTTTCCGGTTCGACCTTGGACCTTGGACCTTGGACTTTGGACCTTGGATTGAGGCTACTCGCCCGGTTTCTTGTCCTTGCGCGAATTGAACCAGTTGATAAACCTGCGGACATAGAACAAGGAGCCGAAGAAGGCGGCCAACATCGCCTGCCAGAGCAGCGCGCCGGAGCCGGGGTCGGTGTAGGCGCACGCATCGCGTTCGGCGAGAACGGCCGCCGCTATTGAAAGCAACAGAAGGCGAAAGATCCGACGCGCGTCAGATCGAAGCATCAAAGCCTCCCACTTTGGACCTTGGACCTGGGGCCTTGTAGCGGTGAAGGTTCTTGTGTTTGAATTCCGCAATCCGAATTCCGCAGTCCGCAATTGGTTCGACTTTGGACTTTGGACCTTGGACTCAGCAGTGGTGAAGGTTCTTGTGTTTGAATTCCGCAATCCGAATTCCGCAATCCGCAATTGGTTCGACCTTGGACCTTGGACCCTATTCGTCATCGACGCGGCAACCCGGCGCGTGCGGGACGCGCGGATACGGGGTGTTCCATCCCTTGGCCGTGTGCCACAGGATGCGGTTCAAGACTTCCTCGGGAGCGGCATCGGGGCGCGAAAAATCCATAGCCATGGAATCGAGGATCGCCCGGCGTTGAGGCCCGATGATACCGGCCGGCGAGGGATTCATCTCGTCCAGCGCGATGCGGTTAGCAACGGACTCGAAGGGCCGCAAATCGGGCCGGGTGGTGAACACCGACCGCATGGGCAAGGCCGCCGCATCGAACTTGTTCATGGGCGGCAGCCCAAGCAGCTCTTCGATGGTGCGCACGATGCTCGTCTGGTTGTAGTGCGTGGAATCGAGCGCGCCACGGCGGACGAACGGACTGATGACCAGGCAGACGGTGCGGTGGCCATCCACGTGATCCACGCCATCCTGGGCGTCGTCTTCAACAATGAAGATCACGGTTCGCGGCCAATACGCGCTCTTTGTGATGGCTTCGACCATGCGGCCAGCGGCCAGGTCGTTGTCCGCCACCATGGCGCGCGGAGTCGGGCAGTTCGGGCTTGCGCCGGAAGTGTGATTGGCCGGCAAGTGGATGATGACAAGGTTCGGAAGATCGCCCTTTTCCTGGAATTCTCCGAATCTCTTCAAGAACACCCGCGCCCGGTAAACGTCCGGGATGTTCAACGCGTAAGCCGGATAGTTTGACTCCACCACCGCGTTTAGAGGCGCGACCTGGCTGGTGCTGCGGACCGTCAGCTTCATCTCCGGCAATTGGGCGTCACGGTAGTAGTCGATCCAGTTCCCGGAAGAGCCGGCGGAGGGGAGCGTGAACTCACCGAAGACTCGCACGGTGCGGCCGGCGTCCTGCGCGTTGTTCCAGATGAAACCGCTGGAAGCGAAGGCCAGCGGGTCGTCGCCCCAGAACGGGTAGCTGCGGGGCCAGCCGGCGTGGGCGCGCTCGACGTAGTCGGTGACCATGGCCTGGGTGAGCCACTGATGGCCATCGGGGCTGCGGGCCCCGCTGGCATAGAAATTGTCGAGCGTAACGAACTGGCCGGCCATCTCGTGCTGGTTCGGTGTCACCTCCGAACCGTAAATGGCCAGTGACTTATCCCCATTGCCCCGGCCCAGGTCGCCCAGCACCTGATCGTAGGTGCGGTTTTCCTTGATGATCAGGAAGACGTGCCGGATGCCCAAGTCAGCCAGATTCTGCGGGGAACCGGAAGGCGGGGCGGCATCCCGAAACGGGTCGTTGCTGAAGGCCACCGCTGCCTGGGCCGCTTGCTCGACCGTTCGGCCAGGGAAGATGTTGAGGGTGCCCAAAGGGTGACCGAGGACGTTGAAATTGCGCGTCGCGTTGCGGCTTCCAATCCCCTTGGAGTTGGCCACGTAAACCGTCTCGCCGCCATCCCCTGAGGTGGAAACCGCGACCGCCACCGGGTACCAATCGGTGGGCACGAAACCACGCAGGCGATAGCTTTGTCCCAGGCGTTCGAGCACGGCCAGCGCGTTGTTGCCGGCGCAGGCCACGTAAAGCCACTGGCCGGTGGGACTGAAAGCCAGGGCCACGGGACTGCTCCCCAGGTAGCCGGCAGGGAACGCCGGGATTGCCACGGTATCGACCACCCGGAGTGAATCGGTGTCCAGCAAGGTGATGGAATCGCTGTTGGCATTGGCGATGGCGGCCAGGCTGCCGTCCGGGCTGATACCGACGGCGCTGGGGTGTAGGCCCACCGGGACCTCCGCGATTACCTGGAAGCTGGCCACGTCAACGACGGAAACCGTTCCGCTCGAGGCAACACCGCGCTCGTCCGCCAGGGTGGCGGTCCCGGCGGATTGAGCCGTCATTTCTCCCTTGAGCGCGCGCCGCCCGCCCCAGTTGGTGACAAACAGGCGGTCACCGCGCGGCGTGAGGGCCACACCCAGGGGGGCGACCCCCACGTTCACGGTGGCGACTACCTCACCGGCGCCCACGTCGAGCCGGCCAAGCGCGTTTGTCCGGCTCAGAGTCACGTAGAGGTTGGACCCGTCGGAGTCAAACACCAATCCGGCCGGAACCGAATTCGGCGGCACCTTCATATACACCACCCCGGCCTGGCCTTGGACATCGCCAAGGGCGATGGAGGTAATCTGCGAAGCAACCACCCACTGGCCGTTGGGCGTAAAGGAAACCCCCAGAAAAGAAGCGGTCTGCGTTTTCAGGGTGCGAAGGGTCTTGCCGGCGCTGGAAAAAAGCTGGATGGCGTTGGGCAGAAGGACGGCCAGAACATCGCCCTGCGGGGAGAGCGCCATGTCCACCGGCCGCCCGGCGAATTCGATGCGCTGGCCGGCGGGGTTCAGCAACTGGTTGCTGGGCACCAGCACCTGGTTGCCGTAGCGCGTCCCAACCCACATCTGCTCGGGGGGCGGGAAATCGGCTACCAGCGCGAGGGAGAGGGCGATCAGAACGGCAATGGCAACCCCGCTCCCCACGGCCTTAGTCCGGCGAGTTGCCTTTTCGCGAAACATGGTGTCGGTTTGCCTGCCCGGTGACGCTTCCGTTCACCGGTCCGGCGTTAAGGATCAGTCGTACTTCTTCAGACCGCGCTCCTCGAGAAAGAGGCGCCACAGGAACAGCGGCCCGTAGACGAGAACGCGGTGACAAAGGCGGCGCGGTTCGTGCGCCAAGCGCCAGATGAATTCCAGGCCGTGCTCCTGCATCCACAGCGGCGCGCGCTTCATGGCGCCGCTGACGAACTTGAAGGCAGCGCCGACGGCCACCATGACGGGCGCCTCCAGCTTGTCGCGGTGCTCGAAGATCCAGCGCTCCTGCTTGGGCAGCCCCAGCCCCACCCAGAGCACGTCGGGGCGCGCCCGGTTGATCATGCCGACAATCTCCGCGTCCTCTCCGGGCGTGAGCGGCCGGAACGGAGGAGAATAGGCGCCGGCCACCCTGAATCCCGGAAGACGCTCCGACATGCGCTCGATCAACTGCCGCAGCACACCTTCGGTGTCGCCGTAGAAGAAGTGGCTGTAACCGCGTTGTGCCGCAAGTTCCCCAAACGCCCACATCAGGTTCATGCCGGGCAGCAACTCCTGATCGGGATAGCCGCGGCGATGCGCTGTCCAAACCAGTGGCCGCCCGTCGGGAATGGAAAGATCGGCGGATTCGAGGATTTGCCTGAAGCCGGGATGTTTGCGGGACTCCATGATGCCGTGCATGCTGGTGACGGCAATGAAGTGCGAACCGCGCCGCTCCCGGATCCAGTTTTCCATCCGCCCGAGCACTTCTTGCATGCTTACCATGTGCACAGGCACGCCAAGAATTCGCAGGCAGGGCGCGGAAGGAAGAGGAGACGACGTACTAGGTGTTACCTTGCAGGTGGCAGGTGAGGCCATAAAAGCAGGTGCCAGGTTTCAGGGTGTCAGGTGCCAGGCGTCAGGGGGCATTGCGGAATGCGGAATGCGGAATGCGGAATTGAAAGGCGACTTCACTGCACTCCCACCTCAAGGGCCGCAGGCCGGACGCACTTCGGCTCTAGGCGAGGCTCAACGGGCCGGTTGCGAGAGACCATCGCCTGCAGCAAACGCCACGCCCACTTGCAGGTCAGGCGAAGCGGGCGCACCAGGTAGTAAAGAAAGCTGAAAAAGGACGGCAGGGGAACCAGCATGCGCTCGGCCAGGGTCGGCACGAAACACAGTTCAGCCAGGCAGCGGAGTTTCTGCCGGACGCCGGGCAGCAGATGGTAGTGGGCCATGGGGCCCCTCAACCTCGAAAACGCCGAGGCCGGAGCCGGGAACAGGCGGACGCCCGCCGGAAGCGGCCGTGCCGCAAACGGCTTGGGGACGGCCGTGCCAAACAGCTTGTGACAAGCACCGAGTGTCTGCTCGACGACCGGCGTAAAGCCGAGGCCGTCGGCCTTCGCCTTCGCCGCGTCCCAGTCAATCGGTTGAGCCAAGCACATCCGGTCAATATCCGCGAGCCATTTCAACCCCTGCCAGTCGTGCTTAGCCGCGTGGAACAACAGGGACAGCAGCTCCCACTCAGGGGTCAGGCTGTAAGCGGGCGCGCCGAAGATGGTGCACGGCCGGGCCTCGTTCCACAGGTCGCCGGTGGCGCTGCGGTCGCTCGCCCCGCCATGCACAAGCCGCCAATGCAACTCCACCGCGCAACCCGGAGAGCCCCGCTTGGAAAGGCAATAGTCCGTGCTGGCCGGCACAAGATGGCGGGCAAAGAAATCCAGCGGGAAGCAACCCTCATATCCATCCGCCGCGAGAACACGAGCGGCATCGACCGCGCGGTCGGGAGGGACCATCAAATCCAGATCGGCGCAGACGCGCAGGGTGTAGTCGCCGTAGAGGCGCTGAGCCAGCCACGGACCCTTTAGCGGAATGGCGGGGATGCCGGCGGAATCGAGCAGGCCAAGCAAGCGCCGCAGCTCCTCGGCCAAGAACAGTTGCCGGGCGGTGTTGGCGCGGCAGAGATCGTTCATGCGCGCGCGGGCCTCGGCCGGCACGCCGGGGAAGCCCAGCGTCTCGAGATTCCGCCGGAACAGCGGAAGAATCTCCTGCTCGAGGGCGAGGGCGAGGATGCGCGACCAGAAGTCAGGCTGTGGGCTGTAGGCTGCGCAATTGCGGAATGCGGAATGCGGAGTGCGGAATTCAGACAAAGGCCTGCGGCTTTCGGCTGACGGCTGCAGGAGCAACTGGCGGGCTTCCGCTTCCTGATCGGCGCTTACCTGGCCGCGGCAGAGCAGCAGGATGAGGCGGTCCTCGGGGGACATACCCAGTGCGGAATGCGGAGTGCGGAGTGCGGAGTGCCCAAGCGCAGTGACGAGTGACGAGTGACGAGTGACGAGTAATGAGTCAAGTGCGGAATGCGGAGTGCGGATTGCGGAATTCATGCAGAGGCTTGCGGCTGGCTACTGGCGACCTGCGGCCGGCCCGACACGGCGATGCCGGCGCAGAAAGCGAACCAGGCGGCGTTGGCCGGAATTCGCAGGTTGAAGTCGGAGAAACTGTGGACCAGTAGGCCGAGGCAGCCAAGCGTAGCGCCAAGGCGAAGAGGGTCCAAAGTCGAACCAAGTGCGGAGTGCGGAGTGCGGAATGCGGAGTTAAAGAAAAAAGCCAGGGACGACACGATCAACAAGGCGCCGACCAGGCCGGTTTCCGCCAGGGCCTCGGCATAGTCGTTGTGAGCGTGGTCCCAGAGCAGATCGCTGGGCGTGCGGCGATACCGCGGCGCCACAATTTCATGGCTGCCCAAACCCGTTCCCAGCCAGGGGTGAGCCCGGAACATGCGCAGGGCGCCGAGCGCCGCTTCCCGGCGGCCGCCGATCAGCTCGTCATAAGAAACGCCAACGCCAAACACCGTTGCCAAGCGCCGCGAAATGTGTCCGGGTTCAATATAGAAGAAGAGCAGGGCAGCCGCTAAAAGGGCGAGCGCGACCGCCAAAGGCAGTGACGAATGCGGAATGCGGAATGCGGAGTGCGGAGTCCCAAGTGCGGAATGCGGAGTGCCAAGTGGGGAGTTGCCGGACATGGGACCTGGGACCTGGGACCTGGGGCCCCGGGCAAGGAACAGGATGGCAGAGAACACCAGAATTTCGGCCAGCAGAGCGAGGAAGCCGCCGCGCGAGCCGGAAAGCAG
>Ga0315285_10001573_pt1 | contig 23915 bp, 19 predicted proteins | sample YL17G09_36_MG_FD_203698 | JGI IMG/M metagenome (GOLD analysis project Ga0315285, IMG submission 203698) | Sediment microbial communities from Yellowstone Lake, YNP, Wyoming, USA - YL17G09_36 | ecosystem: Environmental > Aquatic > Freshwater > Lake > Sediment | place: USA: Wyoming | collected... | reverse complement strand
TTCAAGTAATTATCTCAAAGGACGCGGAGGTAAACAAGCATGCTGAAGGCGTCATGCGCTACATGGTACGGAAGATAGGCAAAGATAAGGCGTGCAGGGAATCAATGCAAGTTAACAAAAAGCCACAATGTTCAATCGCATATTAGGACCTAGCTGCGAAGTCGCTATTGAGATAAATTAGAGCTACTCCGTGCGGTTACAGAATGTTTTTCTACCAGTCGCAAGAGATGGTTAGCGAGGTAAATTAGTTCAACACATTCACCCGGATCTTGCCAATTAACATCTCGGTGACTTGGTGGATTCTTAAATAGCCCTATAGCGCCCGCAAACAAATGACTTGTCGCTTCTCGTTCAGCTTTAATACAACTCGTGTCGGTTAGCTTTCCATTATCGGGGTTAAAAGCGTTTCTCATCAGGTCAACCCCAACCAATTCTTGTGGCAATGAAGCAGCTTTGCGTACACGAATTTCAACTTCTTTGAAAGCTTGAAATACTGCGGTATCATAATCTCCACGAATAAACAGGGGACGAACCTTCCTTGCCAAGACAGGGTCGAGCACCTTTGCTGGTAGGATGTTGCCTTTCAAGTACGTACCTATATCTGAACTTTCTAGAAGCCCTTTGCCTCTATTAGTCACATATACCCACTGTCTCTCCTGCCCAGGCTTAGGTGCAATCATTCCCTCTCGCTCCAACCAAATCCAAGATTCGGTTATAGCTTTAGATACTTCATCATATTTCTCACCCGCATAGTCTTGAAGATTACCATGCAGAGTGCAGTTATGAAGGTTCAAAACTGAAGAACTGCCGGTTTGTTCTTCTTTGTAGAGATACTTTAAAAGGAACAGCGCTAGCTCCTCTGGTTCGAGAGCTAAGGCCTCATCGGGAGGTGGAAATTGATCTCTAACTGACATCTCGTGGTTCTAACCTTCTGGAGTTTATCATAAACTGGTTGTGATCACTACACTACTACTAGAAACTATGTATATAGCTGCAAAGTTGAGCCTATCAAGTCTTGCTACTTTGATGAACGCTTGGTAGCGAACCTGTAGACACGCTATTTATCTTTTCGTGTAGCAAATTGACCAATTCATCGCTTTGTGACCTAGTAATCAGGGACGTCGTGCTTTCAGGATTTTTTGCCTTGTTCCAATTCCAGGTTCCAACTTCCACGCTTCTACACTTCTATGCTTCTGGAAATTGTAACCAAAAACGAACAATTCGTATCTAGAACCGACGTAGAACTAGGTGGCGTAGAACTGCGTGGACAGGTGGACATAGAACTAGCTAAACAAGTCGACGTAGAACTAGCTAGAGAAGTGGACGTAGAAGTAGGCAAAGACGTGGATATAGAAGCAGAACCAGTGCGAGTGGATACCAAACTGGATACTAGTGGAAACTAAGTGGAAACGACCTGGAAACACCTCGAGTACAACCTGGGTACAACCAGGAAACTAACAGGAAACCGGTCAGGAAACCAATGAATAAACTAATAGGGGTATTTACCCCTATTCCCACGTAGAAACAGGAAACTAATGCCAAAGAAGGGTATCCAGTGGACTGAGAAACAGAGGGCGATCGCCGACCGTTTGCGGGCGGGATTCTGCCCCCAAGCGGTCATAGGGGAGCGGTATAACTCGAAAGGATAGTAGTCTTGATACTTTGGAAACTGGTCCGGGTATTTGTGGAAACTGAAACGGCACCTATGAAGCAGATCTTAAAGACCCAATTTGGCTTCTTGTGCAGCTCGGGTAACAAAAGCTTGGAACGCGGTGAAAAGGTCAATCATTCCATATTGACTTATTGGACCGAGCACTGAATAATAGAATTCGTGAATATAGATTACTGGTTTTATGAGATGAGAAGCTGGAGGAGTGAATGAAACTAGGTATTTCTATGCTAGTAATTGGCTCGCTCTTTGCTGGTTTTGGCTTTTTCTTGTGGAATTTCGCTGGTTCAGCATGGCCATTTTATGGTTGGTACTCTAGCTTTGGTTGGTTCTCTTGCTATGAAGACGCATCTATGGCCAAAGCAATAGGCATGGGACTAACTGTATTCGGCGGTGGCCTAAGCACTGGTGGAATAGTCAGAATGATAGTGAAGAGGTAAGTTGATTAGCTCCCAAATTGAGTTAATGCCTCAAGACATTGCATAGATGATGTAAAAGCTAGACTTGAAATGGGAGTTCTCTTAAACTAGTTGTGATTATAGCCATCTCTTTCATAATCTTAACCTCTTAATATTTTTATTAACCCTTTTAACCCTTTATTACATATGGTGCCACCATTACAATTACGATGTATGCTGTGACTGATAAGTAGCAGGTTGTGCTATAATAATCATTGCAGAACGCAACATATTGGGTCATACTCGACCCAAGAAGGGAGGAAACAGAAATGGGAGAGAAACATAAGCCAGGTGAAGTAGCTAAGGACTCTGGGCAGTACCCAATACAGGGACCCCGTGGAGGCGAGACCGACAAAGAGAGGACGGTAGTAAAGGGGAAGCCATTCCCTCCCACCCCCAAGAAGGGGCAAACGTATGGGACGCCTGATAAGACCAAGCACTAAGTTGCAGCCTATTCTACGAAATCGGTGATCGGTACCCCATGCTCACCGAAGTCGTAACTGCATTACGCAGACCCAGGGTCACTAACGCCCAGTAGTCAATTCAGCAACAAACTTAAAGTCAGATTATGCCTCTCATCTGCGTTGAGGTAACAATCTGACGTTTTGTTGCCTACGAAATATTTCGCCTGAGATTGACCTCGTCCTACATCTTCCATCACACCAATCTGTCCACCCGACGGAAATACTTGGACCTCAGATCCTAAATTCCGCCCACAATGGCCGATGATCTGAGATGTGGTATTTCACGGCAGCATTGAAATAGTCCTGACCCGTATGCCAAGCATCCGCAAAAAACGGGGTGTGGTCAAAGTCAAAAACCCCGGACTTACCACTGTAGGAATCTTGTAGGCCGCCTGCTTGAAACGCTACCTGGTCATAGTTCTTGTCACCTGCTAGGTTGCTACCCATTGCGGTTGAATGTTTTGGAACAATCAAACGATTGGCCTTCAACGCCCTGTAAACATTGCTTGATTCGTCACGAATAGGCAGATTGAAATCTCCCATGACGAGAATGTTTTGCGAATAGGCTCCTGGTGCCTTATGGCGCTGGTCAGCCCACCGCGCCAAAGCATAGGCCTCAAGTGCCCTGCGATCTTCATCATAGTACGCATTGCTTCCAAAAAAAAGATGGACACAGACCGCAGTGAACTCCAGTGCCCCAGCTCGGAAAGCTACCACGTAGGGATTACGGTCGAATCCTTGGAAGGAACCAGAGATCCCTCGCATACGAATATTGTGCAGGTCACTAGGGGACACTGCTACCTCCGCAGCCAGTTCGAGCCGTTCCACCTTTGTGCTGTCATACAAGAATCCTGCTCGCTCGTCATTACCTCCAATGTCCGAAATAATTACTTTATAAGTTGAAGGTAGATTGGTCATCAATAACCGCAGATCCCTCAGATCATCAGCTATTTCCTGTATGGCGACGAGATCGAACCAGCTTATCACCTCAGCCATAAGCGCGAAATCATCGCCCGATCGGTCCTGGATGCCAAAATTCGCTAGGTTCCACGTTGCAGCTAGAAGTCTGTTTTCAGCTTTGTCTGGAACACCACGCAGGGCTCTTGTAGTCAGGAGTGCTTGGCGTTCCGTCGCCAGTGAGTAGGCGAATACAGGGTTCTCCCGGTCATGTCCTACCATGATTTCTCCACCAACAAGTAATCATTGGATACATAACCATATTATACACTGTGACAGATTGTGTGATGTACTGAATTATCATTGAACAAGACTGACAAATGTTACTTGCTGGCTCTCTGTTTCGCCTATATACTAGTACGTGATGAGATATCTGTCATCGTTGCGGAAGGAGCGAATCGGATGGAAGACAGCGTGAACGACAAAGATCAGCTGTTTTTGAGATTAAGAGACCTAAAAAGGCGGATTGAGGAGGCTGATGAGAGGGCAGGACTGGCAGACCAACAGCGGGCAATCATTGAAGAGCTGATATACGAACCGCTCGAAGGAACTGCTGACTCTTCGCAAATAGAGTTTCTCCACTTCTTAGGGTTTGCGATGGCCGGATGGATAAAGGTTGGATTCCTGCCCTCCGAATTTGAGGTAGTCGCTGATAGGATAGACTGCAGACTAAAAGCTAATGATAGGTTATCATCCATTGGTGAGTTCTGGTTCTGGCAAGGACTATTCTTCATGGAGAGAGAAAACTATGAGGAAGCAAAAAACTCATTTCACCACACTCTGGAAGATGCTTCTGTGCTTAATGGCATACGATTGGCGTCACTATACCTTGAGGCTTGCTGTCATACTGGATTGGGAGAGTATGACGCAGCCGTCGAGCTGTTGATAGAATTAAGGAACGCCGTCAGTACGTTCGCCAACAAATTGTACGTAGACCATTTGCATGGCTATCTTATGGCATTGCAGCGCCATAGTCTTACAGAAGTCGACTTACGTTTCACACTGGCTTTGGACCTAAACGGTGAGATAGCACCATGCGAAGAAAAAGGCAAGGCCGAATTGCTTGCTGGGGGTGAGTCACTCATGGAGCTAGTAGCTAAAGTCTCAAAGATTGTGATTACTGAGGAGCTTGAGCCCCGTTTGCGTTTAGCTGTTTGGCAGGCAAAGGAAGAGATAATCAAAAGTATGCCAATCACGCATACCTTGGAAGAGGTCAGTCAAAGGCTTCAGAGCGAGCATGGAGATTGGGTACGCAAGCTGGTCAACGAGGGGGCTTTGGTCAATGCTGAGTTTCTCTATTCGGCTCTGAAAGCCAAGTCATGGGGTGCAGCAATAACCGAATATGCCAATGCAGTGGAGGCTGAGATCAAGGCTAAGCTTCTACCGAGGTTGGACAGCGTACTAAAGAAGAACGGCACCCTACTGGAGAACATTCTGCCAAGCAAGGTGCAGAGCGGTGGGTCTAATCTCGGTTATGCTGAAGCTATACTGAGACGAATCGCCGCAGACCCACTCCTGAAAAGCCTCTTGCTCTCGGCTCTGTCAGAAGATACTTGTAGCTTCCTGCTCTCCCAGTTGCCGGGCTCCTTAGCAAGGGTGAGGGAGCTTCGCAAACGTCCAGCACACGGAGACGTTATGAATGTTAGTAAAGCTGAAGAGATGCGGAGACTCGTTCTTGGAAGTCCTGAAAAACCCGGCTTGCTAAAGCGCCTGAGTGAGATTGACATTCCATATGCAGAGTAGCTGGACATGGTTTCGCCCGTTCAAACAGGCCAGTTTCTGCCTCCATGGCTGCACATTCCTCGGTTTTGTTCAACCTCAGTGTATCCAACAAATACTCATTTCGTGACGCTAATTCCAATTGAAAAGAAAGACTTTCTGTGCTTAAACCCGTGTAGTTTGTTCACTTTAATATTATTAGGCTGGAAAAAGGACTATGCTCAAGGCGTCTGGTAAAAGCTGGACGCTCCTTTTCTTTCGTTGCCGGCACGAAATTACTATGTTTCTCTCTAACTGCTTGACATTGTGTTAATGCAAGATTACAATTTAGTTGCTTCTAGAAATTATCCATCACGACTTTCACAACAATCCGGAGGTGGCATATGACCTGACATATTGGCCATCCAAATGGATCTTAATGATAAGTCAAAAACTACCACTTTTAGGAGGATTGAAATGGCAAAATTATTTAAAGTTTTGGCGAACGTAACCGCTTGTATTCTGTTTCTTGCTGGGGTTATGGGGATGATGTCAAGGATGTATGTCTGGTTTGCGGTAACTGGGTTCACTGGTACTGGCACTGACATGGCGCAACTCGCACTACAATTTGTGTATATTGCTATTTGGTTCGTGGCTGCCGTGGTAGTGATGAAACTGAGTCAGATGCTGAAATAGAGCTTGGTAACTCCTCTCGCGTAGGGATGCACCCTATTAAAAAAGGCAAACGGAATCGAATATTTGTACGCCTCAATAGACAAATATCCCGATATTTGTTTGAAGGTAACAAGATAGTAGATTGTTAAGCCGGCCTTATTGCACCTTTTAGCGTTTTGTGACTCCTGATCTCAGAATGACTCAAATGGGATATACTTGACATTCCTGTCCAGCGGAAATAGACTGTAGTCGAGGGGAGAGCAGTGCTGATGAAGCTCGCAAGACACTGTGGGCATTCACGGGAACCCCACCATGTGTAGAAAACTGCTGTCAATACTTGTCTTGTTCATCGTAGTAGCCTCAACTTTAGTGGGCTGCGGTCCTTCCACAGTTACTATCCTTTCAATAACCGAGGGAGATGTACTCGTAATGAAGGCAGGCACGGACAGCTGGACAGAGGCCGAGGTGGGGATGTCTCTAGAAACCGGAGATAGTATAAAGACGGGCGATAATTCTAGCGCCGGAATCACTTTCTTTGATGGTAGCACTTTGGAATTAGAGGCTGGCACCGAGATAGAAATTGCTTCGCTCGATATTTCGGCGGGCACCGGCTCTACAACTATTGCTCTTGAACAGAAGATAGGGAGCATCATATTCCGCGTGATGAGGATTATTGATCCAGCATCTCGCTACGAAGTTGAAACACCGACTGGTGTGGTAGCGGTGAGGGGTAGTGTTATGCAGGTTTACGTCATCGAAGATGGTACAACCTGGATAATTAATCTGGAAGGGGATATATGGGCTGTTGCACAGAGCGTGCAAGTGCAGATCCCTGAAGGGCGGCAATGCATTATTAGATCTGGCCAGCAGCCTGAGCTCATTGATACTTATTTTCACACTGATGCCTATCTTGCCCTACATGGGCCGGCAACCTTGCCACCGGAGGAACGAGACCCCTGTGTTATTCTAGAGATTATGACCAATATAGTCATGGATAGCGTTAGGGTGGAGTTGCCTGATGGTAGATCAGTAATGGTTCCACCATATACTGATGTGTTTGGCCCTAGAGTTGAGTGGACAACCTTGTTTCGTTTTTTGACCTGTGAACCAGGAATGCCCATAGCTGGTGGAGAGTACATTTTCACTGCTCTTGATGCAACTGGTGAGCCAATACCGGGAGCGAGAAACACTGACATCTGGGTGGGCGTTGAGCCACCAGACCCACCGACTAATGTAAGAGCTGAAGTCATTGAGGATGGAATCTTAGTTAGCTGGGATGAGAGTCCGATAATACCTGGCTCCTTTGAACCGGCAGCTGAGCCTCAACTTGGTTTTTATCTATTATGGATAAGCAGAGTTGAAACTGGGGAATCGGTTTATGGAACTAACCTTATGTCTGTGTCCTCTCATCTTATTCCCCAAGACAAGGCAAACTTCATCGAAGGAGAAGAGCAGGGGCTTTCACTTAGTGAAATGGGAGACGGAGCATATTGGTTCAGCGTTAGTGTTCATAGTATGGCTCCCGAAGGTTCGTTAGGAAAAGGATTTGAGTATAACAATTCCGACCCCGGTCAAAATATAATCTTCACCATTCAAGAGGGAGAAATCACTATAAGATAAGGCGGGCCACAAGATTGGGGATAAATCTGTTCTTCAAGCGGGCACCCTGAACGGCAAGAGTTCTATGGTTATTGCGCGAGCACAATCCCATTGATAATTCCGTCACCAGTGATACAATAGTCCCTTAAGGCTCATAGCCATGAAAAGGGTCAACATCTTTTTGGTTATTGCAGTCTTAATTATAGGGATGGTAGGCTGTGCTGAGGTTACTCCTACTACTACTACTACTCAGTATAACCTAACCATGGCAGTAGCTCCCGGTGGTAGTGGAACGGCAACTGATTTGACCGATGCCTCACCTTATACAGCAGGCACTTCGGTCAGGATAAAAGCAGTAGCCAGTACAGGCTATCGGTTTGTCAACTGGACGGCGCCAGCGGGAACATTCGCTAGTGTGCATGCGGAACAGACCACCTTCACCATGCCAACTCGAAACGTAACGGTCACCGCCGGCTTTGAAGAAGACGAAGTGGTGACTTTCCTTGACCTTAACCTTGAGGCAGCGGTCAGGCAGGGTATCGCCATACCCGAGGGTCCCATCTACACGCTGGACATGGAGCGACTCGGCTCCCTTCATGGTGAGGGGATGGGCATCTCCAACGTGGTCGGACTGGAGTACGCAACCCGCCTAACCAGCCTCGACCTTTCGGATAACCAGATAAGCGATATCTCGCCGCTGGCCAACCTCACCAACATGATCAATCTCTACCTCCGAGGCAACCAAGTAAGCGATATCTCGCCCTTGGCCAGCCTCGCCAGCCTGACAGACCTCCGCCTGTGGTATAACCAGATAAGCGATATCTCGCCTCTAGCCAACCTCACCAAGTTAACCCAGCTCTTGCTTTATGGTAACCTGATAAGCGATATTTCGCCTCTGGCCAGCCTTACCAGCCTTACCGGCCTCGGCCTTGCGGGTAACCTGATAAGCGACATCTCACCTCTAGCTAACCTTACCAACCTGACCTGGGTCGATCTTGACTACAACCAGATAAGCGACATCTTGCCTCTGGCCAACCTTACCAACCTGACCGGGCTCTACATCTGGCATAATGAAATAAGCGACCTCTCGCTCCTGGGGGGCCTCACCAAGCTGAGAGAGCTCGACGTTACGATTAACTCGATGAGCGATATCCCCCTTCTGGCCAACATCACCAACCTGACAGCGCTCGGCCTGACCATCAAGCAGATAAGCGACCTTGAACTTCCTCATCTTGCCGACCTCACCAACCTAATAAAACTCGACATCCATGGTAACCGGATAAGCGATATCTCGCCGCTAGCCAAACTCACCAAACTGACAGCGCTCGACCTTGGGAGTAACCAGATAGGTGATATCTCGCCTCTAACCAACCTCACCAGACTGACTGGGCTCAACCTCGAGTCGAGTCAGAAGATAAGCGATATCTCGCCTCTCGTTAATCTCACCAACCTGACCTGGCTCAACCTTGGAGTCAACCAGATAAGCGATATCTCGCCGCTGGGTAACCTCACCAAGCTGGCTTGGCTGAGTCTTCAGTGGAACCAGATAAGCGATATTTTACCTCTGGCCAATCTTATCAACCTGAGCCAGCTCTCCATTTGGCATAACGAGATAAGCGACCTCTCGCTCCTGGGGGGCCTCACCAAGCTGAGAGAGCTCGACGTCACGATTAACTCGGTGAGCGATGTCCCCTTTCTGCCCAACTTCATCAACCTGACCGGGCTTGGCCTGCACATTAAGCAAATAAGTAATGCTGAACTCGTTCAGCTTGCCGACCTCAACAACCTGAGAAACCTCGACGTCTGGGGTAACCAGATAAGCGATATCTCGCCGCTAGCCAACTTCACCAACCTGACACTGCTCCGCCTTGGGAGTAACCAGATAAGCGATATATCGCCGCTGGCTAACCTCACCAAGCTGACCTGGCTCGACCTTTCGGGTAACCAGATCAGTGATATCTTGCCTCTGGCCAACCTGACCAACCTGACATACCTCTACCTCGGGGGTAACCAGATAGGCGATATCTCACCCTTAACCAACCTTGTCAAGCTAGGGCACCTCTGGCTTTCGTACAATCGGATAACTGATATCTCACCTCTGGTCAACAACCCAGGCCTTGCACAAGGAGACGAGGTGTATTTGTCGAACAATCCCTTGAGCAGCACGTCCGTCAATACCTATATCCCAGAGCTTCGTGCAAGGGGTGTGATTGTTGAGTACTAGAACGTAAACGATGAAACCCGGACGGTCCGCAAAGAAACATTGATAATTCCTGAGATGAAGTTGATTCACCGTTGGGCCGTCAAGCCATTCTTAGAAGAGCGGGGAAAAGAAGGGGCAGTCTGGTTCGGTTAGGTAGCAGTATGCTACGCTGTTGCCCAACTGAACAATAGCTCGTTTTGCTACCTAGTTGCGCGAATGGGCAATGCTGTACTCTGACTGAGCGACATCAAACACACAACCTGAACGGCAAAAGTTCTATGTTATTGTGTCCCCGCAATCCCAATTTTGGTGCTGCACAAGATAGTGGACTGTGGCGCCTTAGTTCTACAGTATATCTTGGACACCACACGAAAAACCATTGACAGTTTTCCAGAGAGCGGTGTAACATTAGAATAGTTTCTGCAACAAACAGTATTATGAGTACTAGTACCAAGGTGGGCGGTCAGGTGTGTGCCATAGGGGATTTACTGAGTTCACATTATGCTAAGCCTAGCACGTATAGAAGCGTGGGCCGGGCTTTTTTTGCTAGGGCAAGATGTACGATCATCTTTGGAACTCAGGGCCATTGCCAGACATAGCTGAGGCAGGCCTTTTTCTCTGAAGGAGAAGGAATGACGGGCTGTCTGGGACTTTCGGCTGAGCTTCCTGTGGGGCTATGTCAAAGGATAAGGATTCTGGCGAAACTAGACTGTTACGAAAGAGGTGGAGTATGAAGACAATGATTGGTTCGCTGACGCATCGTTACATGGCAAGAGTGCCTATCTTTTTAGTCACAGTAGTCTTGATTGCTGGGATCGTAGGCTGTGTTCCTGCCGAGTGCAGCCTTACCGTCTTGAGCGCCGAGGGCGGCGAGGTAATGATCCCTGGCGAGGGGAGTTATACCTATTACGAAGGTGAGGTGGTCAACCTGGTAGCCGTGGCCGAAGGAGGGCACCGCTTCGTGAACTGGACTGGCGATGTAAGTACCATTGCCGAGCCCCGTGCGGCCGCAACCACAATCATCATGAACGGAGACTACTCTATCACTGCTAACTTTGAGGCGATTCCGGTCCGCTACAACCTAACGGTGTCCAGCACCGCCGGGGGGGTTGTAACCACACCTGGCGAGGGGACTTTTCCCTATGACGAAGACACGCTTGTCAACTTGGTGGCCGAGCCCGACGAAGGTTACCAGTTTGTCAGCTGGACCGGCAACGTGGGCACGGTTGCCAATGTGAACGCTATTTCAACCACCATCACGGTGGACAGTAACTACTCAGTCACTGCTACCTTTGAAGTAATCCCACCGGTGCAGTATAGCCTCACTATCTCGAGGACAAGTGGTGGCCGCGTGACAGTGCCTGGCGAGGGGATCTTTGTATATGATGCTGGCACGGTGGTTAGCCTGGCGGCGAATGCGTATAGTGGCTACTACTTCCAAAACTGGAGCGGTGATGTAAGTACCGTTTTCAACATTAATGCTGCTTCGACCACCATCACCATGAACAATGACCATTCCATCGTAGCCAATTTTCACGAGATACCCGAGATACCTGTGACTTACTACCGCCTGACCCTGGCTGTAAATGGCAGCGGCTCAGCAAGCCCATCGGTGGGGCAGCACACCTATGTCGCGGGCACAGTCGTACCCATCATCGCTACTCCATCTGCGCGCTATCGCTTTGTCAACTGGACTGGCGATGTTGGCACGATTGCCAACGTCAATGCTGCCACGACTACCATCACCATGAACGGCGGATACTCTATAACAGCCAACTTTGTCAAGGAGCAGTACGACCTCACCATCGCCAGTACCGCTGGAGGTAATATAACGACCCCTGGCGAAGGAACTTTTACCTACAATGCTGGCACAGTGGTTAGCCTGAATGCCACCCCAAGTGCTGACTACCGATTCATTAGATGGATTGGTGATGTGACCACAATTGCCAATGCCACTGCCGCTGTGACCACCATCACCATGAACAGCGACTACAATATCACCGCCTGCTTTGAGGCCAACTTTATGGTCGCCGGAGGCGTTTCGCACACGGTGGGGGTTAAATCCGACGGCACTGTGGTCGCCGTGGGACGGAGGGACCATGAGCAGTGCAATGTCGACAACTGGACGGGCATCATCGAGGTCGCCGCAGGCTGGCAGCATACCGTGGGGCTTAAGTCTGATGGGACCGTTGTCGCCGTGGGACGCACCTACTATGATGAGTGCAATGTCAGTAACTGGACGGGCATCGTCCAGGTCGCAGCAGGGTACGAGCACACGTTGGGGGTTAGGGCCGACGGTACCGTGGTCGCCGTGGGGCGGAACGAGTATGGGCAGTGCGATGTCGGCAACTGGACGGGTATCGTCCAGGTCGCCGCAGACGTCTTGCACACGCTGGGGCTTAAATCCGACGGCACTGTGGTCGCCGTGGGATGGAATAGGTGGGGGCAGTGCAATGTCGGCAACTGGACAGACATTATTCAGGTCGCCACATGCGAGTGTCACACGGTGGGGCTTAAGTCCGACGGCACCGTGATCGCCGTGGGAGACAACTACTCCGGCCGGTGCGATGTCGCCAACTGGACGGACATTGTCCAGGTCGCCGCAGGCTGGGGGCACACGGTGGGGCTTATGGCGGACGGTACCGTGGTCTCTACGGCAGGCGATGTCGGCGGCTGGACGCACATGGTGCAGGTGGCCGCAGGCGGCGGTCACACGGTGGGACTTAAATCCGATGGGACCGTAGTTGCCGTGGGAGACAACTACTACGGGCAGTGCAATGTTGGCGGCTGGACGGACATCATCCAGGCCGCCGCAGGCTGGGTTCACACGGTGGGGCTTAAATCCGACGGGACCGTGGTTGCCGTGGGAGACAACTACAACGGGCAGTGCAATGTAGGCGGCTGGACGGACATTATCCAGGTCGCCGCAGGCCGCTTTCACACAGTGGGGCTTAAGGCTGACGGCACCGTGCTCGCCCCCCTGGGCTATGTCGGCAACTGGACGGGTATCGTCCAGGTCGCCGCAGGCGTCTCGCACACGGTGGGGCTTAAATCCGACGGCACCGTGGTCGCCGTGGGAGATAACAGTCATGGGCAGTGTGATGTCGGCAGCTGGACGAGCATGAACATCACCCAGGTCGCCGCAGGCGGGTGGCACACGGTGGGGCTTAAGTCGGACGGCACGGTGGTCGCCGTGGGAGATAACTCCTCCGGGCAGTGCAATGTCGGCGGCTGGACGGGCATCGTCCAGGTCGCCGCAGGCAGCGGTCACACGGTGGGGCTTAAAGGCGACGGCACCGTGGTCGCCGTTGGACAGAACTGGTATGGGCAGTGCAATGTCACCGGCTGGACGCACATTGTCCAGATCGCCGCCGCAAGCAGCGGTCACACGGTGGGGGTTAAGGCCGACGGCACCGTGGTCGCCGTGGGACTCAACGACTACGGGCAGTGCAATGTCAGCGGCTGGACGGACATCATCCAGGTTGCCCCAGGCTACTATCACACGGTGGGGCTTAAGACCGACGGCACGGCGGTCGCCGTGGGAGACACCTACTCTGGGCAGTGCGATGTCGTCATCTGGGACCTGAATTGAACTTTCCCCTTACCTCTGCCCACAACAGAGGTGAATGGTTATTTTGTCACTGCGAGCACTGCAAAGGTGTCCTATGGATCTTTGAACTACGCTAGGGACGTTGCCGCAAATTTCGCCGTTGAGATGTTTGGGACGGGCTGTGACAACTCCACCAGCAAAACAGGGTCTTGGGCGCGCCTAGCTGATTTTGCGGTAAAAGAAAGCTGAAATATGTGCTATTGTTGCCGCCGCACCACATTAGACACGCACGCTAAACGGCAAGAGTTCTATGTTATTGTGCGAGCACAATCCCATTTACAGTCTTCGTAACAAGGTGGGAAATCTGATAGCTTTCCAGCGTCAGATAACAAATTAGCGGAATGTTCAGTCCTCCGATGAAGCCTCAGGCCATCCTCAAACTTCACTGAGCTAGCGAGTGGTATAATAGGATTTAGGATTAGTGTGTATGCTGTGGCTGATGACTAGCCCAGCCAGTAGGCTCAAAAGGAGGAGAGAAAGTGAAGAATAGAGTAGTCTCTATCTCGTTAGCAGTCGTGTTAGCTCTCAGCGTAACTCTTATCAGCTGTGGGGGCGAAGGGGTGCCAGAGATAACGGAGTACAATCTGACTATCTCCAGCACGGAAGGAGGCTCAGTTGCCAGTCCTGGCGAGGGGACTTTCACCTACGACGAAGGTGAGGTGGTCAACCTAGTGGCAGAAGCCGACGAAGACTATCACTTTGTCAACTGGACCGGTGATGTGGACACGATAGCTGACGTCAATGCTGCCTCAACTACTATCACCATGGACAGCCACTATTCTACCATCGCTAACTTTGGCCGTGGCCCTGCGATACCGCTGAAGAATCGTAATGACTTTGTCCAGATGGTTCTTTACGATATTGACTCCCTTGATCCACCATGGAGCTACGACACAGCTACCGCCGAGCAGGTGCAGCATATCTATGAGACGCTCTTATTCTACGACGGCGACAAAACCGATCAATTCGTGCCGGTCCTGGCTACCGAGTGGGAATTTGACAATGAAAATGCCTCCTATCGCTTCAGGGTCCGTGAGGGCGTCAAGTTCCATGAAGGCGGGACCTTGACCCCTGAAGATGTTGAATACTCATTCGAGCGGGCAATGGTCCAGGACAGATCCATTGGACCTATCTGGATGCTTTATCAAGCGCTATTAGGTTTGAGCAGTAGTCGTGATGGGGACGGTAACATCCAGGTTACTTTCGACCAAATCGATAATGCGGTAGAGGTTGACGGCGATTGGGTTCAGTTTAGCCTCGTTGCCCCGGCCTACCCCACTCTGGCCTTCTACCAGATTTTGTGTGGCCCATGGGCCTCGATTGTAGATAAGGACTGGTGTGTTGCGCAAGGGGAATGGGATGGCACTGAAGAAACGTGGACGGACTATAACAACCCCGGAGGCTACAGTGCCATCAGGGATAAAACAAATGGTACCAGACCCTGGAAACTGGAGGAATGGGATCCAGGTGTTCAGATCAAACTGGGGAGAAACGACGATTACTGGGGGGAGCCCGCGCCGTTTGAGAGGGTTATCACCCAGATCATCGGGGAATGGACTACCCGAAAGGTAGCACTGCTGGCTGGGGACGCTGACCTAGTGTATGTACCACGCGCTGACATGGGCGAACTCGAGGATATTGCGGACCTCGCCGTCTACCAAGACCTGCCTCAGCTTACCATCGATGCGTTTTTCTTCAATTTCGACATCAGCAGCGAAAGCGAATTTATCGGCAGCGGTGCACTCGACGGCGATGGCATCCCGACTAACTTCTTCACTGACATAGACGTCCGCAAAGGCTTCAACTATGCCTTCGATTGGGAGACATATATCAACGATGTTTACATGGGCGAGGCTAAGCAAAGGGGCTCACCGATCATTGAAGACCTTCCGTTCTACAACCCTGATGCTTCGATGTATAGCCACGACCTGAAAAAGGCTGAGGAGTACTTGAAGCTTGCCTGGGGCGGCGACGTCTGGGAGAAAGGGTTCAAATTCACGCTGCTCTATGCCGATAGTACCATAACGCCCAAGGCTGCCTGCGAGATTCTTGCGCAGAACCTGGCCACGATCAATCCCAAATTTCAAGTTAACGTTCAGCTTGGAAATTGGGCAACTGACGTATGGCCTGGCATCGAAAGCGGGCTTCTGTCCATGTTCCAGATAGCCGGCTGGGGAGCCGACTATCCCCATCCCAACAATCTTGTGGTTCCTTTTATGGCCAGCTATGGTATACTCGCTGAATGGCAAGGGTACGGCTATCCCGAACTCGACGAATTGATCGAGGACGCATTTAGGGAGCTAGATCCGACGGTGCAGCAGGATATGTACTATGAAATACAGGAGCGATACTACGAGGATGCCCCTGGCATCATGCTATGCCAGCCGCTATCAAGACGGTACTTCACCAAGTATATACATGGCTTCTACTTTAACCCGGAGATCTGTGGGTTGCCCGGCCCTCTCTATTACATGAGCAAATCGTCGTCATGAGCAAGGGGTGGAATATATATGCAGTGAGTGTCAGCCAGACCAACCCTTCCTACACTTGGAGTATCGTCGATGGGCAGACCTATCCTCTCCTGAGCTAGCAGTGCGTTTCCTAACACAACTGGAGCCTAGATGGTCGCGTCAGAACCACCATATGACTGAGCGATGAATTGCACAATAGCGTACATTGTTGCTTCAAAGGCAAAAAAACAGGGTCGAGGTTAACTCCTCGACCCTGTTCATTCGTACCTATCCCAGCCAAAACCAGTTATATTTGACGCCTTGCCAGCTTCCGATTGACATACCAGCCAGCTTCAACTATGGCTACTTTGTCCATTATCTTTGAGTAAGGTTTATGGCGATTTTTGGCTACCTGCCAGTAACACGGCTCACAGACTTTAATACCCTTTGGTGTGTAGAGCCGCAGGTATATCAAGCCTGAAGTGGGCTGATGGCATAAGTCGCATTGCATATATGACCTCCCTTCCATCAGATTTGCCCAAGAAAAATAGAAAGGCAGGCATCCCACGCCACATAGGACAGGGACACCTGCCTTACAAAAAAAGCACAAAAAGGCGGCTACCGCCGCCTTCCTGTGCGTGGTTGTTTTCGGTCAAACGCTCTTATGCTACGGCTACTGGCTCTCTCTTACGGCTATGCTTCGGCTTTTTCGCCTTCGTTACTATTTCCTCAGCTTTGGTTATCACCTCAGCTTCGGCTGGCGCTTTGGTTTCGGCTGGCGTTTCGGCTTGGCGTGCCTGTTCCATCGCTTCATTTGCCTTTGGAGTCATCAAGGGCATTACTACCACTTGATAGCCGTCATTGGCAAAGAGCATTGAGGAATAGGCATTGACGAGCTTGAAGTCCACCATACCACCGCAAGCCTTGAGAGCTTCGGCCAGGTATCTCCCATCCACCCTCACAGAACCCTGTCCATCGGTGTCGGCAGGGATTATAGCCTCTCCCTTTTCATCAGGATTAGCCATAACAATCTTGCCTTCGCCAATGGTAAGGTCTATGGGATAGTCTTTGGGATTGTCCGACAAGGCTCTGAAGGAATACACAGCCTTGACAGCCTCGATGGTGTCAAAGTGTGCTACGGTGTTGAACTCCGTCGGTATAACCTTCTGATAGTCAGGGAATTGCCCCTCAGCGCCACGCCACTGATAGCGTATCGCTTCGGTGTCAATTACTAAGCTCATACCATCAAGAGTATCACCGCTTGCCTCAAAGCCTAGCCTTACCCTCTTTGCCTTGCGTAAGGCATTGGCTATGCCTCTTAGCTCGTCTTTGTGGACTAGCACGTCGCCCTCGCCATCGTCATAATCCAGTGTAACAGTCGCCAGTCTAAAGCCATCGCTGGCAACCAGAGACAGCTTGCCTTCCTTCGCCCTAAAGAGAACGCATTGGAGAACTGGTCTTTTGTCATCCTTAGCGGTAAAGGGAAGCACTCTGCTGATTGCCTCTGATAGCTCCAAGCTTCCCAGATTTGGCTTGACGCTGTTATCTGGACATACTCTGATTTCGGCAAGGGTCATCGGTGTCTTATCGCCAATCCATGCCGTGTCCTCAAGGTAGCTGGTACAAGCTCCACAAACTACTTTCAGCCTTTTAGCAGCAGCCTGCGCCTCGCTAGCACTGCCGTTAGCGGAAGGCACTATCTTGACGATATTGCTCCCACTAAGAGCCTTAATGTAGCCTAGCAAGCCTTTCCGCCCAATAGTGAAGTCCATAAGCAATAGCCTTTCGGCTAATGTTCTGGACAGGGCGTTTACCAGTTTAGCCTTGTGAGCCACAAAGCCTTCGCCTGAGCGTTTGCCCACGATATTAAGTTGTTCTATGAGAACACCCCCTTTGGCGATTACAATAGCTGGGCAAAGTCTATTGGTCGCCTAGTAGTAAGCCTCGTATAGCTGCACCTCGCTAGCCTATACGGTGCTTCCACTAATATAAGTCTCCGAAACCGCCCCAAATCGTTACCCCTCAACTAGCCTTTTTTGACTTTGTTGGCGATATTTCCAAAGGTATTTCCTATCACCTTTGCTCAAGGCTTCCCCCGCCTTCAGCTTGTTGGCTATGGCTACCAGTCTAGGCTTGTATCCCAACTGCCAGAGGTTTTCCCTATCCCAGAAGTCACGGTCTAGGCTATCAGGGTCGGCTATCAGCTCTCCAAGCTCGGTCATGTTGCCTTCGCTGTCTATGATAGGCTTTGATAGGCTTTCCAGTGTGATAGCCTTTGGACATTCGGTATAGAGGTAGTCCTCTTTACACTTTGTCCTTTGTGCCTTGCTACAATGCCTACAGTCCAGTCCGTTGTTTATCTCGTAGTGGTCAAACCAGTAGTCGGCTAGACAACGCCGAGCAATCCTGTGAAGTGTGCCTAGAGTAAATGGCTTGTGTCCGTTGTTGCGCTCCGCCACTGCCAGCGTTTCAAGTACGGTATGTAGCAAGTCCTCAGTATCCTGCGCTTTCCCTTTGTTAGCGTATTTTGAGGCTACATCATATAAGATAGTCCAGTGAACTGTTCCCCATCTAAAGCCTTCTGTTGTGGCTATCCAGCCATGCTGGTCGGATAGCTGGTCATAGCCGTTACTGCCATTATCAGCTTGCTTCCTTTTTCTGCTTCCGCTAGACTTCAGATGGCGAGGCTTTGTCAATGTAGTGAGGCAATTTGCCTCACGTGAGCACCATCGGCAAATGCCTTGCCTTTCTTCTAGTGTCCACACCTTATGGCAATTGCTACAGTGTCCAATCATCGCTTGCCCCCTTTCTCGCTTATTTGCCCAAAGTGAGCAAGCGTTCAGGCTAGGCTTATCCGATATTCAATTGTTAAGGTGCAATCTATTCAGTATCTATTGTCCAACAAAAGGACAGAAAGTGATACTTCAGAATGAACCTATATTCCCGTGATATTGGGCGGGCAGCTTCATTTTGCTTGGGATGAATAAAGTTGATTCAAATGGTAGAAAGCCAATCTAACCATATATGAGAGGATTGCTCAGGGGAAGAGGCAGAGGGCAAGCAACAGCATCAACAGCAACACCGAGAGGACTAACGTCGCCAGAAATGTGGCAGTTTACTTCACTTCTATGACCTTGATTCTGTGCTGTGGTCTGTTCAATCTTGTAATCTCCACCAGTTTGTCCCTGGATAAAGGTAAATGCAGCTTTCCTTCACGAACATCACCAATCAACCTGCTGATAAGAGAAGAGAATGCCTCTTCGGTGAAAAGCAGATAGCCATCGTCCCGCAGTCTGTTCATGATCTCAGGCTCCGGCTGATTTGCTTCACGTGCCAACCGAGATATAGCAGCGGCCCCGACATCTTCAGGGAGTCCCTGCGGGCCGACGCATACCATGACCAACCCGAAAGGTTGCCTTCTATCGGTGGGTCCACGGAGGAGACAATCACCCACAGCTGACAGTCGCCTGCCCTTTGAAACAACCGCTGTCACAGTCGCTTCAACCACGGACAATATCAGGTTTGCCTGACTGTGACCACTACTGGCTGAAAGCTCACTACGTCTCAATCGCTGCAGTTGCTCCACAATAGCATCGTAAATCGCTCTCAGACGTGAGGCTTCATCCTCCCTTTCCAGCCGGATTCCCTCCGTGGCGAAGAGTGTGTTCAAGGCAGGTCCGACCTCAGTTAGCTTCCTCGCCTTAGACTGCGAACTCCTTAGATGCTCATGAAATGACTTCAGACTTTCCATGTTTCTAGCTCACTGATCAACTTCTCAGCGGTAAGCGACAGAGAGGTGAATTGCAGGGAGTAGCTATCCTGATGCTTCAGCCAGTTCCGGAGAGCCCGCACGACCGATAAGACGATAATCCGGACCCTTGCGCCTTCAATACCCTCTTCACCTCGCACTAGAGCCGTCAACTCATTGAGCCATTCGCTGACCTGAAGCATGCCCTGATATCGCCCGACTTCGCTGCCTACCTCAATAGCCTCATCCCTGAGCCGCCTCACCTCGGCCAGGGCCTCATCGTTGCCACGCCGCAGTTCCTCCCGTAATTTACTGATGGTATCCTGAGCCAGGGGGATGATTTTCAGGATTTCTCGGCTCACCTTCTCCCTCGTCTCTTTGATACTGGCCTCTAGATTCATTTTCTCCTGTTTGAGGCTGTTAACAACTGCCCTGGTGGTCTCTATCTCATTTTTGCTCCTGGAAATAGCTTGCTCCATCTTGTCCACTTCCCGCTGTCGGTTCTGAATTAACGTCGCCAGTGTGAGCCCTTTATCGAGCGTCTCTAGCTCGTATAATAACCGGCTCCTGAGTTCAGAGGGCTCGATAGCGTGACGCTGGGCAATGGCTTGTAGCTTCTCGCTAAGCTCAGCCAGTTCCTTGAGAGTGACCCCAATATCTTTAAGCTTCTGCATCTCGCCCTTCAGAGCGGAGAGGGTCGCCTCCGCCTTCTGTGCCTTCGGCTCCATATCAGCGACTCGGCGTGATAGGGTCTGTTCCTGCTTCTCCAGGTCCTTGACCTGAGGACTTAGTAGTTCATGCTTTTGTTCCAGAAGGGCCACCGCATTAACAAGTTCTTCGCGCTGCTTCGTTAGTTCAACGACCTGCTGTTTGCAGTCCCTCAGTTTATCTGACATAGGCTCCAGGTCGGTGGCTTTTCTTTCCAGTTCGTGGACCTTCTTGTCAAGACTCTCGAGATCCAAGCCGCTCCTCTGCTGCACTTCTTGGATGCTATAGACCAGGTGAACAAACTCTTTAGCATCATCCTCGTTTCGGACCGACTTGAGAATTATCGGCCAGCGGTCGATGTCAGCCGGGTCGAGTCCACATTCACTGATCCGGTTGAGAATGATAAGCCCCGTAGCGCATTGCCCTGGACTCAGCTTTGAACGTTTGAGGTCGAGGGATAATTCACGAAACAGCTCAATATGCTCACCGACATCAACCGCCTCGGGGATCATGCCTGCCTTCAGCTCGGCAACCACATTGGCGACCGTGCCTTTGCTGACACCGCTTCTGGCCGCGATCTCATCATAAGAAAGACCAGCTAGATACTGCCGCACTACAGTGAGTTTCTTCTTCGCTGTTAACTTCTCCATTTCCATACTCCTTTTCTAGGTGATTTTTGCACTGAGAAATCCTGGATATTCGAACAACACCTGAACGATGCGACCAGCATTTGAACGGAGTTTTGAACATGATCTGAACGCCTCTTGAACAACAGTCCCTTCTCTAATTTCTCTTAGATTTCATGAACAAAAACCAAACGTTATCGGCTCTGCGTCCAGTCGGCTGGACATTAGCCGTAAAGAGCGCGATAGGGATTAACCCAGGCTGTCTCAGGAGCAGTTCTACCCGCCTCAGTGAGACGGAAGTAACGGCGTGGTGGACCGGGTGGATAATGATCTTGGAAACTCGACGGCTCTTCTCGCCCGGTAGGTTCCACCCAATGCAACCGTTGAAGGTTGGAAAAATACACGATAAAACTATGGAATCGGCAGCCTCGAGATTTGTAGGGCATTCGCGACAGATATTGCTCGGCCAGTCTCTCAATACTAGCCGGCTCTATGAGACGCTTTTCTCGCCGGGCCCGCTTTTCCTCCATTCTCGTCGCCTGGTCCACCGCCATAGCTCGCATCAACGCTCTCTTGTAGCAAAAAAATATATCAGCTTGGGGAGCTCCAACCTCTGGGTCTATTGACGGCGAGCCAAGAGGGCCGTGCCCCAGAAGAAACTCCCTGACAAACTCGCCGCAGCCGATGACTCTCAGGAATCCGCCTCGGGCTGGTTTCAGCAGTTCAGCCACTTCGCTTCACCTCACAAATGCAAGATGTACCGATCAATCTTTCTTGTTCCAGAGTCTCTGATACCATTCTTGATGCTCGGTGCCCGATATTTTTCTGTACCTAGCGGTCGTATTAAAGCTCTGATGCCCCAGATGTTCTTGAAGAAGCCGCAGCCCATCGCCTGAGTCATCAAGTTTTACTGCATGAACCGCAAAAGCATCCCTTAGCCTATGCGGGCTAACATTGTGTACTCTGCCCGTCTCAGGATTAATTAACCTAGGCAGTCTTGCTCTCTCGGCACACTCCCTAACGAGTTGCCACGCTCGGTGGCGGTTGACGCCAAAAATTAACGTCTTGCCCTCTTTCACAACCGGGCCACCTCGCTGTACATATTCCATCAACAGCTTTAAGGTACCGCTGTCAATAGGCAACACCCGTTGTCGGCGGTGCTGCTGCTCTTCGGTCTTAGTCATTTCTATCTTGGCACCGCATTTAGGGCAAAAGACGTGAGCCGCCCCAAGTCTCGCTCCACACATCTGGCAGGAAAGCTTGACGCGATACTTGAGGTGCTGAATCACTATTGTGCCTTGGCGCAAGTCTATATCGTCGACCTGTAAAGCTAGAGCTTCGGACACGCGACATCCCAGGTGAAATAGGAGGCGAATCAATAATCTGTCACGAAGATTGCTGGCGGATTTCTCCAGGCTTTCCACTTCGCTGGGCTCCAAGTATGTCTTAGTTCTTGGGGTTTGATTCGGACGGGACCCGCAATAGTTATGCGTTTTCATAGCTCCGCTCCTCCGATGAGAGTGGGAAAAAACCACCGAGAATCTTGGAAGGGGTACACCCGTCGAGGTTTCCTTCGTAGGATGACCTCGGCGGGTTTTCGGGGGATGCGACTACTTTCTGGGGAAGGGTCTGGGCCATTACTCATTCCTCCCGCCTTGGGAAGCATGCGTTATGGCAAACTCAAAGAAGGTCTCAACCTTTTGGTGTGGAAAAGTTATGATTGGTGGAGCTGATGGGATTCGAACCCACTACCTTCTGACTGCCAGTCAGACGCTCTCCCAACTGAGCTACAGCCCCGCGTGATTCAAGAATATAACAAAACAGCTTGGGAAACACAAGTTGAAGGACCAGACCCAGCCATTTTAATAGGGGGACACAAACCAAAGTATCTCGGATAAGACAACACCTTGTGACTGTCGATCCTGGATGGTAAGAGCCAGAGTCGGTGTCAAGAAACCGTGCTCTGCCGCTTTCAAGATTCTCCTCTTACTTCTTGTTTCATGCTGTTTCTGGAATCTCTCAGTGCCTTCTGGGGCGATTTCCTACGGCTGGAGAGGGAGAATCGAGTCACTGTAGCATAGCCACATAGCTATCTATAGGCACCCTCAGGGAATCGGCTACGGGTCGGCACTTGGCCTTGAGGCAATAGAAGAACCTTCCTTCGGGAGAGAGTTCGGATAAAGCCTCATAATGTCCCATCCCCTTGACAAATATAAGGTCTGCCGACTCAAACTCCCGTTTGAACTCAGCTGAAGCCAGAGACAAAACGATTCCTGGTGAAGCTGCGCCTGTGCTCATGACTCTTCCAAACTCAGCTTCCAAGCCAGATTTCCTCACATCTTCCAATGCTAAATCGTTTTGAACAGGCGATGGTTTAACTACATAGATTACCTGGGCGAATCGCTTCATCCACTTGACCAGAGGCAGGTCGAAGCAGAGTTCCCCGGCATTATCTGCCAGATATAAGACTTTGGAGGCATCCCTTAGCTTTGCTTCAAGACGCTCCGAATCATCTATAACAAAGCTAACAGGTTCCCTGATGTCATCTCTGATCGAGCCGGGGTCCTTGAAGAAATCAAGGGCATTGGCCGCCGCGGCCAGTTGAAGGCGACCCCGAAGTTCATCTTCATGAAGATTGCTTCGCTTTGCTCGCAGTGACAGCTCCGGATATAGTTCCCTGGCGAGCGTCATCTCCCTTTCCTTCATTGTCCGATAAGGGTCATGATTGTGGGTCACCTCTCTTACTATGTTGTGAATCTTGGCGGCAATCACGAGAGACAGTTGGTTGTAAGAAAACTCATTGTCCAATATCGTCATCGCTTCGCTGATTGCCCTTTGCTTCAGCGAAACATCGTCCGTGGCTAGCTCGGCAGCCTGATGGACCAATCCGCGTAAGCATTTGTAGCAACCTGGTGCCAGTTTCATTCCAGTTGACTTGGCTCAAGTTTGAGCAGCTTGTGCCGCTGTATTATAATAGCATTGGCTATGTTTGAGAAACTGGAATTAATACAAAAGCGTTATGACGAACTGAGTCAGCTTCTGGCTCAAGT
>Ga0315285_10001572_pt1 | contig 23917 bp, 18 predicted proteins | sample YL17G09_36_MG_FD_203698 | JGI IMG/M metagenome (GOLD analysis project Ga0315285, IMG submission 203698) | Sediment microbial communities from Yellowstone Lake, YNP, Wyoming, USA - YL17G09_36 | ecosystem: Environmental > Aquatic > Freshwater > Lake > Sediment | place: USA: Wyoming | collected... | reverse complement strand
TCCGGCTGTTTGGAAGCGCATTTTCGGCAGTTTGAAAATCGTGTCTGTCCCCGCTTTTTGCGGCATGAATACGTTAGCGAATTTATGAAGTGGCCCACTAAGCCCGGCATTACACCAAAGCTGTTGGAGAAATCAGGAGTTCGTATGTACGAGTTGGAAGCCGCCCACGTCAAAGAATATGTCGAGCGGCTGGGCGATCTGCGCAAGTGCCTGAACGTCGACGGCACCAAAGCCCAGATCGCCGGGCTCGAACAGGAAATGGCCAGGCCCGGGTTCTGGGACGCCCCGGAGCGCGCTCAAAAAACCTTCCAGAAACTCAAGGCGCTCAAAAATATCGTCACAGCCCCCGACGCCATGGCCCGCGAACTCGAAGACGCCCAACTGCTCGTCGAACTGGCCCAGGAATCCGCAGACGAATCCATGACGGCCGAAATCGCCCAGCTTGTAACCTCGCTGGACGAGGGGTTGCGCCGGCTCGAAATCAACAGCCTGTTCACTGACCCGCGCGACAGCAAAAACGTCATACTCAGCATACATCCCGGCGCCGGCGGAACCGAATCGTGCGACTGGGCCCTGATCCTTTACCGGATGGTCCTGCGTTATTGCGAGCGCCACGAGTACGTCACCGAGGTCGTCGATTACCAGGAAGGCGACGAGGCCGGCATCAAGAGCGTAACCATCACCGTGAGCGGGCCGTTCGCCTACGGCAACCTCAAATCCGAGTCCGGCGTCCACCGGCTCGTGCGGATCTCGCCGTTCGACTCCAATGCCCGCCGACACACCTCGTTCGCCGCCATCGAAGTCCTCACCGAGGTCGACGAAGACATCGACATCGAAATACGCGACGAAGACCTCAAGATGGACGTCTACAGGTCCAGCGGCGCCGGCGGGCAGAAAGTCAACAAGACCAGTTCGGCCGTCCGGCTTACGCATCTGCCCACCGGCATCGTCGCGGCGTGCCAGATCGAGCGGTCGCAGCACCGCAACCGGGCCGTCGCCATGCAGTTCCTCCGGGCGAAGCTCTACGACATCGAGGTGAAGAAAAAAGAGCGGGAACTGGCCGCGCAGCGCGACGGCCAGCAGGACGTCGCGTGGGGCAGCCAGATCCGCAGCTATGTACTCCAGCCGTACCAGATGATCAAAGACCACCGGACCGGCGCCGAAACCAGCGACGTCAACCGCGTGCTCGACGGCGATCTCGACATGTTCGTTGAGTCATACTTGAAGTGGGATCTCGAACGCAAACACGCGAACTAGGGCAAGCCATGGACGAACAGCAGCACCATTCCACCGAACAAGACCTCATCCAGCACCGGCTGAACAAGCTCGACCGCGTCCGTAGCCGGGGCGACGAACCGTTCAAGTACCGGTTCGAACGGTCCACCACGATCGGCGCCGCCCGCAAAATGTTCGAACAGGCCGAGGCCGCCACACAGAACCCCGAAGAAATCGATATCCACGTCACCGTCGCCGGCCGGATGACCGCGTTCCGCAGCCACGGAAAAAGCACCTTCGCCGATCTCCGCGACGAAACCGGCAGGATCCAGGTGTTCTTCAGCCAGAAAAACCTCGGCGATGAGGCCTATGCGGCCCTCGACGACCTGGATATCGGCGATTTCATCGGCGGGTCGGGCAAGGTCAAGCGCACACGCACCGGCGAAATCACCTTGTTCCTCGATCATTACGAACTGCTCACCAAGTCACTGCGCGCACTGCCCGAGAAATACCACGGCCTCACCGACGTCGAAACCCGGTACCGACAGCGGTACCTCGATATGGTGGCCAATCCCGAAGTGCTCGAGAAGTTTCGCAGGCGCGTCGGCGTGGTTACCGCGATGCGCGAATGGCTGACCGGCCGCGGCTTTCTCGAAGTCGAGACGCCAATGCTGCATCCGATTCCCGGCGGCGCAACGGCGCGACCGTTTATCACGCACCACAACACCTACAACAGAGACCTCTACCTCCGCGTCGCGCCCGAACTTTATCTCAAGCGGCTGATCGTCGGCGGGTTCGAAAAAGTATTCGAAATCAACCGCAGCTTCCGCAACGAGGGCGTCGACACCCGGCACAACCCCGAGTTCACCATGATGGAACTCTACGAGGCCTACCAGGACTACGTCGGCCTCATGGACGAAACCGAGGAGATGTTCGAGGCCATCGTACTGAAGGTCGCCGGCGGCCGCACGTTCCAATACCAGGGCGCTACCATAGACGTCAGCCGCCCGTGGAAACGCATCACACTGTTTGGCGCGATCCGCGAATACGCCGGCATCGACCTCGAGCCGGCGCGCAACCGGAAAGACGCCGCCCAACTCGCAAGAGGGGCCGGCGTTGAAATCGAGCCGACGATGGGTTACGGCAAGATCGTCGACACCGTCATGAGCGACAAGGTCCAGCCCCACCTCATCCAGCCAACGTTCCTGTACGACTACCCCATCGAGATTTCGCCGCTCGCCAAGAAAAAACGCGGCAACCCCAACCTCACCGAGCGGTTCCAGGTGTTCATCGGCGGGCTCGAGATGTGCAACGCGTTCAGCGAACTCAACGACCCCGTCGATCAGCGCGAACGGTTCCTGGCGCAGTTGCGCCTGCGCGAACTCGGCGACGACGAGGCCCAGCGGCTCGACGAAGATTTCATTGCCGCGCTTGAAACCGGCATGCCACCAACCGCCGGGCTCGGCGTCGGCATCGACCGGCTCGCCATGCTCCTCACCGACTCCGCGTCCATCCGCGAAGTCATCTTCTTCCCCCAACTACGAACGCTCTAAAAATCCGTCCGATCGGTCCGATCGGTCCGATCGGTCTTTGACTTCTATTTAAAAGCTTTGCCCAGCTTCTCTCTGAACTCCCGCGACTTCTCGAGCAACTCCTGTATTCTGCGCTGGCCCTCGCCGTCGCCGACGTTGACGGCCTCATCCAGCGCCCGTTCGAGCGCGCCGGTCATTTTTTCAAGTTGCCCCTGGATGAGCGCGGCCATCTCCGACTTGGTGGGGACGCGGGCCCGCAGGATCACGTACGGGCCTTGAGAGAAACCCGCGTCGGCCATGGTCTGGGCTTGTTCGGGGTCCGTATCGGCGTCTGCTTCGATCACGTGAACCTGCTCGTGCTTGCGGAGGAACGACAGCAGGTCTTGTTCAGTAACGTCCGCGAATTCCTCGTCCTTCCACAGATGCGCCAATATCGTCCGCAGGGGCGCCATCGGGCTCGCCGCCTGCTCAAGATACTTCAGGCACCGCTGTTCGACCAGTTCCAGGTTCATGGATGTTCTCCGAGTTGGCTGTTGGACTTGTGTTACTTCACCTCCAGTTCAAAAATGCACGCGCTGAACCCCGGAATCTCCAACGGACCTTTCAGATTGCGCAGGCCCGACTCCTGAATCTTCACCTGCGGCTTGAGGCCCGGCTGGTTGTAAAGCTCCGGGTCGCCACCCGCGATTGTCCAGACATGCCCGCCACCCGACAGTTCGGCGCCGGTGACATCGAGCGCGAGCGAGCGCGGCTCGGCCGCCGGGTTTACCACGCCCACCGTCAGCGCCTTTCGGTCATCGCGCCACGCCGCCGCCACGTCCAGCGTATCGAGTTCGCCCGACACCGCGACCGGTATCGTCCCATAATGCCTGCGGTACATCGCCAGCACCAGGCCCGTCGGCTCGAACGACGCCGCGTCGGAAGTCGTTTTTACCGCCCCCAGCACGTTCACCGTCTGCGCGTAATTGGCCATAAAAAACAGGTCGCTGTTGCGGAACATCTCATGCAGGCCCTCGGCGATGCCAAGCCCATCTTTGAGATAGTAACGCACGCCCAGCTCGCCATACCGGTGCCCGCCATACCAGTAATTCCACTCATCGAGCGCGATCGGGATTTTCTTGTTGGCCAATGCGGGGATTTCAGCCAGGTACTGGCGGTGCGCGGCGGCCTTGTCCCGCACCGCATTCGGGATCTGCTGAATGTGTTCGAGCAGGTCCTTCTTTTGGTTGCAGTAGAAATGTTCGCTCAGCAGGTCCATATGGCCGGCGCAGTTGGCCAGCATGGCCTTGCTCCAGTCGCCGGTCGCACCAACGCCAACCAACTGGACTGACGGGTCCGCGGCACGCATCGCTTCGGCAAACTCGTTATGGCGCTTCGTGTACTCTTCGAGCGGGATGTGGCCGAGCTGCCAGTCGCCGTACATCTCGTTGCCGATGCCCCACCACTTGACCTTGTACGGCTCCGGATGCTTGTTCTCCGCGCGCAGTTTACCCATCGGCGTGTCCAGGCTGCCGTTGGCATACTCGATCTCGTCGGCCGCATCCTTGGTATTGCCCAGCCCGCTGTTGACGGCAATATACGGCTCCGCACCCACCGCCCGGCAAAACGTGATGAACTCGTCGATCCCAAAATCATTGTGTTCCACGCCCTTCCAGGCAGGGTTCTTCCGGGGCGGGCGCCGGTCGGGGTCGCCGATCCCGTCACGCCAGTTGTACCCGCTCACGAAGTTGCCCCCCGGCCAGCGGTACACCGGCGCATCGAGTTCCCGCAGAATCTCCACCACCTCGCGCCGCATCCCGTAAATGTTGTCCGCACGCATCAGCGACACGGCGCCCACCCGGAACTCGCCTTTGCCGTGGCCGATGATCCACACCACCCCGTTTTCCGTGTCGCCCTTGACCGCGCAACGGAACGACGCCAACCGCCACGAGCCGTCCAAGTCACCGATCCGGATGATCTGCCGCTCATTCTTGCGTTGACCCCATGCCACGTGCACTTCGATCGGACCCGCCGACGGCGCCGCCGCCACCACAATGCGACCCACGTATTCGCCACGGGACAGCGGGATCCGGTCCTGGATAAGGCCAATGGGGCCGTATTGGCCGCTCATTTGCACGCACGGCGAGTGCTCGCCCGCGTAGGCGTTCTCCGCAACCATCTTCACCAGGCCGCCCACCACGATGTTTTTCGGGTCTTTTTGGAACCCGAGCAGCAGCCGCCACGGCGATTCGTCCGAGCCGACGTCGTAAAAGAATTTGCGGTCCTGGAGGCGCTCCGCCCAGATGCCACCGTAAATGCAACGGCCCAGATGTTCGATAAACTGGCCGTAGACGTACTTCGAGATCGGCTCGCCCGTTTTGGTTGTGTCAATGGCCGCGCGAAGTGTCGGCACGGAATTTGCCGCGCCTGCTGAAACCGTGGCGCCAAGAAGCAAAACTGCCACAAGCCTCAACATCGTTGTTCCCTCCTCTCGAATGCCCATTCTAACCTAATCCGTCGCGGGATTATACGCGCCCGTGTTCAACCGGCGGGAGACTCGAGGCTGGACCCAAAACAGACCGGAGGCCGGAGACTCGAGGCTGGAGGGAAGAGGAACACGAACAGGTAGTGCGGTTAGCTGCACCTCCCCCTGAATGTCTGGTTTCCTTTTTTCCTCCAGCCAAACCTTGTTGATCCGCGCGTTTGGGACGCCTCCCGGCCGCGCTTCTTAGCGCGCGTTCGTGGGGGGTGTCCCACTCTTGCCTCCAGTCTCCAGCCAGTCTTGCCTCCAGTTCCGGTCGCCGGTCTCCGGCCTCAACTTGCGCCTTCTCGCCGAAGATCGTACTATGCTCGTGGTGTCGGCGGGCGGTTTGGGCCTGACAACGGAGCGGTCGGCGTATGAGCGAGTTTGTGCTGGAAATGCGGGCGGTCACCAAGAGGTTTCCGGGCGTGGTGGCGCTGGACAACGTCCAGTTTGACCTGCGACCGGGCGAAGTCCACTGCCTGGTGGGTGAAAACGGCGCGGGCAAATCAACCCTCATGAAAATCCTGGCCGGCGCCCAACCCATGGATTCCGGCTCGATCCTGCTGTCCGGCGAACCTGTCAAGATCCAGTCGCCCCACCACGCCCAGCAACTCGGCATCAGCATGATTTACCAGGAGTTCAACCTCAGCCCCTACCTCAGCGTCGCCGAAAACATCTTCCTGGGCCGTGAACCGCGGCTTGGCAAAAGCCCGTTCATCAACTGGTCCAAGATGTACAAAGACGCCCGCGACATCCTCGCCCGGATCAAAGTCGACCTCGACGTGCGCAAACCCGTCAACGAATGCAGCGTCGCACAGCAACAGATGGTCGAGATCGGCAAAGCCCTTTCGTTCAACTCGAAGATCATCGTCATGGACGAACCGTCCGCCACGCTCACCGAGCACGAACTCAAGGCGTTGTTCGAACTCACCCACACCCTGCGTGCGCAGGGCATCGGCCTCATCTACATCTCGCATCGGCTTGAAGAGATTTTCGAGGTCGGCGACCGCGTTACCGTCATGCGCGACGGCCAGTACATCGGCACCAGCGATGTTGCCAATATGACGCGCGAGAAGATCATCCAGATGATGGTGGGCAGAGAACTCAAAGACGAGTTCCCGAAAGAGGTGTTTACGCCGGGCGAAGAACTCCTGCGCGTCGAGCGGCTGACGCGAGCGGGGGCGTTCAGGGACGTGTCGTTCAACGTGCGCGCGGGCGAAGTCGTCGGCCTCACGGGCCTTGTCGGTGCGGGCAGGACCGAAGTCGCCAGAGCCATATTCGGCGCCGATCCCATCGACAGCGGCCAAGTCTACCTGCGCGGCAACGCCGTTACGATCAAGTCGCCGCAGGACGCGATCGCCAGAGGCGTCGGGCTGCTTACCGAAGACCGCAAAGGCCAAGGGCTCGTGCTGGGGATGACGGTGCGGGAAAACACAACGCTCGCAAACCTGAAGTCGCTCGTGAAGATCGTTTTCATCAATCGCCGGTCCGAACGAGATGTCACCAAGAAGTACGTCAAGGAACTGCAGATCAAGACGCCGAGCGTCGAGCAGGTCGTGCAAAACCTCAGCGGCGGCAACCAGCAGAAAGTCGTCCTGGCCAAGTGGCTGTTCACCAAGTCGCAGGTCCTGATCTTTGATGAGCCCACGCGCGGCATCGACGTCGGCGCCAAGGTCGAAATCTACAAGTTGATGAACGAGCTCGCCCGCCAAGGCGCGTCAATCCTCATGATCTCGAGCGAACTGCCCGAAGTCCTCGGCATGTGCGACCGGATCCTCGTCATGCACGAAGGAAGGCTCGCCGGCGAATTGGCCCGAGGGCAAGCCACGCAGGAAAAAATCATGCGGCTTGCCACCGGCACCGCCGCAGCCCCCCCCGCCGAACCCGCCGCGGCCGCCGCCGCGAAGTCGTAAAACAGATTTGAGTTTTCCTCTTTGTACTACTATCTGCCAATTTCCTGCACTTTTTCACAGAAATTAAGGGCCAGCCCCAGATCAAACCCTGTCATCCTGAGCCCGCCCAGACACTGGCTATCATTTTTGACTCGTGGTTTCCCATGGGCGGGCGTGAGGATCTCCCCGCTTGTAACCAGTGGTGTCCCGATCACTCCTCACTAAGTTCATGCCGGCAACATTATCGAGGGGATTCCGCCAACCGCGGGGCTGGTCGGGCGTCGCGCTGGGTTCACGCTCTTGCATTAAGAGCAGAAGCCACGTACCAGCGCTCCTCGGAATGACACCTTCGGGTGCCTTTTGGTTGCGGCTTCGCTGCGCCGTGCTCTTTGCGTTCTTTGTGGCTAAAACCTAAAGACGCATTCGCACCGGAATCCGCACGGTGAATTGGGCGCCGCCTTCTTCGCGGTTCTTGTATGACACGCTGCCGCCGTGCGCCGTCACGATTCTGTGGCAGATCGCCAGACCGAGGCCCGTACCCGATTCTTTGCGCGTAAAGAACGGGCTGAAGATGTCGTCCTTCTCGCCGACCTGGACGCCGGGGCCGTTGTCGACGATGTCGAACACGATTTCCTCGTCTTCTTCGCGAACGTCTATCTCGATCTTGCCGGCCACGCCCACCGCGTCGACCGCGTTTGTAATGATGTTGTTCAGCGCCTGGGCCAGCATGTTCAGGTCCGCCCGCACCTCCGGCAACGGCCGGCCCGGCCGCAGTTCGACCGCTACCTTCTTCTTCTCCGCGCGGCCGCGGGAGAGGGCGATGGCCCGCTGCACGATCGCCCGCGGCCCGCACAGGATCGGCTCGAGTTCAAACGGCCGCGCGAAACCCAGAAACTGCGATATGGACCGTTCCATCCGGTGCGATTCTTCGATGATGGCCAGGACGTTTTTCCGCCGCGGGTCGCTCTCATCCATTTTCCGCCGGACCAATTCCGCCAGCCCGCCGATCACGCTGATCGGGTTGCGCAACTCGTGCACAACGCCCGCCGTCAGCCCCCCGATCTGAGCCAGTTGCCGGTTCAGTTCCCCCGCGCGTTCCAGCGCCCGCCGCTCCGTCATGTCTACGAACAGGAAAACCATCCCGTTGAACTCGGCCGGACCCCGCAACAACGAACCCGACAGGCCGATCTCTTTTCTCGATCCGTCCGGCTGGCGGATCACGACTTCCTGGCGTTCGAGCGGCCGGTGCGCGTTCAGCGCATTCTCCACGAACGCCCGGAACTCGGCCGGCAGCGGCAGGCTCGAGACTCGCTCGCCGCGGGCCAGCGCATCGAGCGGCACGTCGAGGTTCGCCGCCGCGGCGTGGTTCGCCAGCAAGAGGTGCTGGTTCGAGTCAAAAACCATGACGCCGCTCAACAGGCTGTCGATGATGCTTTCTTCAGCCTTCCCGCCGCCGCCAGCCTCCGATAGTTTGTCCATGCTCTCCATTCGCCTATTCCGCCTTATTCAAGGCGCGCCTTATTCAAGGCGGCGCGCTTTTATCTCGCGGGCCAGCGCCGCAAACTCCTCCAGGCTCAGCGTCTGCGGCCGCCGGCCCGGGTCGATCCCGGTGGATTCGAACGCCTGATTCACAATCTCCTGCGGCGCTCCAAACACGCCTGTTTTCGTCAACGAGTTGCGCAAGGTTTTCCGCCGTTGTGAAAAGGCGGCCCGCACCAGCCCCATCAGGAACTTCGGCTCGAGATCGGGGTACATCGGCTTATCCCGCAACCGGATCCGGACCACCGCGCTGTCCACGTTTGGCCGCGGCACAAAACACGTCCGCGGCACCCGGTGCACGATATCGAGTTCCGCGTGCAGGTTGAGCGCGAGCCCCAGCACCCCGTATTCGCGCGTGTTGACCGCCGCCACCATCCGCAGCGCCACCTCTTCCTGAACCATCACCACGAGCCGTTCGAAATGCAGCGGCGATTCAACGAAGTGAAACAGGATCGGCGTCGTGATGTAGTAGGGAAGGTTGGAAACCATCTTGTACGATTCGCCGCCCGGAATGAACTCGTCGACCAGTTTCGGCAGGCTGTGGTTGAGGATGTCGCCCCGGAACAGTTTCACGTTTTCCGTGGCGCCAAACTGGTCCTCGAGCGCCGGCATGAACGATGCATCGATTTCAACTGCCAGCACGGCCCCGGCTTTCGCCGCGAGATGCCGTGTCAATGCGCCCAACCCCGCCCCAACCTCGACCACGTAATCTTTTTCGGAAAGCGCCGCGGCTTCCGTCATGATGCGGTTGATGTTGTCGTCCAGCAGCAGGTTCTGCCCAAGGCGCTTCTTGAAATCTATCCCGTATTTCCGGCAAAGGTCCCGAAGGTTCATAAAGCCATTATACAGGAGCCGTAGGCGCCGGCTCTCAGCCGCGTCTTCCCTGCCCGCGCCGTCAACGGTCCGAGGCAATATCAACTCACGGGCCATGCCGACGTTAAGAGTCGCTGATCATGAGGGGAGGCACAAAACTGTGCCTCCCCCTCAGCCTGCCTACTTTTAGGTGCGAACCTCTGGCACGACCAGTTTGAACACCTTAGCGTTCAAAGGATACCTCTTCCGTCCAGTCTTAGGATCTGTTATCCAAGGCCGGAAGATGATGCAGTACCCAGGCGGTGCCTCAATGTGCTTAGCGGTAGACATAATGAGTCTCCGTGGTAATTGGAGACTTGACAAGCGGACTGCTTTAGGACAGAATGTGTTTGGGTAAAACATCTGCCGGCGTGTCCGGCCCTGTGTGAGTCTCCACGACGCACAGGAACACTCTAATGAGGCCGTGTTGCTGCACGGCCTCTTAATTTTTGGGTCCGCTTCCCCTAACCATCCGACTTATCCTCTTCTGATGACGCAGATACGAACAGAGGTTCGCACGCTTTTAACAGGTCCATGAGAGCCTTAAAATCAGAGCTCTCAATAGGGTGTGGCATCTGAAGTGTCACCGTATTCCCTCCAGTGAATGGAAACGTAAACGTTTTAACCTTGCCTTTTGACTTCTCAAGCACAGTTTGGGGCGTACGCTCTTTCTGTTCCGTTCTGATAGGCATATCTTCTTCCGGTACTTCAACCCCCCCCTGAGTGTAGGCTTTATCAGAATCTCCAATCCCCGCAAAGGCGATTGTTTCGCTAAAACTGGCAATACAGGCATCCACCGAATCCTCATTGAATGGCGGCTCATGCTCAAAAACCAGATAGTGCTTAATAATGCCCTTGTCCGCGGGCACTCCCCCTTCGTCCCTGTATTTTTCCCACAGGTGAGCAAATATTCTTGGACGCATTGCGCATTCGCGGAGAAGCTGTTCGGCACCCGGAGTTTTCAGGATAATCTTACGTCCCACCTCAGAAATTCGCACCTGACGTTTAGTGCCAGATCCTGTATCTTCTGCCAAGCCGTAGGCCTTTAGGGCTGCGACCATCTGAAGTAAGAGTCCTGTCATTTTTTGATATTTCCATCTTTCATGAAGCAGGACGATTGGAACATAGTGGTTCTTGTCACGCTCATAGACTTGCTTTGCCCGATCAAGAGCTTTCTCTAGGTTAATCAGTGGAAAGTTTGGGCTTCGCGTCCTTTTGGATGTCGCTTCTTCTTGTTTGTCACTCGCCTCTTCAGCCATGATTTGTCTCCCTTACCGGGTTTTTATCCGCCTCTTTCGCTTCTAACTGGGGTGAGCCTACCACAATCCAACCCGAAAGTCAATAGGCAAAACTTGCCCACACAGATAGCCTATTGACAACTTGCTGATACGGGTGTACAATAAGCCTCAAACAAAGGAGGATTTCATGAAGAGAAGAAACGAAAGCCCCATTGGTGACCTAAGGTGGCCGACCAATGGGGCTATAACCACAGTCGCTAGGACTGCGTCAGAAGCCATTCTAGCGGCGAGGCCACTATTGTCCCCATACCACAGACTCTTGGTACCTTCAGCACTAAACCTCGACCGTTGACTGATCTCACCAATACTATACGATCCTCCCTCTCAGGAGGCAAGGGACAACGAAGGAAAAAAAGGATGCCCATAATGCGGCGTTTCCCCCGTCCCTATGCCCTACATCCTGCTCTACCCAACTGCCTGCCAGTAGGCTCGGTATAAGGGCGGTTCCACCGCCTACGTTTGCGGGTATTTGTAGGTGCCGGCGTAGAGGTCGAACAGGGTTCTGTAATATTTCATGAACCGTTCCGGTTCGGGGTTGTACGCGATTTCCGCCAGGCAATAGCCCGGATAATTGATCGCCTTGAGGTTGTCGAACAACTGCTGCCACGGATACTGATAAACGCCGATGTCGGTGATGTGGACGAGCGCGATCTTGTCTTTGAGCAGGTCGAAACTGGCCTGGATGCTGCCGGCTTCGTCTTGATCGCCCGAGTTCGAGTTCCAGCAGACCAGGGCATTCGGGTGGTTGGCGGCATCCATGATTTTGCGGATGTTGGGCGGGTCGGACGTTTCCTTGCCGTGGACCTCGAGCCGGACCTGGACGCCGATGCCTTCTGCGAACGTCGCGACTTGCCGCAGTGCGACACCGATCTGTTCGAGCGTCTGCTCGGGCGGGACGTCGCTGCGCAGGCCGTTGGGCCGCACCTTGATTCCGGGCGAGCCCACGTCTGCGGCGAGTTGCGCCCAGGCGATGCTTTCCTCGATGTTCTTCTTCACTTCCGCGGGGTTTTTCGAGTGGAACTCGCACGTGGCGCCGAGCCCGGCTATCTCGATGCCGGCGTCCGCGAACATTTTCTTCACTTCATTGCGCTGGGTCTTGTCGAGGTCCAATTCGACCTTGTGCGCGTGGGTCGTGCGCAACTCGACCCCCTCGAGGCCGGTCTCTTTGCAGAACTTGATCAACGCCGGGCAATCCATGTCCTTGCCCATGTTGTACGTCACCATTCCGAGTTTCATCACGAGTCTACCTCCCTTGGCCGCGAAAAGCGGGGACAGGCACGCTTTTTCCAAACTGCCGGAAAAAGCGAGCCAGTCCCCGTTTTTCGCTCAGCACTTGCCAACGATCTGTTTGAGTCGTTTTTCACACTGAATCATTGAGCGCACGGTGTGGTAGTTGATTTTCCAGGCGTGTGCCATGTGGTCCCACAGGCGCTTGTTGTTCTCGTCAAACAGCGGCCACCACTCGCCGACCTCGTGGTTGATCATGTGGTCCATCACGAACCGGTGCACGTTCTCGTAGGCGTCGAGGTATTGTTTCTCGCCGAACAGGATGTATGCGTCGAGCAGGCCCACGAGGCATTCGGCCTGCTGCCAGAACTCCTTGTTTTTCTCTCTGGCCGGCCCGTCGTTGGGCCCTTCGCAGTACACGCCGCCGCGTTCCCAATCGACGCCGTACCGGACGCAGTGGTCGAATATTTTTTTCATGGCGGGCTTGTACTTCTCGATGTCGAGCCCGAGGATGTTGACGGCGTGTTTGAGCAGCCAGTTGAACTCGACGTTGTGGCCGAAACTGGTGTTGTTCATGGGCCGGCCCTCGTCGTCGTCGACGTCGCGGTCCGCACCCCACACGTCTTTGAACAGGATGGCGCGCAACGGCTGCCAATCGAGCGAGAACTGGGCGATGCCGGTGCCGAACTCGGGGTGGATGATTCGCTTGAAAATCAGGTCGATGATTTCCTGTGTGCGCTCCTTGTGCCTCGGGTTCTGGGTGGCCTCGTAGAGGTTGGTCATGGCTTCCATGAGGTGCATGTGGATGTCGAACGATTTGCGGTCGCCGCCGTACACGCCGGGCCGTTTCTTGCCCCAGTCGCGGTCGAGGAACTCGTAATATCCGCCGTAACAGTTGTCGGCTCCCATGGTTTGGAAGGTAGTGTAGGTTTTCATGGCGTATTCGAGCCCGCGCGGGTCGCCCGACGCCATCCCGTACTCGGACATGGCGTAGATGCCGAACGACGTGCCGTAACTGATCTTGCTGGGATTGACCACCTTGCCGTCCTGCTCGGTGGTCCAGAACCAGCCGCCGTACTCTTTGTCCCAGAAATGCTCGATAACAAAATCGACGCCTTGCCGGGCGATGTCGAGGAATTCCTGGCCGCCGTACCCGGCCCGGAACGCGCTCGAATAGGTGAAGATCATGCGCAACTGGCAGATCAGCGTCTTGAGGGTTTCGCCGGTCGGGTTGCCGTTCTTGTCGAGGTACGTAAGGAATCCGCCGTACTTGTGGTCCACCCCGCGGGTGGTCCAGAACGGCAACAATTCCTTGTGCAGATGGTCTTGGACTTCCTGCAGAAAGACTTTGCAGCGCTGTGACATCGTGAAATCTCCCAGGATGATGTTGGCCAAGAGTCTAGTGATCGCCGGAGAAAAAGGCAAGGAAGTCCTGAGACCGGAGACTGGAGACCGGAGGTAAAAAGGGTTTGGGGTTTGGGGTATGGGGTATTCAAGGATGTCCGGCGTGGCCCGTTTTGGCTGTTGGCGTTGATGCTCATTTCAAGTGCCTCTGTTTTATATAGCTTGAGGTGTTGCCGTTTTTTGGGGCTGGAAAAGGGGTGAGTTTAGTGGAACAAGGGGGATTTGGTTGACAAAAATGGTGGCCATGGTGCGAACAATGAGAATAAGATCAACCACAAGAGGCACAGGGGGCACAAGAGATTTTTTTGAGATGAGAAATGGGGCTTACTATAAACCTACACACTCATAAGGGTTTGGATTACGGATTCGTGGGACGGACCCTGATGCCGGGTTCGAGGTCGGCACGGTGTTCGGTGATGACGGTGTCGCCTTGATTGAGGCCGTCGAGGATTTCGGCCCAGTCGTCGCTTCTGAGGCCGATGGTGACGGGTGTTAGGAGGGCGCGGCCGTTCTGGATTTTGAATACGAACCAGTTATCGGCGCGCCGGAACACGGCTCGGTCGGGGACGGCGAGCGTGTTTGGGCTGACGGCGGTGATGATTCGTGCGTCGACGCTGGTTCCTGGGCGAAGTTGGAGTTGTGAATTGTCGAACTGGGCGATGACGCGAACGCGCTGCTGTTCGATTCCCAGCGCCGAAATCTTGCTGAACCCCGACGGATAAATTTGCGAAACCTGACCCGTCACGGTCTGGCCGCCGAGGGCGCGTCCGGTCATTTCGACGGGATCTCCGAGTGCGATGCGCGGCACTTCCTCGGAGAGCACGTCGATCTGGAGTTCGACGTTTTTCAGGTTTCCGAGCACGAGCAGCGGCGTTCCCGCCATCAGGAATACGCCGCCGTCGGTTTTGCGTTCGAGTATGGTTCCGGTGAGCGGTGCGCGGATCTCGGCTTTGTGCAGGTTGTTGCGAAGCGAGGCGAGGCTGGCCTGCAAGTTTTCAATCTCGGCGTTGTACACGTCGCGCAGATAGTCTTTGTCGTTGACGGAAGCTTCGAGGCTCGCGGCTTGCAGTTCGGCGGCCCGCTGGTCTTTTTGTGCGGCGTCGACGGCTGTTTGCAGGCGCTGTATTTCCTGGGTGAGGTTATCCATGCGCAACTGGGCGTCTTCCAGGCCTTTTTTGCTGACGATATTCTGCGCAAACAGTTTTTGCTGGCGGTCGAGTTCGCGCTGTGCGTCGGCGAGGTTGTTCCGGGCGGTTTCGAGGTTTTTCCGGGCAATGGTGACGGAATCGGCGGCCTGTGCGGCCTTGACACGTGCGGCCTGAATTTCCTCGGGTTTGGGCCGCATGGTTTCGACGCCCTGGATCTGTGCTTTGGTTTGTTCTATTCGGGCTTCAAGCCCTCGTATTTCCTGCTCGATGTCAAACCCTTCGACCGTCGCAAGCAGTTGGACTTGCTCGACATGGTCGCCGGGATCGAGCGAAATGACGCTGACCGTCCCAGTAAGAGGCATATCGACGGTAAACGTGCGGGGCAGGCGGGTTTCGGCATCTTCGAGAATGACCTCCCGCACATCGCGGCGGACGACCGGTGCGGTTTCAACGGCGAGCGACGGCTTCCGCAATGCCAGCCACAAGCCGGCGGCGACCAGCACGGCCAGTACCGCGCCTATCAGATAGCGTCTCATTCGCGCTCCTTGAGCACTTCGACCATGTTCAGCCTGATAACCTTCCGGCGTGCCGTCAAGTTGGCCAACACCACGAATAATACAGTAAACAGGACCGTGTAGGCATACGTTCGGGGCCCGATTTTGAACGGGAGCCGGTAGAGGTCGGTTTGGTAGGCGGTGATGATGGCGCGGATCCCGCCAATACCGGCGGGAATTCCGAGGACGAGCCCCGCCGCCGAGAGTAGGAGGTTTTCCAGGTAAAGGATCCTGCCGACCTCGGCCGCGGAGAAACCCAGGACGCGCATCGAGGCCAGTTCGCGCTGACGTTCGGCCAGGGAAACCATGGTCGAATTATAAATGATGGCGAACGCGATAATGCCGGCAAAAAGGACCGTCACGACGTTGGTGATCCGCATGGATGTCGCGAGTGTCGCGCGAATGTTTTTGGAAGCATCTTCCTTGACCTCGACGCCGGCGATGGCGGCCAGGCCTCTCAACTGCCCGATAATGTTGGGCTCGGCTCCGGGATCGGTTTGGAGGAGGACGGCGTTGGTGGCGAAGGGTTCGTCGAGCAGCCTGCTGAGGGCGTAGATGTCCATGTAGGCTCCTACGCCAAAGTATTGTTGGACGACCTGGGCGACGGCGACCCGCCTTTCGCGCACGATTTTGCCGAGCAGCGGGCGCAACGTGACTTGATCGCCGGCGTGTACGTGGAGATGACCGGCGAGGTAATCGTCGAGTATGACTCCGTGTTGAGGGATTTGGATAGGTCTGCCGCGGGTGTCTTCGAGGCCGAGTAGGCGGGCTTGCGGCAAGAGGCCCGTAATGGTGATGTCGCGCGCGCGCCATTCATTGCGAATTTTGAACGGGTAGAGCAGGAGGGGTTCGGCGTGGCGGACGTGGTCCATTCGGCCGAACTCGAGCCAGGCGTTTTTGCCCATTTCGCGCGAGAGGGCCACGCGGACATCCTCGAGGCGGACGCGGTTGAACTGGAAGTCCATCAGGAAGTCCATTGAATCCATGAAAAACCAGCCCATGAACAGCATCCCGGCGGCGATGGTGACGCCGAGTACGGTGAGTGCTGCTCGCCATTTGTACCTGCCGACGTTGCGGGCGATCATCTTGCCGGTGAACGGCAGGCGCCGCCATAGCGCCTCGAACCGTTCGAGGAGGGTGCGGTGGGCGGTTTTCGGGGCTTCGGGCCGCATGGCTTCGGCGGGTCGTATGCGCACGGCATGGCGCACCGCGGTAAACGCGCCGAGTGCCGCGAAAACGACCGACAGCCCCATCGACTGCGCAATGACGTCCGGATAGAGGCGCGAGCGGAGGATTGGGAAATTGAAGAAGTCGACGTAGACGCGCACCATGAGGCCGGCGAGGATCTGCCCCGTGACGAAGCCGAGAACGCACCCAACCAACCCCAGCGCCAGCGCAACTTTCAGGTAGTGGGTCGATACGGCCCAGTTGGTGTAGCCGTAGGCTTTGAGTAGTCCGATCTGGGTTCGTTCCTGGCGCACCATCCGGTTCAAAAGCACGAGGAGGACCACGGCGGCCACGCTTAGAAAAATGGCGGGCATGATTTTGGCGGTGGTAGCCAGGCCTTGGATCTCGTCGGAAAGAAACCGGTTTGAAATCTGGTCGTGGCGCGAGATGGTGAGGAACACGCCATAGCGGTCGAGCATGGTCTCGGCTTGATCGAGGATGCGTTCAACTTCGCCGAAATCATCCACCGTTCCGACGATGTCGTTGCAGGCGCCCTCGAGGTCGAACGCGAGTTCGGCAAACGATTGCGGCAGCCAAAGGATTCCAAACCGATCGGGGCTGGGCACCAACTCGGCGGGGTTGCGGATCACGTACACGTATTCGGGGGAGAGGGCGGTGCCAACGACGCGGAGTCGTTGGCGGCGGTTATTGATGTTGGCGTAGAGCGTGTCGCCGGGCTCGATGTGGTTTGCTTTGGCGAATGCATCGCTGAGTATGACTTCGTTGGTGGTGGCGATGTCGAAATAGCGGCCGGAGACCAGGACGATGTCGTTGAGCACGGGCCGGTGTTTGTCCGGCATTGAAATGATACGGCCGGATTTGGGCTCGATATCGCCGGGGATATCGACATTGACGTCTTTGACGATTCTGCCGCGGACGTCGCGGACCCCGGGGATTTGCTGGAGGCGGTACATTTCGGTAATGGGCGCGCGTTCGAGCGAGATGAAGAAGTCCGCGAACCGTTGTTCTTCGTAGTAAGCGTCGCGCGTCAACACGAGGTTTCGGTGGGCTGTAGCCATGGTGATGTAGCTGGCGATTCCGACGAGGATGACGGCGGTGACGGCGGCGGCCTGGCCGCGGGCCCGGTAGATGTCGCGCACGAGTTTGCGGTTGAGTACGCGCATTCACCACTCCAATTGGTCGACGCGTATTCGGCGGGGGTTGGTGACGATATCGCGGACCCGGCCGTCGGCGATGCGGATGACGCGTTCGGCCATGCCGCCGATCGTGGCGTTGTGGGTGATGATGACGACGGTTGTGCCGAGGGTTTCATAGACGCTGTTCAGGACGGACAGCACGACCTTGCCGGTTTCGAGATCGAGCGCGCCGGTGGGCTCGTCGCACAGCAGGATGTCCGGCCGTTTTGCGACGGCGCGTGCGATAGCGACGCGCTGCTGCTCGCCCCCGGACAGTTGCGAGGGGAAGTGGTCCTGGCGCGGGAGGAGATCGACCAGGCGCAGGGCTTCGCGCGGGTCGAGCGGGCTGGTGGAGATTTCGGTGGCCATCTCGACGTTTTCGCGCGTAGTGAGGTTGGGCATGAGGTTGTAGAACTGGAAGACGAACCCGATATGCCTGCGCCGGTACTGTGTGAGTTGAGCGTCGGTGTAAGCCGAGAGGTCCTGGCCGCGGAACAGGACGCGGCCACTGGTGGGGGAGTCGATCCCGCCGATGATGTTGAGCAGCGTGCTCTTGCCCGAACCACTCGGGCCGAGAATGACGGCAAACTCGCCGGCGTAGATGTCGAGTGTGGCGTCGCGCAACGCCGTCACCACCACTTCTCCCATGGGGTACTCTTTGCGCACGTCCTCGACGCGGAACACGACCTCGCGCGGCCCCGGCTGGGTTTTGAACGATACCATGGTCACCCTCCTCGCTTTTGCTAACACGGAAACGGCGGCTTTTGTTGCGCGGTTTGTGGCGTAATGATATCATTTTGGGATGTACGGCTCCCGCCTGGATTGTCGCGTGTTCGCGCCGGTGCGATCCCAGAACTTGTTGAGCGGATAGTGTAGGCGGTGGTCGTAAAAAAAGGAGGGCGAGGTGTCTCAGGAGCGGTCGGAGGCGGTGGTGTTGCGGGGTGTGGATTTCAGCGAGACGAGCCGGATTGTGACGCTGCTTGTGCCGGCGCGGGGCCGGATGGCGTGCCTGGCCAAAGGGGCGCGCAGGAAAAAGAGCGCATTCGGCGGCGCGCTGGACACGCTGAACCGGATCGAGGCGATCTATTACTGGAAGGACGGGCGGGAGGTGCAGCAGTTGGGCGAGGCGAGCATCCTCGAGTCGTACGGCGGCATCAAGGGCAACTTGGAGAAATCCGCGTACGGGGCGTTTCCGCTGGAGCTGGCGCTGCGTGTGGCGCACGAGAACGAGCCGTCGCAGGAACTTTTTGCCACGCTGGTGCACGGGCTTGGGAGCCTGGACGGGTGGCGGGGCGATGCGCGGGCGCACGCCTGCTGGCAAGTGGTACAATTGCTGATAAGTGCCGGTTTTGGGCCGTCGCTGGAGGTTTGTGTGGATTGCGGGGCTCCCGTTTTGGATTCACCGGGTTTTGCATACCGCGGCGGGGTGACGTGCAGGGATTGCGTGGGCGACCGCCGGCTGACTGCGGCGGAGGCGGAAGGCCTCCGGGCGCTGGCGGCAAACAGGTCGTCGTGCCCGGACGTAGGGACGGCGGGCTCGCTTTTCAAGGTGCTGCGGATGTATGCGTCGAGGCAGTTGGAGGTGGATTTCCGCAGCGCGCGAATCATTGACGAGATATTCAGGCTGTAAACGACAGGTGCAGGCGAGACGCCCGCACCACAATGCGAAAACCGTGCAGGCGGGACGCCCGCACCACAATAGATGCTGTAGAAGATGGCGACTCCGATAGAACGAATACGAAACTTTTCAATCGTGGCACACATTGACCACGGCAAGTCGACGCTGGCCGACAGGCTGCTCGAGCTGACGGGGACGGTCGCGGCGCGCGAAATGAAGGAGCAGACGCTCGATACGATGGACATCGAGCGGGAGCGCGGGATCACCATCAAGGCCGTGGCCGTGAGGATGAATTACCGGGCGTCGGACGGGCAGGATTACGAGCTCAACCTGATCGACACGCCGGGGCACGTGGATTTTTCGTATGAGGTGTCGCGCAGTCTGGCGGCGTGCGAGGGGGCTTTGCTGCTGGTGGACGCGGCGCAGGGCGTCGAGGCGCAGACGCTGGCCAATGCTTACAAAGCCATCGAGGCCAACCTCGAAATCATACCGATCATCAATAAAATCGACCTGCCCAGCGCGGACATCGAGTCGGCAAAAAGGCAAATCGAAGACGTTATCGGCCTGGACGCGGAGGGGGCGCTTTTGACGAGCGCCAAGGAAGGGTGGGGCGCCAAGGAGGTGCTCGAGGCGATCGTGCACCGGATTCCGCCGCCGAGAGGCGATCGGAACGCGCCGTTGCGCGTGCTCATTTTCGATGCGGTGTACAATTCGTACCGTGGCGTGATTGTTTTTGTGCGGGTAGTGGACGGGGCGATACGGACGGGCTCGAAAGTCCTGATGATGTTGATGAACCAGAAGTACGAGGTGGCGGAGTTGGGCGTGCTGACGCCGGGGTTGACGCCGGCTTCCGTTTTGGAGGCGGGCGAGGTGGGGTACGTGGTCTGCAACATCAAGACGTTGCTGAACACGAAGATTGGCGACACCATCACGGACGCGCAAAACCCGGCCCGCGAGCCGCTGCCGGGATACAAGGACGTTCAGCCGGTGGTTTTCTGCGGGATGTACCCGGCCGTTGCGACGGATTTTGAGGAGTTGCGCGACGCGCTCGAACGCCTGCAGTTGAACGACTCGTCGTTCGTGTTTCAGGCGGACAGTTCGGACGCGCTGGGGCTGGGTTTCCGGCTTGGTTTCCTCGGGCTGCTGCACATGGAGATCATCCAGGAGCGGCTCGAACGGGAGTTCAACCTGACGCTGGTCTCGACGGTGCCGAACGTGGCGTACCACATCATCAAGACCAGCGGCGAGGACTTCATCATCGAGAACGCCTCGAAGATGCCGCCGCCGGGCGAGATTGAAGTGATCGAAGAGCCGTATATCGAGGCGGACATCCTCTGCCCGACGGAATATCTGAGCGCGGTGATCGAGCTGTGCAAGAAAAAGCGCGGGATCCACGTCCGGGTCGATTACATCGACGCGAAACGGTGCATGGCGGTCTACCAGATGCCGCTTGCGGAGATCGTGCTGGACTTTTACGACCGGCTGAAGACGCTTACGCGGGGCTACGGCTCGCTGGAGTACAGGATCATCGGCTACCGGCCGGGCGAGCTGGTCAAGCTGGACCTGTTGCTGAACGGTGAGCCGGTCGACGCGCTCTCGAGCATCGTGCACCGGGACCGGGCGGTGCTGCTGGGCCGGCGGCTGGCGTCGCGGTTGCGCAAGTCGATCCCGCGCCAGCAGTTCGAGGTGGCGATCCAGGCGGCGATCGGCAGCCGCATCATCGTGCGGGAGACGATCAAGCCGCTGCGGAAAAACGTGACGGCGAAGTGCTACGGGGGCGACATCACGCGCAAACGAAAGCTGCTCGAGAAGCAAAAAGAAGGCAAACGCCGGATGAAACAGATTGGGCTGGTTGAAGTGCCGCAGGAGGCGTTTATGGCGCTGCTCCGCGTGGACGAGGACGATTAACTGAGCGCGCCGGAAGAATATGTGAATCAGACTAATCCGCACGGGCCGGAGGCTCGGCCGCGGCGGCAGACGGTGTTGCGGCTGGTCGAGGCGATAGTGGGCCCGCTGACGGTTCGCAACGGGCTGAGCTGGTTGGCTCTGGCGCTGGTGGTGCTGACGGTGTGGTGGCTGCTGTTTCAGCCGTTCGTGATCCCCACCAACTCGATGTATCCGACGCTCAACGGGGATGAGCGATTCCTCCGCGGGGACCGGATCTTCGTCAACAAGCTCATCTACGGCCCCCGGATCCCTTTCACGAGCATCCGGCTGCGCAGGTTCAAGGATCCCGAGCGGTGGGAGATCGTCGTGTTCCGGCCGGTTGAGAAGGATTCGCCGCACCCCGTGCTGATCAAGCGCATCGTAGGGCTGCCCGGCGAACGGATCCAAATTAAGGACGGGGCGGTGTGGGCCAACGGCCGGCGGCTCGAGCCGCCCCCGGAGCTGCGAAACGTCCTGCACTACACGCGCTACCTGGGGCCGGGAGACGACGAGTTGATGCGGTTTACGGTGGCGCTGGCAGTACGTTCCGGAAACGCTGTGGCCCCGGGTTTGAAGGACATGACGGACGGGCAATTGATGGCGTTGACGGGCGAGGAATTGAAACGCCTGTACGACGGTTTGCCCGAATGGCTTCGGGATGCCGCCGCCAATCATTTCGAGCAGCAGTACCCCAATCCGCTGAAGTACGGGATTCTGCCGGACGACGCCTATTCGGTCGTGCCGCCGGACTGCTACCTGGTGCTCGGCGACAACAGCCCCAACAGCGGCGACGGCCGGTATTTCGGCTGGCTGCCCAGCGGTCACATCCTTGGGAGGGCCTCCTGCACCTTCTGGCCCATCGGGCGCGCCAGGGATTTCACTGGGTTTTGGCACGCCTGGCAGGGCAAAGCCGTGCTGTATGGCGTGCCGGCATTGATTGTAGCCGTTGAGGTCATCTCGCGCCTCAGGCGAAAGAAGCAGGTCCAGCGGCCGAATTAGGCGGCCTGCTGGCGTCCCGCCGGCCTCAAAAGGTATAGTTGCTTCTTTACCAGTGGTTTCATGGAAGATACGCAGATGGCAAGGAGTCGAAAGAAACAGGCACCGGCTGAAAAGGTTAAGACGGCAGGCGGGACAAACGTCGCGGCGCCCTGGAGGCTGTTAGGCAGCATATTGGGGCCGGGCTGGGTCAAGAGCATCCTGATCGCCATACTGGTGGCGCTGGCGATACGATGGGCGTTTGTCGAGCCGTTCCGGATCCCGTCAGGTTCGATGGAGCCGACGTTCTTTGGCGACCTGCACATCCTCAAGGGAGACCGGGTTTTCGTGAACAAGTTTGTTTACGGGCTTCGGTATCCGCTCAACGGCATCCGGATTCCCTTGACGAACTACCACTTGAACTATGCCAAAGACCGGATCTGGCGGCGTTCCAAACCTCAGCGGTGGGACATTGTGGTGTTCAAGTCGGTCGAGGAAAACGCCGTTCACACGACGCTGGTCAAGCGCGTGGTTGGCCTTCCCGGCGAACGGATCCACATCGCCAACGGCAAGGTTTACGCCAACGGCGTTCCGCTCGAGTTGCCGCCGGATATGCCGCCGGTTCAGTACACGTCGCCCCCGCCCGGCTACAGTTCCGATATGAAGTACGGCATTTTGCCGGAAGACGCCTATTCGGTGGTGCCGGAGGATTCCTACCTGTTGTTGGGCGACAACAGCAGCCAAAGCAGGGACGGCCGGTATTTCGGGTGGGTGCCGTACGAGCGCATCCTGGGGCGGGTATCGTGCATTTGGCTGCCAATCAGCCGCTGGCGGGATTTTACCGGGTTCAGCGGGACGTGGTGGTGGCAGACGGTGGTGGCGGTTGTGGAGGTTCTGGTGGCGGGCCGTGTTTTCTTCGGGCGGTCCTGGCAGTATGAGCGGGGCGGCAAGTCCAATCACGCCTACATCAACCGCTGGGCTTATGGGCTGCCGGTGCCGTTTACGAAGCTGCGCCTCGTTTCGTGGGGACAGCCCCACCGTGACGACCTGGTGCTGTACCGGCCGCCCAAGGAGGGCAAGGACATTCCGCACTTCCTGGTGGGCCGTGTTGCCGGGCTGCCCGGCGAACGGGTGTTCCTGGATGGCGGAAAGCTGGAAGTGAATGGGGCGCCGGTCGAATACCCGGGCCTGGCGGAACGTGTTTTCCCATCGGGAGACGGCGTCGGCCCTTACGCCCGCTCCAAAGGCAAGCAGTACTCGCTGGTGCCGGAAGGCCAGGTGTTCATCCTCACGGAAAACGACGGCCCCGAGGCTCACTTGGACAGCCGCACGGTCGGCTGGGTGCCGAGGGCCAACCTGGTTGGACGTGCGGCGGCAGTCTGGTGGCCGCCACACCGTGTGGGGCGCCCCTCGTAGTCTCTGAAATACGATCCAGGCGAGAAGGTCTTATTTTTTCGGTTGACCAACCACACAATGTTGGGGTAGTATCCTCTTGACCACAAGCGGAAGGAGGTGAAACGGAATGCACGTTAGGCGCATATCGGTCCCAAAGAAGGCGGTAACGATCAATGCGGACTGGCTCGAGGCGAATCTGCCGGACAGCCTGTACGACTTGATCATGACGGTGATCGGGTGGTTTAAGGACTGAACGTATCCGACGTTAGCGGTCGCGGGCGCTGGGGGTCCGTGGCCGTGGACAAGCAGGCGAGGATGGCCCAGGGCAACGGGGTCATTCTTTTTTTATGGGATCGTGCAGCGATTCCGCCATTGAGGTCTACGTTGCGGCCTTAAGGGTTTGGGGGCAGGAAGTTTAGGCGGGGGCGGGTTTTCGCGATCAAATTCGCATTCGTAAAGGGGCTTGACTTGTGGCC
>Ga0315285_10001565_pt1 | contig 23983 bp, 19 predicted proteins | sample YL17G09_36_MG_FD_203698 | JGI IMG/M metagenome (GOLD analysis project Ga0315285, IMG submission 203698) | Sediment microbial communities from Yellowstone Lake, YNP, Wyoming, USA - YL17G09_36 | ecosystem: Environmental > Aquatic > Freshwater > Lake > Sediment | place: USA: Wyoming | collected... | reverse complement strand
GCAAATATGGTTCGACTGGAAGGTCTCCTCGGAGACCGGCTCAGATTTCTTGTCATTCAGCATCGATGCAATGAAGTACGCCGGTATCAGCGGGGATCTGGATTGGCGCCCGATGCACTATTCCATACCGACGGGCCCGCACACGCTCAAGTGGGAGTACGCCAAGAGCGATGGCACGAGCGAGCGTGGTGACTGCGGGTGGGTCGACAATATCATAATCGACACTGCCCCGCCGGTCACGATGGCCCTCCTGAGCGGGACAATGGGCCTCGTTGGATGGTACGTGAGTGCGGCGACGATTACCCTGAACTCGGCCGACGAAAACGGCAGCGGCGTGGATTACACCCGGTTCCGCGTTGACGGTGGTGCGTGGTCGACCTACAACTCTCCCTTCGCGGTTTCGGGGAATGGCCCGCACTTCATTGACTATTACTCGGTCGACCTGGTCGGGAACACGGAAGTCGAAAAGCGCACCGACGTGAAGATAGACACGGCGGGTCCGGGGACCACGGCGGACCTGAGCGGCACGATGGGTGCGGGCGGGTGGTACGTGACGCCGGTCTCGGTTTCCCTCGTTGCGACGGATATGGATAGCGGCGTCAGCTGGACGAGGTACAGGATCGATGGCGGCGGTTGGCAGTATGGCAACCTCTGTCTGTTCGACTTGGACGGGGTGCACCTTATCGAGTTCGAGTCCCAAGACATTGCGGGGAACACGGGGGCTCCTGACTCGGTTGAAATCAAGGTCGACCAGGAGACGCCCGCGACAGTCATTTCGGTCACAGGAACGCTTGGCGCCAACGGTTGGTACACGTCTGATGTCGGTTTGTCACTCTCGGCAATCGATGACACCAGCGGGATTGGCTGGACGGCATATAGGCTTGATTCGGGCGCTTGGCAGCTCTACACAGGTTTCTTCATGATCCTCGCTGACGGCGCGCACACGATTGAGTTCTACTCAGAGGATGTGTCGGGGAACAGGGAAATCGTGGCGAACACAGGAATCAGCATAGATCACGATGCACCGACGCTTCAAATCATGCAGACGGACGGCACAGTGTTCAACACCGCCTCATTGACCATCACCTGGAGCGCTCTCGACCTCGTGAGCGGGCTCGACCGCATAGAGACAAGCCTCGACGGGGCTCCGTTCGCTGTGCAGCCATCGGGCGCGATGTCGCAACAGCTCTCCGGACTGTCCGAGGGTCTGCACATCATCACGATCAGGGCGGTTGATGCAGCGGGACTCTCCACGGAGAAATCAATCGGGTTCATCGTCGATAGTCTGGCGCCGATAACAGACAATGCGGTTGCGGGGACAAACGGACAGAACAGCTGGTTCGTCTCTCCCGCCGTGGTGACCCTGTCTGCGATCGATGCGACGACTGGAGTGAAGAACACCCACTACCGCATCAATGGCGGTCTGTGGCAATTATACACGGCGGGAATAAATGTCGCGGCCGACAGGACGAATATCATCGAGTATTACTCGACCGACAATGCAGGTAACACCGAAAGCATCGACAGGATCAGTGTGGGGATCGACACCGTCGACCCGGCGAGCACGATCAGCCTGGACTCGATGATGGGGCAAAACGACTGGCACATCAGTGCGGCGACGTACACGATAACCGCCGCGGATGCGACGAGCGGTCTAAGTCGGACCATGTATAGGATCGACGGCGGTTCATGGACCAACTACGTGGGCCCGTTTGCGATAACAACCGACGGAACGCACTTCATCGATTACTATTCGCAGGACGTTGCTGGACACATCGAGACCACACAAAGCACGTCCATCAAGATGGACTGCGCGGCACCGATAATCGAGATCGATTCCCCGATGGGCGATGTCGATGTTTCCAACGTGAACATCGTGTGGCGGGGGCACGACTACGTGTCGGGCCTCGATCGCGTCGAGTTGAGCGTGGATGGCGGTGCCTTCGAGAACCAAGGGACCGCTACGAGTGCGGAACGCAGTCTTGTCAACGGCAACCACACGATCATCCTGAGAGCTTTCGACAAGGCGGGCAACATGGCGGAGAAGCAGATGGACTTCGGGGTCCACAGCCTCGGGAGTTCCAATACAGACTCCACGCAGAATGTCCCGCCATGGACCGTCTACGCCCTGCTTGCGGGGATGATCGCCTCGTTGTTCATGCTCGTCATCGCCGCCTTGGCACGAAGGAGGAGGCAGCCGGAGCAGAAGACGACTCAGCCACGCAGACTCCCACCACCACCTCCTGCGGAGCCGACACTATCGCACATAGGGCTCCCACCGCCGCCGACAGACTGAACGGCGAGGGCTCCGCTCCCAGGATTAAATGGCCATCCGGCAATCCGGATGGTTGGGCAGACATCACGCAAGAATGTTGAGGCTTCTACTTACTGGACCAGACAGGACATATCATCGTTCGATACGCGATTTGACAATCCGAGTCTGCCGCAACCCTATGAGGGACGAGAGCCGAGCGTCACGCTGACCTTGCCCTGCCCGCCGTGCCGCACCGCTTCGAGCTCGACCTTGTCGCCCACCTTCCTCGCGCGGAGCCCTTCCAGGAGATCTCCCAGCCCCGCCAGAGGCTTCCCGTCCATGGCGAGGATGTTGTCCCCGACCTGTATGCCCGCCTTGTCTGCCGGGCTTCCAGGCGCGACATCCGCGATGAACACCCCGCTCGGCGCCCACATCCCGTAGTAGTAGGCGGGACGGCTGTTCGCATCGAAGCCTGTGATTCCGAGCCATGGCCTGATGACCTGCCCGTGCTCGATGATTTGTTTCGCGATGTCCAGGGCCACCTTGCTAGGGATCGCGAACCCTATTCCCTCTGCGTTCGTCATCACTGCGGTCGTGATTCCGAGGACCCTGCCCTCGAGGTCGATGAGTGGCCCGCCACTGCTCCCGGGGTTCACCGCCGCGTCCGTCTGGATGACCTTGAGCCCCCCGCCAGGGTACATCTGCAGGCTCCTCGTGAGCGAGCTCACGATGCCCGATGTGACCGTCGGCCCGCCAGGCATGCCGAGCGGGTTGCCTATCGCCAGAATCGGCTGCCCGACCTTCACTCCATCCTCGTCCTTGAATTCCGCGGGCGGGATGCTCAGGCCCTCGACTTTCACCACAGCGATGTCGGTCTCTTCATCGCCGCCTATGACGGTGCCACTGAGGACCTTCCCATCAGCAAGGGTCACGATTATCCTCTCCGCCCCATCGACGACATGGTAGTTCGTCAGGATGTGCCCCTTGCTGTCCAGCACAACGCCCGAACCGACTCCACGCCGCCAGTACCGCGTCCAAGGCGGTCCGTGAAACGCACTCGCGCTGCTTATGCTCACTGTGCTCGCCGACGCCTTTTCAACAGCCTTCGTGTAGGCCTCTTCAAGTTGGGTCATCATTGTGATTGCCTCGACGATGATATGGCGGGCCGGGGCTTTGTTGACTGGATATTCGGGACTCTGGTCACACGCACGGCGGGAAATCCTGCCCTTCCGAAGAGTCGGAACCCGAGGAGTTCATAAACCCCGCCTGCCTACTTTCTATCAGATGAATTCTGAGCGCGAAATGACAGATGCGGGCGTCTCGTTATCTCAGGAGATCGGCCTCCGCGAACACGACAAGGAAGTCCTAGCGTTCCTGTCGCAGAACCCCTCGTCGATGATGGGTTTCCAGGGACTCAAGAGGCGACTGGGCATCCACTCCGAGCAGCTCTCGAGGGCGCTGCGGCGGCTTTCCGCCGACGGCTTCGTCGAGCAGACCGAACTTGGCTACCGCGTCACGCAAAAGGGCCTCACGATCCTGGATTCGGAGGTCATGACGGAGGACCACGCGGGCATCACGATCTTGCAGACCTACATGCCGGGGAATATGGACGCCCGTGAGGCAGTTGCGGTTCTGAAAGGCAGCTGGATTGGTCCGCTTCGCTGGCAGGGGCTGACCGAGTCTCCTGACGGCCTTCGACTCTCATGGATCACCGAGGATGGGAATGTGCAGGTTGACGCGACGATCCGCGGAGGGCAGCTGGCCATTTCGGCGGTCACAACGTTCCACGAGCGTGTGGACGAGGCGGTCAGATTGGGCCATCTTCTGTTCAACCGTATTTCCCGAGCCGCGTCCGGTGAGGAATTCCGCAGCGTGAGCGCCTGAGAATCCGTTCAATCGAGGGTGGATTGCCTACCGATCATTGGCGTCCTGTCAAATCCCGTGATCACTTTCTTGGAGAGACCGCGATGACCCCTCATGCCCAGGCTGACGCAGGGGCAGGTCGCACGGATAATCGACGCGATGGAAGATGGGGTCAAGTCTGTGTACTCGATCGCTGAGTTCAGATCCGAAGAAGGTCCTCAGAGGAGATTGTGAGGTGTCTCGAGGAGGCAAACCGCAGGAATCGGCTGGATGGCGGAGCGCTCATAGACCGATGGAGGGACTCCGGGTTTGGCGTCACGAGCCTCCACACTCTTGCAGCGCGCAACCGGACGATTCGCAGGGCTCCTCAGACGACCCGCACGGACTTCTGCACAATTCATGGCTACCTGAAGACAGCCAGAACCCACTTCCAGACGATTGTCCGGGACTTGCAGACGATCCTCTGGGACCTCCAGAAGGATCTCTCGCGTTCCCAGACGACCTTCTTGGACCATCAGAGGCCCGAATGGGGGTCCGGACGACCCGAACCGACCGCCAGACGACTCTCTGATACCTCCAGAGGATCATTCGGGACCTCCAGAGGACCGTCTGCGACCTCCAGAAGACCGTCTGGGGATTCCGGACGACCGTCTAGCGGTAGCGGAGGGCTGAAGGAGGGGGGTCAAGGCCCTCTGGCACCCCCAGACGACTGTCTGGGACTCGCTTCGGACCGTCTGATGGTTCCGGCGGACCTTCTGGCGTTGTCAGAAGACCGTCTGGCGGTTCCAGACGACCGTCCGGGACTCCGTTCGGATCCGCTGGATAAGGGAGTGGATCGGCTGAAGATGCGTTCGGGTGCTCTCGCGGTGCGCCAGGACCAGCTTGATATTGGATTGAGTCGGCTGGAGGTGCGTCAGGGTGTTCTCAAGGTCCGCGAGGGTCGATTGGGATTGGAAGCCGATCGTCGAGAGGTGGGATCCGATCGGCTGATGGCGGCTCTTGCGGGTCTGCTTGAATTCTGCAGATAGACTGGTCCTGCCCGCGGCAGGAAAGGATCAAGAAAGGGCTTCCCCTAATGAAAGGGGAAAGAGAAAAATGTCCCCCTCGCTAGACGAGGGGCTTGGGATGTGTGAGTTCGCAACCGCCAATCGGCGCTGCTTCGTCGCCTCTGGGGCAAGGACCCTGAAAAGACCAAAGGAGCGTGAAGCATGACCCCGTTCGCCTCCAGGAGACCAATCACAGGATTGCCCGTCGATCAATAGCTTCCATAAGTGTTAACTACCCTCCAAGTTGTCACGCATCGGGGAATGAGCTTGGGCATGGAGGCAGTCGCTCGCGAGGCGGGGGCGCAGCTTGGGTTGAGATCGAAGGATGGCACAGCCTGGGGTCGCTGGAACGATCTTCTCGTCCGCATCCAAGGCACACCGACCTTGTCGCAGACTCAATACATCTCGATGGCTGTAATCCTGCCGCCCGGCACGGTCATGCAGTCCCTGAACGCAATCATCTCGAATAAGGAAATGTGGAAGAACCTCGGATTGAAACATGCGATGGTCAGGCTCGATTCCCAGTACGGGATCGTCAACTACATTCTGATGCCGGCGATTCGCACGCCGAAAGTGGAGGATGTCCTCGATACCTTCAGGAAGTTCACCACAGCCCTGAAACCTGTCATTCCCTCATATCCATCCAAGTGCGAGAAGTGCGGCAGGGATGTCAATCGCCTGATCCTCGTGAACAGCGTCCCTGTGTACATGTGCGACGACGATCTCGCGAAGCTGCAGCAGCAGTTCACCCAAGTGGCGGCCATCGACCGCGCGACCAAGCCGAGATGGGGCCTTGCGATCGCAATGGGATTGCTCGGGGCGCTGGTGGGCGCGGCGATCTGGGCGGGGATCGGTTTAGCCACAGGCAACATCTTCTATCTGGTTGGCCTGGTCAACGGATTCATAGTTGCCGCAGCCATGCAGTGGGGGGCGAAGAAAGTCACGGGCCCCATGATTCTCATGATGATACTATTCGCCTTGTTCTCCACGTTCCTTGGCATGTGGTTGTGGATAACGGCAGTCGGAGCCCAGCTAGGCTACGGATTCGACTTGATTGACGGTCTGCGTGTGTACTTCATCTATATGGGCGATGTGGGCGGCGAGGCGTTTCTCGCGTACTTTTTCACTCTCGTGCCAACTCTCTTCATTGCCTGGAACGTCGCCAAGCGGGCGAAAGCTGTGAAACCGAAACTTGACATCCAAGTCTGAAGCCGCAGGAGGGAATTGAACCCTCGACCTGCGCCTTACCAAGGCGCCGCTCTACCACTAAGCCACTGCGGCATTTGGCGAGCTAAGCTAGGAGGCATAATAAACGTTGTTCCAAGCCATCATGGCGGGGGCTCATGATTAAGTAAGGCGGCATTGTTTCCACGAGCAATGAAAGAGGCGGTCTCCAGTTTCGACCTCATCGCAATCGTCGCAGAGATGCAAGGTCTTGTCGGCGGTCACATCGACAAAATCTACCAGAGCGATGACAATTTCTATCTCAAGATCAACCTCCCCGGCGGAGGGAAACAGGAAGTCTACCTGAGGCCAGGGAAGTGGCTGTGTCTCCAAGAGGCCCGGGAAAAGCCAGAGACGCCCCCGCCATTTGCGCAGGCGCTGAGGCGCTACATCTCCAATCCGACAATCGCCGCCATCACCCAGAGAGGATTCGACCGCGTCGTCGTCTTCGACCTGGAAACCGAGAAGAAATACATGCTCGTGGTCGAACTCTTTGGCGGGGGAAACCTCGTCCTAGTCGAGGACGGGAAGACAGTTCTTTGCCAGCGCGCTCAGGTCCTCAGGAACAGACAGATTAAGCCTGGACAAGATTACGACTTCCCGCCGCCGAGCCTCAACCCGCTCGACATCGATAGAGAGGAATTCCATGCGAAGCTCAAAGCGGGGAAGGGGGCGGTCTCGAGAGCCCTCGCATCGGAGTTCAACCTGGGGGGCCTCTACGCGGAGGAACTGTGCCTTCTGGCGGGAGTCGACAAGAAGTCCAAGGCTTCAATTCTGACGGAGGAGCAGCTCGATGGGTTTTTCACCGCCCTGAACAACCTCGTTGTGGCGGTGACCGAGGACCGAAGACCTGCCCTCATAGTGCAAGACGGCAAGGCGATTGATGCCGTCCCGATCGACCTGCAAGTCTACGCCGACAAGGAAAGAATCCAGTGCTCGACCTGCAGCGAGGCGCTCTCCAAGTATCTCGATACCGCCAAGGGCGAGGAGCAGGTGAAGGAGGTCGAACCTGGAGAAGACGCCGCCGGGCGCTTCCAGAGAAGAATCCAGCAGCAAGAGGAGAGCATCAAGGCGCTCAAGGATGAACAGGTGAAGTGCGAGTTCCTTGCGTTCTTCCTCTTTGAACACTTCCAAGAATTCGAAGAGCTACTCAAGATGGTGAGAGAGGGACGACAACCCAAGAACGTTCGGGTCAAGTCGATCGACCACGAGATGCACACGATCACGGTGATGATAGGAGAGGAGGATTCGATCGAGCTCGACTATCGGGAAGATGTGAACGGGAACACTCAGCTGCTCTACGAGAAGCGCCGCAAGGCGCAGGAACAGTCCGCAAAGGTCGGGGCCGCCTTGGCCGAGACGAAGAAGGAGATGGAACGGGCGGTGAAGAAGGCGAAGAAGACCGCCGCGCATCCGAAAATCAAGCCGACCAAGCAGTTCTGGTTCGAGGCCTATCGCTGGTTCATTTCATCGGAGGGTTTCCTTGTGATTGGCGGGAGGGACGCGAGGTCGAACGAGAGCCTCGTCAGGAAGCACCTGAAAGACGGGGACAGGTACGCGCACGCCGAGGTTCACGGCGCCCCGAGCGTGGTCGTCAAGGATGGAGCGAAGGCGGGTGAGCAGACTCTGCGCGAGGTATGCGAGTTCGCCCTCCTCCACAGCAAGGCGTGGTCGTCCAAGCTCGCGTCCGGGTCAGCTTACTGGGTCACGCCTGAACAGGTGAGCAAGACGCCCGAGAGCGGCGAGTACGTTCCCAAAGGTGCGTTCATCATCCGCGGGAAGAGGAACCACTTCAAGGATCTCCAGGTCCGAGTGGCCATAGGCGAAATCGAATATGAAGGGCACAGGAAGGCGATGGCAGGTCCTCCGTCCGCGGTCACCGTCAAATCCCGCCGCTACGCCATCCTGGAGCCCGGGGACATTTCCAAGGAGAAGCTGACTGGCCGCCTGGCCCGCATCTTCGAGGTGCCCGTGGAGGAGGTCACAAGGATACTCCCGCCAGGGCCGTTCGGCGTCAGGGAAGCGGTTGGGATCGACCTGCAAGCAGGCGTGAGGTAGGAGCGGACTCTCGATGTTCAGCTTCGAAATAACGAAAGCGTCTTAACTGACGATGTGATGGAATATCATCCCCATGGAACCCGCATACAGCCGACCCCATCCAAACCTGCGTCTGTTCGCAATGTTCACAGTGCTAATGCTGATCTTCGTCGCGATAGGATGGATCATCGGTGCAGTTTTCTTCGACGATTGGATCGCCGGTTCGCTCTTCTTCCTCATACTGGCGGGAGTGCTGAACCTGGTCAGCTACCTCTTTTCCGACAAGATCGTGCTGTGGTCCTACCGCGCCAAAATCGTGAGCGAAAATGAGGCACCACGCCTCTTCAAGATCGTGCGTTACGTCGCAGGCTTGAACGGCCTGCCCATGCCCAAGATCGCAATCGTCCCGTCCAAGACGCCCAACGCCTTCGCGACAGGCAGGAACCCGGAAAGGGCTGTCGTCGCGGCGACGGAGGGCATCCTCGAACTCCTGAACGACAATGAGCTCTCCGGCGTCATCGCGCACGAGATGGCTCACGTCAAGGACAGGGACATCCTCGTCATGAGCGTCGCGGCGACGGTGGCGGGCGCGATAGCTTTCATGGCGCGGATGTTCGTTTGGAACATGTTCCTCGGCGGCAGGGGTCGAAGGGAAGGCAACGGGGACATTCTCATAGTGATTCTGGTCGCGATCACCGCTCCAATCGCGGCAGTTGCGGTTCAGTTGGCGATCTCGCGGAGCAGGGAGTATAAAGCCGACTTCGTCGGAGCGCGAACGATCGGGAAGCCCAACTACCTCGCCGACGCCCTCGAGAAGCTGGAGGTCGCGAACAGGCGCAGGCCGATGCGGCGAGGCAACCCTGCATCGTCGTCCCTGTTCATTGTCAACCCGTTCAACGGGAGCTTCTTCTTCACGCTGTTCTCCACTCACCCGCCAATGGAAAAGAGAGTGAGGAGACTCAGGGACATGGCGAGCGGCAAGATCCCTATGTACTGAGATTCCTCAGAGGACCGCCAGGTACTTCTTCAGCTCCCAGTCCGTCACCTGCGTCCTGTACTCCTCGCACTCCTGCCTCTTGAGATACAGGTAGTTGGTCCAGACGTGCGCCCCCAGCGTCTCCCGCATCAGGTCGCTCTTCTCCAGCTCGTCCAGCGCCTCCTCCAAGTCGGCGGGAAGGCTGCCTATGGAGAGTTTCTTCCTTTCAAGAGCCCCGAGGGCGTAGATGTTGGTCTCCACCGGGCTCGGCGGCTCTACCTGCTTGTACATCCCCCTCAACCCCGCCGCGAGCATCACCGCATACTGCAGGTAAGGGTTGCCGCTGGGATCGGGATTCCTCACCTCCAGGCGGGTGCTCATCCCTCTGCCCGCCGGGACTCGTATCAGCGCCGACCTGTTCTTGTTCGCCCAGCTGATGTAGACCGGCGCCTCGTACCCGGGCACCAGTCGCTTGTAACTGTTCACCCAGGAGGCGAGCACGGCACAGTTCTCCCTTGCGAACATCAGCAGGCCCCCGATGTACCACATGCACTTGTCGCTGAGCTCCCACTTCGCCGTAGGCTCGTAGAATATGTTCTCGCCCTCAGGCGTCATGAGGCTCTGATGCACGTGCATCCCGCTGCCGTTCACCCCGAATATCGGCTTCGGCATGAAGCTCGCGTGCAGACCCTGCTCCAGCGCCACCGTCTTGATGGCGTGTTTCAGGGTCAGCACCCTGTCCGCCGAGGATAACGCATCGGTGTACCGCAGGTCTATCTCGTGCTGGCCCGGCGCGACCTCGTGATGCCCCGCTTCCGCGTCGAACCCCATCTCGTTGAAGTAAAGGATCGTCTTCTTCCTTACGACCTCGCCCTTGTCCAGGGGCAGCTGCTCGAAGTATCGACCCGAATCGCAGGGGATGCTCGTCACCTGATTCCCACCGTCCATCTTGAAGAGGAAGAATTCGTACTCGGGACCGGTGTAGCAGATGTATCCCAGATCCCTCGCCTTCTTCATGGTCTGTTCGAGGATGTACCGGGGGTCGCCGCTGAACCTCTTGCCGCTCGAGTCGTACACGTTGCAGACCATCGCGGCCGTCTTGAGGTCGCCGGATATCCACGGATAGATCTTGAACGTCGTGGGGTCCGGCCGCACGCGCATGTCGCTCTCCTCTATCTCCGCGTAGCCGGTGACAGAGGAGCCATCGAAAACTACGCCATTCTCCATGGCACTCTCGATCTTGGTCGTGGGGATTGTGACCGTCTTGACGAATCCCAGCAAATCCATGAACTGCATCTGGACGAAGTTGACCTTCTCCTTCTTCACGGCCTCAAGCACTCTGTTTGTTGGACCGTCATCAGCCATAACAGAACCCCCGGGGGACGCAACGGCATCGCGATGACCGGTAATAAAGTTGCTCAGTCTCGGCAGAATCGCTGACGAATATCTAAGGCGCCGAGAACCCCGGTATCTCGATCACAGGGACCTTCCTTCTCCTCACCGGCTTTCCCGATTTCCCGTCCCCGCCAGAAAGCACCCCGTCAAGGACGAACGGCAGAAGCCTGGGCGACGCTTCCGGTTCGATCAAGACCCGCACGTCGCCCGCGGCCGAACTCACCGCCATAAGCCCGACTCCCTCGCGCTCGAACAGGTGCCGGGATCTCATCGCGGGAAACACGTGGTCGAGGGGCATGGCAACGAGAGCGTAGTGCGCGCCGAGCTGGTAGGACATCGCCTGCTTGAGGGCCTCCCGCCAGTTTCGAATCTTGAGTTCCACCGCCACGATCTCGCTGCCCACCGCCAAGATGTCCACCCACCTTCCCGCAACCTTCGCCTCGCGGTAGACACGGTAGCCCAAGGACCGGAAGTGCGCCAAGACGGGGCGGCACATGATCTCCTCTGTCCAGTACATCCGAGCCCATGAACTCCAAGGCTGGTATTAGCCTCGCTCGAGGGAGAGGTGAAACTGATTGCCAAGAGCCGATCGCTTGCCAGCTACCTGCCCTTTATCGCCTCGTCTTCCTCTTCTTTCAAGATCTCTTCGACGGTCTTGCGCTTCTTGACCTCTTCGGGCATGCTGGCCCCGGTGGAAGGCGATATCCCCCTCATCTCCTCCTTGATGTATCTCATCTCCTCCCTGATCTCCTCGGGGTTCGGCAAGGGGCCGAGAACCTGGTCAATCCTGCCCAGGGCCTTCTCCAATGAAGGGAGATCCGATATCCCCCTTTCCGGGACTCTCGCCGTCGCTGCGCCGAGATAGGAGCTGATGCCCTCGATCATCTTGCTGATTTCGAACGGGAAGATTATCTTGGTCGCCTGCCCACGGGACATTTCCTTCACGGTGTCCATGCTCAGGACCGAGAGCGCCTTCGTGTCGAGAGCAGCCGCGCCAAGCGCGAGTATGCGCAGCTTCTGCGCCTCTCCTTGCCCTTCCAGGATGATCGAAAGCCTCTGTCCGTCGGACTCGAGTATCTTCGCCTGCCGAAGACCCTCGGCCTGCAAGATGCGGGATCTCTTCTGCCCTTCCGCCACGAGTATGGCAGACCTCTTCTCACCGTCAGCTCGGAGGATCGCTGCTCTCCTCTGCCTCTCTGCAGATGTCTGCTCCTCCATCGCGGCCTTGACCGGGCCCACCGGGTCGACTTCCCTTATCTCGACGGCGTCCACCTTCACGCCCCATTTATCAGTCGCCTCGTCGAGCACGTCCCTGAGCCTCAGGTTGATCCTGTCTCGGTTGTACAGAACCTCGTCCAGCTCCATGTCACCGATGATCGACCTGAGCGTGGTCTGCGCGAGTGCTAAAGTTGCGATATGGTAGTCCGTGACTTCGAAGAACGACTTCTTGGGGTCTATGACCTTGATGTAGATGACCGCGTCGACGTTCGTCGGCGAGTTATCCTTGGTGATGACTTCCTGGCGGGGAACATCGAGCACCTGCGTCCTCAGGTCTATTCTCCTCACCTCGGAAATCATCGGCGGGACGAAGTTCATGCCGGGATTGAGCACCCTGCGGAAGCTCCCCAGGACTATGAGCAGTCCCTGCTGATACGGCTGGACTATCTTCATCGAGCTCGCCAGCAGTATCATGACGGCGATCAGGATCAGGATGAACAGCCCGACCACGATCCCGATTTCCACCTGCGCCGTCAGCCCGAACATGTCCAGCGACATCAGACCGAGAGTTCCGAGCATGATCGTTGCGCCAATCTCCCTCTTGCCCGATCTCACATCGTTTTCCTTCATTTCGACCCTCCTCCTTTCCCTGTGTCCGGGGTTGTCAGCCGCCGGACGATGACATGCACACCCTCGCTCCCGATCACCAAGACCCGCTCCCCCACGGGTATGATTTCGTCGGAGGTCGCGCTCCAGCTCTCGTTCTCGATCCTCACCTTGCCCCTCAAGGAATGCGGTCTCACCAAGGCGGTAACGATACCCTGGCGGCTAATCAGGCTCTCTCCGACCGTGGTCGTCGGCGGTGATGGCGGGGAGAACCGCGAGTAGAACCACATCGTGAAGAGCGTTATCGGGATGCCGATGAGCATGGCCAGTATTGGGCTCCAGACCGAGAACAGGAAACCTTCCACAAACATGCCGAGTAGACCGATGACGATTAGCACCGTGGCCGGGACCGCCATGAAGAAGCCGGGAGAGGCCGCCTCAATAACGAGCATTATCACTCCGATGACTAGGAACACGAGTCCAAGGGTGAATTCCGCTACCATCAGTCCTCTCTGCTCCCGTATAGCTTCGGTGATATATCATTTATTGGGGCGCTCGCCCAAGTCCGGGCGAAAAATGCTGAAACGGGAGCTTGCGGTTCACTCTGGCTTTACCGTCATCACGACGACGTCCTTGACCGACTTCATGCCCGTGAAGGGCAGGATTATGCGACCCTGGGCGTCGGTCTTGTAGAGCTTCGTCTCGACCTCCTCTGCGGGAATGACCAGCACGTCCTGGATCTTGCCAGACCTCGTGTCGACCATGAGGTTCTCGATCATGCCAAGAATCTGGCCATCCTGCGTCATAACGGTCTTGCCGCGGAGCTCGCTGACAAACTTTTTCATCCCATCGCCTCCTGGCTTTCTTTGAGCCAGTAACACGCCAGACGTATTTTAGCTCTGCGATGGCGGGGCCCGGTTACCTATAGTACCCCATGCTGATCTCTTCGCGCTCCTTCTTGGAGATGCCTTTCTCCATCTCCTGCCCCATCCTCTCGTAGACCCTCGCCGTCTCCTCGTCCATCGAAGGGTGCACGCTCTTCTTGGCCTCCTCGAAGTGCTTCATGGAGACCTTCTTGGCCTTCCTGTTCTCCCTCAGGGCGGACAAGGCCGCCTCGCGGCACAGCCCCTCGATGTCCGCACCGGTGTAGCCCTCAATCTCCTTGGCCAACTCGCTGATCGAGACGTCGCCGTCCAGAGGCATGCTCTTCGTGTGGACCTTGAGTATCTCCAGACGGGTCCTCTCGTCGGGCACAGGGACCAGAATCAGCTTGTCGAACCGGCCCGCCCTCAGCAGCGCCGGATCCACCATGTCCGGTCTGTTCGTGGCGGCGATCACCAGCACGCCCTCCCTGCTCTCCAAGCCGTCCATGGACGTGAGCAGCTGGTTGACCACCCGCTCCGTGACACCCGAGTCGCCTTCCCCCCCGCCGCGCCTGTGTGCTATCGCGTCAATCTCGTCGAGGAAGACTATGCAGGGCGCCACCTGCCTCGCCTTCTTGAAGATCATGCGCACCGCCTTCTCGCTCTCCCCCACCCACTTGCTCATGACCTCGGGACCCTTGATGCTGATGAAGTTCGACTCCGATTCCGTCGCGACCGCCTTGGCGATCAGCGTCTTGCCGGTCCCCGGGGCGCCGTAGAGCAGTATACCCCTCGGCGGGGTTATGCCCATGCGCTTGAACGACTCGGGGTCCTTGAGCGGCATCTCGACCGCCTCTTTCAACTTCGCTTTCAGGTCCTCCAGACCGCCGACGTCATCCCAGGTGGTGTGCGGTATCTCCACGAGGACCTCCCTCATAGCGCTCGGCTCGACCTCCTTCAGCGCTTCCTTGAAATCGCCCGGGGTCACCCGCATCTTTTCCAGTATCTCGGACGGTATCGGCTTGTCCAAGTCTATCTCGGGGAGATAGCGCCGCAACGTCCTCATAGCCGCCTCCCGCGCCAGCGCGGCCATATCCGCCCCGACGAAGCCGTGGGTGACGTTCGCCAGCTCTGTGAGGAGGTTCTCCCTGTCCTCCTCGTTGCCTTCTATCGGCATGCCTCGCGAATGGATCTGCAGTATCTCCTTCCTGCCTATGCGGTCCGGGACGCCTATCTCGATTTCCCGGTCGAACCGTCCCCCGCGCCTCAGAGCCGGGTCGATTGCTTCCTCGCGGTTGGTCGCTGCGATGACTATGACCTGCCCGCGGTCGGACAGCCCGTCCATGAGCGTCAGCAGTTGGGCGACGACCCGCCTCTCCACCTCTCCCGTGACCTCTTCCCTCCTCGGGGCAATGCTGTCCAGCTCGTCGATGAACAGCACGCTCGGCGCGTTCTTCTGCGCCTCGTCGAACTTCTCCCTGAGCCTCTCTTCGCTCTGCCCGTAGTACTTGCTCATTATCTCCGGGCCCTGTATAGAATAGAAATTCGCACCCGCCTCATTCGCCACCGCCTTCGCGATCAGCGTCTTGCCGGTGCCCGGCGGTCCGTAGAGCAGGACTCCCTTTGGCGGGTTGATACCGAGGCGTTCGAACAGCTCCGCGTGTTTCAGCGGCAGCTCGATCATCTCGCGGACCTTGAGCAGCTCCTCCTTCAGCCCGCCTATGTCCTCGTAGGTGACGGCGGGGGTGAGCACCTCCCCCTCCCTCACGGGTTCCTCCTTCATCTCGATGATCGTCTCGTCGTTGATCTGGACGACGCCCTTAGGCGTGGTCTTCACGACCATGAACGGCAGTGCACCGCCCATCAGCGCTATGCCGGGCACTATGACGACGTCCCCCTTCATGAGCGGCCTCTTCAGCAGCCCGCGCTTGGCGAAGTTCTCTATTCCCTGGCCGAACGAGATCCTGTGACCCTCGGAAATTATCGGCGCAATCGTGACGCGCTCGGCCGTCAGAACCTCGGCCTTCTTCGCCTCGACCCTGTCGCCTATCGAGCAGCCGACGTTTCTCCTCACCAAGCCGTCTATCCTGATGATGCCCTTCCCTTCGTCTTCCTGCATGACCCTGAAGATCTTGGCGGACGTGCTTTTCTTGCCGATGATCTCGACGATCTCACCGACATCGAGTCCCAGGGCCATCCTGGTCTTCGTGTCCACTCGCGCCCTGCCAAGTCCCACGTCGGACTGTGGCGCCTCCGCAACCTTGAGAACGACCTTTTCGGTCACGGCTTGATTTCAAGTCCAACGAACTATATGAGTCTTAGGATACCTTTAGCTGACTTTGAAAACTGCTAGCGCTCCTTCCTGCGACGGTGGACCGAGATGGCCTCTGCCAGGGTCATCTCCCCTCTGGCAACCGACCTGGCAAGGCTCTTGGATATAGTCATCTCCCCCTCGCTCTTCAGGCGGCTCCTTCTCTGTATCTCCTTCAGCTCCCCCTCGGTCGGTCGGATGTCATAGTGCCTTGCGGCCCTCACTCCCGGGGTGAAGGCGATCCGGATTGCCGCATCCGCATCCGGGTGTTCTGTGCGCCTGGTCGTTCCCTTCTCGTCGACGATGTCGACCCTGAGATCGTTTTCCGCCAAGGTGTTGATGATCCTGTTGCGGTTCGTCGCGTCCCCGTGACCGATTCTGATAGTGCACATGTCAGCCGGGAAGTTGCTGATCGCCGAGACAACGGCGGGTGCGACCGCCTCCGGGGAATTGACGCTCCGTGCGTCCAAAACCTCCCCGTCCCCGATCACCGCCAGCCCGGGCTCGCTCCCAGGGTCGATGCCTATGATGACCTCCTTCCACCCGGTCTTCCCTCTTAGCAACTGCAGGGCTCTCATCACTGAATCCTCGATCTCCCCGCATTCGGCCTTTTGGGGGAAGCGGATCCGCGGCGATTCGGCGACGGAAGTGAGTATCGCCCCGACGTTGGAAGGTATTCGCTGGGAGAATGAAAGGCTCACGAACGGTATGTCCCTCGCCTTCAGCGTTGCGACCAGGTCATGATAGAGGCGGAAGTCCTCCGTCAGGATGCCCAGGACCTTCTTCATGCTCACAGAGTGAAGCGCGCTCTGCTTAGATATGGTTAGCGCCCAGTTGAGTTTCAAGTTTCGAGAGGCAAACAACAATTTTTATTAAGCCGCGAGGCCATTATTGGCGTTGAGGATGCATTCGACGCAACACGGCGACGTGGCCGCAAACAGTTCGGAACCGGGACTAGGGAAAATCATCCTCAAGGATGTTCTTGTGATTGCGATTGCGAGCGGGGCAATCATTGCCTTCTACTTCTTGGTGAAGGCGTTCTCGATCATTGCGAACCTCCCGTGAGCGCTACTTCGATTTCCCGAAAAACCGAGGCTTGGTAGACGCTGAACCTTCCAGTTCGTCGAGTCTTTCCAGTAGGCCTCGTTCTTCGGAGGAGAGTCTCACTGGAGTCTTCACCGTCACGCGGACGTATTCGTCCCCTCTGCCCCGCCCGCCGAGGGCGGGCAGGCCCTTCCCCCGGAGCTTAAAAACTGTGTGACTCTGGGTCCCCGCAGGGACGGTGAGCATCGCCGTCCCTTCGAGCGTGGGGACCTCTATCTCCGCACCGAGCGCGGCTTGGCTGTATGTGATTGGGACCTCCACGATCACGTCGTTCCCGTCGCGCTCGAACCTCTTGTCCTCCGCAAGGTGGACAACGATGTAGAGGTCGCCTGGCGCGACACCTCTGACTCCAGGCTCGCCCTTGCCCTGCAGCCTCAACTTGAGACCCTCGTAGGCGCCCGGCGGGATGCTCACGGAGATTGTCGATATCTTCTCGATCTCCCCAAGTCCCGAGCAGGCCGCGCACCTCTTGTCGGGCCACTGACCCCGACCGCGGCAGCGTGGACAGGTGGTGATCGTGACGAACTGGCTGTAACCCCTCCGCTGGCTCCTGCTTATCTGACCGCGCCCGCCGCACTCCGGGCAGACGGTCATCTTCCCACCCTCCGCACCGCTCCCGCCGCACTTGTCGCACGCGACGCGCATCGGCAGTTGGATTATCTTCTTGACCCCATCGAGCGCCTCCTTCAGCGGAATCTCGATGTCATACCTCAGGTCGGCGCCTCTCGACGGTCCAGCCTTCGCGCGCGACATGAAAAGCTGGTCGAACAGGCTTCCACTGAAGCCGCCACCTCCGAAGAAGTCGGCGAAAATGTCCTCGATGTCATTGAAGTGTGTGAACCGTGACCAGTCGAAGCCCTCGCCGCCCCACTGCCTCTGGACCCCGGAGAAGCCGTACTGGTCGTAGAGCTGCTTCTTCTGATCATCCATCAGGACCTCGTACGCTTCGGAGAGTTCCTTGAACTTCTCCTCGGCCTGGGGATTGTCCTTGTTCAAGTCGGGGTGATACTTCTTCGCGGCCTTCCGGTATGCGCTCTTGATCTCATCCTTGGAGGCCTCGCGAGTAACCCCGAGCACCTCGTAGTAGTCACGTTTCGCCATGCACTCAGCGCATCCGGTCCGGCGTTCCCGCCGTCTAGTCTTTCACGTCCTTGAAGTCAGCGTCCACGACATTGTCGTCGCCCGGCTTTGACCCTTTCGCCTCGCCTGAAGGCGGTGGAGTCGACTGGCTCGACTGCGCCTTCTGGTATATCTCGACCCCGATCTTCTGCGCTTCCTGGTTCAAGGCCTCGAGGCTCTTCTTGATCTGCGCTATGTCGCTGGTCTGGAGCGCCTTCTTCAGATCCTCGACCTTCGCCTGGACGCCTGCCTTCGTCGCCTCGCTTATCTGGTCGCCCATCTCCTTGAGCATCTTCTCTGTCGTGTACACCGCCTGGTCCGCCTGGTTCCTTATCTCCGCGGCCTCCTTCCGTTTCCTGTCATCCTCGGAGTACTTGTCGGCGTCCTTGACCATGCGGTCGATCTCGTTTTCACCGAGCCTCTTCGTGGCGGTGATCATCATCTTCTGCTCCTTGCCGGTTCCGAGGTCCTTTGCGGAGACGTTGATGATCCCGTTCGCGTCGATATCGAATGTCACCTCGATCTGGGGTACGTTCCTCGGGGCAGGCGGAACGCCGACGAGGTGGAACTTGCCGAGGGAGACATTGTCGCCCGACATCGGCCTCTCACCCTGCAGCACGTGGACCTCGACTGTGGTCTGCCCGTCCGCCGCGGTCGTGAACACCTGACTCTTGCGCGTTGGTATCGTCGTGTTCCTCTCTATCAGCTTGGTGAAGACGCCGCCCAAGGTCTCGACTCCAAGGCTCAGCGGGGTCACGTCGAGCAGGAGGATGTCCTTCACCTCGCCGCTCAGCACCGCTCCTTGAATCCCAGCTCCGAGAGCGACGCATTGCATCGGATCGACGCCCCGCTCTGCCTTCCTTCCGATCACACTCTCGAATCTCTCGCGGACAACCGGCATGCGCGTCGGTCCTCCAACGAGGATTATGTGGTTCACGTCGTTGTAGCTCCATTTCGCGTCCTTGAAGGCCTGTTCGATCGGGGCCCTGCACCGTGAGAGCACCGGCTCGATGATCTCTTCGAGCTTCGCCCTTGTGAGGGCCATCTCGAGGTGCACCGGTTTTCCGTCCTTCTGGGTGATGAAAGGAAGGTTGAGGGTCGTGTTGAGCGTACTGGAAAGCTCGATCTTCGCCTTCTCGGCGGCGTCCCTGAGGCGTTGCATGGCTTGACGGTCGCCGGTGATGTCCGCCCCTTCCTTCTTCCTGAACTCGGAGGATATCCAGTCGACCAGCTTGTTGTCCATGTCCATGCCGCCGAGCTGCGTATCTCCGCTGGTGGAGACGACCTCGAAAACGCCCTCGCCCATCTCCATGAGGGTGACATCGAACGTCCCGCCGCCAAGGTCCAGGACGCATATCTTGCCCTCGCCCTTCTTGTCCAGGCCATAGGCCAAAGCCGCTGCCGTTGGCTCGTTCACCAGCCTCAAGACCTCCAGTCCCGCAATCTTGCCCGCGTCCTTGGTGGCCTGACGCTGGTTGTCGTTGAAGTAAGCGGGGACGGTTATGACCGCCTGGTTCACAGGCTCCCCGAGGAATGCCTCGGCGTCGGTCTTGATCTTCCTCAATATCATCGCGCTGATCTCTTGAGGAGTGTATGTCTTCCCCTCGATGTTGACCGTGTAGTCGGTCCCCATCTTCCTCTTGATTTGCATGACGGTGCGCTCGGGGTTCATGACGGCTTGGCGCTTGGCGGGTTCGCCCACCAGCACCTGCCCGTCCTTCGTGAAAGCCACGAAGGAGGGGAACATCTTGCCGCCGTACGTGCTGCCCTCAGCGCTCGGTATGATCTTCGGCACTCCGGCCTCCATGTATCCGGCTTCCGAATTCGTCGTTCCCAGGTCTATTCCGATTATCTTAGGCATTCTTCTCACCTTCGTTCTTGACAACGATCACAAGAGATGGTCTCAATACCTTCATGTTGCATCTATATCCCTTGCGGATGACTTCCTTGATCGTCCCGTGCTCCATATCTTTCTCGTTCACGAACTCGACCGCGTCGTGGATGAACGGGTCGAACTTCTGGCTCTTGGCGGGAATCTCAACCAGGCCGCTCTCCTCCAGGATCTTCAGGAGCTTGGCATGCAGCAGTCTCAGCCCGGAATCACCTTCCCCGGCGATCTCGACAGCCTTGTCGAAGTCATCCAATATCGGGAGGAGTGACCTCAGGAGCCCCTCCTGCGCGTTCGCGACGATGTCCTGTCTCTCCCTCAGCGCCCTCTTCTGATAATTTTCGAATTCCGCCTGAAGGTACATCATCCGAGAAAGGAGTTCCTCGTTCCTCCGCAGCAATACGACCTTCTCGTCAGGCTGCGGCGGAGCTTCCGGCTTCGCCTCTGCCCCTTGCTCCGTCGCTGCAACAGGCTGGCTAGCATCCTCTGGAGCTTCCGCCTGCTCTGGGGTTTCCTTGTCCGCTTTCGACTCTTTCTTCCCCGGCATCTCGGCATCGTCTCCTGGAGATTGCCAACGCCCGCGGTCGCTTGCGCATTGTGGTAGGTGCCCCGCCTGCGTTGGCATGGCGGGGCTTATTTCGCTAGGCTGGTGAATGCGCCTCTGTGCCTAGAACTCGTCGCTCTCTCCGCCGCCTTCCCCGCCGCCCGCGCCGCCGGGCGCACCGGGCCTGCCGCCGGATTTGGCCGCGATGACGTCGTCGATGCGGAGTATCATGACTGCCGCGTCAGTTGCGGAGCTGATCGCCTGCGTTCCGACTCGTATGGGTTCGATGACCTTGTTCTTCTTCATGTCGGTTATCTTGCCGGTGAACACATCGACTCCCGCTGTCTTGCCGCCCTTCTTGTGCTCCTTGCGCAGTTCGATCAGGGTGTCGATCGGGTCCAGGCCCGCATTCTCGGCGAGGGTCCTCGGGATTACCTCGATTGCGTCCGCGAAGGCCTCGATCGCTATCTGCTCGCGCCCGCCAACAGTCGAGGCGAAGTCTCTGAGTCCGAACGCAATCTCCGTCGCTGCCGCACCGCCACCGTAGATGACCTTCCCGTCCTCGATTGTGACAGCGGCCACAGACACGGCGTCCTCGAGGGATCTCTCGACCTCGTCGACCACGTGCTCGGTCCCGCCGCGAATCATTATTGAGACCGCCTTTGGGTTCTTGCAACCGGTGACGAACGTCATCTCGTCGTCGCCGATCTTCTTCTCGAACACGAGCTTGGCGTTTCCGAGGTCGTCCCTAGTGAGTTCGTCCAGCTTCGTGGCGATCTTCCCGCCAGTCGCCTTCGCCAGCTTCTCCATGTCGCTCTTCTTGACCCTCCTGACCGCGTAGATGCCTTCCTTGGAGAGGTAGTGCTGCGCGAGGTCGTCTATCCCCTTCTGGCAGAACAAGACCGTCGCACCGGACTTCTTGACCCTGTCGACCATGCCCTTGAGCATGTTCTCCTCTTCCGAGAGGAACGCCTGCAGCTGGCTCGGATCCGTAATCTCGATTTTCGCGTCGATCTCAGTCTTCTTGACCTCGAGGGCTGCGTCAACCAGCGCGATCCGGGCGTTGTCGATCTGGCTTGGCATGCCGGGGTGGACTCTTTCCTTGTCGACGATTATCCCCTCGACGAGCTCGGTGTCAGCAATCGAACCGCCCTGCTTCTTGACGATTTGGATGTTGTCCTCATCGACGAAGTAGCGACCGCTTGCCAGCTCCTCCGCGACCGTGGTCACCGCCTTGACGGCGATGTCCGCGAGGTGCTCCTTCTGCCCGCTCGCGCTCTTGCTCTGCATGGCGGTGATCGCCACGTCCCTAAGGACGTTGGTGTCCTTGATAGTCACTTTCGTGGAGATCCTCTCTAGGACTTCGCGGGCCTTCCCGGCTGCCTGCCTGTAGCCGCTCGCGATCACGGTCGGGTGGATGTTCTGCTCGATGAGATCTTCCGCCTTCTTGAGCAGCTCTCCCGCCAAAATCACCGCGGTTGTCGTTCCGTCTCCCGCCTCGGCGTCCTGCGTCTTCGCGACCTCGACCAGCATCTTGGCGGCGGGATGCTCTATGTCCATCTCCTTCAGAATGGTCACGCCGTCGTTGGTGATGACGACGTCACCAAGGCTGTCGACGAGCATCTTGTCCATTCCGCGCGGGCCAAGCGTCGAGCGGACAGCATCGGCAACCGCCTTCGCGGCCGCTATGTTGTTGAATTGCGCTCCCTTTCCCCGTTCCCTCTTCGTTCCTTCCTTTAAGATCAATATCGGTGTGCCACCTTGAGTCATCATTTCTTATTCCTCCTTTGCGTGAAATGCATTTGAGGTACCGTGTCCTATGTCAAGACTTCTATATAAACGTTCCCATGCATGCCAAGGCCATTTCCAGAGGACGGTGAGTGAATCAAAAATGCCCGACTACATCCGCTCCCGCATACGCTTATATCCAGCCGACCCTCTGGCATGCCGGATGAAGAATCTCCTGATGCGTCTTGCAGACAGGGTGCAGGATGCAGTCGCCGACTTCAAAGGAGACTACCATGTGAAGGTCGGCACTGGGGCTTACGGTCTGCCCACCTCCGCCATAGACCGGGCTGCCGAGGCCGCCGTCCTTGCTGAGCTGGAAAAACGAGAGGAGAAGCTGAACGTCCTTAGCGAGGAGGCGGGATTTATCGACAGGGGCGGAGACCTCACGCTCGTCCTCGATCCGGTTGATGGGACGCACAACGCCGAAAGGGGCGTGCCATTCTACTCGACATCGATGGCCATCGGCAAGGGTTCGATGACAGGCGCGACGCACGGCTTGGTCAGGGACCTCGTTTCCGGCAGGAATTATTACGCTTCGAAAGGTGAAGGGGCGTTCCTCGATGGTAAACGGATTCATGTGAGGAAGCTTGACGAGCATGACACACTCTTCACCGTCTACATCGGCATGAACGCGCATGAGAACGCGTATCGCGTGGCGAGCAAGGGGAGGCGGGCGAGAAGCCTCGGAGCGGCCTCGCTGGACATGTGCATGGTCGCGAGCGGGGCGGCGGACCTCTATTATATGAACAGCAATGCCAAACGTGCGGAGCTTAGGGTTGTGGACATAGCCGCGAGCGCGCTCATACTCCGCGAGGCGGGAGGGGAGGTTGTCGACTTGGATCGCAAGAGGCTCGACATGCCCTTCGACACGAAAACGACATCAAACTCAATAGCCTACGGTGACGCAAGGGTTCTGGAGCTGATTCCATGAGGTTCGGCATAACCGCCAACCCGGAGCACAAGCACGCCTTGGACGCGACGCGCCAAGTCGTCCGCCTGCTGAAAGGGAAGCACGAGGTCTTCCTGGAGGACGAGGTCGCAAAGGCACTCAAGCTGCATGGCGGGCCGCTCGAGAAGATCAAAGCCGATTTCATTCTGGCCATAGGTGGCGATGGAACGGTGCTGAGGGCCCTGCAGAGAACCAACGAGAAGGTGCTCGGAATTAACACGGGCTCCGTTGGGTTCCTTGCCGAGGGAGATCGCGAGTCCCTGGATATTCTAATCAAGAGGCTCCTCAGGGGAGACTATCATGTCGAGAACCGCCTGAAGTTGAAAGTCACCGTCGATGGCAGGCGCATGTACGATTGCGTGAACGAGGCGGTCGTGCACACCGCCCAGGTCGCCAAGATACGTCACTACGAGATTGCGGTCGACGGTGCCGTCGCGGAACAGGTCAGGGCGGACGGGGTCATCGTCGCGACGCCGACAGGGAGCACCTCGTACGCGATGAGCGTCGGCGGGCCAATCCTCGATCCTCGCGTGAAAGCATTCGTTGTTGCGGCGATCGCTCCGTTCAAGCCCTCGTTCCATCCTTTCGTCGTGCCGCCGGACAGCAAAATCCAAGTCACATTCGTGAGGCCACGGCCGGGGCTCCTCGTGCTTGACGGCCAAGCAGAGATGCCCTTGAAGGGCGAGGAGAAGGTCGTCATCACCGGCTCCGAGAAAGCAGGCAGGCTCGTCCGCTTCGGGGACAACTTCTACCGCCGCATCCAGGAGAAACTCGCAAACCCGTGATTGCATGCCGTTC
>Ga0315285_10001561_pt1 | contig 24046 bp, 18 predicted proteins | sample YL17G09_36_MG_FD_203698 | JGI IMG/M metagenome (GOLD analysis project Ga0315285, IMG submission 203698) | Sediment microbial communities from Yellowstone Lake, YNP, Wyoming, USA - YL17G09_36 | ecosystem: Environmental > Aquatic > Freshwater > Lake > Sediment | place: USA: Wyoming | collected... | reverse complement strand
GATCCGTTTATTATAGTGGGCTTGAATTGCTGTTTCCCGAAAACATCTTATATGCGAGCAATTTCATGTTATGTGGGAAAGAAGAATGTCTGAGGTTTTCAGTAGATGGACATGGATTGTTGTGGTATGCATGGTTCTGATACTGGTAGTGCCACTGATTGTGGTGTGGACGATTATCGAGTTGCCGCCTGAACTTCGTCTTGTGGGGACAATTTCGATAATTCTTTTGTGGGGCGTTGTGGCTGGATACAAAGATTGGGTGATCGCTAAACGCAGGGAACAAGAAGATACGCCATCAAGAACTTAGGAACTTCCTTTTCGGGCTTCGGCCGCTTGGATTGGCGCTTTCGCTTAGATTTGCGCTTTGAAGTCTATGGTCCATCAGGTAGAGCACGTATACTCCATTTTGAGAGTCTCAACATCGAAATCCTCTAAAACTCGAGTTTGGCATCAGCTTTGGACTTCGTGGCTACCTGACTCTTCAGTCAAGAGCGGATCTTTGATTCTTGTTCGATAAGCGCTTTTCATTATTCTTGGGATAACATATACCCCTAGCAATGCTCCGACAAAAAAGCCAATGACAGCTCCCATTGATCCCCCAATTGGGAATCCGAGCACGCCTCCAAGTATGCAGAAATACAAGACTCGTAGTCTTGTCAGTTCGACTACGAGAAAGACACCGAGATTTAAAAGTATGTTGAGAGGAATTTCTTTGAGGGTTATTCTTATCATTACTTCATCTTCCAAGTCGGCGGGCGAACGCCAAGCTGGATACTTGAACTCGCCTCCGACGTAGGTAGGTGCGCTAATGAATAGGAAAGCACCCGAGGGGTTTCCGTATCCCCTAAGCCAGCTGAGAGGGTATACAAATGGATTAAATGTGACGCTGAAGTTGGCGTCGAACAACCAATACCCTGTCGAGTGTCTCTCCAAAACTTTGGCTTGCGCCTCTCCAGAGTAGCCTAGTGGTGGTATGATGGCCAAGAGAGCAAGAAGTAGCGAGATGCCAAAGGCAATTGCTATTTTCATTACTAAGGACTTTGCTTTTTCTCTTTTTGCAGACAAGGTATGCTTCATCAAGCCATTTTTGTGGTTTGGGGTTGATTCAAGCTTTTACAATCACTCGGTAATGCTGGGATGCCCGTTTTGTGAGGCTATCTTTTGGAAAATGCTCCAAGTGCGGCTGCAAGCAATGTTGCTATTCCGACTACTACAAGGATTGCCAGCGCTGATTCAGGCATGGCTATGTCGATCCTAAAACCAGGCACTTTCAACGTGGGGACTATGAACAACTCGTATATTAACCAGTAAATGGTTCCCCCAAGAATCGTTATGCCTGCGGCTTTCTTCTTCTGAAAGTCGAATGCTTTGGATATCCCAACTATTACGCCGAGGAAGACCCAAATCTGGACTAGAATGTAAAGCCCTATTGGCCAGTTGAGCGACAATGTTGGTTCGTTTGAAAGCATTAACGGTAGTATAACCAGCAGGGATTCTGGCACAAACGCGAAGGCAACTGCCCTAGCCACCTTGTCGTAGTCTGATGACGCGCCTGTTAGTTTTGCCCCAACACCGTAGATTGTGGTGGATAAGAGAAGCCATCTTATAAGCGCCAAGCCGATGATAGCTAATGTTACCATTATGACTGTGTCATGCCAGAACATGTATCCTTCTAGGAGAATTGCTTGAGATGGTGTTCCGCCTTTTTTTATCAAGTTGACGTTGTGGACGTAGAGTCCGTTGCCAATGCCGCTGAGGAATCCGACGAGAAGCACGGTCAATCCCGCTGTTTGAATTGCGTCTGGGGTTTCACGGAGCATTGCGTAGAGTTTCGAATCCAATGTAGCTGCGCGAATAAGTCTACCTACAGAAGTTTCCTTGAATGGTTTGTTTCTCTTCAATCCTGCAATGCCGCCACAGAATGCGAAGATTGCACCTATGTAGAAGCCTCCGCCGATGGGAATGCTCAAGATCGACAGTGCTGCTATTAAGCCGCCGATCGTTGTTTCTCTTCGAGGTTTCCTATAAATCGTAAATATGCATGCTGCCATGATGAGTGCGAATACGAGCCATAAGGGTGTCCACATTCCTCCAATGATCCCTGGTGTGCCGAAGGCTATGCGGCCCCAGAATTGTTTTGACGCCGTTATCTGTTCGACTGAGGTGGCTTCAAAGGCAGAAACTACGATGGCTTTGCCATTGATTGCGATCCAAGCGCCGTTGATTATGATCAAGATGCATCCGATGAGTGGAAGAATAAGTGTGGGTCTTACCCTTTTTCTAAGTATCAACCTTCACCCTCTCTTTTTATGTTGTATTTGGCGTCCTATATTTAAGGTTTTATAAAGGGGATGAAGAGGAGTGTGGTTGTTTGTCTTTCTTTTGGTGAATCATGGGATGGGAGAACGTGTGTGGGGGCAAAAGCTTAAGAATATCTACTTCAGTAAAGCCTTTAGGAGAAGGTCTATGGGGCTAAGAAGTTTCATCCTTAAACGTATTGTGTACTCGTTTGCGTTGATACTTCTAGTCATACTTCTGAACTTCATGATTTTCAAAAGCATGCCAGGAGATCCAGTGCAGTTTTTGATGAAGCCTTGGGGTAGGGAATCGGCTGAAGTGAGACTGCAACAGGAGCAGCTCCTGCGAGACCTTTGGGGGTTCGGCGAACCTTTTGAGGTTCAAGCGGTTAAGTATATTCGCAATTTGCTTACGTGGAATTTTGGTACGAGTTATATCGAAAAGAGACCTGTAACTGAAAGTATTGGTCTTAGGCTTCCATACACTTTGGTGCTTCTGGGGGGTTCTGCCATTCTGTCTATTATTCTCGGAGTTATCATTGGGATTATGGTGATTCAGAAAAGAGGGACTGTTGTAGATAGCGGAGCAGTAACTGGATCATTGGTGCTGGGGTCCTTGCCGACCTTTTGGCTTGGCTTGGTCTTCTTGTTGTTTTTCTACAATGTGTTGCGGTGGTTCCCGAATAAAGGTGCTTTTCCAGATGCTTGGGCTTTGGGTCGGCCATTAGCTTACGCAGTAGGCTCTTCATATACATCCACTAGCCTGTCTTCAGTTTTCTCGCTTGATATGATGGGCGCTTGGGCGCTTGTTGCTGGATACTTGAGACATCTGTTTCTCCCAATGCTAACTTTGACTGTTTTCAGTGTCGGCGGCTGGATTCTTCTGACACGTGCAACTATGCTTGATGCGATAACTGAGGACTATATAGTTACTGCCAGAGCTAAAGGTTTGACGGAGAGAGCTGTGTTGTTTAGACATGCTCTCAAAAACGCGTCGTTGCCTATCATCACGAGTGCAGCGTTATCGTTTGGCTTTATACTATCAGGGGCTATTATTACAGAAACAGTTTTCACGTACCCAGGTCTAGGCGCTTGGACATGGACAGCAATCCAGTTCTTGGATTACACTGTTCTGATGGCCATATTCTACATAGTCTCCATTTGTGTTATTGCCGCTAACATAGTGGCAGATCTTTTGTATGGCATAATAGATCCACGAATAAAGTATGGGTGATCTTGTTGGGAAGAGTTCAGGGCAAATACGAGTTCATGTTACGTCGATTTCTAGGATTCTTACGCAGTCTTCTCAAAAACGGAAAATCAATTTTTGGGTTAATCCTTATATGCTCGTTTCTCGTTGTGGCTTTGGGCGCATCACTTCTTACTCCCTATACTCCCGTCGGAGAGGATCCGTTTGACAGGCTTGCGCCTGCTGCATCAAACGTTCCTCCTGTATGGCTTCGAAGTCTTCCGACATGGCTTGGCGGCGACCCCGCCTTGAGCGAGAACATGATGATAGTTCAGAACCCCGGTTCCCCAGGACTGATTGCAGACGGCGGAGAGTTCAAGCTTGAAACTGCCAATCCTAACTTGTCTGTGGCACCATCGAACATCAGCTATTCTTATCCTCTTCCTCTTGGCTACAAACAATACGGCGGAGGGGGTTCTCTCAGTGTAACCTACACACGCAGAGACGGAACTACGGGTGGAGAAGTGAAGGCTGTCATTTTCAAGGAGTTTGACTTCCCTTACAATGGTCCTCCTAGCAGTTTTTATGGAACAATCAGCCTTCAAGTAAATGGAACAACAACAGTGTCAGGTGTGCCACCTGTTGACAAGCTTAAGGTCCCTATAAAAGTTAATGTTTTCCTCGGTTCAATTGACGGTCGCAAATGGCCAATTTGGCCTCCGGTTGAGAACATCTTTTATGACGTGCGCATACCGAGGGGATTCACAAAAGACAGGCTTACAGGTGCCGCCGGCCCAATTGAGCGCCCTCTGTTTGGCGCAACCGTGTTTGACAACGTGACAGGAACGTTTATTGACAGTGGCTGGATCACAAGCGTTAAGAACGAGCTTTCAACGATTAGCTCAACCTCTCAACAGCTAGTTAACCCAAAAAGCGTCTTTACATTTCCAAATGATCCGGCACGGGTTGTTTTTTCCTCAGCGCGAGGCAGTTATGCGTATGGTGTTGAAATTGTCTTTGTTGATACCGGTTCAACTGAAGACGTTTCTACCACGGTTATCATAGACGATTTTGGTTTGATGCTTAAAGGCACAAGTTTTGGCCTGTTGGGTGCAAGCCATCGGGGATGGGATCTTTTTGCTCAGTTGCTGTATGGCACTAGGATTTCGCTTTACTTGGGTATTACTGTTGCCGCGCTTAGTGTTGCAATAGGGCTGGTTGTGGGTCTGGCTGCTGGTTACTTTGGCCGAATAGTCGATGAAGTGCTGATGAGAATAACAGATATATTGCTGGTATTGCCTGGGCTTCCTTTGTTAATTGTGCTTATAGCGATTTTGGGGGCATCTATTGACAATCTCATAATACTGCTAGGATTATTAGGTTGGATGGGATTCGCTAGAATGGTAAGGTCTCAGGTTCTGTCCCTCAGGGAACGATCGTATGTAGAAGCAGCTAAAGCTATAGGAGCGGGGCAATTTCACATAGTCATTCACCATATATTGCCCAGTGTGATGTCATTGGTGTACATTTCATTGGCGACGTCTGTACCGGGAGCTGTCACAGCCGAAGCTGCTTTATCATGGCTTGGGTTCTATGATCCGACGCGTATGTCTTGGGGCAGAATGCTAAATGAAGCAGTAGTAGAAGCGGGTGCAATAACTAGCTGGTGGTGGATTATTCCGCCTGGAATATGTATATCGCTCTTAGCGGCATCTTTCATATTGGTTGGTTATGCCTTAGATGAGGTTTTGAACCCGAAGCTTAGATTAAGAAAGTGATGCAGAGCCTGCCAACCGCGAAACCGTTCCCTCAACGAGGTTCCAAAAACTATCTTTTACTCTCTGATAAAACTCGATGGACTTGTAATCTCGCAGGAGCATGCCACCTGAGCCGAGAAATGTGAGCACGGAACTGAACATTAAGGCAGATTGATCCCCCCCTGTTTTGAGTTCCACTGAGAAATCATTTTGAGAGCCTGAGATTATCACTGCGATTTTCAGGACTTGATCCGAGGACAGGCGACGAATTCCGATTAGAGAAAACGAATCTGAGCTACTCTGGTCTTTTGTCTTAAATCCTTGTTTTTCGAAGAATTCGTTGATGTCTTCTTCTAATTGGTTTAAATCCACGTTTTTTTCAATCCAGCGGTATTTCATGGCGTCTCATTTTATCTAGAGGTTGCGAGATGTTAAAATAGTCTTCGGGCGTAAGTTGATGGAAAAGGCTATGTGCCTAAAAGGTTAAATACAGACCTCCCTATTCTAAAAATGCTATATGTTAACTGTTGAGTTGCAGAAGCTTTCAGGTGATATGCGATGGAGTTACTAAAGGTCCAAGACTTGAAGACTTATTTCACCACCAAGAGTGGCTCGGTCAAAGCAGTAGATGGCGTTAGCTTTGATGTTGAGAAAGGTAAAGCCACAGGCCTTGCCGGCGAGTCAGGGTGTGGAAAGACTACCACTGCGTTGTCAGTTTTACGAATTCTGCCTTCAAACGGGGAGATAATTGGAGGAAAGATGCTGTTTAAGGGGTCGGATTTGGTTCAGCTCGATGAGGAGGACATGCGTGAGGATATTAGGTGGAAGGAGATTTCAATTGTTTTCCAAGGTGCGATGAACGCCTTAAATCCTGTATATAGTATCGGTCATCAGATGGTTGAAGCTATTACGTTGCATGAGAAAAACATTGAGCGCCCGGAAGCTTTAGAAAGGGCTGGAAAGCTCATGGAGCTTGTTGGAATTAATGCTTCACGACTGGACAATTTTCCACATGAGTTCAGCGGTGGAATGCGGCAACGTTCCATGATAGCGATGGCCTTGGCTTGTAACCCCTCTCTTTTGATTGCAGACGAACCTGCAACTGCTTTGGATGTGATTGTTGCAGCGCAGGTGTTAAAGCTTTTGAAAGAATTGAAAGAAAGACTCGAGTTGGGTATGATACTCATAACTCACGACTTATCTATAATTGCTGAGATTTGTGAAAAGTCTGCGATTATGTATGCGGGGAAAATGGCGGAATATGCAGACGTAGTTAGTATTTTTAAAGCCCCTCAGCATCCATATACTCAAGGGTTAATTGGCGCTTTTCCAAGCATTACTGGTGAACGTGTCAAAATGACTTCCATACCTGGAACTACTCCTGATCTCTTGAGGCCTCCTCCAGGCTGCAGATTCCATCCGCGGTGTAAGTATGCTAAGGATGTTTGCAAGACAAAGGAGCCCGAGTTTTCTCAGATTGCGAAGGGGCACTTTGTGTCTTGTCATAAGGCGGTTGCGGAAGCTAAGCGGCAAAAGTGGTGACAAAGATGAGTGTCCAAGTTGTTAGAGTTGAAAATCTTAAGAAATGGTTTCCTGTGAGAATGGGTTTCTTCAAGTCAATGTTAGGTGGCAGCCAACTGTTTGTGCGGGCAGTTGACGACGTAAGTTTCGAGGTTAAACCGCAGGAAATCTATGGTTTAGCCGGAGAGAGTGGCAGTGGAAAAACTACGACTGGAAGACTTTTGGTGAGATTGACTTCCCCAACAAGTGGCAGAATATTCTTTAAGAATCAAGACATCTCTTCTCTAGGCGATAAGTCGCTGAAGCCGATTCGAAGAAAAATGCAGATTATTTTCCAAGACCCCTACGAGTCTCTGAATCCCCGCAAATACATACGTGGCATCGTGGAGGAGCCTTTGCTTATTCATGGGATAGTTGGGAAAGAAGCGGAAGACCGGGTGCATGAAGTTATGGAGCATGTTCAGCTTACACCCCCTGAAGATTATCTTTTCCGTTTTCCGCATGAGATTAGCGGTGGACAGCGCCAGAGGGTTGCGGTTGCTAGGGCGCTTGTGTTGCAGCCTGAGTTTATAGTGGCTGATGAGCCCGTGTCCATGCTTGACGTTTCTATAAGGGCTGAAATTCTTAACTTGATGACTGATTTGAGAGAGAAGCTCGGCGTTTCATTCTTATACATCACCCATGATCTTGCGCTTGCACGTCACATTTGTGATAGCCTTGCGGTTATGTATCTTGGGAAGATAGTGGAGAAGGGATCTACAGAAACTTTGCTGACAGAACCTTTGCATCCGTATACGCAGGCTTTGATTTCGGCGGTGCCTGTTCCTGATCCCACGTCTAGGCGCATAGAAGTTACGGTAAAAGGCGAGATTCCTAGTCCAGTGAATCCTCCTAGCGGCTGTAGATTCCATACTCGTTGTCCAGCCTATATTGGCGATATTTGCCGAACGAAGGAGCCTCCGCTGCTTGACGTTGGCAAAAACCATTGTGTTGCATGTCACCTTCATGTTAAATAGTGTGAAAGCGCGTGGAACGAACTGAGGTTCATGTTTTTTGAAGTAACCTAGTTATGGTACATTTATCCATAAAACTTTTAAAGGCGTGTGTCCCATTGTTTACCGTTGAAAAAGAGAAGGAGAAAGGAAAGAAATGCAAACAGGAAAAGTAATTCTTTCAATAGCAGTTATCTTGATGCTATCAGTGCTAACGCTTCCAACATACGCATGGGTTTACCATGATAACCCAGTTGACGACGGCTTGTACGAGAGATTCGGTCCACGCGCTGACAGATTGCTCATAAGCCTTTTTGCCGGCGATGTTTCCGAGTTTGACGCCCTCGCAGCAGGCGACATAGACTTGACTGACTGGCCTCTTCCAAAGACCCGCTATCTAGATTGGACAACCGCACCGCTCAACGAAAGCATACAAGTCGTGAGCTACGGCCCAGAATACGGCTTATTCATCTTGGACATAAACAGCAACAACAACGAGCATCTTGGCAACCCGCCAGACCCGGCTTATGAGAACCCGGTTTACCCGAACCCCACGAGTAATCTTGGACTGAGACGCGCCATCGCATACCTCGTGAACAGAGACGAATACCTAGCTGACCCGAGCATTGGCGCAGGCTTCGGCTACCCAATGTACACAACCATGCCTCCAGCACAAGCAAAATACCTGCTGGACCTGACTGAGGAACCGTACAAGACGGACATGCCGTGGGCTACCACCTACAGCCGCGCTGCAGCCAACGCAACATTGGACGCTTCGGGCTTCGCTGAAAAAGACGTTGACGGCTTCAGAAAATGGAACGAGACAGGCACCACAGTGAATCTCAAATTCTACATCAGAAGCGACCACCCAGGCAGGAACATGATTGGAACCAAGCTCTTGGTTGAACTTGCGGCTGTCGGACTCAAAGTAACATCATACTTCGGCAACAGCCCCTTCTGCCAACTCGGAGTCATGGCGAATAAGGACTTCCACCTGTACACGGCCGGCTGGAGCTTGGGCGTAAACCCGGACAGCCTTATCCTCTGGGCTTGGAACTACTACTGGCACCCAGGCAAACCGTACAACTACAGTGGCCACAACGACGCAGCATTCGATGAAGCTGCAAACGGCATTATGTACGCCAACACCCAAGAAGAAGCAGTAACGATGGCTATGACGGCTCAGTACCGCCAGGCCTACTTAGTGTTGAGCTGTCCGCTCTACTGTGTGGCAGGCAACAAGGCCTACCACAAGACCTATGTGGGCAGCGAAGTGGGCGAAGAAGGCTATACTGGCAAGAACTGGCGCGGCGTCAAAAACTTGATGGGCTACGGAATTGACAACGGCTGGTCACTCATGAACATGTGGCCAGAACAGACTGAAGTCGTGGGCAACGGCGCAATGACCATCAGGTGGGGCTTCAAAACACCAGAGATCATGGAGTGGAACCCCATCTATTCTCAGTGGCTGTTCGACTGGAACGCCATGAACCCACTGTACGAAAGCCTCCTGACACGCAACCCCAACGACATGGGCGAGTTAATCTCTGACGTTGCCATGGACTGGGATGTATCTACATACGTGAATCCTGATCCTGCGCTCGGCGAGTGCACGAAGATCAGATTCCAACTACGAGACGACGTGTACTGGAGCGACGGCGTGAAGCTTGGCATAGGCGACATCTACTTCACATTCAAGGAACTTCCGGACATTCTAGCGAGCCGCGGCCTTCCACCCCCATGGTGGCAAAGCAACATCGTTGACATCAAGAGCTTCAGTATCATTGACCCGTGCACCTTCGAGGTTTTGCTCGGCGTGAAAAGCTACTGGGCTCTAAGCTGGATAGGCGGCAACATAATCCTGCCCCAACACATCTGGAGAACAATAGCTAACACAGGCGACCCGCAAGCAACCGCATTTGACTTGACTCGCATGACAGGCAACGGCCCGTGGATGGCTCACAGCTACGGCGGAATAGGCTCAACCGTGCTACACTATAGAAACCCAACGTTCTTCAACAGCTTCCCAGTAGACACTGCAGTCGAGGCAAAAGGCCTCATCATCAGCCCGCAGAAAATCAAGCCCTGCACACCACCCGCAAGCGCATGGTTTGAGGTCACAACGAAGAGCAATTGGTATCTCAGTGACCTAGTCGTTGACAAGGAGATCTGGTTCAGCAACGAGACGGACATGACAGATACTCTGGTGAGAACTGACTCCGGCATAGTGCTAGAGTTCGGCGTGCCAGACGTAGAAGTTGTCACCTTAGCCGAAATCGCTGCAGCCTTAGGCGTATCCCTCCCGTCATGGCCTAAATGCCACTACAACATCGAAGTGAAAGTCCACATTGTTGGTCCACCATTTGTCTGCGACTTTGACCCACCACAGCCTAACCCCTGGATATGCCAGTGGAAGACATATACATTCGATTGGTGGGGCACATTGAAAACAGACATACGCGGCCAAAACGACTATCTTCCGGGAGTAAAGATGCCTGACTGCATCGTAGACTTCAGAGACATCGGTGAAGCCGCCAGAGCCTTCGGCGCAGCTGTCGGCACACTCAGATGGAACACCCTAGCTGACATCAACGCAGACGCCTTCATCGACTTCCGGGACATCAACCCCATAGCAAGGGACTTCGGTAAACCATAAACGCCTAAACAGAAAACTGCAATCTCATCCCCCTTTTTATTATATTAAACACTCAGAAGTTGCCTCGTCAAACATGCGGCACTAGCAGCAAAGAAACCGTTATCTACCCTTAGATCTTTCACGGCAGCTTCAGCCTGATATATTTCAGAAAGAGATAGAAGATAATTCCGCAACACTTAAATCCGTACTCCACACTACTTTTATATGTTGAAAAATAAGGAGAAGGGAGAAATTTGAAAAATACAATAGCAAGTATTATGTCAATAGCCACTATTGCAATATTGCTTCTAAGCTCACTAGCATTCATACCAAACACTCACGCTGTACCCCCCACCGAGTTTCACGTGATAAACGCAGTAACAGGCGACACACAATTCCTCTACTCAACCGACGGACAATCAGTCGGCTACCAGTTCTGGGCCAACATAACCCTAACAAACTTCACAGACGTCTACACTTGGCAAATAAAACTCCTATTCGATGCAGATCTTCTAAACGCTGTGCAAGCCATCTACCCAGCTGACCACATTTTCGCAGGCAAGACCACAGCACCTGTATCCCCAGTCATAGACAACGTTACAGGCAGTGTGCTGTTCGGCAACAGCTTAAGCGGCGCACCCAACGGGGTTAACGGAACAGACGCTAGACTCTGCCAAATCCAATTCGAAATAATGGAAGAACCAACCCCAGGACCAGGCAACTTCTTGGAATGTGACCTGACCTTCTTTGTAGGCACAGGGGGCACTTTCCTCTTAGACAGTATCGGGGGCGACATCGCGTCGATCAAAAATGAGGGCTACTACAACTTCGCATGGGCACCGCCAAGCACAGAACCCTACCTAGAGGTTATACCAGTGCTGACAGAACTCGGAAAAACCGGCGAAATGATCGTCGGCGTTCCAGCGAAGTCAGAATTCGAAGTAGGAATCTACATCCGCAACCTCGACGAAGGATGGCGCCTGATAGCCGCCCAAGCGATGCTCTACTACAACACATCCGTGCTTGAGTACATGAGCGCCACCGAAGGGCCATTCATGCTAGACGCTACATGGAACCTGTACGGAACATACCCAATAGTCATCCCTGAAAGCGACTACGTCATATTTGGAGACATCATCCTGCCAAACGGAACAGGCTACTGGGACCAAACAGAATTACCGAACACCGATGGCCACAATGGTCTGCTCTTCACAATGAAGTTCAAAGCTTTAGTGCAAGAAGAATATCCATGGAGCCTAACCACCGCGCTGGACCTTAGCAAGCTTGACAGTCGCGAGATCGGAGTAGACGTTGACAACAACTACATAGTATTCGACCCATCAATAGACGCCGCAGTCAAGATCTACGGCTACGTCTTAGGACGCCAGATAGACGTCTTCACCCAATGGGGTGGCCAGGGTCCCAACCAGCCAAGCGACATGTTCGCACCACAAGACCTGGTTAACCTGACAGCCCTAGTGACCTACAACCTAGACCCAGTGCAGCACAAGATAGTGTACTTCTACATAGTCAGCCCCACAGGCACATTCGTATTCGAAAGGACAGACATGACAAACGGCACTGGCCATGCAAGCACCTGGTTCAGAATTCCATGGCCATGCGTAAACTATAACGACATAATTGGCGTTTGGAACGTGACCGTCACAGTGAGCATCGCCGAAGAGACAGTGACCGACTTCATGCAATTCAAAGTAGGCTGGTACATCGAGCTCGTCTCAATCACGCCAAAAGAAACAGAATGGCTCAAGGATGGTCCGAAATACCAAGCCGACCCAATGGAATACACCGTAGTCTACCGCACATGGTCCCAACGAATGCAAAGCGGCATAATTTCAGTAATAGTCTACGACAACCTTCAAGTCCCAATAGCCACAGCTCACATTAATGTGACTATTGGCGGCGCAACTCCATGGTGCACATACGCATACGGTAACGTTACGGTATCGATGCCTGCGCCAAGCTGGGCATACATCGGCCCCGGCAAAGCTTACGCCAACTGCTACAGTGAGCTTCCATGGAATGGCGGACACGCCATGTGTCCAGAAGTTTCATGTGACATAAGCATCGTGCGACCATAACAGCAGCCTAATCTGCCATAAAAAATAATCCCCCCCTTTTTGTATTCACTCGATAATTCAAAAATCGATCTAATACGCCATAACGCACAGCAAGCCAGAAGGAAATTCATTCCAGAAGATCTTCAGGCATTCCACACACATATTCCATATGGAGGAGAGGAACCCTACGCGAATTCACAAATTAGTTTCGATCTTGATCATACTACACTTGATGCTGCTCACTCCGTCGGTATATGCTCCTCAAACGCTACAAATCACGGTAACAACAGGCAAGCAGTCATACGATTTAGGCGAAAACGTCCAAGTTCATGGAAACCTGACACTAGACGGCGTCCCAGTCGAAGATGGGTTAGTCGCCATTCAAATAGACACCGCTAATGGTGCCTCCATAGTGATACGAACGCTCCCAACGGGCACGTTGCCGCCGCAAGACTGGAAGATAGAGCTTCTCGAAGTTGTTCCATGTGATTCGGAAGGCAACCCGAAATCCAGCTTTCAAAGAGGAGCAATGGCATATTTTAAACCAACCATAAGAAGCACAGACAGCATTGCCAGAACAGTCGCAGTCTCCTTAAACCTGTATTATGCTCCAAGCATGCTCCCATTCAGAGCCCTCTTCCCATTAACAGGCTACACCATTTACCCCGGAGAAACCAAATCATCCGTTCTTCCAGTGCCAATATTCAGCACTGCAGCAACAGGCGGGGCAATGGTCTACGCCTCCGTTTTTACAACACGACCTAAAGACGGAGGAACAGCATATAGCTCAGAAAAATCCGCCCCCTTCACCATAACCTCAAGCTCAGCAGCCACTGCTACTTACGCTACTGAAACCGTCAACCCAGCCTCAACCGAAGGAAACCTCAGCCTCACATTTAAACTACCAAGCACAAACGGCATACTAGGACAATACACGGCCTACGCCAACGCAATGTACAAAGGCGGAGACACCTTCCCACTAATCGCCCGCACAAACCACAGCTTCCAGGTAACCCTGACAGGAGACATATATGTTGATGGAATCGTTGATTTCAGAGACCTTAACATAATCGCTCGTGCCTACGGCACCGTACCCGGAGACCAAAGATGGGATGAGAGAGCCGACTTGGTCGAAGACTACGTAGTAGATTATCGAGATATGGGCGCGTGCGCAAGAAACTACGGAAAGAGCGGCACATACTAACCACGAACTCGCTTCTAGATCCTACTTTCAAATAAGAGGAATAATCAGGTAGAACTGTATTCCAGAATCCTTTTATAGCTTCGTCACAATGAAAACTGACATACAAGGGGAGGGAGAAAAAACCATGCTCAAAAAACAATCAAGCATAATCTCGCTTGTGCTAATAGCAACACTCGCTATGGGAACGCTTATGCCTATAAGCGTGGTTTCTGCAAACGGAGCGGCAATTCATGTTGACCCGTCAAGCATGGTTGACACAGGCATAGACCCTGGTGAGACTATCATGTTCACGATAAACATCACCGACGTCGTTGACCTTTTCACTTGGCAAGTCCGAATTCTCTTTAATTCCAGCGTGTTGAACTGTTCTCGTGCTTTCTATCCTGTCGACCACATTTTCGCTGGCCAAACCACGTCGCCCGTGGCTCCAATAATAGACAACTTGGCAGGTTCGATACTCTACGGAAACACACTGACAGGCCCAGTTGATGGAGTGTCTGGTAACGGAAGACTTTGCCAACTAGAGTTTAAGGCGAAAACCAGAGGTAGCAGCAACTTGACTTTTGTGACGGTGGGCGCGGGCAGCACTTTCCTCCTGAACTCTCTGGGAGACGACATACCCTTCATGGCGGAAGGCGGATACTTCAACAACATGCCACCATCCTCTCCTGACTTTTCAATAACGGCTTCCCCAACTTCACTAACCATCGAACAAGGAGGCTCAGACACATCAACAATCACAATAACGCCAGCAAACGGCTTCAGCCAAATCGTCGAATTAACGGTGTTCGGAGGACCCTCAGGAGTTACAGCAACCCTCAACCCTGAAAATGTCACTCCCCCACCAGACGAGTCATCTACGTCTACTCTAACAGTCAGTGTTGACACAACAGCAACACTTGGAACATGTAATCTTACCATAAACGGAACCAGCGGCGCACTAATCCACAGTATAAACGTAACCTTAGCGGTAACAGGCGTACGCACGACAACAATAGACGTTAAGCCGGACACCTTAAATCTTAAGAGCAGAGCTCAGTGGGTAACCGTATATATAGAGCTTGCCCCAGGTTACGATGTAGCCGACATCAACGTTTCCTCAATAAAGCTGAACAACACGCTTCCAGTAGACCCGTCTGCGCCCCCTTCAATCGGAGATTATGACGGCGATAGTGTCGCAGACTTAATGGTCAGCTTAAATAGGACAAGCGTGTCAGAGCTTATACTTTCCAAAGGCATTATGACTGGCAACGTAGCCCTTACTATGACCGGAGAACTCGATGATGAAACACCGTTCGAGGCTAGCGACGTCATCAGTGTTAGGATGCCTGGCGACCTCAACATAGATGGTCTAGTCGATATGAGAGACATGGCCTTAGGTGCTCTGGCCTTTGGCTCATACCCTGGGCGCGGAAGATGGAATCCGATAGCTGACGAGAACGAAGACAACATAGTAGATGTTAGAGACATGGTGCTAATAGCCATGCGCTTCGGAAAAACATACCCATAACCACAAAATAGACCTCGTATATTATTCTTTTCTTCATGGTAACGAAAGAAGCCTTTGGATGGGCAAGAACCCTGCAAAAAACCTGCTGAACCTGAAAGAGTCAAGCAAGGTTATGACGCGGTTTTTATTATTGCAAAACATCTATGAGACACATGGTTTCACATGAAGCATCAGTCTCAGAACAGTTGCTTCGATTTTGAAGTGAGCTTTTATCACGGCTTCAAATGAAGAATCTAGCTGCAACTATAGCATCAGTTGTCCATTTAAACATGGAAGGAAACAACATACTAAACTTCCTTCTTTATCCAACACAATGCTTATTGACAAAAACAATCGTTTCCAAACTGTAGAAATCTAACCGCCAGACTTTTCAACAAGCATAATGTCTAGTCTCTGAATAGCCATGTTAGAATTTCTGGTAATGTCTTGGAACCCACACCAAAATACAGATGCCAACAAGAAACTCCTTTCATACTATTGGAATCAGAGATGTACGCTCCAGTCTATAGACGTGGGAGAACAACCGTTGCCACACTTCAACAACTTAGAAACGCCAAAGTGCAGATAGGGAAAACTGCAGTTTTCAAGCGAACCGGTATGATTATACAGAAAAACGCCTTGATACTTAATGATCAGAAGCCTTATATTCCTTCAAAACAAAGTTTATCTTGCAAAGGAGAAAGGAGAAATACTGATGTTTAAGAAAGCACTGAGATACTTCTCTATCGTTTCAATAGCATTGCTTGTGCTGGGGACTTTGACAACGTTAGGCATGGTTTATGCAAGCGGAACCGTGGTTCGAGTTGACCCTTCAAGCCTTATAGACACGGATATAGAACCGGGCGAGACCATTACATTCACGATAAACGTCACTGACGTCGTTGATCTTTACACTTGGCAAATTCGAGTATTATTTGACTCCGACGTGCTGAACTGTACAAGCGCCTCCTATCCAGCAGACCACATTTTCGCCGGCAAGACCACGACACCTGTAGCTCCAATAATAGACAACTCAGCCGGCTCGATACTCTATGGAAACTCGCTATCAGGTCCAGTTGCAGGCGTATCAGGCAATGGAAAACTTTGCCAACTACAGTTCAAGGTGAAAACCAGAGGTAGCAGCAGCCTAACGTTTCTGACGGTGGGCGCGGGCAGCACTTTCCTCCTGAACTCTCTGGGAGACGACATACCATACACAGTGGTAGGCGGCTACTTTAGCAACAAACTCCCACCACCACCTGCCACAATTTTCGTAGACCCACCTAGAATCGTCGATCCGCTATTGACGCCATGCAACAGCTTCACTGTCAACGTGAGCATCATAGCAGCAACAGACCTATACGCGTTCGAGTTCAAGCTGAGTTACGATCCCGTCGTTTTGAATGTTACAAGTGCAGTGTTGGGCGACTTCTTCCCACCAAGTGTCATTCCAGTGGTAACCATAAACAATGTTGAAGGATATGTAATGTTCTCTGCAACACTTGCTCCACCTGAAGCTGCTAGAACAGGCAACGGAACGCTAGCCAGAATCACTTTCCACGTCGAAAACCTGGGAGCCACAGCTCTCGATTTGTCCGACACACAGCTATTCAATCAGACAGCAGAATCACTTCCGCACTCAGCAGAAGACGGCTTCTTCAACAACATACTCATGGCAAAGCTCGCTGTTGACCCCCCGATGATATTTGACCCTTCAATGAGTCCACCATCTACATTCGACATCAACATAACAATTGACGCCGTCGAAGACCTGTACAGCTTCCAATTCAACTTCACATATAACTCAGAAGTGCTAACATGTTATGGTGCGATTCTCAACAGCGATTTTGGCGGATTCCATCCAACCTCTACGTTCACCGTGGATGATAGAAACGGCTACGTTTGGGTGAACGCCAGCTACGATCCACCTGCAAGTCCAATCACAACATTTGCTCCTCGCACATTAGTCACATTAAAGTTTCAAGTCGAATCCATGGGCATCAGTCACTTAAACCTCACCGACACTGGTCTAGCTGACTCCGAAGGGAATCCCATTCCCCATGAAGTCACAAACGGCATTTTCATAAGCCAGATACGTGATGTTGCAATCATAGACCTCTATGCATCAACTGGTATAGTCTATCAAGGATGGTCAGTGAACATCACCGTCGTCGTCACAAACAATGGCGACGTTACAGAAACCTTTGACGTAACAGCATACTTTGACAACATGACAATAGGAACCGCTACGATAATAGGCTTAGCTCCTAATGACACAGCAACTGCAATTATCGCATGGAACACCACGGCAGCCGCGCCATGTCACAACTACACGATAAGCGCCTATGCTTGGCCAGTTCCATACGAAACAAACCTAGCAGACAACAGCTTCACCGACGGCAAAGTCAAAGTCAAAATGATGGGCGATATCAACGGCGACGGTATAATCGACTACAGAGACATCAACTCGGTAGCCCTGGCATTCGGCAGCACCCCAGGACACCCAAGATGGAACCCCGACTGCGACATAAACAGAGACGGCGTAATCGACATGAAAGACATGTTCATCGTCGCTAAACGCTTCGGCCAAACCTGCTAACACCCCTTCCTTTTTTTGGCTTACGCACACACTAAAAGCAAGTCTAAACAATAATTTGCTATTAACCTGCTGTGTCTTTAGCTTCCCTTTGGATGATTCGAACGTATCCAATCTACCACGTTTAAGACATGGCTCTTGCTTTAAATCCTAAATTCTCCCAGCAAAACAGGGATCCGGAGACATAGCACCATTTAACCAAAAAGCTTATAACACTATTACATCAAGAAACTGAAAGAGGTCAAAGGATTTGATCAAAAACAGTAAAAGAACATTGCTTACAATTGCTGTTTCACTAATGCTTGGAGCTTTGCTAGTACACCAAGCAACTGCACAAAGTACCCAAATGTCCGTCATTCCAGCAAGCCTAACAGTAGGTGCAGAAGGCGTAGATCCACCAACGGAGACATTCATAATCAACGTAACTCTAACGGATTTCACAGGCGTTTACACTTGGCAAACTAAACTTGGCTATGATCCTGCACTCCTTAACGTTACTAGAGTGTGGTACCCAGACGACCACATTTTCGCAGGCAAGACCACATCACCTGTAACTCCACAAATAGACAACGATTTAGGCCGCGTTCTCTTTGGCAACAGCTTAGTCGGTACTGAACCTGTAATAGACGGAGAACACGCAGTGCTATGTCAAATCGAAATGTGCGGAGTAGGTGCTGGCATCAGCAATCTAACACTATACACGGGTGTCGGAGGCACCTTCCTCTTAGACGGTAACGGAGACGATATGACATTTACCATAAACAGCGGCGAAGTTACGGTGGTGCCCGAGTTGTCAAGCGTATTGCTAGCAGTCTTCTTCCTAGCCACAGCATTGGCGGCAATTATAGGAAAAGCTTACTACGACAAGCAAACGAAGCGTTGGGGTTGACTCCAAGCAAGACATCATTAACCTCTCAACCTTTTTTTAGGCAGACCCAAATGACATTGTACGACTGTATAGAATACTCCACTCAAAACAAAAGGCTAAAAACTGTTTTATACATTACGAGATAGCAAGTTTCAAATACTACATGTTTTCACTACATGTGGTCAAGGTGAACTTATGTGAAGAGATTTCACTCAGGAATCGAACACACACTTGGAATTTGCCTGATACTATCACTAGTTATGGCAACACTTGCGAAAGCACCAGTAAACGCCCAAAGCACCACGATGCACGCAATCAACCCAGATACCGGCAACAACCAATTCGTTTTTGACACAAGCACCACAAGCATAGGCTACAAATTCTGGGCCAATATAACACTAACTGACTTCACAGACGTGTATACCTGGCAAATAAAACTCCTGTATGACCCAATACTCATAAACGCCACCCAGGCAAGATACCCGTCTGATCACATATTCGCCGGATTAACTACGTCACCTGTAGCTCCAGTAATAAACCGCGACCAAGGCTTTGTGCTTTATGGCAACACGTTAGTCGGCGCCGACACTGGCGTTAGCGGAACAAGCGCTAGACTCTTCCAAGTCGAATTCCAAATAATTGGAGCTCCCTCACCGGGTGAAACATTAAGCTGTGAACTCACATTCTTTAGTGGAGTTGGGGGCACTTTTCTGCTAAATTCCCTTGGTGACGACATCAGCTTCACTACCGAGAATGGCTACTACGCGTTTTCAATGGTTCTTCTAAAGCCATGGCTTGAGATAGTGCCAAACACGTCAACAATACTGAGCAGAAGCGAGTTCACCGTCGGCGTGTACATTCGAGAATTGAGCGAAGCATGGCGTCTAATTGCTGTTCAATTGAAGCTTTCCTATAACACTACACTGCTGGAGTTTGTTAACGCCACAGAAGGGCCATTCCTGCCCGACTTTGCCGCACACGGAACCTATCCTATAATAACGGCAGAGCATAACTATGTTCTTCTCGGCGACATGATACTGCCAAACGCTACAGGCTATTGGGAAGCATCCGAATTTCCAAACGGCGAAGGCTTGCTATTCACTGTAGCATTTAAACCCCTTCACTTCGCACCAGCGACTGGCGAGTTTACAGTAGAATCACTCAACGGCATGTTCTTCATGGATATCGACGATGAAGTAATTCCCAACGAAGAACCTGTGTCTGGCACATATCAGACGAACTATGAGGTTCTTATACACCAGATAGACTACCCGCCGTACACATTCTACATAGAGACAATAAGCGACAAACTGGTCTCCTCCATAGTCTTCAACCAAACAGGCAGTAATTTAAACTTCGACGTTACTCAATACCATAGTTGGGAAGGTTTCGTCAACGTTACAATACCTAAGGACCTGATGTGGCTTGCGAATGCGTCAACTGACGAATGGTTGGTTCTAGTAAACGACACTCAAGCTGTACCTATCGTCTATGAGAACTCCACTCATATCACCCTGGAGATCACACTTAACTTCACCGATATCGCCGGGGTTTACATACTAAGCACGGGTGTTGTCCCAGAATACTCATTGCCTGCCTTGATGACAGTCTTCCTGATTTTCAGTTTAGCGGCAATTGTCATGTCTAAGCGACGGTACCAAAGAAACACCTTTAAACATCAATTGCAGTAGAGTACCCATACCAAAAAACAACTTTTTTCTCTTGTTTGTGTTGGACACCTATCTCTTTTAACAAGCATCGCTCCAACTGAAAGAGGTTTCATTGAAACCAGAACGTTAACAACAGACAACTCTGAAAGTACACGAGTTTCAGAGACCTTGATCGTTTGCATGCCTTGCTTTGCCTTGAAGCAAAAGCATGTGTTATCACACTCAGAATCATCAATTGCCAACTGATTTACCTTCTCGTTACTTGCTGTAATCGACCAGTGCTCACCGCTTTCAACCCACAACAATCGTCGGAGGACTATGATTCTGCAGAGCTCGGTTTTTCGCTTGGAACTGCCACGCTGAATTCTATGAAGAAACCAGGGTTAGGATTGAAGTCGAAGTTTGAAACGTTAGCGTTGCCTAGCAGCGTAGCATGGCAATCATTTCCGTTTCACTGGCCAGCATCAAAGAAACGTAACGGCTCCATGGATGGATACCTGTCTAATCCGTCGCCGTAAGCTGTGTCTCCGATACCGTCGCTTCCAGGCTGATCTTGGTTTGAACCGCTCTTTTCATCAGCACCCGCATAGTCGCTCCAGTAGTTTCCGCCACTTGGATAACCATCATCCCACACGCCGCCGACTCCAACAAGGCTCGTCTGATAAGTATTGTTAAGAAAGTTGTTATGGTAGAACCTGTTGTTTCTGCAAGTGAAATCAGCAGTTCTTATCCCATTAACGTTGTTCGCGATTGTGTTACCGAAGATCAAGTTGGAAACACAATTGTCTCGCATAAGAATGCCCTCAACACTGTTGTTCACGATCACATTTCCAGCAATGACGCAGTTGCTTGCATTCTTCAACATTATTCCCACAGCACACTCGCTAAGTCTGCAATCTGTTACTTCAACATCATTTGCATTAGCCAAATGAACAGCAGCCACATCAAAACTGTGCTTTTCAGTGTTGCGTACAGTCAAATTCTTGATTTTGACGCCGTCACTTCTAACCAGAAAAATGCCTTGCACGGTACCCTTACCATCAACGATAGTGGCATCAGCATTTTCGCCCACCAGAACAACAGTTTTGTTAACGACTATCGGATAACTCTCTTCGAAGTAGCTTCCGTTCTGAATCAGAATTACAGTACCTGCCTGAGCCTTATTGATTGCATCTTGAATCGAATCTCCAGGAACCACAGCAACCTGCAAAGTGTCCACTGGCACATCGACATTGTGCAGCAAAACAGCCATTACTATCGCTAACAAAACAGTGGCTATCAACGCAACAGTTTTGTATCTCGCCATTTTCTCCACTATCACCAAAATAAAAGTCGGCTCCACTAAATAACAGTTTATCAAAGAATACGATCGCACCGATTCACGCCAGCAAAACTGTTCAACACGTACTCCTCTCAATTACGTTACAATTAGACCCCTAAACTCTTGAAGCAAACAACGCCACTGCTGAATGCAAACAACAACACAGCCCAATCCGAAACAGCAAAAACAACAGTCTTGCCAACACCACCTGTAGGAGGCTACGCAACCTCGATACTCCAAACAGAATTCAATGGTTCAAATAACCGCTTATACGGCACCAATGGCCTTTTTTGGCGCAATGTTAATCATAATGAAACCCAAAAGAAAATAGACAAGAATCCCTTATTCTCTATTAGGGCCTAGTGCTATCTGGAGCTTCTTCAATGAAGAAAAAGACTAAGAAAGATGGAAAAGAAAAGCCTAGCTACAACAAGAGGCTACTCTACGCAGCTATTGTAGGCGCGTTATCTATTATGATTGTGACAAGCACTTTTTTCTACCTTGAACCTAATCAGCCCACCCAACCGAAAGCTGCAATAATAGACCAACTAAGTAGCTCTCAATTGTCCCTCATTTCCCGCCATGAAAATGCAATCTTTATAGAAACAGCAAAGAAATTGTTGTACAAACGTTTTCCCGAGATCGTCTATTACTCAGACAATGCTACAGTAGACGAGTACAAGCGTCTCCCTTCACTAGGCTATAAACTAATACTTTGGAGGGCGCATTCAGCAGTGGATCCAGACAACTACGTTGCCATATCCACATCTGAAAAACATGTTCCAAACAAATATACTCAATATTCAGCAGATCAGCTGAAGCTCTGTAGAATAGCTGGTGACTCGGAAAGTTATTTTGCGATAACCCCTGCCTTTATCAAAGAATGCATGGATGGAAGATTTGAAGACACCGTTATTATTCTCATGAGCTGCAATGTGCTGAACCAAACATATCATAGGACCGCAGAAGCCTTAGTAGACAAGGGTGCAAAAGTGATTATAGGCTGGAACGGATGGATTCTCCCATCTGACAATGACAACGCAATTACCCTTCTACTTCGCTACTTAATTGATGACAATAACACCATCGATGGTGCTGTCAACAAAATACGTGTGCAGTGGTCCCCTTGGGGATCAAGCCGACTGAGCTATCATCCTGATGTTGGAAACTACCGCATTCCAAACTATAAACAAAACGATGCAACGACCAACGCATACATTGCAGTGATATCAATTCCAGAAAGATTGAAACCAGAGCATATCTTTCAGTTCTGAATACCTTCTAAATACAATATGGTAAAATCCCTTCTGCAAATCGCCTCCTGTTGAAGACGATTTTCTGAAGGCTCCAACACGTTCAACCAATACTCTATCCTCATGAGCTTTGTCCATCCTTCAGAACTCCCACGACAAAGGTGAAACTCCAGATTTCACGTCTACTTCAGTCAATCTTTCCTTAGACTCCTTCAAAGATGATGCGCTGATTCCAGTGCAATTTCCAATTGAGGCGAAAAGATAGAATGCCTCTTCTCTAAGAAGGATCTTGAGAATCTTCATGGTTGTTTCTTCTTTCAAGGCTTATCTCTCCCATTATACTCTTATCCCTTTTATTCTAAATGTTGACCTTTTCGCTTTCTCTTGCATCTTCTGCCATCCGCCCCACTCTATCTGCAATGGCGTCTTTTTTGCTCTTCTCACATCTTCTCATTACATGTGTGCAATGACCACACCATTGTAGCATCTGCCTTTATGCAACCTGAACAGTTACTGATTTGCTAGGGATACGCTTCCTAGCCAATGCTACAAAGCTTCTACACCAATTCATATCGACCATCAAGTCAAATCTCAAGGGTTCGCTGTAATTGAGTTATCTATGGCAGAAACTAGAAAGCAAAAAAGATTCTTCGCACAACGTGCTGATGTTGCCATTAATATATGTAGGCCAATGGCAACGCCTGATTTATCTACAGGAAACCACTCATTATTAGACTACTGCGCCTCAGCAACGCGAAATGCAGTTTCCACTTGACCCAAAGAGTGATAAAAAGACGAAGCCTGATTAGCGATGCGGCGCAGAAGACTTCCAAGAATAATTACATCACTAGCATTAATGCTTCAACACTCCCAAGTTAATCAAAAGCAACAAGCAATATGCAAATTAATCAAACCATTGAACCTCAAGCGCTTACGATTCAGCATATGGCCAGTTGGTTCTGGAGAAGCATGGAACCGATGATCGCCGTTCCAACAAACAGATTCCTCAAGGCAATGTCGATTTGAGACAAGAATCACCAGTCTGAGCTTTTTTTTTTACATTTCAATTGAAAACTATCAAGCTATATTGAAACGAAAACGCAGAGAATGGCATAGAAGATAATTCCAGAAACTTTATATTGTGTAAAACGGAGATAGATGTGCCTAGGGAGAAGG
>Ga0315285_10001559_pt1 | contig 24054 bp, 29 predicted proteins | sample YL17G09_36_MG_FD_203698 | JGI IMG/M metagenome (GOLD analysis project Ga0315285, IMG submission 203698) | Sediment microbial communities from Yellowstone Lake, YNP, Wyoming, USA - YL17G09_36 | ecosystem: Environmental > Aquatic > Freshwater > Lake > Sediment | place: USA: Wyoming | collected... | reverse complement strand
CTTTGGCCATTCCCAGGAATAAAAACAAAGCCCATTTTCACCATTTTTATTAATAATTTTAATTCTGATCCTATTCCGACACTATCATCAGTTGAAAAATCATAAACTGTGCAAGGTCTAATAATTGCCAATTGAATTCTATCTTTACAATATCGAAAACATATTTTTTCAGCTTCAAGCTTTATAATCTCATAAGGAGTTTTAGGAATTTTTTTAGTTTCTAATGTTATTTTTTTCTTATCATCAATAATTCCATATACTGCGATACTGCTAAAATAGATAAACCTTTTTACTCTAAATTTCAAGCATTCTTTCAACAAGTTCCGAGTGCCATCAACAATAACTTTTCTACATTGTTCGTAGTGTTTTTTTGAAACTGCATTGATATCACCTACGGCAACACAATGAATTACTGTATCTACGTCTTTACAGATTCCATTTATTGAATTAATGTCGGTGACATCACCATAGACAATTTCCACACGAAGGTTTTTAAAAAATTCAAAATTTTTTAAATTTTCAAAAACTAAACATCTTACTTCATGACCTTCGCTAGCCAGAGCTTTTACCAATCCACTACCGATTAAGCCTGTAGCACCAGTAACAAGAATTTTCGAAATTTTCGTCACCCAATGATTACTTTGAAAATATTTTTTGGATTACATATAAAATTTACGTAAAAGGCATTTGCAAGCATAGTTTTATAATCATTATCCATAATATTTCTTATTTTCATTGCCCTTTTGCCAAACCATAATTTTCTAAAATCATAATCTACCTCTCTCAGGTTCCCAGCAATAAATCTTTTAGAATAACTAAGCCAAACCTCTCCATTTGGCATAATATAAGCAGATGCTATACCTTCAAAATTTTTAATCGGCTTTCTTGACAGCAAAAATTTATAATATTCTTTTCTTAAATTTTTTACAATTTCGGATTTGATTAATCCAGAATTTTGGATTTCTGGTATTAGAAAATCTAAAATTTTTTTGTAGTCAGAATGTTTGGGTGAGATTGCCAAATTTTCATTGTATAATTTGGCCCTTCTTTCTGCGATTTCTATTATGAAAGAATCTGGCTTCAAAACATTTTTAACATATTCATAAACCTCGAAAAAATTATCAACATTGTATTTTGAAATAACTGTGTTAATTCCAACAGTCAATCTAGGGTTCCTTATTTTCTTCAATAAATTGAGAGTTCTTATAACTTTTTTGAAATTGCCTCTTAAGCCTCGAATCTCATCGTGCTTGCTTCCAATTCCATCAAACGAAATATTTACTGTAAAATTCAGATTACTACAAGATTTCAATATTTTTTTTACATCCAAAGCTATTTTTTCTGGCATTGTGCCATTAGTTGCGATAGTTAAAATTTTTAGGTTAGACTTATTACAAATTGTTTCAACTATTTGACTTAAATCTCTTCTAAGAAAAGGTTCACCGCCAGTTATAGTAATCCAATTTAATTTTTTAAAGTTAGAGAAAATTTTTTCTATTTCATCAAGATTTAATTGCTCCTTCATTTTCTCCTTTGAATCATATTTCCAAATATTGCATGTCTTACATTTAGAATTGCACCAATTATTTACACTAAAAGTTAAGATTTGCGGCAGTACTCTAGGGAAGCCAAATTTTTTGTAAAGTTTACAACTGATCACATTGCCCATTAGATCTAACATGATTATTACTTTATATTTTAAAATTAAATTCTAATAAGTATGAAAGTATTCGTAACTGGTTTTACAGGTTTTTTAGGCAATTATCTTGTAGAAGAGTGCATCAAAAGGAAATATCACGTTACAGTTTTTGTACATAGTGAAAATATGAAAAAGAAAAAGAATGCTATATCAAACTTTTTGAGCAAAGGTGTAAAGGTATGCTATGGGGATATAATTAAATTCGAAGATGTGAAAAAAGCTTTAAAAGAAAATTATGATATTGTTTTTCATCTAGCTTCGATTCCCAAAGATAGTCCACAAAATTTTATCGTAGACATTAACGGTACTAAAAACTTGTTTAGGTCTATAAAAGAAAATAAAATAAAAGTTAAAAAATTCTTATACATGAGCACAACTAATGTTATTGGCCCTCAGAAATCTGAACATGAAATTGACGAAAGTTTTGTTTGTGAGCCACAAACGAAATATGGTATAAGTAAATATAAAACTGAGCGACTGGTTAAAAAGTTTTGTAAAAGATATGAAATAAATTACATAATAATTAGAGCTACAAGAATATACGGCCCGAGAGATTGGCAAAAAACATTCCTCACTTACATGAAATTAGTTAAGATGGGCATAATAACAGTCTTAGATAATTTACCTATAAACCTGGTTTATGTTAAAAATTTAGTCCATGGTATATTTCTATCTCTCCATTCTAAAAATGAAACTTTTATCATTTCTGATGAAAATACACATAGGGCAAATGAAATAGCAAACTTAGTAGAAAAAATAATTAAACCTAAATTTTTTATAAGAGTTTATGTGCCAAAAATTCTCATCAAAGTTATTTCCACGATAACTGGAAAATTCGCCTATGGAATAAATGATGTCAGGTATTCGGTTAGAAAAGCTAAACAGAAAATTAATTATAAAGATGTTTATTCGCTTGAAGAAGGTTTGAAAGAAACTATATCCTGGTATAAAAATGAAAATATGCTTTAATCATAAAGTTCTCTTCCATATAACTTCTCTGTTTTTAAAAAATAGAAACTCGAATAAACCAACCAATCTAGCAATCAATTCCAGCTGAAGAACAATTAAAATCTTTACTAGTTTGTTCAAATCATTTACACTCTTGATATAGTGAACAAGCGAATACAACAAATTTCCTAGTTTAACACTAGAAGTAGTAAATCCATATTTTTTCCAAATAAAAAGATTACCTATAAAGCATCGTTTTCTCTGTTTGAAGAAATGAATCAAACTAGAAGGTATCCTAGTATATCCATATGCTCTCGGTTCATACACAATTGAAAAATTAGCTTTTCTTATTTTATACTCAATAAAAACCTCGTCTGAAGCAACTTTTGGAAAATATTTAAAAATTTTTCTGAATGCACAAATTTCTGTACCCTTGGGATCTTTCAGGCAAAGCAAATGATGCAAGTCCCAAATAATCTTGGAATAATGATAAATTTTACTATTTTTATCTGCCATAGGTTTGCCAGTAACAAGTCCGACTTTAGAATTTTCAAAATACTTGAGTAGATATTGTAAAAAATTTTTTCTCACTCTCAAATCAGAGCTAATCATCACAACAATTTTTGTTTTTATGAATTTCAAACCTAAGCGAATAGCATAATATTTGCCTCTTCTCACATTTTCATTAACTATGAGAATTTTTCTTGATTTGGGTAAAATCATATATTTGTCAGGAGTAACGACTATTATTTTTTCTATTTTATTTTTGAATTTATCTTCCAATATTATTTTAACTAAATCATAAAGTCTATCTTTCTCTCGATAACTGAGAATTAAAACTGAACATTTATTCATATGCATTCATTTGACATTAAAAAATTTATAGGAATAAATTAAAACAGGAACTACAAAGAAACAATGGGGATCTACTTACACTGCTCTTTCACAACTTCATCCTTAATCCTATATATATCAACTGCTGCTATCGTAGTTTGCTCTACTCTGAACCCTTTTTCGTCCAATCGGTATTGAGTAGAGTTTCCGGAAAAAGATTTCTCCTTTTCGACATACTGCAAGAATTCTGGCGCAAGGTAGCCTTCAGAAGCAACATACTTCGGCGGACAACTACATCTAGATCTTATGCTCCCTAAAAGATCGTTTGTATTCGATAAATCGCCCACCCTATCCCTAACATAGTAAAATCCGTACCAAGTCTTTGAAAGTACTATGCTACATTTTTTTGAATTGGCAATCATGTATTGCTGGGCCGTGTACTTTATTTCATTTATGTCCTTATCAACAATCAGTTTGTTGATTGTATCGATAGAATTATATAAAATGAAAATGAACAGAACTGCCAAACCGATAAGCAAATAAATCTTATATTTTTTGATGTCATCGAACATCTGCCCCACCAATAGATAGATGGCAGGTAGAGCCGGCATCACATATCTCGGGAACTTCACTGAAATGACAGAATAGTATGCAAAAGTCAGCAGTATGATTAAAATCAAATATTTGTTGAAATCTTTTTTCCAATAGTTTAAGGCCAGTAGGGCCACAGAACTAAAACCTATAGCCACCTTGGTCTGTGTTTGCAATGGGTTAGTGTAAATGTAATAGAAATATAGAACGAACAGAATCAAAAATACATATTGGCTATTTTTATCTTTTAATCCAAACCTTTTCGCTAGGAAAAATAGTGAAGTGAAAATAACAAAAATTGCCAGTATGGGTAAGAGAAACTCACCGTAGGTAGATTCGAGGTACATGTAGTAAGGTATGTTTATGTCCAATTTTCCTGTCAAATAGGATTGCCACCACTGCCACAGTCCAGTCAATTGAGTTATGTAGTAATACATCCACATTCCAAAAGCAACCAAAGGAATCAGTATGGCTATCAGCAGCCTCCTATCTTTCAGACTCTTCCTGTCAAACAGAATCAGGTAGCCCAACATCGCCAACGGCGAGAAGAAACCGTATTTGGTCAGAACAGAAAAACATCCGAACAGACTGCCAATGATCAGATGGTCAATGTTCCTCTTCTTGTATCCAGACCAAAAGTAGAACAAAGAGATTGTAGAAAATAAAGTCACAGGCACATCCAGCATCCCGAAGTCCGAGAAAAACCAATGAGTAGTGTTGAATGCCAACAACAGAGCGGCAACAATACCAGCCCATTCGTTCAAAAACTTCTTTCCTATCCAATAGACTGCCAATACGTTAATCGCCCCCAAGAGAGCCATGAAAAGATGTATGGGGATGAAATTTTCTCCGACTATCAATGCATAGGGCGAGAAAAAGATTTCGAAGAATGGGGGGAAGACATTTTGGAATGATTTACCATGAATTAAATCGAAAGTATACCCCACATAGTATATCTCATCCTGCCCCACATATTTTCCAATCCATAAAGCTCTGATGCCGAACGACAGGAGAAAGATGAGGATCGGGATTAAAATTTTCTTTCCTATTCCAGTTCTCTTTTTCATAGCCACTACTTTTTTATTTGAAAATAATCGATATTAAAGGTTTAAAATTCTTTATCCAAACTGAAAGTCTTCATTTTTGATTGATTCGAGTTTTTTAATTGAAAAATATAATCAAATTAATGAGATTGAAGAAAATTGACCAGAGAATTGCTCTATTTCTTCTCGTCTTTCTAGTATTCTCCACCTTCTCCTCTTTCTCACGACTCGGCACAAATCCCAGTAGTAGGTTCATGCTCACAAAATCCATTGTCAAATATCAACAGCTGTCGATAGTGGAGGAGGATGTAAAATTCTATACTGGAATAGATTATGCCATTTACGATGGAAAAAATTATTCTGACAAACCGCCGGGAATTTCCTTTATTTCAGTTCCCTTTTATGTGATTGGTGATATTCTATACAAAACTGGAATTAATCTACCAACCAACGATTCCTATAATTATCCTGGAGATGGTAACGCCTTCTTCCTCATAATCCTATTCATGATTTTCATCAACTCCTTGGCAGTTGTAGTGTTGTTCGATTTACTTCATTTCCTAAAATTCTCTAAACAGGCCTCTTTGATTGTTAGTTTGGCATTCGCTTTTGCCACACTCTTCTGGTTCTATTCCACAACTCTATTCTCCCATTCTTTCACTGCCAGTCTACTGATTTTCACATTCTATTTTTTAATCAAAAAAAATCTTTTCACATCAGGAATCTTGCTTGGCTTTTCTATTCTTATAGAATATACCATTGGACTGTTTTTGCCAATTTTCTTTATCTATTTCCTAATCGAAAAGAAGAACTTGAAAAATTTCTTTTCATTCTATCTCCCAGTTTTGTTTTTCCTCTCCATCCTAGCAGTTTACAACTATCTCTGTTTCGGTAATTTTTTCACTTTTTCCTATTTCTATTCCACATTCAAAAACACACAGAGATTTAATCATCCGATCGCCGATGGCTTATATCAACTCACCATCTCGACATGGCGCGGTTTGTTCTTCTACAATCCCATCCTACTCCTTTCAATCCCAGGAGCAGTTATTCTTTTCAAAAAACACAGAAATCAAACAATATTGTTCATTCTCACAGCTATTGTATATTTGGTTACATTTTCCATGTACAGCTATTTCACTGGCGGTTTGTGTTACGGCCCAAGGCAAATCGTACCTATGATTCCTTCTCTAATCCTCCTCGCAGTTCCTATGTTCGATAAAAACTATTACCAAAAAGCTTTGAAGAGACTGAAAATCAAAAAAGAGATTTATCTGGCCATATTGTCGATACTGATTTTCATCAGTTTCTTCCACACTTTCCTCGGCATCTTCGTCAACCCTTATCCCTATCCAGAAATTGAGAAAAACCCCATATACAACATCGAGTTCAAACAACTGCTCGAAGGAAAAACAGCCCCCTTCTCTCTCCATTCTCTCATAATCTTCTTGTTAATGGCAGTAATTGATGTGCTGTTATTGATAAAACTTGTTCGATATAATTTAATTAAATAATTCAAGCGTCTATCCATTAGTTTGATGGAATATTTATATATCAATCACTTGTTTTAAATTAGTGAATAAGTGAAAGAATTCAAAACCACTGAGGAAGTGGAATACGACACTAAGAATGCCAAGAAAGTTTTAGCTGTTTTAGAGAAAAGTGTCAGAGGTTTGACAATAACTGACATATCTCAACAACTGGATTTGAACAGGCATACTATAACCAAACTGCTGGATAGGCTGCTTATGGAAAAAAAGGCCAATTACGACGAGAAAGGGCCGGCAAAAATTTTCTTTTCGACTGGCGAGAGCAGGTTTGTTGGGAGAATAGACCAAGGGAAGTTTGATAAAATCTGGATAGACATAATGAAGCCCAAATACGAGGGTGAAGAGGTTTCTGTGAGGCTCAACCAGACGAAGCACGATCATCTAATCCGATCTTCCAGCAAGTTCAGATCTGTCGGGGCTGTTGCAATAAAAAAAAGTCAGTTGCAGAATTTGATAAAAATTTTGAAGAAAGTGGAAGGAAACTTAAAATAATCAACTTGGCAATAATCCTGTGATACTTGCCAAAATAAAAACTATCTGGCGCACCTCATATCTGGGTCTCCATTGAAATACTTCGTTTGAAGATAACCTTATCGTCCCTTTATCTCCGTTTACTGTAACAGAGTATTTGTTGTAATTGTTGAGAAATCTGATCTTTGGCCTGAAGCTGATTGCCTTCAAACAATCTGGAAAATTCTGTAGATATTGATTAAACTTATAGTTGTTTTCCAAATTGTTCCCGCGAAGAATATCGTAAATGAGGCCGTGAACATTTTTGAACATCACCTGCTTCAGTTCAATCGAATATTCTGAATATAGTTTTTTCAATTCCTCAGGTTTGACTTTCAAAGGAACGAATTTGATGTTCAACAGTTTTTCGAATACAGAAACTATCTCTTGTGTTCTTTGGTCCGGCCCTCTGTAAACCTCCAAAGTTTTCGTTGCCATATTTATGAAGCAATAAGTTCTCTTCAAAACTTTATTCTTATTTCTATCTTTCAAAAAACTCACAATCTCATATCCATCATCCTGTGAAAAAACTCCTTTCAACGCATCTTCAATATCCTCGAAATACCAGTATTGAACAAACACTTCGTTTTTATTATATTTGCTCAACTTCGCATTTATGGAAGCATCATTCACTTTCTTTCCGTTAAGAATTTTGCATATCTCAAATATGTCTGGCAGTTTATCAAAAGTGAATATTGTTATAACAGGCATTCTTATCAATTAGAATCAGTGAAAGAGCTCGAAATATAATTTTTTCACAACTGTCGGTAGTTATGTTTTCCAGATCTTCACTTTGGCCCATATCTGTCTTATTATTCCGCTAGGCTCTTGTATCAACATCGGTTGCTCTATCACGACCCTATCAGTCTTGCCTATAGGAGTTCCTCCATAACTTGGTTTGACATACAAATTTGTGGTATTTGTAAAAGTCGAACCTGTATCATTAGTTACCGTGATGCTGAATGTATACGTTCCTATCTGGTTAGGAGCTTGGAAATCGCAAACCCATGCACCTGTAGCAGTTGTGGTATTAGAACAGTAGGTCACGCTGTTCAATGTTATAGCAAAAGAATGGGAAGACATTGCCGTTCCATTGGTATAATTTGCTGTCCCATTAGATATTACAGTTTCGTTCCACCAATAACTTGTTCTGTTCAAACCGACAGTTACATAACCGTCTGTAGCGGCATATACCATAGATATAAAAATCAATGACAGGAGAACACAAAAAACCAATAGTATTATATTCATATTTAATTATTAGTCAAAGATACAATAAATGTGATATTATGGATGAGAAAGATCTGCAAGAAAAGATTGTTGCGTATAGAATGTTGGAGTCTAAAATAGAAGGGTTAGCGAAGCAAAGAGAGACGATTGCAAATAAACTTATAGAGATACAGAACACTCTGAGCAGTTTGGAAGAAGTTGAGAAAAGTGACGAAATCCTGTTTCCCATAGGGGCGGAAGCTTATGTCCATGGAAAAATTATAGAAAAAAATAAGATGATAGTTGAAATCGGAGCTGGTATTGCGATGGAAAAGACATTGGAAGAAGCTAAACAGGTATTGGCAGAAAGGAAAGACAACATAACTAAAATTCTAGAAAATATTCAACAAGATATGATGTCTATCTCTTCTAAAATGGATAATCTTGGAGCTTACATACAAGAATCGTCTGAAGAAAGTGAAGCGAGTTCGGAAGCAGAAGCTGGTTGAAATGTTTGGATTTCTGAAAGAAAAATTGAAAAAAGTAGTATCTTCTATTTCTGAAAAGTTTGAAAAGAAGGAACCAGCAGAAGAGAAAGAAGTAAAGTCAGTTGAAGTTGTAGAAAAAGCAGTGGAAATTGAAAAACCAATTGAAGAAATTCCGACAGAAAAAATCGAGATTCCCGTAGAAGAGGAGGTTGAAGAAAAGGTAGAAGAAATCCCGGTGATAAAGCCTGAAGTTGAAATTAGGCCAATTCCAAAGGAAAAACCAAAAGTTGTTGAAGAAATTAAACCAAAGGTAGAAGAGTTAAAGGTTGTTACTGAAGTTGAAAAACCGAAGAAGGGATTTTTCAAAAGAATTGCGGAAAGGATTGTTAAAAAAGTTGTGGAAAAGAAGTTGAGTGAAGAAGATGTAATGCCAATTTTGAATGAATTGGAAAGTGGACTGATAGAAGCGGATGTGGCTTATGAAGTTGCAGAAAAAATTAAAAATGATTTGAAAAATAGTTTGACTGATAAACCGATAAAACGCGGGGGAGAGAAAGAAGTTGTAGTTGAAGCTCTGAGAAATAGTTTGTTGGGTATTTTGAATGTTCCTGAGATTGATTTGAAACAAAGGGTGAAAGATAAAAAACCGTTGACAGTACTTTTCTTGGGCTTTAACGGTAGTGGAAAGACAACAAGCCTGGCAAAAGTTGGCAAGTGGGTGATTGATCAAGGCCATAGCTGTGTTTTTGCCGCAGCTGACACTTTTAGAGCAGCAGCAGAAGAGCAGTTGGATGAACATGCCAAGAAAATTGGGGTGAAATTGATTAAACACAAGTATGGAGCAGATCCTGCGGCAGTTGTATTTGACGCGATTGAACACGCCAAGGCTAATGGGATAGATTTTGTTTTAGCTGATAGCGCAGGAAGAGCTCACACGAACAAAAATCTAATGGATCAGATAAAAAAGATTGTTAAAGTGAATAAACCTGATTTAAACATCCTTGTTATCGATTCTATGACTGGGAACGATGCTGTTTTACAAGCCAGAATGTTCGGTGAGGTCGGAATAGATGGTGTGATTTTCACTAAGGTTGATGTGAATGAAAAAGGTGGGGCTATTCTTTCTGTTACTCATGAATTGAAGAAACCGATTCTTTTCTTGGGTATGGGGCAGAAATACGAAGAATTTGAGAAGTTTGAAGCGAAGAAATTTGTAGATAACCTGTTGAAATAATCAACAGATATAAATATCTTTCATCAAACAATCAGTAATATTATGTTCGATAATTTGGGTAAAGGCCTCAGCGATATAATAAGGAAGATAACTACTGGCACTACTGTTGATAAGAAGGTTGTGGAAGAGGTTTTGCAAAACATAAAGAAAGTTCTTCTACAATCTGATGTTGACATAAAATTGGCCGATGAGCTGGTAAACAATATAAGAAAGAAGTGTTTGGAAGAAAAAATTCCTGCCGGGCTAACTCTGAGAGAATATGTTTTGAAAACAATTTATGAAGAATTGGTAAAGCTACTTGGAGAAAATCCAGTCGGCTTGTTGGGTAAAAAGAGAATAATGCTTGTAGGTTTGTTTGGTTCTGGTAAAACCACTACTGTTGCTAAACTTGCAAAATATTTTTTGAAACAGGGACTGAAACCTGCTTTAGTCACATGCGATTTTCACAGGCCAGCTGCTTTAGATCAGCTAGCCCAGTTAGGAAAACAAATCAACGTTCCTGTGTTCTATGAAAAAGACCCTTTAACCACTGCCAAGAATAGTTTAGAAAAATTCAAAAGTTATGATGTGGTCATTTATGACACTGCTGGTAGAAATGCTTTAGATAAAGAATTGGCAGAAGAATTGAGAAGGCTGGGAGAAATTGTTAAACCGGATGAAGTTCTGTTGGCAATACCAGCCGACTTGGGAAAAGTTGCAAGAGTTCAAGCAGAAGAATTCCACAAACTGATTGGTGTGACAGGGGTAATAATAACAAAAATGGACGGGACGGCAAAAGCAGGTGGCTCATTAGCCGCAACATCGGTAACAAAAGCGAAAGTGAAATTTATTGGAACGGGAGAGAAGATTGAAGATTTTGAATTATACAATCCAGAAAGGTTTGTTTCCAGACTTTTGGGGCTTGGAGATTTGCAGACTTTACTTGAGAAGGCGAAGGAAGCTGACATCAAGAAAGAATCAGTTGAAAAACTGGTTGAAGGAAAATTCACTCTACAAGATTTTTATGAGCAGATTGAAGGTATGCAAAAGATGGGACCGCTTGGACAACTGACACAGATGATTCCTGGCTTTGGAATGATGAAATTGCCTGAAAATATGATGGAAGCGCAAGAAGAGAAGATGAAGCATTTCAAATTTATAATGCAGTCCATGACCAAAAAAGAGAAAGAAAATCCTGATTGTATAGATGCGAGTAGAATTAAAAGAATCGCCAAAGGCAGTGGCAGATCTGAATCAGAAGTTAGAGAATTGCTGGACCAACACAACAAGATGAAGAAACTGATGAAAACTCTAGGTGGGAAGGCTGGTTTGCAAAGGGGAGCTTTGAAGCAATTGGCGAAACAGTTCGGTTTGAAAATGTGATTTCTAAGAAAAATTCTTTTCTAAATTTAATTTTTGAGGGATTTGAAACATGTGCCAATATGCAAAGTAGAATACCTCTATGAGGTTATTCCAATCCTTTCTCAATTTTAGAAACGTGGTGTCGATAGAAGTTTTATGGTCATCCAATGAAAGAAAGAGGAATCATCCCAATTTAACAATTGGTGATAATATCTGTGATAAAATAGACTATGCTTTTTTTAGAATTCAACTTAGATTGGCAGCTCAAAGCCGATTGCATAATCTATCTGTTATTTTTACGCTTTGCAGAAATAAAAACTTTTCTATTTGTCACCATAAAGCCAGTTTTTCAAATCTTTAAATTATAGTTTAATTAAGTGAATTTTATGAAAATTCTTGAAAACGCCATAACTACTATGAAAGAAGGCTACATATGCGATAACTGCCTTGGAAGGACGTGCGCAAATTTGCTCAGTGGCTATTCTAATGAACAACGCGGTAAGATCTTGAGGTTGGCAGTTGCTTTTCTTGTAGATTCTGATGAAAAGATTGATATCGATTCATCAAATTTCTATGGCATCAAGTTTAGAAATGTAAAAATCAAACCAGAAAAACCAAAAGAGTGTAAACTATGTAAAAATTTTTTTCTTGAAAAAATAGATGATGTGACAAAAAATGTCATCGACAAATTGAAAGATATAGAATTCGATACATTCCTCATAGGCTCAATAGTTTCTGATGATTTATTGAAAGCCGAGGAGGATTTGTGGAGTAAGATTGGAATTGAGTTTTGTGAACCCATAAAATCAGAGATTAATAGAGAAATCGGCAAAAGAATAGAAAAAATGACTAAGAAACTGTTTGATTCAAAAAATCCTGACGTGACAGTTATAGTTGATTTGAGCACTAACAAGATAAGAGCTGAGATAAGAAGTTTGTATGTTTTTGGAAAATATAAAAAACTCGTTCGCAATATACCCCAAGCGAAATGGATTTGTTTGAAATGTGCAGGTAAAGGCTGCATAAATTGTAAAGGTGAAGGTAAACTCTATCCCACTTCAGTTCAAGAGATCATAGAAAAACCGCTACTGAAAGCAATCGGAGGGAAGAAAAGTAAACTGAGTGCTAGCGGACGAGAGGATGTGGATGCCAGATGCCTAGACTGGAGACCGTTTGTTATAGAATTGATAAAGCCCGTAAAAAGAAAAATCGATCTAAAAAAAATTGGAAAACAGATAAACAAATCGAAAAAGGTCAAAGTGAATGGTTTGAAAATTGCGACCAAAGAGTTGATTTTGGATTTGAAAACCAAAAGGATAGACAAAACTTATTTGGCGATAGTTGATTTTAAAAAACCGGTGGAGAAGAAAAAACTGAAAGAATTAACAAAACTTATGAAAGAACCGATCATGCAAAAAACCCCTCTCAGAGTTTTGCACAGGAGAGCGGATAAGTTTAGAAAAAGAGCTGTGAAATCTATGTCTTGGAAACTGCTGAACAAAAAAAGAGTGGAGTTTAAAATTAGGGCAGAGGCTGGCCTTTATATTAAAGAACTCGTAAGTGGAGATGAAGGAAGAACTAAACCAAATGTGGCTGAACTAATATGCAATAAAGTTAAAAAGATAAGTTTAGATGTAATAAAAATACATAGTAAGTGGTAAAGATGACGAGAAAGTCAAGAGGATTCAGAGCAAAGACAAGGTTTAAAATAAAGCAAAAGGTAGCCTACAGGCCACCTATCACAAAATTCTTGCAAGAATTTGAAAAGAAGCAAAATGTTGTTATTGTTCAAGAGCCGTCCAGCCAAAGAGGAATGCCCCACCCTAGATTTAAGGGTAAGACTGGCAAAATAATAGATAAAAGGGGTAAAAGTTATATTGTTGAAATATTAGATGGAAATAAGGTGAAAAAGCTTATTTGCAGACCTGAGCACCTAAAGGTGATATGAGTGAACATAGCAGATGAACAAATGATTACAGACGCAGAAGCAAAAGAGATACTCGAAAAGAAAGAGAAAGAGACCGAGCTAAAATACGAACAAAAAAATGCGTTGGAGATTTTAAGAAAGTTTGTTAGTGCTGATTCTAAAAAAATAAATGAAGTTGTTAGTAAGCTAAAAGCTGTAGAAAAACTTAGAGAGAGACAAATAATCGCTATAGTCAATCTTTTACCAGAGGATAAAGACGATCTTAGAGCAGTTCTAGGTAAAGAGTACAGTTCTTTCACTCCAGAAGAGATCGACAATATCTTAGAAATCGTCCGAAAAACGATCTGATTCTTTCGGTGGTTCTAATGATGAAAGATGAATATGTGATAGTATTGGATTTTCTTCCTCAAGGCAAGTCTGGGGATAGAAAAGTTGAGGCCATAGCTCAAGTTTTAGGCGAGAATTTTTTCAATCTCTTAGAGATAGTTATAAAAGAAGAGATTGTTGTAAAACCAAAGGATAGAGTTTATATTGGAGAAGATAAGAGAGATCAAGTGAAGTACATTCGAGGTAGAATAAACTACAATGATTTGACCAGTTTCGCTAAAACCGAACTAGAATTGGCCATATCTGAATTGATAAGCAAAGATGAGGAAAGATTTGTAAATTTCTTCAATAAAGCAACACCCGTCACAACTCGTTTACATACATTAGAGCTATTGCCAGGAATTGGTAAACGCCATCTCTGGGATATAATTTCTGCAAGAAGGAAGAAACCGTTTGAAACTTTCAAGGAGTTGCAAGAAAGGATTGGCATGTTACCAGATCCTAAGAGAATGATAACGAAGAGAATAATTGACGAGTTGCAAGAGAAAGATAGACACAAGTTATTCGTATCCAGTAGTTTTGTTTAATCTTCATTCTAAAAGAGCTTTGCTGGCTGTAGCAACTGAAATCCAAAGTATTCCTCCGACCAAAAACAGTACAAAAGCTATGGTTAAAGTGGTCCAAAAACTAGATTCGCTAACTCCAACATTTCTCTCTAGATTTCCTGCAATCATCGAACCCAATAAAATGCAAACTGCTCCCATGGCCCAGAACAAAACCAATTTCCAATTTCTTTTTGTCATATAAAAAAATTAACTTCCTATAATAAAAGTTTACAAACTTCTTGTCATGCCAGTAACTTCAACCTCTCCAACCTCTTCTATATCTCTCAACTGTTTCTCAACTTTTTCCAATGCCCCACCTTCGTCAGGAACAAGCTTTACAATATGAATGGCAACCAAACCAAAAGCAATGGGCTCCCTGTCCATTTTTTGAGGTTTCACTTTATCTCTTATTTTATTTTCCAAAACATCTAAATTGACCTCAACATCTTTAGGCAAAACCTTGAAACCAACTATAACGTCTGCCATATTTTCACGGCCCTACAAAACCGCATTCAGGACAAGTATATTTGTTGGAGAGACTTTTACATGTTTTACATCTTATTATAGTAGACTTTCCACAAGAAGGACAATTGAACCTTACAAAGTTATCTTTAGCTAAAATATCAACTTTACATACACTACATTTTAATGCCATTTGACCACTTTCGATTATTTATCTGTGGTGTTAATTATTTTTATAGGTTACTGTTGCCCCCATAAGTCAACTTGGATAGACTAGGAGCTTGCGGTCTATCGGTGAAAAGCTTCAAATCTGGGTTCAAATCCCAGTGGGGGCACAAGAGGTGATAAATATGTCTCAAATGTCTGCAAGAACTTTGGAGAAAATGAGAGAAATTTTAATGGAACCAGATGCTTCCGGGCCAGAAGACATGTATTATATGATTAGAGGTAATCCCAATGTTACTGTTTGGAATCCTGGAAGTGTTGGGAAAGAATATGTAAAAACATATGGACATTACCACAAACACGATGAACCAGAAACTTATCATGTATTGCATGGAGAGGGAATATTTTTTATGCAGAAGATGGGTAAGAAGATTGATGAAATAGAAGAAATAAAAGTTCAAAAAACGAAAGCGGGTGATGTAATAAAAATACCTTCTGGTTGGGGGCATTTCGCATGCAATATTGGAAAAACATTTTTAGTAACAGTTGATGACGCTCCTTCAGATGCCGAGCATAACCAAAATGATTACACTCCAATTCAAAAGATGCACGGATTCGCATATTACATCGTGGAAAAAGATGGCAAACCGATCTTGGCCAGAAATCATAATTATAAAAAGGTTCCTGATGTCAAACTTTAGTTCAAATATAAAAAATACCACTGGCCTCAGTGGTATGTTAACTATATAATATGCTATTTACGAAAAAATAATTAATGGAGAAGAAAGAAATTTTGGAAATGTTGAAAAAATTTGGGTTAAATGAATATGAATCGAAGGCTTACACAACATTAATCCTCTCTGGTTCGTGCAGAGCGGGCGAACTCAGCAACCTCTCTTCTATACCGCAATCAAAAATTTACGAGACGTTGGAAAGTTTGATGGATAAGAATCTTGTAGAAATGTTTGATGGAAGACCGAAAGAATTCAAAGCCATCGCCCCAGAAGTTGCTCTTCCCAGCCTCTTGGAGAGGGTAGAAACAAAGATACAGGTTTTGAAAAAGGAAGTCAAGGAAATAAGTGCTTTCCTTAAACCCATTCATCCACAAGAAAAAGTCGCTGGCGGAATATGGACAATCAAAGGCAGGAAATATATAGAATTTTTTAATAGGCTGGCTGATATGTTGGATAGAAGTGAAAAATATGCGTACGCCATCACAAGAGATTTTTCCAGAACTAGAAGATTGACGGATGCTGTTAAAGAGTGTGTTAGAAGAGGAGTGGATTTGAAAATAATGGGAATGAATGGAGTTACAGATAAAAATTACTACCGGGCTAAGTGGTATGATGTGCATGGAATCAAAATAAGAGTATTCAAAACAGACGTACATCCAAGAATTCTCGTGGCTGATGGAAAAGAGATTTTCATCAGACTTGACCACGCACATGATCCGTTGAAGAAAAAATTTTCTTTTCATTCCATATGGTCCGAAGACCCTTCTTTAGTAAAAGTAATTGACAGCTATATGAAAAATTTGTGGCTGATATCCAAACCTGTAGATTTCAGAAAGATTCCTGCCCCTGCAAAAGACATATAAAATATAACAAACATATTCTTTATTCAAGGTGAGCAGATGCCTGGTATAAAATTTGTAATATCTGACCCAAAAACGAGAAAATCTTACCAGTTAGAAGTCGAACCTACAAAAGCTTTAACTCTTATTGGAAAAAAGATTGGTGAAGAATTTAATGGAGATCTAATTGGATTGGGCGGATATACTCTAAAAATTACTGGTGGTAGTGATAAAGATGGTTTTCCAATGCATCCAGATGTTACAGGACCGGGAAGAAAAAAGATTTTATTGTCCTCTCCGCCAGGATTTCATCCAAAAATGAAAGGCGAGAGAAGGAGAAAATTGATAAGAGGAAATACTGTCTCTGAAGACATTTCTCAAATTAATGTGAAAGTTGAAAAATCTGGAGAAAATGCATTGGAACAAATGTTTCCAGCTAAAGAGGAGAAGGAAAAACCGAAGGTTGAAGAGAAGAAGGAAGAAGAAAAACCAAAAGAGAAGAAAGAGGAAAAGAAGGAAGTTGCAGGAGGGGAAAATCCTTCAGCTTAAATAAAATCTTTATTCTGCCTTATTTATTTTATAATAAAACTTAGAGGTGAGAGTATACCTAGAAAGAAAGTATTGGGGGAGAAGTTGATACCAGAAGTGAACATAGGAATGGTTGGACATGTTGCTCATGGCAAGACCACACTCACAGAAGCAATTACTGGTAAACTTACACTCACACATTCAGAAGAACTCAAACGTGGCATTACTATAAGATTGGGATACGCAGACGCTACTTTTTATAAATGTAAAAATGGGCACTATGGCAGTAGTGCTAAATGCCCTGTGTGTTTTGAAGATGCGGAAATACTAAGAACCGTCAGTTTTATTGATGCACCTGGCCACGAAACTCTGATGGCCACAGTTTTGACTGGGGCCAGTCTGATGGATGGCGCTATATTGTTAATTGCGGCGAATGAAAAATGCCCTCAACCGCAAACTTACGAACATTTAACAGCACTGGAAGTAGTTGGGATAAAAAATGTGATAATAGTTCAGAACAAGGTCGATTTGATTACAGAAGAACAGGCTATGAAAAATTATGAACAAATAAAACAATTCATTAAAGGAACAATTATAGAAAATTCTCCAATAATTCCTGTCTCAGCTCAACAAAGGATTAATATTGATAAAATAATTGAAGCCATAGAAAAATATATTCCGACTCAGAAAAAAGATGAGATAAAAGATTTGAAAATGTTTGTTGCGAGAAGTTTCGATATAAACAAACCGGGTGCAGAGCCAAAAAAATTGCAAGGTGGAATTCTAGGCGGAGCTATTATTTCTGGGAAAGTTAAAATTGGAGACGAGATTGAAATAAGACCTGGGATAAGAATAAATGATAAATATAAACATCTGTCCACAAAAGTGGTTGGACTTCAAAAAGCAGGAATAGATTTGGAAGATGCTGGTCCTGGGGGTTTGCTGGGTGTGATGACTGAATTAGATCCATTTTTGACAAAGTCAGATTCTTTAGTCGGGAATGTTGTTGGATTTGTGGGTAAAGTTCCTGAAAGCAGAGATAGTTTAAATTTACAAGCAAAGCTTTTGGAAAGGGTTGTGGGATCTGAAGAGATGAAAAAGGTCAGTCCAATCAAGATTAACGAAGAACTTATGATCAATGTAGGAACAGCAAGGTCTATAGGAAAAGTTGTATCGATGAAAAAAGATAACATAGAATTAAAACTAAAAATCCCTGTATGTATAGAAAAAGAAGAAAGAATTGTAATCTCTAGGTTGATATCTGGAAGATGGCGTTTGATTGGTTATGGATCTGTTCAGCAGTAGACAGTTCCTCTGACAGTATTTGATGGTCCACTACTATTTACTGATGCCACAACTATAGTGTTTGCTCCTCCTGTTCCTGTAATTGTTTGTGTGCAGTTAACAGAAGCTCCACCAGCTGTTACAGTGCTTGAACTTACAGTTCCATTGCAATACTGCGGAGCTTGGCCTTGCTTAAAAATTCTTACACTATCTGTAGTGAAATCTATTGTCCCTATGTTTTTAATCCACAAAATGATATTTGTTCCTGAGCAATATGTGGCACCTGAATCAAGTTCCACAAGTCTTCCTGTCTGTGCTGTGAAAGATCCTGAAATAAACATATACGCCATTCCAGCCAGTGCTATAGTTATCACCAACATCATTATTGTCGCGATAACGGCTGAAACTCCTTTCATTTACTCACTTATATCAATTAAGTGGAGTGTATATAAATATTTTACAGAAAAAACTCTTACTATGAAAAGGATAGTTTTGGATACTAATTTCCTGATAGACTGTGTGAGGTTTAAAATAGGTCTGGATGAAATTGGCCATTTGATTGATGAAGGATATAAAATTTTTATACCATCTCCTGTTCTGAAAGAATTGAAAAAAATATCTGGGAGAAAAAGTAAAGATAGTAATTTCGCCAAAATCGCTCTAGGAGTAATCGAGAAGAAGGAGTTTAAGGTGGTTGGAATGAAAGGAAAAGACACAGACGAATCGATTATCAAATCTGTAGAAAAAGATGATATCGTTGGAACTGACGATGTTGAATTAAGAAAAAAGTTAAAATGTTTAGGAAACAAAACAATTTATTTAAGGTCGAAAAAACATTTAACTATAAGTTAGAGGAAGAAACATGATAACAATCGCGGTTTTTGCTGGTATTGTTGCTTTGATTTTCTCTGGATATTTTGCTTTTTACATCGTTAAACGACCGTTAGGGACTCCTAAGATGATTGAAATATATGAAGCTATACGTCAAGGGTCTAAAGCTTACCTGAAAAGGCAGTATAAGACTATTGCAATTATCTGTATGATCCTAGCATTCGTTTTATTTCTATTTTTTGACTACAACAAGTTCACACTGCCACTGACTGCAATCTCTTTTCTCCTTGGCGCCACTTGTTCTGCCATAGCCGGTTATGTGGGAATGGATGTGGCTACAAGAGCAAACGTGAGAGCGGCATTTGCAGCAAAAACCAGCAGCAAAGAGCCGTTGAAAATTGGATTCTATGGTGGAATGGTGATGGGACTTTTCAATATCGCTTTAAGCCTGTTGGGAATAACAATTCTGTATTTCATATTTTCCACATATGGTAAATCATTTAACCTGACTGATCCCCTGGCTCCAATAGTTGGTTTTGGTTTTGGCGCTTCATTGTCTGCTCTATTTGCCCAATTAGGTGGTGGAATTTACACTAAGGCGGCAGATGTCGGAGCTGATTTGGTTGGAAAAGTTGAGGCCGGAATTCCAGAAGATGACCCAAGAAATCCTGCTGTAATTGCTGATCTGGTCGGAGATAATGTCGGCGATATAGCCGGCCGTGGTGCAGATCTTTTTGAATCAACAGCCGGTGAAAATCTAGGAGCAATGATTATTGGAGCAGCAGTTTATGCTATAACAAATAATATTTTCTTCCTTATCTTTCCTTTGTTGGCCAGGGCAGTCGGAATTTTTTGCACAATTTTTGGAGTCTTTTTTGTGAGAGGTAAAGAAGGGCAACATCCCTTCGAACCATTGAGAAATGGAGTGATTGCAACTGTAATATTTTGTGCCGTAGGATTTTATATACTGATAATGAACACTTTGCATGACATAAATCTATTTTATGCTGGAATGGTTGGATTGGCTTCAAGTGTATTCTTCTTGTTGATAACTCAATACTATACTGACAAAAAATATAGGCCTGTCCAAAGCATTGCAAATGCGTCGAAGACTGGAGTTGCAACAAATATTATCACAGGTTATTCAGTTAGTCTAGAGTCAACTGCCTTGCCTGTGGTGATAATAGTCATTGCAATTTTAATTGCCTATCATTTTGGAACTTTGTTCGCAGCTAATGTTGGTTGGACCACTCCTGATAAAATTCATTTAGGAGGAATATATGGAACTGCTGTGGCAACTATGGGAATCCTTTCGATCGCAGGAATTATCCTCGGATTGGATGGCTTTGGTCCAATTGCTGATAATGCTGGTGGAATTGCTGAGATGTCACACTCTGATGAGAGAATGAGAAAAAGATTAGACCCGATGGATGCTGTTGGCAACACTACAAAGGCTTTAACAAAAGGGTATGCTATGGCTTCTGCCGGCCTTGCAGCAATGTTGCTCTTCCAAGCATATTTAGAGTTGGTTCATGTTTCAGTAGTTGACATAGTCCAACCAAAAAATATTGCAGGCATTTTTATCGGAATTTTAGTTCCATTCCTTTTCGCCAGTCTTGCCATTCGAGCTGTTGGAAATGCAGCATTCAAGATGGTTGAAGAGGTCAGAAGGCAATTCAAAACCATACCAGGATTGCTGAAAGGCAAATCTAAACCAGACTATTCCAAAGCTATTGATATCAGTACTTTGGCTGCGCAAAAAGAAATGATTCTTCCTGGTCTTTTGGCTTTGCTGGTACCAATTGCCATAGGATTTATTTTAGGAGCCGAGGCAACAGGATCATTTCTGATGGGAGCAACTATCTCTGGTTTTATTGTAGCCATGATGATGAATACAGGTGGAGCTGCGTTTGACAATGCAAAGAAATACATTGAATCCGGATTTTTAGGAGGAAAAGGTAGCGAAGCTCATAAAGCTGCTGTAGTTGGAGATACATTCGGAGATCCTATGAAAGATACTGCCGGTCCAAGTCTACATGTATTAATAAAGTTGATAAACACAATTTCATTAGTGTTTGGTCCGTTGTTTATCTTGTACGCTATCGGAGTGATCTGATGTATCGAATTATAACAGTTGAAGACAGAATAAGAGTAACCCCTGAAAAACTTAATAGTGATGTGAATGAAGCGGTCAAAGGAAGTATAGGAGATCAGATAGAAGGAATACTAGACCCTAGATTGGGTGTGGTGTTGGCGGTTATTTCAATCGAAGCTGTTGGAGAGGGAAAAATTGTAGCTGGAAACCCAGGTGTTTTTTACTTGACAACTTTCAAGCTTTTAACATACAAGCCTGAGTTGCAAGAAATTGTCGATGGTTTGGTAATCGACAACACAGAATTTGGTTCTTTTGTTAGGATAGGTCCCATGGATGGCTTAATTCACATCTCCCAACTCATGGATGATTTTGTGAGTTATGACAACAAAAATTCTGTTTTTCTGGGTAAAGAAAGTAAGCGTACGCTCAAAGAAAAAGATTTGGTTAGAGCTAAAATCATTTCAGTGAGTTTTGGAAAGGAAGATAATAAAATTGGTTTGACTATGAGACAAAATGGTCTTGGTAGTATCGCTTGGTTAGCTGAAGAGAAGAGAAAACAGAAAAAAGGAAAGGAATAAAAGTATAGAAATCTACGTTAGTGAGTGAAAAAAATGGTGAAAAAAACACAAGTCTGTAGAAATTGTAGAAGATTCACAAGAGAAAGTGTATGCCCTTCATGCAAATCTGCAAATCTTTCTGCGAGTTGGAAAGGAGTAGTTGTTGTTCTGAATGCCGATAGTGAAGTTGCCAAGGTATTGAAAGTTACTGAACCTGATAAATACGCTTTGTATGTTGATTGATATGGATTTCAAAGTTTTGAGTGAACAAGAGAATAAATTTTTTAACAGAAAGGAATTGAAGATTGAACTCAATCACCCAAACGCCGCCACACCAGCTAAAGCCACTTTGTTGAAAGAACTGGCAGCAAAATATTCTGCTCCTGAGGAAAATATTATAATCGGTTATATTTTTACAAAAAAAGGTTCATTCATATCTTTGGCTGAAGTGAAGATTTACAAGGAAAAACCAAAAATAAAGCAGAAAAAAACTGGAGAAAAAAAAGAAAAGCCAAAGGAGGAAGTAAAGAGTGAAACACAAGCAAGTGAAGCAAAGTAGTTTCTTCAAAACAAGTGGCGGAAAAACTGAAAAAATAAAAAAGAATTGCCCTAGATGTGGAGAGGGCTTTGTTTTCGCAGAGCACAAAGACAGACTCTATTGTGGAAATTGTAAGTATACTGAATGGAAGAAAAAATAATTTTAAAGGAATCCTAAAGTCTCCATTATTCTTGTTATCTCTGCCCCGGTCGTTGATTCTCCGACCACTGCTCCATGACTATTAACAATCATACAACTACCAACAAACGGAGAACCAAAATTAGCAGTTCCTATGTCAGTCTCAACCTTTAAAATCTGTTGAATTTTTTCAATCTCCTCTTCACTCGCATCCCTGTGAATCAGACATCCTTTATTATTAGCCACTCCACAAGATCCGACCGTCGACATCTTGGCAATCTCTGCATAATCAACCTCAACACCAAGACAATCCTCTATCTTACTTTTGTACTCTCTTTTGATCAGCTTGCTTACCACTCCTCCCTTATCATTGCACAGAATCAGATTTCCTAAAGCAGTAAACTTCGTTTTCAGTATAGTCAAATTTATCCCAAACTCTTTTTTCAAATTCTTCAGTTGAACTGATTCTCTCTCATTTACAATCTTTGGTAGCAATAAACCGTTTGAATTGAGCGAACAGAATATACCAACAAAATCTGTGTTGGCTATGGTTGTTTTGACTATATCATTTTTCAATATTTCCTTCATCTTCTCAACTTTTTTCTCCGGCACGAAATTTCCCACAATGCAGAACTTGTCAGAACTTTTGCCAAATAAGCCCAAGTTATGATCGCCGTGAAAATTGGTCTGTATTACTCTCATTTATTCACTTTTCTAAAAGTTCGGCCTTGAATCCTTTTTCTTCTTTAACTAGTTTTATCCTAAACTTGGTTGGTGGTGTTTGTATACTTTTTGACCAGACTTTTTCATTTATACTTTTCCCCACAGTTAACTTCTCATCTTTAGTCAATTTCTTCAATCTTTCCTTCAGAATTCTAAGAGCAGCATTGCTTCTTCTCCATTTTGGAGTTTCTACTAATTCTTTTCTTATATTGATTGTTATGATTTTTTCATCTGCCATACTATTTTATTCGACAAAAAAACTATATAAAAGTCTGTTTTTCTATCCGATAGAAATGCTTTTTATTCCAAGTTTACAAATAAGTATAAGATAGACATGAAAGGAATAAGCGCAATGATTGCCACAGTTCTGTTGATAGCTTTTACTGTAGCAGTTGGTGGCATTCTGAGTGTATGGTTCACTAGTTTCACTAGAACAAGCACAGCAAACGTAGAGAACGCTTCTATAGATGTCACTAAATGTTCAGGAACATACATAGATGTAACGACCGTGACATCCACAGGAATTATAATTACGAACAGAGGATCACAGACTATAAACAGTATTAACTGTTTCGCAGGAAATGGAACCAATATAACCACTATTGCAACTGCTAGTTTGACATCTGGTGCAAGTGCTTCAGGCACTTGGGCTTTGGGAACTAGCACTAGAATAGATTGTTCGGGGAAATGCCTTACCATTGGAGTGACAGGATCTTGTAAAAGCGGAGACAGCTGTTGGATAGGATGAGATACATATGAAAGGAATAAGCGCAATGATTGCCACAGTTCTGTTGATAGCTTTTACTGTAGCAGTTGGTGGCATTCTGAGTGTATGGTTCACTAGTTTCACTAGA
>Ga0315285_10001558_pt1 | contig 24069 bp, 26 predicted proteins | sample YL17G09_36_MG_FD_203698 | JGI IMG/M metagenome (GOLD analysis project Ga0315285, IMG submission 203698) | Sediment microbial communities from Yellowstone Lake, YNP, Wyoming, USA - YL17G09_36 | ecosystem: Environmental > Aquatic > Freshwater > Lake > Sediment | place: USA: Wyoming | collected... | reverse complement strand
TAGCCCGACCCCGGCCCCGACCGCCGCCCCCACGGTCGCCCCGACCGCGGCACCCGGCAGCCAGGCGCCCGCGACTGAGGCCCCGACCGCCGCCCCCACGGTCGACCCGAACTCGCTCCTGGGCAAGGTGATGGCCAAGGGCAAGATCGTGATGTCGACCGACCCGCAGTACCCGCCGCAGTCCGAGCTGAAGAAGGACGGCACCTTCGAGGGCTTCGACATCGACGTCGGGACCGAGATCGCAAAGCGGCTCGGCGTGAAGCTCGAGTTCGCCACGCCGGACTGGAACATCGTCACGGCCGGATCGTGGAGCGGGCGCTGGGACTTCAGCGTCGGATCGATGACGATCACGACCCCGCGCGAGAAGGTCCTCGCCTTCAGCAAGCCGTACTACTTCACGCCCGCCCAGATCGCCGCCTCGACGGCCTCGGGGATCACCACCCTCGACGGGCTCGCCGGGAAGGCTATCTGCACCGGCGAGGCGACGACGTACTTCGACTGGCTGAGCGGGACGCTGGACCTCGGCTCGTACACGCCGACCGCGAAGCCGCCGGCCGGCTCCACGGCGACGACCCTCAGCACGGACCGGCTCTGCGCAGAGGCCTGGAAGGCCGGCCGCAAGGACTTCGCCGGCTGGCTCAGCTCGTCGACGACGGTGGAGGCGGCGGTCAAGGACGGGCTGCCGCTCGTGAAGGTCGGCGACCCAGTCTTTTATGAGCCGCTCGGCGTCGCCTTCGACAAGAGCGGGCCCGACCCGACGGGCATCGTCGAGAAGGTCAACGCGATCCTCGACGAGATGCGCGCCGACGGGACCCTCAAGGGCTTCTCCGAGAAATGGTTCGGCCTGGACCTGACGGTCGAACAGGGCACCTAGCCGGAACGATCGGCTGGTCTCGACGGGGGCGTCCGCGGCGGATGCCCCCGTCATCATTTCTGGACGAGAGGGAGGGCACCTGTGAGCGCATCGACCGGCGCGATCGGCGCGCCAGCCGGGGGCATCGCCCCGGCCGAGCCAACGAACCCGATCGTCGGGGCGATCGCCGCCCAGCGGCGTCGCGGGACACGCAACTTCCGGATCATCTTCTTCGCGACCTGGGCCCTCGTCATCGGAGGGGCGCTCGGGTCCCTCGTATACGCCGGCAAGATCGACTTCCCCTTCATGGCCGAGTGGGGCCCGTACATCCTCGGCGGCGTCACTACCACGATCTTCGTGGCCGTGTGCTCGATCACGATCGCGATCGGCTTCGCGGTCATGGGCGCCCTCGGACGCCTGAGCGGGCACCCCGTTCTCTACTCGGTCTCCACGCTCTACGTGTCGATGGTCCGGGGCACGCCGCTCCTGGTCCAGATCCTCTTCATCTACCTCGCCCTGCCGCAGATAATCCCGGTCGTGTCGGAGGTCCCGGCCGTGGCGCTCGGCATCTTCGCCCTCTCGTTCAACTACGGGGCGTACATGACCGAGACCTTCCGGGCCGGCATCCAGGCCGTGCCGCGCGGCCAGACCGAAGCCGCCCAGGCCCTGGGCATGCCCGGTCGTACCCGTATGCGGCGCATCGTCCTGCCCCAGGCGGTCCGGATCATCACTCCGGCGATCGGCAACGAGTTCATCTCGATGATCAAGGACTCGTCGCTGGTTTCCATCATCGCCGTGCCGGAGCTGCTCTGGCGCGCCCAGCGCGTCGGCCAGTCGAACTTCAGGACGCTCGAGACGCTCATGGTCGCCGCCGCGATCTACTGGGGCCTGACGATCGTCCTATCGATCGTCCAGGACCGCCTGGAGAAGCGCATGGCCGAGAGCGACCGGCGGATCTGAGGGGGACGCGACGATGACGATGACGACGGCCAGGCACGATCAGCTCTCCGAGATGCACGACCCGTTCGCGGCGCCGGGCGCGCTCACCCCGGCCGGCGCCGGCCCGATCGTGCGGGCCCTGGCGATCGAGAAGTACTTCGGCAGCAACCACGTCCTCCGGGGCTGCACCCTGGAGGTCTATCCGCGCGAGACGATCTGCCTGATCGGCCGCTCGGGCTCCGGGAAGAGCACGCTCCTTCGCTGCCTCAACTTCCTGGAGGAGCCGACCGCGGGGGCGGTCGAGATCGACGGCTTCCGGATCGACGCGGACCCCCTGCACGCCCGGAGCCGGGAGCACAGCGAGAAGATCCGCCAGATCCGTATGCAGGCCCAGATGGTGTTCCAGGAGTTCAACCTCTTCCCCCACATGAAGGTGATCGACAATCTCATCGAGGCCCCGGTGCGGGTGAAGGGCGTCGATCGCGACCAGGCCATCGCCACGGCCGAGAAGTACCTGGCCAAGGTGGGCCTGTCCGAGAAACGCGATGAGTACCCGGCGCGGCTCTCGGGCGGCCAGAAGCAGCGCGTGGCGATCGCGCGCGCGCTGACGATGGAGCCGAAGGTCCTCCTCTTCGACGAGCCGACGTCCGCCCTGGACCCCGAGCTGGTCGGCGAGGTGCTCAAGGTGATGTCGGACCTGGCCCACGAGGGCGCCACGATGCTCGTCGTCACCCACGAGATGGCCTTCGCCAAGGAGGCCGCCGACCGGGTCTACTACATTGACCAGGGCGCCTTCCTGGAGGTCGGCCCGCCTGACCAGGTGATCGACGCGCCGCAGAATCCGAGCACCGAGAAGTTCCTGAAGCGGCTCCTCAACAAGTAGGCGGCGACCTCGTCGTGGCCGGGCGGCTGCGGCCACGACCTCGCAGCGGACGCGCTAGGCTGCCGGGATGACCGGCCAGCCGCCGTCCCCGCCTGCCGACGACGAGGTTGAGCGGCGCCTCGCGGCGCTCAAGGCCGGGGCGGACCCCGCGAGCCTCCGAAACGAGGAGGAGGCCGCCCGACCGGCGCTCGTCGGCGAGGTCCTCGGCGACGGCCGCAGCTGGGCGCCCCGCGGCGACCGGCCGGCGGGCCCGGGCGCGAGCCGGCCGGGCGTGGCCGGACCCGGGGCGGCGCGACCCGCCACCCCGCCGCGGGGTCCGGCGGTTCGCGCCGTCTCCTGGGGCCTCTCCCAGGCCGAGGCCGGACGCCTGGGGCTCTGGATCGGGCTGGCGCTCGTCGCCTTCGGCGGATACCTGGTCCTCGCGGCGTTCGTGCCCGGGGTCCAGCTGCTCGGTTCGCTCGCCCTCGCCATCCTGGGCGGAGCCCTCGTCGCCTTGCACGTCGCCGGCCGAGCCGGAGCGTGGGCCGTCCACGTCGGCGTCGTCACGGGCGGGTTCGGTGCGGCGCGGCTCGTCGCCGAGGTCGCCGGTCTGCCGTCGGCCGGCTGGGGCACCCTGGGCGCCGGGCTGGGCCTCCTCGTGATCGCGGTGGTGCGCGTCACCCGCGGGGAGGGCGTCCGCTGGCAGGCGTGGGTCGGCGGCGCGCTCGCGGTCTTCGGCGGGTGGGGCGTGCTCGGCGCGACGATCCCGGGCTTCCCCACCCTGGGCGACCTGATCGTGCCCGTCGTCCTGGTCCTGATCGGGGTCGTCGTCCTCCGGCGCGGGTTCCGCGGGGCGTAGCGCCGCTACCGCGCTCCCGCCAGCGTCGCCGTCGCAGCCTCGATCCCTCCCGCCACGCCGTCCGCGATCCGCCCGAGCTCCTCGGCGGTGGTCACGAACGGCGGCCCCAGGAGGAGCGTGTCGCCGTCGACGCCGTTCGCTGCCCCGGTCCCCGAGTAGACGAGCACGCCCCGCTCGCGGGCAGCCGTCACGACCGCCTCCATGCGCCGCTCGGCCCGCGCGAAGGGCGCCGTGGTCGCCCGGTCGGCCACGAGCTCGACGCCCACCAGGAGCCCGCTCCCGCGAATGTCGCCGACGTGGGGATGGTCGCCCAGCCGCTCGCGGAGCAGCCCCTGCAGGTGCGCGCCCTTCGCGGCGGAGGCCGTGATGAGATCCTCCTCGCGGAGGATCCGCAGGACCTCGCGGGCGACGGCCGCGCCGACCGCGGAGTGGCTGAACGTGAAGCCGTGGACGAACCCGCCCGCGGCGATCGCCTCGTAGACGGGGCCGCTGGCCGCGGCGAAGCCGAATGGCCAGTAGCCCGACGTCGCCCCCTTGGCGGCGACCAGGATGTCGGGCCGCAGCCCCCAGTGGTCGCTTCCGAACCAGCGCCCCGTGCGCCCGAAGCCGGTCATCACCTCATCCGCGACGAGGAGGACGCCGTGGCGCCGGCAGACGTCGGCGACGGCGGTCCAGTAGTCGTCCGGCGGGGCGACGGCGCCCAGCGTGGCCCCCACGATCGGCTCCGCGACGAACGCGGCGACGCGCCGGTCGCCGGCGGCTTCGATGGCCGCCTCGAGCTCGGCGGCGAGCGCCGCCGCGTCTCCCAGCGCGTTCGCGGCCACCTGGCCCGCGCGGTACGGGTAGGGCGTCGAGACGTGCTGGAAGCGGCCCAGCCACGGGGCGTACGGGCGGCGCAGCGGCTCTCGGCCGGAAAGGTCCAGGGCGCCCAGGCTGTTGCCGTGGTAGCTCCCCCAACGGGCGATGACGACGTCGCGCCCGGACTCGCCGCGGGCCAGGTGGTAGGCCCGCGCCATCTTGAGCGCGGTCTCGATCGCCTCCGACCCGCCCGAGACCGGGTAGATCGCCGGCGCGTCGAGCGGCAGCACCGCTCCGACCTCGGCCGCGTAGGCCTCCAGGGCCTCCGTCGTGAACGCCGTCCCGTGGGCGTACGCGAGGCGCCCAGCCTGGTCGGCCATGACCGCGGCCACCTCGGCCCGCCCGTGCCCGATCCCCACGACGACCGCGCCCCCGGCCGCGTCCAGGTAGGCGCGGCCGTCGGAATCCCAGATCGTGGCGCCCGAGGCGCGGACGGCGACGGGAAGGCGGCGCCCGAAGGCGCGCGGGAAGACGTGGCCGGCGGCTGGTGTGTCCATGGTCCCGATTCTAGGGTCCTCGGACGGGGTTGGCGCCCGGCCCGCCCCGCTAGACGCGGCCCTTCGGGACGGTCTGCCAGTAGGTCTTGTTGAAGACGATCTTGCCGAGGTGCCAGAGCTTATTCGGCTTGGGCGGCTTCGGCGGGTGGTCGTAGTCGAACGAGAGGATCGTGCCCTTCCCGTCGCCGACCTCGAAGAAGCACATCACCTTGCCGGTGTAGACGGCGTGCTTCCCGGACGGCTTGCGACCCAGCACGGCGGCCGCCACGCCCTCGGCGACGATCGGCGCCTCGAAGTGCGCAGTGGAGCCGGCCTTGGAGAGCGGCAGGTCGGTCGCGTCGCCGAGGGCGAAGATGTTCGGGTAGCGCTCGACGTCCTCGTCCTTCGTGCCCGGCGAGGCCATCTTCTTGACCTGCAGCGTGTAGCGGTCGGTCGGCACCCAGCCCGACTTCGGGGCGAGCCCCGAGTCGGTCACGACCTGGGCGCCCTTGTGGGGCGGGATGCAGATCAGGAGGTCGTAGGAGTACTCCTCCATGGCGTCGGTGATGACCACCTTGCGCTCGGCCTCGATCGAGTCGATCCCGGCCAGGAGCTGGAGGTCGATCCCTTTCTCCTCGAAGATCGGGGTCGCCATCTCGCTGACGCTCTCGATCGTAAAGGCGCGGTTGATCGGCGACAGGAACTGGAGCTCCGTCTTGTCCCGCAGGCCCCGGTCGCGAAGCTCGGAGTCGATGAGGAAGGCCACCTCGAGGGGCGCCGGCGGGCATTTGTAGGGGATCCCGGCGATGCCGATGAGGATCTTCCCGCCGCTGAACGCGTCGAGGGCCTTGCGCAGCTTGGCCGAGGCGGCGGCGGTGTAGAAGTGGTGGGCTTCCTGGTCGAAATGCTCCATCGTCTCGGGGACGATCCGCGAGCCCGTGGCGATGACGAGCTGGTCGTAGTGGAGCGCCTCGCCGGAGGCCAGCTCCACGCGCGACGCCTCGACGTCGATCTTCTGGACCAGGTCCACGACAAGGTCGACGTTGCCGTCGAGGAGCGTCCGCTCGTCGCGGATGAGCCGCTCCGGTCGCTGGTGGCCCATGGCGATGTACATGTAGCCCGGCTGGTACGTGTGCTTGCCGGACAGGTCGACGACGGTGACCTTGGCCTCGCCCTTGGCGATCCGGGCTTTCAGCTTGCGGGCGACGAGGTTGGCGGTCAGCGTGCCGCCGACGCCGCCGCCCAGGATGACGACGCGCTGCATCGACTGCTCCTACCGGGCCTTCGTGACGACGATCTCGTCGTAGCCGTCCCTGGTCTCGAGGCTGACGAGGGTGTGGCCGGCCTTCTCGACCCACTTCGGGATGTCGATCTTGCTGCCTTTGTCGGCGGACCAGACGGCGATCGTATCGCCCACCTCGGACTCCTTGATGGCGCGAATGAGCTCCATGAGGGGACCCGGGCAGAAGCTGCCCCGGGCGTCGACCGTGCGGCTGATGGTGGCGGCCATGGGTGCGTTCCTTTCGTTGCCGGGACGCGGCGAGGCTGGGCCGGGACGCGTTGGGTGGGTGCGGGGGCGTCCGGCGGGCCGCCTTGGGGGAAGGCGGCCCGCCGTGGCCTGGGGAAATCAGATGAAGAGGGGGGCGTCGCCACCCTGCATCAGCGCGATGACCGTGGCGGCGCCGACCGGCTCGCCGAGCCCGTCGATCATGTCCTCCTTCTTGAGGCCGAACATTTCCATCGTCATCTGGCAGGGCATGAACTCGACGCCCATCGCCTGGGCGATCTCGAGCAGCTCCTTCGGGCTGGCGCTGCCGTACTTCCTGGCGAGGCTGCCCATCATCCAGGGGCCCATGCCCAGGAAGTTCATCTTCGACAGCTTCCGATGGCTGATTCCCGGCCGCTGCATGAAGGACATCATCTTCTGCATCCAGTTCTCGCCGGTAATCCGCTTCGAATCCTTGACGAAGGCCTGGAGGCCCCAGAACGTCAGGAAGATGCGGACCTTCGCGCCCATCGCCGCGCCGCTCGTAGCAAGGATCATGGCTGCCCAGATCTTTTCCAGCTCGCCGCTGTAGCAGATGATCAGGAGGTCCCGGGGCTTGGCCTCACCGGCGGGCTCGGGGGCCGCGGCGGGGGCGGGCTCGGCGATGGCGGTCGCGTCGGGCTCGGCGATGGCGGTCATCAGTTGTTCGCCTTTCACTTCTTGCGGAGGACGAAGCGGTAGACGCCGCCCTCGACGGTCTGCTCGACGAGCTCGTTGCCCGTGGCCTTCGCCCAGGCGGCGAAATCCTTGGTCGAACCCGCATCGGTCGCCAGGACTTCGAGGAGCTGGCCGGTGGCGAGGCCCTTCGCGGCCTGCGCGGTCTTCACGATCGGCATCGGGCAGGCGAGCCCCTTGGCGTCGACGACCTGCGCGATCTGCTCGGTGGACATCGGTCCCTTCCTTTCGGCGGCCGGCTTCCGGCCGCGGGGTGCCTGGATCAGATGAAGAGGATGTGGCCGTCGCCGGCGTTGAGGTAGAAGGCGGTGACGCCCTCCACGCCGTCGACGAGAGGATCCAGGTCCTCTTCCTCGATCTTGAGGACGTCCATCGAGAGGGAGCACGCCTGGATGTCGATCCCGCCGAGCTCCTTCGCCACGCGAAGGGTCGCGTGCCAGGGCTGCTGCCCGGCCTTCGCGGCCTCGGCCACGAGGGTCGCGCCGCGCGCGCCGGCCTCGGGCGCAAGGCCCAGGCTCGTGGACACCTTGTCCTTGCGGAAGGCCTCGAGGCCCCAGTACTGCAGGAAGATGTTCACCTTCTTGCCGAGCGCCACCGCGCCGCTGGCCATGACGGCGGCGGCCTGCAGGCGGTCCTCGGTCCCGGAGAAGAGCACGATGTTGAGGGGTTCGTCTTCCACGCGATCTCCTTATCCGGTGCCGGCGGGCGAGGCGGCAGGCATCGGCCGCTCGTCGGACGGGTTCGGGCGATCGGATAGCTCGCCGAGGCGGGCGAGGCGGCGCATGAGGACCCCGCGCATGAGGTTGCACGCGTCGATGACCTCGGGGTCGGTCAGGTGGTACCTGACCTCCCGCCCGTCGCGCTGGGCCTCCACGATCCCGGCCGCCCGCATCACGGCGAGGTGCTGGGAGACGTTCGGCTGGGTGATCCCCATCTCCTCCGCGAGGCGGCCGACTTCCTTCGGCTCCTCGGCGAGCAGGTGGAGGATCTCGAGCCGGCGGGGGCTCGCGAGGATCTTCATCACCTCCGATTGGAGGCTCCAGATCGGGTCCATGTGCGCATTCTGGATACATGCGCATCTGCGCATCATTGCCGGATGGCCCTTCCGCGGGCCCGACCGGCAGGGGGTCTGAGGGCCGAATGGCAGGGGGTCGGATGCGGCAGCGCGGGCGGGTGGCGGGGGCCGGGCGGAGGCCGGGCCTTGTCGGGGCGCAACGGCGGGCGAGCGGCGCCGCGGCGTAACCCGCGTGACCCGCGTGACCCGTTATCGCGCCACGCGGTAGCCGAGACCCCTCCCAAGCGTGGAAACGCGGCGAACGCGCGGGTTGGCCGCGCTTCGGAGCGTGAGGGGACTGATTCCTACCGGCTGGGGCGATATCGGGGCACAGGGCCCGCGATGGACGCCCCCGGTCAGCAGATGCGGGGCAGCTGCTCCCCCACCAGCATGTCGACGATCCGCTCGCTGCCCACGATCGTGCGGATCGTGACCATGCCGGGGTGGTCGGCGACCACCTCCCCGATCCGGGCGGCGCCCTCCCCCTCCGGCAGGGCACGCATGGCCGCAACGACAGCCTCCGCGGAGGCCGCCGGCACGATCGCCACCAGCTTCCCTTCGTTGGCGACGTGGAACGGGTCGAGGCCGAGCATCTCGCACGCCGCACGCACGGGCCCGGGAATCGGGATCGCCGGCTCGTCGAGGACCATGCCCACGCCGGAGGTCGCCGCGATCTCGTTGAGCGCCGACGAGAGGCCGCCGCGGGTCGGATCGCGGAGGACCCGGACGTCGGGCGCGACCGCGAGGATCGCCGCGACGAGCGCGTTGAGCGCCTGGGTGTCGGAGGCGATCTCGACCTCGAACTCCAGGCCCTCACGGACGCTCATGATCGCCACCCCGTGGAGGCCGATCGGGCCCGACAGGATGATCGCGTCGCCGGGCCGCGCCCGGTCGGCGGACGGCGCCACGCCGTCGGGCACGATCCCGATCCCCGCCGTGTTCACGAAGAGCCGGTCCGCGGCGCCGCGCCCCACGACCTTCGTGTCGCCGGTGACGATCCGCGCCCCGGCACGGGCAGCCGCGCGGGCGGCCGAGGCGGTGATGGCGGCGAGCTCCTCGAGCGGCAGCCCCTCCTCGATGATGTAGGCGAGCGAGATCGCGAGCGGCTGGGCGCCCATCATCGCCAGGTCGTTGACCGTGCCGTTGACGGCCAGCTCCCCAATGTCACCGCCGGGGAACCGGATCGGGCTCACGACGAACGAATCCGTGGTGAAGGCCACCCGGATCCCGGCCACGTCGACGACGGCGGCGTCGTTGAGCGGACCGCCGGGGGATGCGTCGGCGAGGGCCGGCCCGATGACGTCGCGCAGGAGCGCGTTCGACAGCTGGCCGCCCGAGCCGTGGCCCAGGATCACCCGCTCGCCCTCGGCGATCGGCGCCGGGCAGGCGCCGCCCTCGGCATCGATCGTCGGCGTGGGCTGCTTCGTCACTGTCGACGCACCGTCGGTCCCTGCGAACGGATGGTGCTCGACGCTCATCGCGGCGCCTCCGCCCCGCCGGCGGAGATCGGGGCGACCTGCAGGAGCGGGACCACGGGCAACGGCGACCGCGCCCCTCCCAGCCCGCGGCCCGCGGAGAAGAAGGCGGCGCAGGTCCCCTCGGAGCTGACCATCGGCGCGCCGAGCGGCTTCTGGGGCGTGCAGAGCGTCCCGTAGGCGGTGCAGTCGAGCGGCAGCTTCTCGCCGGTCAGGATCGCCCCCGCGATGCAGGCCGGGTGCTCGTTCGTGCGGATCTCGCCGACGTCGAACCTCTGTTCCGCGTCGAAGCGCGCGTACGCCTCGCGCAGCCGGTAGCCCGACTCCGGGATCGCGCCCACGCCGCGCCACTTGCGCTCGCCGACCTCGAAGACCTCGAAGATCTGGCGCTGGGCGAGCGGCACGCCCTCCCGCTTCACGGCGCGGACGTACTGGTTCTCCACCTCCGCGCGGCCCTCCTCGAGCTGACGGATCGCCATCAGGATCCCCTCGAGGAGGTCGAGCGGCTCGAAGCCGGTCACCACGATCGGTATGTGGTACTTCGCGGCGATCGGCTCGTACTCGGTCCAGCCCATGACGGCGCAGACGTGGCCGGCCGCGAGGAAGGCCTGGACCCGGTTGTTCGGCGAATCGAGGAGCGCGGTCATCGCCGGCGGCACCAGCACGTGCGACACCAGCACGCTGAAGTTGTCGATGCCGCGCCGGGCGGCCTCCGCGACGGCCATCGCGTTCGCCGGCGCCGTCGTCTCGAAGCCAACCGCGAAGAAGACGACCTGGCGGTCGGGGTTGGCGAGGGCGATCCTGAGGGCGTCGAGGGGCGAGTAGACGATTCGCACGTCGGCCCCGCGGGCCTTGAGGGCGAGGAGGTCGGTGCTGGATCCCGGCACGCGGAGCATGTCGCCGTAGCTCGTGAAGATGACGTCGGGGCGGGCCGCGATCGCGAGCGCCTTGTCGACCTGCTCCAGGGGCGTCACGCAGACCGGGCAGCCGGGCCCGTGGATCATCCGCACCCCCTCCGGGAGGGCCTCGTCGATCCCCTGGTTCACGATCGTATGGGTCTGGCCGCCGCAGACCTCCATGAGCGTCCACGGGCGCGTCGTGACCCGGTGGATCTCGGCGATCAGCTTCTTCGCGAGGACCGGGTCGCGGTACTCGTCGAGATACTTCACGCCGGAGGTCCGGGGACCGCGTCGAGCTCGGCGGAGGCCGCGGGCCCGCCGAACGCACCGGTGACAGGCGTCCCGTCGTCGGAGACCACCGCGGGCTCGTCCATCCCCGGTCCCATCGTCGCCAGCTCAGAGCGGACCATGTCGCCCATCGTCGCCAGGATCTCGAGCGTCTTGAGCGCCTCTTCCTCGTCGAGCCGGCTGATCGCGAAGCCGACGTGGATGATGACGTAGTCGCCGAGCTGGACCTCCGGGATGTACGCGAAGCAGACATCCTTGCGGACCCCGCCGAAGTCGACCTTGCCCATCGGCAGCCCGGCGTCGTCGCGGATCTCGATGACTCGCCCGGGGATTCCAAGGCACATGGCGTGTTCCTCCTCAGGAGCGGCGGACGGGGGCCTCGCGCCCCGCGGCCCCGGCGGCTGCCATCCTCGCGGCGGCGACCGCCGCCTGACCATAGCTGATCCCGCCGTCGTTGACCGGGACGCGGCGATTGATGAAGACGTCGAAGCCGTCCCGGCCCAGCCGGCGCAGCAGCGTCGAGGCGAGCCGACGGTTCTGGAAGACGCCGCCCGAGAGGCAGACCGTCCGCAGCCCGGTCTTGGCGGCCGCGGCGGCCACCAGCTCCCGGGTGACCTCGACGATCGTCTCGTGGAACGCCGCCGCGAGCGGCCCGGTGGCACGGCCGGCGGCCACGCCCTCGAGGAGCGCACGGAGCGTGGGTCGCGGATCGTAGACCAGCAGCCCGTCCACGCGGGCGAGCCGCGCGGGCAGGGGCGACGCCGAGCGCTCCCCGGCGGCGATCTCGAGGTCGATCGCGGCCTGCGCCTCGTACTCGGCCACGTCGCGGAGGCCGAGCAGGGCGGCCGCGGCATCGAAGAGCCGCCCCGCCGAGGAGGCGAGCGGCGCGTTGAGGCGGCGGGCGACCTGGGTCCGCAGGACCGCCACCTCGCGGGGGTCGAGGCGGGCCACGAACGGCGCCGCGAGGTCGGGATCGATGGCGCCGTCGTGCGCGTCGCCCCCGGCGTCGTCGGACGGGAGCCCCTCGGCCGCGAGGAGGTACCCGAGCGCCATCCGCCACGGGCGCTTCACGGCGAGCGCCCCGCCCGGCAGCGGCGCCCGCCCGAAGCGGGCCAGCCGGCGGTAGCCGACGAGGTCCGCGGCGAGGATCTCGCCGCCCCACAGCGTCCCGTCGTCGCCCATCCCCAGGCCGTCGTAGGCGACCCCGATGAAGGGGCCTGTGAGCCCATGCTCCGCCGCGCACGAAGCGACGTGGGCGTGGTGGTGTTGCACGGCGATGCGGCGCTCGGCCGGGAAGCGCGCGACGGCGTACTTCGTGGACAGGTACTCGGGGTGGAGGTCGTGGGCCACGACCTCGGGCTCGATGGCCAGCAGCCGCCTGAGGTGCTCGAGACCGTCGGTGAAGGCCCGGTGCGTCGGCAGGTCCTCGAGATCGCCGTTGTGGGGAGCCACGTGGGCGCGACGTCTGCGAGCCAGGGTGAAGGTGTGCTTCAGCTCGGCGCCGACCGCGAGGATCGGCCGGTCCGCTGCCACGGGGAGCGCGAGCGCATCGGGGGCGTAGCCGCGAGCCCGGCGCACGATCGAGGCCCGTCCGCCGACCACGCGGCTGACCGAGTCGTCGTAGCGCGCCCGGATCTCGCGGTCGTGGACGAGGAACGCGTCGGCCAGGCCGGCCAGGCGGTCGGCGGCATCGGCGTCGTCCGTCGCGAGCGGCTCGTCGGAGAGGTTGCCCGAGGTGAGCACGATCGGGCGGCCGACGGCCGCCATCAGCAGGTGGTGGAGCGGCGTGTACGGGAGGAAGATGCCGAGCCGGTGGTTTCCGGCGGCGACGGACGGCGCGAGGCGCGGCGCGCCCCGCCGGCGCGCGACGAGGAGGACGATCGGCCGCTCGGGACTGGTGAGAAGCGCTCGCTCGGTCGCGCCCACCCGGGCGAGACGCTCCACCGCCGGGAGGTCGGCGACCATGATCGCGAACGGCTTGGCCCACCGCCGCTTCCGATCGCGCAGGCGCTGCACGGCCGCCTCGTCGGTGGCGTCGCAGCCCAGGTGATACCCGCCGAGGCCCTTGATCGCGACGATCCGCCCCGCCGCGAGGTCGGCGGCGGCGGCGGCCAGCGCGGCGTCCTCGCGCGCGGTCGCGGCCGGCGCGTCGGTCGGACGGTACGCGAGGCGCGGTCCGCAAGCGGGACAGGCCACCGGCTCGGCGTGGAAGCGCCGGTTCGCCGGGTCGGCGTACTCGGCGGCGCAGGCCGGGCAGAGGGGAAAGGCCCGCATCGTCGTCTGGGCCCGGTCGTAGGGCAGCTCATCGATGATCGTGGCCCGGGGTCCGCAGTTCGTGCAGTTCGTAAACGGATAGCGGTAGCGCCGGTCGGTCGGGTCGAGGACCTCGCCCAGGCACTCGTCGCAGGTGGCGATGTCGGGCGGGAAGAGGCGCTCCGTTGCCGCGGCGCTCACGCTCTCGTCGATGGCAAAGGGCAGCGGCTGGTCGCCTGCCTCCCCGACCGGCAGGGGCGTCGCGATCACGGCGTCGACACGCGCGCGGGGCGGCGCGTCGCTGCGGAGGCGTCGAACGAAGGCAGCCAGGCTGCGGGGATCGCCGGCCGCCTCGATCTCGACCCGGCCGGCGACGTTGCGCACCCGGCCCGCGAGTCCGAGCTCGGTGGCCAGGCGCCAGACGAACGGCCGGAAGCCGACGCCCTGGACGACGCCTTCGACGACGATGCGGCGGGCTCCGCGGGCGACCCCGGCCCCGGCGGCGGGGACGCGCGCGCCCGGCTCCCCGGATGCAGCCATGCGAATATGTTGCGACGCGGCTCGCGCCTGCCGGATGGGCCGAATGGCCCGTGGATGGCCCCCGGCCCCTCCTTCGTGACGGTCGACTCTGGCCGCCCACCACGACGGGGCGCAGGATGGGGTCAGGAGCGCGGGCCATCCGGCCCGCTGCCATAACGCCCGGAGGCGACCCGATGAGGCTCCAGCGCGAGCACCAGCATCGGCCCGTCACCCTCGTCTGGCTCGACGCCGACGAGGCGATCCTCCTCGGCAGCGAGGGCCCCGCCGGCGACGGCACGGATCCGCCCGGGGTGCGGCGGGTGCGCTCACAGGTGCCGCCCCACCACCGCGCGACCGGTCGGGTCCACCACGACCCGCGGGTCCGCTCCGGCGGCGGCGCCGACCCGGACGACCTCGTCGAGCGGCGGCGGGAGCAGCTCATCGGCGCCTACCTCCGGGAGGTGGCCGGCCTGGTTCCACCCGGCGACCGGGTCGTCATCGTGGGCCCGGGGCCCGTGCACGCACGGCTGGCGAGCGAGTTGCGGCTGGCCGACGCGCGGCACCGCCGGAACCGCCCGGTGGAGGACGCCGCGGCGGGCCTGCTCACCGAGCGCCAGCTGCGCGCCCGCTGGCGGGAGCTGAGCGGCTCCCCGCCCGAGCGCCGGCTCCCGGCCAACGCCGGCGGGCGCTGACCTCGATCCGCCCGGCCCACCGACTGGCCGACCGCCGCCCGAATGGGCCGTTCCGACACCGAATCGCAACCGTTCGGCACTCCCCCGCCCCGTCCCCCGGGACGACGCTCGACCCAAACCACGCGATCGCTGGAGGAACCGACCCGCATGATCGTCGTCGCGGAATCCGCCCTCGACGACCTCTCGTTAGGTGGCGCGGCGGACTCGGCCGGGGCAGGTCGGGCCGCGTCCGCGCCATTCCAGCCCGTCCTGATCGACGTCGACCGCTGCAAGGGCTGCGCCCTCTGCGTCGCTGCGTGTCCCAAGGGCATCCTGGCCCTCGACGAAAGCCGGGTGAACGTCCAGGGCTATCACCCGGTGCGGATCACGAACCCGGACGCCTGCACGTCGGATGCGCACTGCGCGCGCGTCTGCCCGGACTGCGTCTTCACGATCCTCGCCCGCCCGAGGCCCCCGCGGTAGGTGCCGGCATGACGACCCAGCAGACCCCCGCCCCGTCGGATGCCCAGCGGACCGCCCCGCCGGGCCCGCGCCACCACGGCCGCCGCGTTCTGATGAAGGGGAACGAGGCGATGGCCGAGGCGGCGATCCGGGCCGGCTGCGACGCCTACTTCGGCTACCCGATCACGCCGCAGGCGGAGCTCCTCGAGTGGATGGCCCGCCGGATGCCCGAGGAGGGCAGGCCGTTCGTCCAGGCCGAGTCGGAGCTTGGAGCCATCAACATGGCCCTCGGCGCGGCCGCGACGGGCGCCCGCGTCCTCGTCAGCTCGTCCTCCCCCGGGATCAGCCTCATGGCCGAGGCGATGAGCTACATGGCCGCTTCCGAGGTCCCGGTCGTGCTGATCAATGTCATGCGCGGCGGTCCGGGGCTCGGGAGCATCGGGCCGAGCCAGTCCGACTACTTCCAGGCCACCAAGGGCCACGGTCACGGGGACTACCGGGTCCCGGTGCTGGCGCCCTCCTCGATCAGCGAGGCGATGGCCCTCACCGCCGACGCCTTCGAGCTCGCCGAGCGGTACCGGACCCCGGTGATGATCCTCACCGACGGCATCCTCGGCCAGGCGATGGAGCCGGTCGAGCTCACCTTCCGCGAGCCGCCGCGCGTCCCGGCCGAGTGGGCGCTGACCGGCGCGGCCGGACGCCCGCCGCGGGTGGTTCGCTCGCTCCATCTCAAGCCCGAGGACCTCGAGGCGCACAACCGGCACCTCCAGGCGAAGTTCGCAGCGATCGCCGATCGCGAGGTCCGCCACGACGGCGAGAGCCTCGACGACGCCGACCTCGTGATCGTGGCCTACGGAACGGCGGCCCGCGTCGCCCGCACGGCCATCGCGCGGGCGCGGGAGGCTGGGCTCCGGGCCGGCCTCTTCCGGCCGATCACCCTCTGGCCCTTCCCGAGCGATGCCCTGCGCGACCTCGCCGGCCGTGTCCGCGGCCTGCTGGTCGTCGAGTTGTCGGCCGGCCAGATGGTCGAGGACGTCCGCCTCGCGGTCGAGGGCCGGGTCCCGGTGGCCTTCACGGGCCGGACCGGCGGGATGGTCCCGGCACCGCGAGAGGTGGTCGCCGCCCTGCGCCACCTCTGGGCGACCACCGCGGAGCAGCCCCGGGAGACCACCCGATGAGTGTTGCGATTCCCGAGGGCGCCCGCGTCGTCTTCGGCCGCCCGGAGCTCCTCGTCGACCGCACCAGCAGCTACTGCCCCGGCTGCGGCCACGGCGTCGTCCACCGCCTCATCGCGGAGGTCCTGGGTGACCTCGGCCTCGGCCCGCGGACCATCGCGGTGGCTCCGGTGGGCTGCGCCGTCTTCGCCTACGACTACCTGGGGCTCGACTTCGTCGAGGCGCCGCACGGCCGCGCGCCGGCCGTCGCGACCGGGATCCGGCGGGTCCGCCCGGACGCCTTCGTCCTGACCTACCAGGGCGACGGCGACCTCGCGGCCATCGGCACCGGCGAGATCGTCCACGCGGCGGCCCGCGGCGAGCTCCTGACCGCGGTCTTCGTCAACAACGGGATCTTCGGCATGACGGGCGGCCAGATGGCCCCGACGACGCTCCTCGGCCAGCGGACCACGTCGACGCCGCGCGGTCGCGAGGCCACGTTCCACGGGTACCCGATCCCGATGACCGAGATGCTCGCCGTCCTCCCCGGGGTCGCCTACGCGGCGCGCGGGTCGGTGGCCGACGCGGCCTCGATCGGGCGCACGAAGCAGTACCTGCGGCGGGCCTGCGAGGTCCAGCTGGAGGGGCGCGGGTTCGCGATCGTCGAGGTGATCAGCAACTGCCCGGTCGGTTGGGGGATGACCCCCCTGGAGTCGATCGAGCGGCTGAAGGAGGTCGTCGCCCTGGAGTACCGGCCTGGCGTGATCGTCGACCGGACGAGGGAGCCTGCGGTGTCCGGCGCCCCGGGCGGCGCGATCCCGGCCGATGGCACCGCCACGGCGGCGGCGGAGCGGTGACGATGGAACGCTCGATCATCTTCGCCGGCTTCGGCGGGCAGGGAATCCTGTTCGCCGGCAAGGTGCTCGCCCGGGCGGCGATGAACGAGGAGCGCGAGGTCCTCTGGATCCCCTCGTACGGGCCGGAGATGCGCGGCGGGACCGCGTCCTGCACCGTGATCGTCGGGAGCGAGCCGATCGGCTCGCCGATCGTCGACCAGGCCGACGCGGCGGTCCTCCTCAATCCACCGTCCTACGCGAAGTTCGCGTCGCTCGTCGCCCCCGGCGGCCTGCTGGTGGTGAACGAGACGCTCGTCGGCGACACCTCCGGCCGAACCGACATCACCGAGCTGCGGATCCCCTGCACGCGCCTTGCCAAGGACGCGGGGGACGACTCCCTGGTCAGCGTGGTGGCGCTCGGCGCGCTCGTCGGATACCTCCAGCTCGTCCGCGCGGCCTCCGTCCGCAACGCGATCCGGGACGCCGTCGGCGCGAAGCGACCGGAGGTGCTGGCGGCCGACCTGGCGGCGTTCGACGCCGGGCACAGGGTGGGCGGGCGGAGCCGTCCGCCGCACCGGGTGCAGGTGACCGTTCCGGTCTGATCCGTCAGCGACCCGCGGCGCCGCGGAGCCCGCCGCCCTGTTCGCGGCTGCGGCGTCGCTTCACGAGCTTGAGGCGGAAGCGGTCCTCGCGCTCGCGCTGCTCCAAGGTCAGCTCGATCGCCAACGTCTCGGCCTCGAGGCCCGGGATCACCCACGTGCGGAGCGCGTTCACCCGACTGCTGGTGCGGCGGATCTCGCGGGCAAGCCGCAGGACGCGCGCCTCCATCGTCGCGACCCGGAGGGCGATCGTGAGCTCCTCCTCGAACCGCTCAGCGGCGGCTTCGAGCGCCGGACCGGTGGCCAGCGGGTCGCGGCCGCGCGCCTCCGTCGGGCGGACGAGGCTCCGGGGAGCGACGGCCGGGACCGGCACGCCCATCACGGTCGTGAAGCGGACATCGACCCCGATCTCGCCCGACGCCCCGGCGCCGGCCGCGGCCAGCGTGTCGCCGCCGTGGCGGACACGCGCCGTCTCGAGGGCCAGCCGGGCCTCGGCCGCGGCCGCGTCGAGCTCTCTCCGCGCGGCGACGGCGGTCCGGATCTCCCGATGGAGCTCGCGCAGCAGCGCGTCCCGCTTGTCCTCGAGGAGCTGGCGGCCCTGCTCGGCCAGGGCGAGCCGGGCACGCCCCGCCAGGAGTGCCATCCGCGTGCGCGGCAGGCTGGCTGCCGCGCTCATGGGGGCGTCCGCGCGGCGCGCGCCGCCGCTACGAGCTCAGCCGGGAGCCGCGTCAGCGTCTCGTCGGGCAGCTCGAGGAGCAGCTCCCAGGCGACGTCGAACGACGCCTCGAGGGTTCGCCGCGCCGTGCCCTGGCCAACGAGACGGGTCTCGAAGGCGTCCGCGAAGGCGAGGATCGCCCGTTCGGGCGGCGAGAGCGTCGCCTCGCCGATCACCGCGAGGAGCCGACGGAGCTCGCGCCCCCGCGCGTAGAGCGCGTAGAGCTGGTCCGCGACGAGGCGGTGCTCCGGCCGCGTCCGTCCCTCCCCGATCCCAGCGTTCATCACCCGGGAGAGGCATGGGAGCGCGTCGATCGGCGGGTCGATCCCCCGCCCCCACAGCTCCCGCGACAGGACGATCTGGCCCTCCGTGATGTAGCCGGTGAGGTCAGGGACCGGGTGCGTGATGTCGTCGTCGGGGAGCGTCACGATCGGCAGCAGCGTGAGCGAGCCCGGCCGGCCGTGGACGCGGCCGGCCCGCTCGAAGAGCGTGGCGAGATCGGTGTATAGGTAGCCGGGGTAGCCGCGCCGCCCCGGGATCTCCTCGCGGGCCGTGGACAGCTCCCGGAGCGCCTCCCCGTAGGCCAGGACGTCCGTCATCACGACGAGGACGTCGAGCCCGAGGTCGAAGGCGAGGTGCTCGGCGAGCGTCAGGGCACAGCGAGGGGTGAGCAGCCGCTCGATCGCGGGGTCCTCGGCGAGGTTGAGGAACACCGCGATCCGATCGAGCGCGCCCGAGCCGGCGAAGGCGTCCTCGAAGTAGGCCGCCTCGCGGTTGGTGATCCCCATCGCCGCGAAGACCGTCACGAACCTCGCGTCGCCCAGGAGCCGGGCACCCATCGCGATCCGTGCCGCCAGCTCGTTCGCCGGGAGCCCGGCGCCGGTGAAGATCGGCAGCTTCTGGCCGCGCACGAGGCTCGCGAGCAGGTCGATCGCCGTCACACCGGTCTCGATGAAGTCGCGCGGGTTGTCCCGCGACACCGGGTTGATCGCGCCGCCGTCGACCGCGGCGAGGCGGATCGGCATGATCGGCGGACCACCGTCGATCGGCCGGCCCCGGCCATCCATCCGGCGCCCGAGCATCGCCGCCGAGACCCCGAGCCTGAACGGCCCGCCGGTCGGCTCGACGACGGTCGTCTGGATGTCGAGGCCGCCCGTGCCCTCGTAGACCTGGATGATAGCGTGCTCGATGTCCAGCTCGACCACGCGGCCGTGCCGAGCCGCTCCGCGCAGGCCGGCCGACGATCCGGCCCGCACGACGACCTCTTCCCCGAGCGCGAGTCCCGGCGGGCGACGGATCACCAGGAGCGGCCCGCCGAGGCGTTCCGCACCCCGGAACCGCCGCAGCGAGAGCGTCATCCCGTCGCCTCCGTGGCGGCCCCGCCGTCGGAGGCAAGCCGACGCGCGAGGTCATGAAGGCGGCCCGCCGTGTCCGGGCCGGTCCACGCCTTCGCCGCGCGAAGCTCGCCCAGCTGCGCGTCCGCCTCGGCCTCATCGAGCGGCCGGCCGGCAGCGGTCCAGCGAAGCAGCGCGTCCCGCGCCGCGAGGACCGCGCGGAGCAGCGCCACCTGCTCGTCGAGCGATCGGGCCGCGTCGCACGGGTCGTAGGCATGCTGCTGGAGGAAGACCTCGCGCACGAGGCGGGCCGCCGCGAGGATCGCGCGGTCCGCCTCGGGGAGGGCGTCCGCCCCCACCAGCTGGACGATGTCGAGGATGCTCCGCTCGCGGGCCAGGAGGGCCAGGAGGTCGGCCCGCAGGTCCGCCCACCCGGGGTCCACCTCGCGCGCGTACCAACCGGCCAGCGGGCCCGCCACGAGCGAGTACGAACGCGCCCAGGAGATCGCCGGGAAGTGCCGGGCGTGGGCGAGCTCGGCGTCGAGCGACCAGAAGGTCCCGGCGAGGCGGAGGCTGGCCTGCGTGACCGGCTCGCTGAAATCGCCGCCCGGGGGCGAGACCGCGCCGACGAGCGTCACGGCGCCCTCGCGATCGGGTGATCCGAGCACCTGGGCCCGGCCCGCCGCCTCGTAGAACCCCGCCAGGCGACTCGCGAGGTACGCGGGGTAGCCTTCCTCGCCGGGCAGCTCCTCCAGCCGCCCGCTGATCTCGCGGAGCGCCTCCGCCCAGCGGCTCGTGGAGTCGGCGAGGAGGGCCACCGACAGCCCCTGGTCGCGGAAGTACTCGGCGATCGTGATCCCCAGCTGGATCGAGGCCTCGCGCGCGGCGACGGGCATGTTCGACGTGTTCGCGATGAGGACGGTGCGGGCGAGTAGGGGGCCGCCCGTCCGGGGGTCGGTGAGCTCGGGGAACGTCGCGAGCAGCTCCGCCATCTCGTTGCCCCGCTCGCCGCAGCCGACGTAGACGACCACGTCGGCCTCCGACCAGCGGGCCAGGGCCTGCTCGACAACCGTCTTCCCGGTCCCGAAGCCGCCCGGGATGACGGCCGTGCCGCCGACCGCGACCGGGTAGACCATGTCGAGGACGCGCTGGCCCGTCACGAAGGGACGCTCGGGCGGCAGACGCCGAGCGACCGGCCGCCGCAGGCGCACGGGCCACGGGTGCGCGAGTCGAAGCGGCACCTCGCCGTCGGGCCCGGCGATCCACCCGACCGGCTCGGCGACGGTGAAGGCCCCGCCCCGCAGCTCGAGGAGGCGACCCCGCGGCGCATCCGGTGGCACGAGGACCCGGTGGCTTACGGGCCCTTCCGGCACCGTGCCGATCACGTCGCCAGGACCGACGACCTCGCCGACGGATCGCCCCGGCGTGAACGGCCATACCCGCTCCGGCGCCAGCGGGGCGACGAGGGCGCCGGGGCCGGCGACGCCGGCCCCGGCGTCCCGTCCCGACGGGCCCGCCTCGATCGCGTGGCCCAGGCCGGGGGCCAGGCGCCAGGTCCCTGCCGCCGCCAGGCGGTCGAGCGGTCGCTGCAGGCCGTCGTAAGTGGATCCGAGGAGCCCCGGCCCGAGGAGGGCGAGGAGCGGCGTCCCGGCGGGGTGCACCGGGTCCCCGATCCGGAGCCCCTCCGTCTCCTCGTAGACCTGGATGGTGGCGATGCCCCGCGCCAGGCCGATCACCTCGCCGAGCAGCCCCAGCGGGCCCACCCGGACGACGTCGGTCACTGCGACGGTCGCCGGGACCTCCGCGTGGACGACCGCTCCGACCGCCGCCACCACCCGCGCCGTCACGGCTGGTCCCCGCGCCCGGCGCCCCGCGCATCGGCACCGGCGAGCTCGGTCCGATAGCCGATCGCGCGCTGGAGCATCTCCTCGATGACGGCGCGGCGGCCGACGGCTTCGGCGAGCTCGCCGACGGGCACCTGGAGGACGAGCGGCCGGCTGAGCCGCTCGACGCCGTCCCGGGTCCGTTCGTCGAGTGTGGCCCACAGGTCGGCGGTCATGAAGACGATGCCCACGTCGGACTCGGCGACGAGCCCCCGCAGGCTGGCCGCCGCGTCGTCCATCCCGACAGCGAACGTCGGCGCGCCCGCCAGCCGGAACCCGTCCGCGAGCCCCGGGGAAGCCAGGACGACGAGGCGTGCCATGGCTCAGCCCCCCGTCGCGCCGGCGAGATAGGGCGCCGCGTCGGGGTCGCGCCAGGCGCCGGCGACGCGGGCGAGGACCGCCCGCAGGCGGACTACCGAGAACTCCACCGCCGCGACGTACGCGGCCACCGGCCCGATCCCCAGCGGGTCGCGGTACGCCCAGCGCCCGAGCGCCGACCACCGCTTGAGCAGCAGCCCCCGTTCGAGGAGGGCCGCCGGCGCGGGACCGGTGGCGGCGAGCTCGGCGGCGACCGCGTCGCGGTCGGCCGCCTCTCCGGCGAGGAGCACGCGGAGGAACGCCGCGTCGGGGCCGCGCCCCTGCGCCCGGGCGGCGCGGGCACGATCCACGGCGGCCCGGAGCCCGGCCTCCGTCGCGGCGGCCCGCGCCTCGGGCTCGGAGGATGTGGCTGCCTCCTCGGCGAGGGTCGCGAGGGCGGCGGCCGCCTCCGGCCCGAGCAGGCCGGTGCCGCCGAGCGCGCGGAGGAACGCCGCATCGGTGGGCATCCGGGCGAGCCGATCGAGCGTGCCTTGGTCAAGGAGCGCGCCGGGGGCCACGGTCCCCGAGGCCGCCGCGCCCCGCGTCCCCGCCCGACGCCTCCGGAGGATCGCCGTGACGCGCTCCGCGTCGAGGGGCATCACGAGCGCCTCGACGAGCCGGCGGATCGGCGGCTCGTAGTAGCGCAGCAGGCCACGCTGGCGGGTCGCGCGCCACCGCTCGATGAGGTCCTCCGCGGCCGCCCGGCCATCGCGGCCCCTCTCCCCGGGCGACGACCCGATCGAGCGCCAGTCGGGCTTCTGGCCGAGGAGCGCCACGAACTCGCCGGGCCCGGCCGCCTGCCCGAGCCGACGGAGGCACGCGGAGTCGACGAGCCGGCCGCGCAGGCCGGCCAGCCGGGCGTTCCCGTAGTCGTACCCGGCGCTCATCGCCCGGCCACTCCCGGCGCGTCGGCGGCGCCGAGCAGGAGGGCGACCTCCCCGGCCAGCTGCTCGCGAGCGCAGGCCAGGCGAACGGGCAGGGTCGCATCCACCTCGACGCGCCCGTCGGTGGAGCGCGTGACGAGGCCGGCCGGCAGCGCCGGGTCCACGACGACCTCGAGCCGCGCGCCGGCGGCCGCCGCCGCCTCCCGGACCGCCGCGGCGTCGATCGTCCGTACGGCGCTCGTGGCCTGCGGTCCCGCGACCGCCACCGCCTCGTCGACGAGACGCCGGAGGGCACGCGCCCAGCGCTCCGGGTCGCCCCCGTCGGCGATCGCCGTCGCTTCCTCGCCGGCCACCCGGAAGACCCCCTCCACCGACTCGGCCAGGACCTCGGCGCGCGCCCCCACGTTCCGGAGCCGGAGGGTGTTGACCCTCCGGGCCGCCTCGGACCGGGCAGCCTGCTCGGCGGCTGCGCGCGACGCGGCCACCCGCTCCCGGGCTCGCTGGCGGGCCGCTTCGACGATGGCGCGCGCCTCCTCGTCGGCGCGGTCGAGGAGCGCGGTCGCCTCCGCCTCGGCCTCGGTCTCGATGGCCTCGACGAGGCCCTGGACGCTCATCGCGACGCCGTCCGGATCGCCGTCCGGCGGCTCACTGCATCAGGAGGATCAGGGCCACGAGGAACCCCAGGATCACCGTGGTTTCCGGGATGGCGAGGAGCACGATGATCCGCCCGCTCAGCTCCGGCTTCTCCGCCAGCGCGCCGGCGCCGGCCGCGCCGATCCGCGACTGGGCCCATCCCGTGGCCAGCGCGGCCAGCCCGATCGCGAGCGCCGCGGCGATGTACCGCAGGCCATCGTCCATCTCATCACCCTCCTGGAACCGAGGCGACTGATGGCTCGACCATCCGGTCGAGCACCGACGTGAACGGGGTGTACGGGATCCCGCCCGACTCGACGAACGTGCCGAAGAACTCGACGTAGTGGAGGCGAAGCCCCTGGATCGAGGCATCGAAGATGCCGATGCCGAGGTTGAGCGCGTGCAGCAGCACGGCGATCAGGGTGCCGACAACGACGTTGCCGGCGAGGCTGCCCAGGTGGTTGGCCACCAGCGCGAGGGTCACCGAGGCGAGCCCGATCGCCGTGAGACGCGCGTACGACAGGATCCGCCCGACGAGGCCCATCGCCTCGATCGGCCCGGCCACCCCGAGCGAGAACGCCGCGAGGACGATCGCGCCACCCAGCCCGACGAGGGCCGCCGTGCCGACACCCGGGGGGACCACCCCGGCGATCGCCCCGAGCCCGACGAGCCCTGTCGCGAGGACGACCGCGATCGCCAGGCGCCCGACCGCCTCGCGGCGCTCGCGGAGCCGGACCGCGTTGACCGCGCCGAGGACGAGCCCCAGGCCGACCTGTGCCACGCCGACGGCGACCGTGAAGACGAGGAGCGGGACCAGCCCCTCCTCGCGGGAGATCCAGATCGGCTCCACCCCCAGCACGCGGTGGCCGAGATCGCCGAACCACTCGCCGAAGAGAATGCCGAACGCGATCGTCGCGACCCCTGCGGCGAGGCCGATCGGCCAGATCGCCCGGACGACGGGCCGGTCGCCGAGGCGCCAGCGGGC
>Ga0315285_10001555_pt1 | contig 24087 bp, 28 predicted proteins | sample YL17G09_36_MG_FD_203698 | JGI IMG/M metagenome (GOLD analysis project Ga0315285, IMG submission 203698) | Sediment microbial communities from Yellowstone Lake, YNP, Wyoming, USA - YL17G09_36 | ecosystem: Environmental > Aquatic > Freshwater > Lake > Sediment | place: USA: Wyoming | collected... | reverse complement strand
GACTTGCCGTTGCTCGCGCTCGGCCCATACATCACGGTGCAGACGCCGTGTACGTGGGCCTCGCCGACGAGGCACGCGCCGATGAACTGCGCGAGGAACCGGATGCGGTCGTTGCGGTCGTCGGCGAGCACTTCGAGTTCGTCCGTCGAGAGCGATGTCTCTCCCTTCATCGTGAAGATTTCGTCGAGGAACCGGTGGAAGCGCCCAGGCTTCGCAGCCGGGTCGAAGTCGAAGCCCATCGTCGCGTTGGCGCGGAACTCCGCCGAGTGCGGATGCATGGTGACCTCGCTGCCGATCACGGTCACGAAGCCGTTGGTGAAGTGCATCCCGGTCGGGGCGTGTCGGAAGAACTCCTTGTGACGCGCGAGCTTTGCGGCGTAGTTCACGGCTCCGTTGATCGCCGGGTCCGACAGCTTCAGCGGACGCTTCTCGATGATCACGCCAGCGTAGTCACCGACTTTCACGCAGAGGTCATCACGATCAAGCCGTTCCCACAGCCCCTTCTCGTCGCTGTATCGCCAGAAGTACCCCTCGTCGAACACGATGGGCTGCGTCGAGCCCTTCGCCATGTCGCTCAGTAGCTTCACAGCGATCTCGACCGAGTCGCCGCGCACCAACTGCATCGAGCCCACAGCCTTGCCGTGCGCCATGTCGTCGAAGTGCTGCCGGGACTCCTCCTGCCGTTTGGTCTTGCCTGTGTCAGCCGATGTTCCTGGCGCGACGCTACACGCGCTCCCGGCGATCACCTCGACCTCTTTGGGGTCGAGCGGAGGCGAGCACTGCTTCTCGTTGGCCGCGAGCAGCGACGCGAGGACAACCTCCTCGGACATGCCTTTGGCGCGCAGGGAACGGCCCAGCCGGAACAGGGTGTCGTTGCGCTTGCCCTCGGGGATGGCTCCGGCGACGAGCGGCTCTGCGGTGCCTCCTGGGGCTTTCTTCGGTGCCCCCAGCATCGAGCGCAGCCACGCCGGCAGCGGTGCGAGCGGGATGTCTTTCGGGTCGCTCGACGCCTCCCAGGCATAGAGCTTGAGCGAGGCGTGGATGCTGGGCGGCGCGACGATGTAGCCGCCGTCGCCCCTTACGTCCACGCCCTCGGCGAGCTTCGAGACGGAGTTCTTGATCGGCTCGTTGGTCGCGAACAGCAGATGCCGCCCGCCTCCGCCGGTCAGCGACAGGGGCGTGTCGGGGAGCTTCTCGTGGGCATCGACGATGGCTTCCCAGTTGTCGATGCCGTTCTTCTTGTTGTCTACATCGACGACGACGAGCCCGTTGCCGGTCGCGAGGCCGATGTTCGCCTTGGGCCACTTGCCCCACCACTCGCGGATCTTGTCTTCGTTCGTCGTGGCTTCCTTCAGCCCCTTCGAGTTACGCGGGTGCTTGCCGCAGTTCTTCCCGCAGTCGCTCTTGTTGCACGAGCAGCGCGACGGATACCCGGTCACTGGATCGAGCTTCGGAGACCCTGTAACGGGGTCGATCTCGGTGACCGGGATGGCTGTGTGCAGCGGGAAGACGCGCAGGCCCATGCTGGCGTAGGCGAGCGCGTGGTCGAGCATGGTCGGCTCGGCGAGGATCTGCTCAGTCATCATCGTTCACCCCGTGCGCTGTCGAAGAACTTGATCACGTCGGCGATGTCCTGGGTCTCGCGCATCCCGTACGGCAGGGCGCGACGCACGGCGTGCAAGTAGCGACCGCGCACGCTCTGCTGATCGAGCAGTGCGATGACGCCGATGTCTCCCCTGTGCCGGATGAGCCGCCCGACCCACTGCTTCAGGTCGATCAGCATCGCCGGCACGTAACACGCACTGCGCCAGACGTGCTCGCCCAGCCGGATCTTGAGCAGTTCATCGACCATCGTGTGCGGCGCGAACGGGAGCTTCCAGATCGCGACGCACTCCAGGGCATTGCCCGGCACGTCGAATCCTGTGCCGAACGTCTTGCTGCCCACGAGGCACGAGGTGGGGTCTTCGCGGAACTTCCGGCTCAGCGTCGTGGCAGTGAACTCGTCCTGCATGTACACGACGTGGTCGAGACCGGAGATCGCCCGCTTCGCGACCTCCATGTCGTCTCGCCTGGAGCACAGCACGAGCGTCCTGCCGCCCGCGACGTATACGAGGTCTCGCGCTGCCTGGGAAGCCGCGTCGTTGTACTCCTCCCTGCGCCACGACGGCGGCATGACCTTCGGGACGTACATCAGGGCGCACTTCGAGAAGTCGAACGGGGTAGGCGCGATGTACGTGATCGCGTCGGCCGGCATGCCGAGTTGGCGTCTGGCGTAGTCCCAGGTGCCATCGGGTGACAGCGTCGCCGAGATCACGATGGTGGACTTGGACTGCTTGTAGACGGTCTGGAGGAACCCGCCGATCTCGACGGGCATCGCGCGAATGTGGACAGCCATGTTGTGCCGCAGATCCGTCGCGAGGATCGACACGGCGCGGTTGCGGTCCTCCATCTTCAGGGCTTCGACCACGTCGATGGTCGAGAGCAGAATCTCGTTTTCGTCTTCCTTGTGAGCCTGCTGAAGCTTCGTGAGCAGGGTCTCTGCGGTGAGCCGGATCGCATCGACCTCGGCGCATGGATACAGCAACGCCTCGAACACGTCGCCGTGATGGTTGTCGGGGATGCGCGAGGAGGCGTACGCGCAGACCTGCTTGTCGAGCAGGCGAGCCGCGTCGGTGATGTCCTTGCGCTTCTCTGACTCGGCACCTTTGGCGATGTGCCCGATGCTGCGATCCGTCGTGAAGCGTTCTCGCAGCTTGGACACGATCTCGTGCCCCTCGTCGAGCACGACGTAGTCGAACGCGCCCAGCAACGCGCTGTCGAGTTGGTAGTTCCACATCAGCACGTCGAGGTTCGTCACGACGATCCTGGCAGTCACCGCTCGCGCTCGTGCCTTGTACAGATGGCACTGGCAGTCGTCGTCGGCGAAGTACTCGCAGCCGTTCTTCCTTTCCCTCACCGTCTTGCAGGCGTCGCCGCTGATGGTCACGAGCTTGGTGAGGGCTGACCGCTCTTCGTACTGCGACAGATCGTGGTTGCCCGCGTCGATCCAGTCGAAGAGCTTGTCGAGTTGCGCGACTTCCTGCGGCGGAAACTTGCGATGCCGCGCCCTGACGTTCAGATCCTCGTGCTGGCAGACGTAGTGCGACCGTCCCTTCATCACGGCGTAGGTCACCTTCTCGCCCATCGTCTCAGCCACGATGGGGATGTCTCGCGCGATCTGATCGACCAGAGCGTTGGTCGAGACGGCGATGACGGTGCGTGCCCGGTGCTTCGCGGCGTGATGCACCGCGCTCGCGAGGTACGCGATGCTCTTGCCGATGCCTGTTGGACCCTCGATCATCGCCTGCTTCTGCGTCGCGAACGCCTCGGCGACGCGCAGCGCGATCTGATGCTGCCCTTCTCGGTACTCCTTGCCGCTCGTGACAATCGAGCCGGTCGGAGAGAACAGGGTTTCGACGTAGTCGTAGCGTTGACCCTCGGCGGGTCCGGTGACATGATCACTCATCTCGATCTCCTTCGACCTCTCACAATTCCTGCCAGGGAGTGAGAGGTCGAACCTATTTCAGCCCACCCGAATTCACCATTCTGCTCCCCACGAGCGCATCGCATCACGCGCTTCGTCGAGTGTCCTGACCACAGCGATCTCTCCTCCGTACCTGCGCACCATCCCGTGGAACGCAGTCTGTTCTGGGCGTACCCTGCCGTCTTCCGACTTCGCCTCGATGCCGATCCAGCGACCCCGCTGCGCCCGCACGATGTGCCCGCATTGGTCGCACGTTTCAGACGATCCCAGGATGCCCGCAAGGTCGGGGAACCCAGGCACTCCGAAGCGGATCAGCCGCCCGTCTGCGTCTCGTGCTGCGCCCACATGGAACCGCAGTAGCCGGCCGTTCTTCAGACGACCAAACTCCTGGCGCAGATCGTGGAGCAGTTGGCTCTCGCTCATCGGACAGCCACACTACCACCACGAGACAGTTCGGCGATGCGGTTCTCTACCCATCTGGAGCCGAATCCTTTGCTGGCAGCAACGCGCTCCAGCTTGATGCGCTCAGCCACTACATCTAGTGGTAGCCATGCAGGCCAGTCATACCCCTTGGGCCAGTGTCCAAACTTCTTGTGAAACTGACGCTTGACGAAGTCTCGCGACAGTGTTCTCCCGACCTCGCAGAGCCTGTAGAACTCTGTCCGCTTCTGATCGGGTGTCGGCGCGTATGACACCTCGACGAGCATGCCTGGGAGTGTCGTCACCGACTGGGATTGACTGACGAACATGGTATTGCACTCGGGGCAGCGTGACAGGTGTGACGGCACCACTGCGAAGCACTGCTGACACAGCTTCAGCGGCGTGCCGACGACTGGCGCGGCCTTGCGCTTCGCCTTGCCTTCGAGCGTCCACTCCCGGTCGGCGTGCGGCGCACCGAGCCGGAGGGTGTTGTCGCTGTGATCGAGGATCAGCGCAGCGCGCTTCCCGTTCGCCGCCCGAAGCGCACGCCCGCACATCTGGACCCAGAGGGCCACGCTCTCGGTGGGGCGAGCGCAGATGATGCACTGGAGCCCCTTGTGGTCGAACCCCGTGGTCAGGATCTGCACGTTGCAGACGACCTTCGTCTCGCCGCTCCGCAGCCTCGCCAGGACGGCATCGCGCTCGGAGTCGGGCGTGGTGGCATCGACGTGCTCTGCGGGCACTCCTGCGGCGAGCAGGGCGTCGCGGCAGGCAATCGAGTGCTCGACCGACACCGCGAACAGGATCGTGCTCATCCCCTGGGCGTGGCGCAGGTACGTCGAGACGATGTCGCCGATCAGTTGCGACTTGTTGCACGCCTCGGCGAGGCCGCGCTGCTCGAAGTCGCCGCCCGCGTGCTTCACCTTGGACAGGTCGGGGACGGACGGGCGGAACATGCGTGCCGGGACCAGAATTCCAGCCTCGATCAGTTCGCTCGGCCGCGCAATCGTGACGATGCGACGGTAGATCGCGTCCATCGCTCGCCCGTCGAGCCGCCACGGGGTCGCCGACAGCCCGATGACCTGGGCGTGCGGGTAGTGCGCGAGCGTGCGCTGGATCGACTGCGTGGCGACGTGCAGATGCGCCTCGTCGATCACCACGAGATCCGCCTCGGGGACCACGTCACGCCGCGCCAGGGTCTGCACGGTGCCGACCTGCACGGGTGCCGTGGGGTCGGCGCGGCGTGAAGCCTGGACGATGCCGACGTGGAGCCCGTGCGACCGGAATTCTGCGACGGGCTGATCGACCAGTTCGCGCGTGTGAGCCATCCACAGCACGCGACTGCCCTTCGCGACGGCGAGCGAGCACATCTCCGCTCCCAGGACCGTCTTGCCCGATCCTGTCGGCGACACGCCCAGGACGCGCTGCTCGCCCTCGTCCAGGGAGACGAGCGCGTCGCGCAGGTCGCGAATGCCACGCTCCTGATGGGGCCAGAGCTTCACGGCTTCACCGCGAGGGCAGCAGCCACGGCTTCGATCTCGTCGCGGTAGATCACGAGCGACGACTGCCCTCCGCCACGCGCCCCGTACCAGTCGGTGATCACGACGTGGAACGGTTCTAGCGCGGCGCGCAACACGCGAACCTGCTCGTTCAGGGCGAGCACTGCTGCGCGCATGCTCTCGTCACGAGTTGCCCACTCCTGGCATCTCTTGCATTCCATCACGCGCTCCCGCCGCGCGAGTTGATGCGGACGGGCGGGCTGGGCTTGCTGGGCGTGCTGGGCGCAAGAGGCGCGGGCGACCTCGGCTCATCCCAGTGCAGCGTTCTGACGTGGATGACCTCGTTGTCGCGCATCACCACGACGGGCAGCGAGGTTGTCGTGCGCTCGGCGCGCAGCCGCTGGTACTTCGCCGGCACGCTGCTCAGCGGCACCACGCAGATGGAGGCTGTGAAGCCGTGGCACTCGCATTCTGTGAGCCGTACGATCAGCAGGCTGTCGAGCGGGCACTTCTCGATCATCTCGCCTGTCCGCTTGATTCCCTCGAAGAGCGAGTCGATGACGTGCGGGTTCATCACGCGCTCCCGCCGGGCGAGGGGAAGGAGGCGGGGATCTTCTCGACGGTCCAGCGCAGCGTTCTGATGCCCACGATCATGTCGTTCTCGTCGGCCAGCATGATCGGCACCGAGGTCGCGGTGCGGTCCTCGCGCAGCTTGCGGTAGGGCTTCTCTACTTCCTCGGGCACGCCATCCAGAGGAAGGAACGAGATGTGACAGAGTATGTCAGTCGTGTCGTCGTCGTCGCCGGTCAGTTTCAGCACGATCCGCACGAACACGAAGCTGTCGGCGGGCACTCCTCGGGAGCAGTTGACTGGGCAATACGCTCGAAAAGCGAGTCGATGATCTGCTTGTCCATCTCTCTACCTACCTTCCTCCTTGCAGAGTGAATTCGTCTCGTCGATTGGTCAAGCGAGTTCTGCTTGACACGCGCTAGCGCAGGTGCGACGGTAGGGGGGAAGAGTGAAGCTGGGTTTGAGTCGGAAGGAGACGGATCGATCATGGAGCTACTGACCTCGTCACGAGCGTCATCGTTCCGAGCGTGCCCGCGTAAGCACTACTACGCATACACGCTCGGTTGGAGGACTTGCAGAGAGCCTGCGGCACGCTGGTTCGGGACGTGCCTGCACAAGGGCTGGGAAGGGTACTGGCGGGCGCGCAAAGCGGGCGTCCTCGGGGCGGATCGCTTCGCAGCCGCGCTCCAGGCGTTGCCCACCGGGATGGAGCCGTTCGACTACGCGAAGGCGACCGCGATCCTGACGGTGTACACGTCGATCTGGGACCGGTTCGAGTGCCGCGTCATCAGCGTCGAGACGCAGTTCAGGCTTCCTCTGCTGAACCCGGAGACGGGCTACCCGAGCACGATCTGGCAGCGCGGCGGCAAGCTCGACGTGCTGGTCGAACTGCCCGATGGGCGCATCGCCGTGATCGAGCACAAGAGCACGAGCGAGGACGCTTCGCCCGGTTCGGCGTACCGGCAGCGACTCGTGATGGACGGGCAAGTTAGTGAATATTTCGACGGCGGAGACTCGAAGGACGTGCGTCTCAAGCTCACGTCGAACCGCGCCGTGAGCGTTCTGATCTACGACATCGTGACCAAGCCGCGCATCAAGCCGCTCGTGGCGACGCCCGCCGAGGAGCGCAAGCACACGCAGGCGAAGAGTCGCGTGTGCCCCGAGTGCAAGAAGAAGAACGCCGCGCCGGCCCCTCACACGACTGTCGTGCTGGACGAGGAGTCTGGTTACGAAACGCGATACCAGTGCGTCGAGGGTCGCATCGTCACCGATCCCGGCGGGCGGCTGTACGCGAACATGCGCGACACCGACGAGACGCCCGACGAGTACGCTGACCGGTGCGTCGAGGTCATGCTCGCCGAGGTGGACCGGCACTTCCAGCGTGCCGAGATCGTGCGTCTACAGAACCAGCGCAACGAGCATCAGTTGGATACGTGGCACACCGCGCACGACATTCGTCGGTCTGAACTGACGCACGCTGCGCCGCGCAACCCCGGATCGTGCTTCCGCTTCGGATCGCCGTGCGACTACTGGCCCGTCTGCACTGGCGAGACGACGATTGAGAACGGGGAGTTGTACAGAAAGTTGGGGCAGGTACACGAGGAACTCGAAGAGAGAGAGGCATGATGATGACGAACAACAGAATGAGCCTCGCGCATGTGCGCAAAGGCAAGATCGACCACGCCATCCGGCTGGTCATGTACGGGCAGGAGGGAGTCGGCAAGTCGTGGTTCGCCGCGTGTTCGAGGAAACCGATTTTCCTCGGCGCAGAGAACGGCACCGAGAACTACGACGTGCATCGCCTGCCGCAGCCCGGCAACTGGAGCGACGTGATCGACGGCGTTCGGATGCTCACCAGGGAGACGCACGACTACGGGTCGCTCGTGCTCGACACGCTCGACTGGGCAGAGCCCCTGTGCTGGGAGTACGTGTGCTCGCAGGGTGGGCAGAAGAGCATCGAGGACTTCGGGTACGGCAAGGGCTACCTCGCCGCCTTGGAGCAGTGGCGAGTGCTGCTGTCCGCGCTCGACGACCTCCGGCAGACCAAGAACATGGACATCATCCTGATCTCGCACAGCGACATCAAGACGTTCAAGAACCCGACCGGCGACGACTACGACCGCTACAGCATGAAGATCAATCATCGCGCGGCGGGTCTGATCCGCGAGTGGTCCGACGTGGTCCTGTTCGCTGCGTGGGAGACCTATGCGACGAAGGTCGGTCCCGGCAAGGATGCCCGCAGCAAGGGCTTCTCGACCGGGAAGCGCGTCGCATACACCGAGCGGCGCGCAGGGTGGGACGCGAAGAACAGGTACGGTCTGCCGGAGGTGATGCCTCTGGACTGGACTGAGTTCTACACCCGCGTGAAATTCGACGAGGCGAAGGAGTCGCTGCGACTGCGCGAGGAGATCAAGGAGAAGCTCTCGAAGCTTCGCAACAAGGACAGGCGCACGGACGGAGAGAAGTGGCTGAGCAAGGCCGGTCTCTCCGTCGAGGATCTGAGGGTGGGACTGAACACGGTGGAAATCGAACTGGCGGAGGTTGAGACATGAGCGACGAGATCAACGAGGGCTACTACTACGGCAACCCGACAGTCATGGGACTGATCACGACAAGGAACGGCTTCGCGCAACTCGCCATCGAGGTTGCCATCGAGGTTCCTGCCGGGAAGAACGCCGATGGCACCGACAAGTTCAACATCGTCAAGATGACGAAGTTCGGCGGGCTCAAGGACCAGGGACTCACGTACACGATGCAGGACGCGGAGAACTGCGGCGCGGACGTGACCAACGTGGACATCCGCACATGGGTGACCAACCCGACACGCCGCGTGCGCGTCCACGTCGTGATGGAAGAGTACGAAGGCAAGGTGCGCCCGAAGCTCAAGTCCATCTTCGACCCGAACTCACAGCAGGAGTCCGGGTTCCTGATCCAGAAGCAGGCGATGCCGACCGACATGGCCGCGAGCGTCGCTGCCGATGCACGAGGGCGCATCCAGGCGATCCTCGCGCAGCGTGGCAACCCGGCGCAGCCGTCGTCGGCCCCTTCGCCGGCTGCGCTGCCGAAGAAGAAGACTGCGTTCTGATCGAGGGTGCGGGTGACACCGGCAGCGATGGCGTTGCCGGTGTCTCCGGTTCGAGTCCGGGGAGCCCTTCCAAGGAGAGAGCATGAGCATCGAGACCGAGTTCTGGTCGTTCCACTACAACAACCCGCGTGTCTACGACGCGCTCGTGAAGCTTGCGCGCCAGACGAAGGACGCAGGGAAGGACGAGTGCGGCATCGGGATGCTGTGGGAAGTGCTGCGCTGGCAGCACTACATCAGCACGCGCGGCGACGAGTTCAAGCTGAACAACAACTACCGCTCGCACTACGCACGGCTGATCATGCAGCGCGAGTCGGACCTCGAAGGGTTCTTCGTGCTTCGGACACTCAGATCGTGAGGGGACCATGAAACTGACCGACAACATCCTGAACGAAGCGCGCACTCTCGTCGGCAACATCTCTGTGGCGGCAGTGGTCCTCACGCAGCCCAACGGTGACCGGCACATCACGCACTACGTCGCCGAGTACGGTGACGGTGATGGAGTGAGGCAGATGAATGACTTCATCGCCGACTGCGGGACGGAGCCGCTCTATCCAGGCGAGAGGCTTCACGTCGAGGTCAGGGAGTTCACGTTCGGCACGGGAGAGCGTCGGCCATGACGCTGCTGGTCTATCGCGACGAGACCGGCACCCTGATCGCCGAGGGAACGGACGAGGAGATCGAGCAGGCTCATCGCGAGGTCCAGCGACGGATCGATGCGCTGGTGCCGCTGATCATGGCGGTTCCAGCGTCTCGACCGGTGCCGTCGTTGCGGATCGCGGCAGGCGATATCGAGGACGCGCCCAGGTATGGCGAGTGCGCGTGCTGTGGTGACCCGATGGCGGCGCACCGAGGTGGGATGTGCTGGTTGTGTTGCAGCGCGCTGCCGAAGGCGTTGCGGCAAGTAGGGAGGATCTGATGGGAGCGTTTCGTTGGCTCGGTTCGACAGGTGTCATCCAGATCAAGCCGTTCGACGGCGTGTTCGGTCCCGGTCACTGGTTCCACGACTGGTTGCGCCCGCCGGATACCCGGCTCGGCCTTGTGCTCGACACCGAGACCACGGGGCTCGATCCCAAGAGGCACAAGGTGATCGAGATCGGGATGCGCCTGTTCGAGTACTCCGTCTCGAACGAGGATGATCAGGTCGGCGGCATGGACCTGGGCGATGTCGTCTGCAACGTCGTCGATGAGTACGACGCTGTGCAGGATCCTGGGGAGCCGCTGTCGCAGACGATCCGCGAGATCACCGGGCTGACCGACGCGGACCTTGCCGGGCAGCGGATCGATGTCGCCAGGGTCCACGAGATCATGTCGCGCGCCGGCATCGTCATCGCGCACAACGCCGGGTTCGACCGACCGTTCGTTGATCGGCTGTTCCGCGCTGCGGGCATGACACCGCCCCCGGTCGTCTGGGCCTGCTCGGACATCCAGATCGACTGGCGCGGGCACGGTCTGCCGACGAGCAAGCTGGACGTGCTGTGCCCGTTCCACGGCTTCTACGGGGTAGCCCACCGAGCCGGGCCGGATGCCGCTTCGCTGCTGCAACTGCTCTCGATGCGCAACTACGAGACCCGAGAGACGTACCTGCACGAGCTTCTGACCGTGTCGCGTGAGCCGTGGGAGCGCATCGCGGCGACCAACGCGCCCTACGAAGCGAAAGATGTGCTCAAGCGACGCCGCTACAACTGGTCGCCATCGGCGAAGGTGTGGAGCCGGATGCTCACTTGCGCGGATCACGCGAGGGAGACGGAGTGGCTGAGTCAGAACGTCTACCACGGTCCCAGCCGGGCCACAGTCACCCTGGTCGATCAGGAAAATCGCTTCGCAGAGCAGGGGTGACGATTTTCTTCGACTGCTGTAGGCTCACCGCATGGCACGCTCTACGACGAAGCGCCCGAAGCGCAGCACAACGAAGTCGCGTTCTCTCATCCGCAAGCGAGAGGAACAACTGGAGGCGTTTCGCGCAGGGCTCGACGATGCGTACGCGGCACGAGAGCGACGAGGTCCAGAGAGCGGGTACTTCCGTTCGCACGCGCCGCGTCGCAACCCTGCGACGAGCCGTCAGAAGCCGCTTCCCTGGGGGAAGATCGCGCTCGGCGCGCTCGCGGTCGGCATCCCGATCTACCTGCTCACGCGCTCGTCCACTGCCTACGCTGGAGTCCTGCCTGGGACGGGAGGCAAGGTTCCCAGCACGGGAGGGGGCACAGGAGGCGCGAGGACGACCCCAACGGGCGGAGGCACGCCCAGCAACGTCGCGCCCTCGGCGACCCTCCAGCGGCTGCTGACGGACCAGCGGGCTCGGCAGATTTTCAACGTGCAGGCAGTCGCGTACGAATTCGGGCTGACCGACGCGATCCCTGACGGGGTCTATGGCCCGGTCACGCGAGGGATCATCAATTCTGCGCAGCGCAACGCGGGCGTAGGGGCCACGAGCACGTTCGCGGCGAACGTCCTGTCCCTCGTGAGGGCTGACGGACAGCACTACTCGGGGTCCACGACGCCGACCCGCTCGTTGCCGATCTCGTTGCCGCAGGGCGTGGTGTCCTCGCTCAACGCGGACGCACTCGCTGTCGATGTACGAGCCACGCCGGTCAGTGTCGCGAGCGCGTCGTCGGGCTCCGAGACCATCGACACGAGTTGGCTCTCCCAGGTAACGTGATCTCGCTGTACCGGTTCCCGGCTCACAGGCTCGGCGTCTACGCGCCGAGTGTTGGAGCCGGGCGCACCATGCCGGTCGGACCCCTGAGCGTGCTGTCGCAGTCGGGCGCGGAGGCTGCGCTGAACGGCCCGATGTTCGAGGTCTGCGGTGACGACTGCGACGTGCTCGACTACCTGCACTACGACCCATCCAGGGGAGTCACAGCGCAGGGGCGCTACCCCTCGCGCGGGATCACCGTGTACGTGCTCAACGGGGTGCCGCACGCGGCGCGTGGCAGGTACGCGCCAGACGCCTCGTCCGCCGCCGTGCAGTTGTACCCACCGCTCGTGTGGAACGGGTCGGACGAGACGAACCCATCGCTGAACACCGCAGCCGAGTGGCGTGCTGCGCTGTGCATCATGGACGACGGGAATCTGGCTTTCGCGGTCGGCGGACCCTCGTCGATGACCTCGTTCTCTCGCGGGCTGGTCGAGGCGGGGGCTGTCTACGCCGGCTACACGGACGGTGGCAGCAGCACCTCGCTGGTGACGCCAGGAGGCATCGACGGGTCGCCCAGACGCAGCCGGGTGGCATCCTGGCTCGTCGTGAACCCCTCCGGCCTATCGGGCACGCTCGTGGCGTCGCTGGGGCTCGGCGCGGCGGCTGCGTACTGGTACTACCGGCGACGCCGGCTGCGCCAGAAGTAGGCAGCGGATGCGACGGCGACAGCGAGCAGGATAACCTTGCCCGCGCTGCCCGGCGCGCTCGATAGGAACGGCATGGCGCGCTCGGCGGATGCCACGTACTGCCTGTCGGCGACGGATCTGTGCGCCTCGATCAGTGCCCACGCATCGGGCGGCGAGAGACCCGCCGTGCGCAGGTAGGCGTAGACCATCGAGGGCGAGCGCGAGACGCCCGCCGCGCAGTGGACGAGGATCTTGCGCCTCGGGTCGGCGAGCACAGTCTGCATGATCCCGACACCGTGCTGGTACACCTCGGCCGGCTGGTCGCCGCCTCGGTCGAGCATCGGGACGTAGTGGTATCTGATGCCGGTGCCCACGTACGGCTCCGGGTGCGGTCCCGTCTCGCCTTGCAGCGGCTCGCCGCGCAGGTCGAGCACGTCGGTGATGCCCTGCTGACGCATCGTATCGACGCTGGATGCGGAGGGCGCGCTGCCGATTGCGATGCGTGGTGTGATCCAGTTCCAGCCCATGAGGCATGGTACGCTGCTTCTCGTGATTCTCCAGCACACCTACTACAAGCTCGCGGTCGAGGACGAACACTCCGGCCCGCGTACGACCGACATCTTCACGCCGGCAGGCGATCTGATCGCAACCGTGCGCCCTGGGTTCGCGTTCGACCTGTCGCTGGAGGGATCGGGCAAGCTCTCGGACGGGCGCATCGTGAACTACTCTGCCGTGTGCTCGCACGGGACACCGGGCTATCACGGCGTGACGAGTTGCTACCGTGTGCTCGACGCGCAGCAGTACCCGTGGGGCAGAGGGCACGGCGTGCCGGTCGAGCCGCTCCGGTCGGTCGCCGTCGATTCGAGCGTCATCCCCTACGGGACCACGGTGTACATCCACGAGTTCGACGGGCTCCAGATCCCGCTGATCAGCGGTGCCGGAGGATTCACGCACGACGGTCTCTTCCGAGCCGAGGACTCCGGCGGAGGCATCCGAGGGAACCACATCGACATCTACGCCGGGCCGACAGCGATGTACCGCTGGTTGGAGGCGCGCATCCCGACTTCCTACCCGCACGGCACGGGACTGCACGCCGAGTTGCTGCCGGCGAGTGCCGCGCCACCACGCTTCGCGTCTCGTGGCGCAGGTGGCTTCCTGCTGTACGCCTCGATGGCTGCGGGCGCGTACGTTCTCTATGAGGTGTGGAAATCTAGGCGACGCGCCATCGCACGGTAGTGCGGCACTGCACGCTGCCCGCGAACACGCCCTTCTGAACGCAGTCGCGCATGAACTTGTCCGACGACAGGTGTGACTCGAAGTAGTGCCTCGCCTCCTGCTTCGTACGCCCACGGAAGACGTGCGTGACGATGGGGAACAGGTTCTTGCTCTCCCTGATATCCACGACGAGTTCGTACAGACGCGGGTTCTGCCGTTCCATCTTCGCGAGGCGCGTGTAGTAGTCGCGCAGTTCTCGCAGATGACTCGCAGCGATTCGGCCCGTCGTGTACGGATCCCCACCGGTCACGTCGCGATGTTCGAGTTCGACCGCGAGTCCCTTGGTGAACTCATCGAGGCTGGTCCTGCGCCAGTCGATCCCGATGGCGTTGCCAATCGCGCGGGCTTCTACCTTGGAAAATCGCTTTCTCATGGTGCGTGGCAAACAGGCTACCTGAAAGCCGCTTTCTCTGCACCGTGAACTCTGGTAGGTTGGCCTCGCACGTCGCGGCTTGTCCGCGCGCTTCCGCGACCCTAGCAAAGGATTCTCATCATGGCAGCACAGTTTTCCGTCGCAACGAACGAAGGTCCGCGAGTCCTGCTCGGAGATGTCCCCCAGAAGCCCAAGCCGGAGACGCTCGCGCTCGGGACCACCTTCGTGGACGAAGCTACCGGGCTCGCGTCCTATGTCGTGCGCGCTGCCGGGCCGGTCCCGGCGGCAGGCACGCACATCTGGAAGCCGTAGCCAGAACGCGAACGGCACGCCCCGCTGACGCGAGGCGTGCCGTGCGTGACCGGGGTCGTGGCGGGGCTACTTCTTCACGCCCTCGACGATCACGAGTTCCGCCTTCGCGCGCGTGATCGCCACGTAGCAGAGGTTCTGCTCCTCGCGCACGCCCGAGGGACGGTACGTGTCCCAGAGAAGCCACACGCGGTCCCACTCCAGCCCCTTCGCCTTGTGCGTCGAGGACAGCAGGATGCGGCTCCCGTTCGGTGCCGCGTCATCGAACAGCGACTCGATGCGGGTCAGCAGTTCGGCGACCGTCGCGCAGCCCTCGGAGAGCGCATGGATGGTCTCGACGCGGTCGGCGAGTTCCTCGACGCGATCCTCCTTGCCGGCCTTGATGAGCCGCGTCCTCTCGCGGGTCTCATATGCGGTCAGCCATGCGGCGAAGTCGGTGATCGAGTTGGTCTTCGCCTTGCGAATCAGCTTGGCAATGCCCGCGCCCACGTCGCGACCGCGCATCGCAGCGCGCTTCCCGGCGCGGAGCAGTGCGAGGGTGAGACGGACAAGCGGCGCGTTGGTACGGCTGATGATCGCATCGCCAGGGAGTGCGCTACGCACGACGATCTCCGACCCATGCACCGTGCGGACGACACCCTCTGCCGCGCCCTCCGCAGCCTGGAGGTCGGGGACGAACCGCTGCGCGAGCGCGACGACAGCCCTGGGGCAGCGGTAGGTAATGGACAGCGGCATCGTGGTCGCCGAGAGACGCTCGATGATGCGCTCGATGCTCGCCGAGTCCGCTCCCCGGAAGGTGTAGATGGACTGACGATCATCGCCGACAGCGATCACGCGACCCGCCTTGCCGGTCGCGCGCATCACGAGTTCGGCCTGGGCGCGGTTGAGATCCTGCGTCTCGTCCACGAACACCATGTCGTACGTCACGACGGGGAGCTTCAGAGCGACGGGGAGCCACACCATGTCGTCGAACGACACGCCCAGTTCGGGGCGCTTCGACTCGTCGAGGATGAACTGGGCGAATCCCGCCCACTGCTCCTCCGAGAACCGGTCGCTCGTGCATTCGTACTCCTCGGCGAGTTCGTTGAGATCCGGCGCGTCGTACGCGAGCCACGCCTTCGCCATCGAGACGAGCTTGCAGAGATTCGTCACGTCACCCGCGTCCGCGTCGCGAGGGAGGATCCGCTGCGCGAGATCGCGCTCCTTGTCCTTCTTGAGTTCGGCGCGACGACCCCACGCTGCCTTCACTGCCTTGAAGCCGAAGGAGTGCAGCGTGCTCGCCGTCGTGTTGCCAGGGACGCGCTGCGCGAGTTCGTCGGCGATGGTCTTGTTGAACGCAACGAACAGCACTCGCGCGGTCGGCTTGGTGCAGGCACACGCCTCGACAATCGTCGAGGTCTTGCCGCTGCCGGCGCGAGCGAGAACGACGCCGTTCCCGGTCTCGTTGCGGACGAAATTGAAAACTGCGGTCTGATACTCGCTCCAGTTCGTCATGTTCACACCTCTTCCAGCAGTGTTATACAGCAGGAGCGCGAGACGTATTCTATCGATACGCTATCAAAATGCTAAGACATCGGAATGCTTCAGAATTTTACGGCAGATTCTCGAACCGCTCGCGCGCGAAAACCAGTTTTCAGCGAACGCTACCTGCGGCAGGAATCCTGCTGTAGTATCGCTGTGGATGATCGATTTTCTCGGTCTGGGCGCGTCGCAACAGGTCGTCCTGCCGGATGGCGGGACGGGCACGCGCCGTCGCACGTACCTCGACTCGGCCGCGACGTGCCTGATGCCCCGCAGCGTCTGGGACGCGGTCGGGCAGTACCTCGCCACGTCGTGCGCGAACCCGCACACCGAGACGAGTACGCCCTCGCGCGACACGACAGCCGCCATCGCCCAGGTCCACCGGCTCGCGGGTGAGTGGGTGGGCTACAACCCGGCGACCGACGCGGTGATCCTGCTGGGATCCGGTGCGACCGAGCCGCTCAACCTGCTCGCGTCGGCGTTGTTCGGAGGCGACCGCGACATCGCAGTTGTGTCGATGGACTCGCATCACAGCAACCTCCTGCCGTGGATGCGCGCCGCGAAGCAGATCAGGTACATCGAGACGAGAGACGACGGGTCGCTCGATCTGGACTCGCTGCGGCATCTGCTCGCCACCGAGGGGGCGCGCGTGCGCGTCGTCGTCGTCAGTGCCCTGTCCAACGTCTCGGGCGTCGCGGCCCCTCTACGGGTCGTCGCTGCGATGGCGCACGCTGTCGGTGCCCAGGTCGTCGTCGATGCCGCGCAGGCAGCGGCGCATCTGCCCGTGCAGATGACGCAGGACGGGCTCGACTACGTGATCTACTCCGGCCACAAGCTCTACGCGCCCGGCTCGCCGGGTGTGCTGGTGGGCAAGAAAACGTGCTTCGACGGGTGCGGCTGGTCATTCGGGCAGGTCGGCGGAGGCACCGTCGAGCGCGTGCAGTTGGACGAGGTCGAGTTCAAGACGGATGTCTCCGACCGGCAGGAGGCCGGCACGCCGAACGTGCCTGGAGCCATCGCTCTCGGAGCGGCAATCAAGCTCCTGAGCGGTGTCGGCATGCCGTACATCGTCGAGCACGAGCGAGCGTTGATGACGCGGGCTCTGTCCGGTCTTCAGACCGTGCCAGAACTCGTGATCTACGGTCCCACGGACCCTCGGCGACGGTACGCGGTCGTCTCGTTCAACCTCGCGAACCTGCCTCATCCGGTCGTTGCGGGCGCACTGAACGACCACTTCGCGATCTCGGTACGCAACGGATGCTTCTGCGCGCAGCCGTTCGTGCGACAGCAGTTGGATTCGACGTGCAGGACGCAGGGCTACTGCGCCCCGAGCCGCATCGAGAACAAGGGCATGGTCCGCGCCTCGTTCGGGCTGTACACGACACCTCTCGACGTGGATCTGCTGGTATCTTCGCTGCACTGGATCTACGACAACCGTGAGATGCTCGTCGCGCACTACGACGACCACGGCACGCATCGCAACTTCCGCCCACGTCCTGGGTTCACCCTGTAGTAGGTAGGCACATGGCACATCGAGTCACCAAAGACGAACTTCTGGGTCTGGCGGCATCGCTGAACGAGATGACCCGCCGCAAGCACGGGTTCGAGATCCAGTGGGCGTACGGACAGCCCCGGCTGGTCGCCTACAACGGCTCCGAGGAGATTTCGCCGCGACTGTCGGCGGGAGACCTCGCGCAGTGGATTCGCGCCTACGCGCGCGGCTACTCGGACGCACAGCGCAGCAGGAAGTAGCAATGAGCTACGTCAACCCGCACAGTTCTGTCTTCAAGCTGTTCCCGACCGCATCCGGCCCCGGCATTCACGCCGACGAGGCGGACTCTGCGCTGCCGTCGCTCGCGAAGTACTTGCCTCGCGGCGTGACCATCGAGATCGCCGCGCAGGCAGCGTGGCCGGCGTCGAGCGTGCGCGAGAACCCGGAGGAGTCGGAAGCGAAAGAACCGCCGCAGATTGTTCCGCGTCAGCATCTGTACCACCCCGCGATGCTCATCACCGGAATGTGGGGCAAGGAACCGGATCTCCCTTCTCGTCGCCGCAAGATGCTGCCCGAGTACCGTGAGAATCCGTCCACGCGCAGCGACCTCGGGTTCTGGGATCGCATGACAGCGTGTCGCAACGAGCTTGCGCCGATCCTTGCCGAAGCGATTCAGAGGTACGACCAGAAGGGCACCTCGCCGGATCCTCGGTCGCGTCCCTGGGTCAAGGAACTCTCGAAGTGCATCGCTGCGGTGGAGTACGTCCTGACGCAGCAGGGGCAGTCTCGTCCCACGATTCTCAAGTCCGTGAAGGTAGGCGGCAAGGTCGAACCGCTGCCGTTCGGCATGACCTGGGGCGTCGTGTCGGCGAAGGGCAACAAGAAGCTCCCGTTCGCCGCCTACAGCGAGTTCCCGATGGTGACGTGCCAGGGTGCCGGCGCGTGCGCTGTGACGATGCACGACGCAGGAGGCTACTGCTACTCGTTCAAGGCTCTGCGCTACCCGAGCGCGTTCTCGCGATTCTTCCTGAACACCCTTGCCAACTACGCCGACCGCGAGTTCGCGATGATCTGGGGGACAGGCAAGCCGGAAGGTCCGCAGCAGTACGAAGCTCGCGTCAACGCCGCGCTGCGTGGCTCGCAGATCAAAGGAGCGCGCATCTGGCCTGGATACGTGAAGGGGCTCGTGCTCGCGGCGACGAAGGTCGCGCGGCAGACCAAGCGGTCGTTCCTGCGACTGTTCGTCGATGGCGACATCAACTACGAAGACTGCATCATCGAATGGATGAACGTGTGCCGCGAGATGAACACCGGGAGCCCTGACGTTGCCGGCGAGTATCCGGTGGACGTGTACGGCTACTCGAAGTGCTGGCAGCAGTTCCTCAACGTCGATTCGATCATGCGTACCGACGCGCAGCGACGCGACGGTCGCGAGACGTACGGCAACTGGCCGACCAACTACACCGTCAACATGAGCGACGGTTCGTTCTACAACCTGCCCCAGTACTCCGACCTGCGGAAGTCGATGGAAGTGCTGCCGGTCACGCGCGGGTTCTTCGAGGTCATCCAGCCGGAGAAGTACATCCCGAAGCTGATCTCGATCTGCCGTGCGTCTGCGGACTGCGCGAACCTGCCGATCAAGATCCCCAGCGACCCGGCGCAGATGCCGTTCCAGTTCTCCGAGAGTCGCATCCGCATGCTCCTCGCGATCAACGCGATCCAGACCATTGAGGACGCGAAGCGGTTGTTCCCTCGTCTTCACTACGACAAGAAGGAACTCGCGACGCCCGAGAAGATCCGCGAGAAGGTCTACAACTCGTGGATCTCTGCTCTGATCAGCCCGCAGGGGGAGTGGAGCATGAGCGGCATCATCAAGCAGGAGATCCTGCGCGACAAGATAGCCGGCGGCGAGAAGGTCGGTCAGACCGAAGAGGGAGCCCTCGACGAGGAGACATACCTCGACGCCAAAGAGAAGAAGGCTCACGAGCGCATCGAGAGGATCGTCTCCGACGAGAGAGCCGGCATCGACATCGGCAAGCGTCGTCTGACCATGAAGAAATACTTCGACGCACTCGCGTCTGGACAGTCGATCCGACCCCTCGTCATCCAAAGCGCGATGTCGAAGAAAGCTCTCTCGGACAAGGCTCTCGCAATGGTCCTGCACGAGACGTTCTGGGCTCTCGGCATCGGTGGATCGTGTCCGCTGGTCTGTGGCAATTGCAGCGATGACTTCACGGACCCCAAGAAGGGTGTCCATCGCTGCGCGTCGAAAACCGTATTCCGAGACCGCATCATCCACATCGGATTGCACTGAGGCATCACCATGACCAGCTACTACGTCCTCGAAGCGCGCGAGACTTCTCACTGGGCCGGCGGCACGCCCAGCGAGGCCGACATCATCGTGGCGTTGAACCGCACCAGTCTCACCGGCAGGACACCGTCCCAGGTCGCCCAGTGGGTCGGACAGCCTCGCATCACGCGGGTCCACGATCTGTTCCAGCCGTACTTCACCGACGTGGTCGCCGTGATCCGTGTCGCGGCCGGGCTGGACGAGGGGCTGAGCAACGCTCGGGCAACCGCCGCGAATCTGAAGCAGCAACTCGATGCGATCAGCACGCTGAGCGACTGGTCCGACGTGGGCATCGTGCCGTTCCTCGAAGCCGCGAACGGCCCGCTGCGAAGCTGGCTGTCGGGCGAGATGGCGCGCACGCAGACCGCAGGGATCAATCCGCCACCGTGGTCCTCGTCGGAGAACCCGACCGGCCCGACGACGCCCGACACGACGCCTCCGACCCTGTGGGACGCGGCGACGGGCGGCAGGGGAGGTCCGATCCAGCAGGCGACGAACCTCCTCACCACGTTGGGGTGGGTCGCGGCTGGAGGCATCGGTCTGTACCTGCTGTGGCCGACGCTCACCCGGTCCCGAGCGCAGTCGTATCGACGGTCCACGGCACGCGCGAACCCTCGTGCCCCTCGCAAGACCAGGGACGTGTGGGAGGTACGCGGGAACTACGGCTACGGTCACGGCTACGAAGCGGTCACGGCGGCGGACACGCGACAGGAAGCCCTCGCCTACCTGCGCGAGTACCGGGCGAACGAGCCCGGCGTGCCGTTCAAGATCGTGAAGACTCGGGAAGCACTGTAGGCGTCATGTCGAAGGCTAGCTGACGCGCTGCCCGCGCTGCCTTCCTGGGAGCCGCAGAAGGGGCCGGCGGGGGCGGCGCGGCGAGCGGCTGGGGATCGGGCTCTCCCGCTGCCTCGCGGCACCCTGGGGCGTGATCCTTGAACCCTCGGCACGGGCATATCTCCCGCGACGCTGGGTAGCCGTGGATCAGGTAGCCGCACCCTCGCGTCTCGGGCTGGCAGGCGAGCCCGTGGAACACGCACCAGGGCTCGTCTCGCGCATCCGAGATGACCGGCTCTGGCTGCGCGCACCGTCGCCATCGCCAGACGCCTGCGATGCGAACGACGTGGGCGCTCTGCCGTCCATCGGCACCGGTCCCCTCGAATCGCATCTCCCTCGTGCTGCGCACCGTGATCATCGGACGGCTCACGGCGACGATCTCATCGGTGTCCGAAAGCAAGCCGTACAGGGCTTGCAGACTGAGCATGTCCCAGCCTTTGGCGAGAGCCTCGAATGCCCACCATGCGATCATGGTGCGATCACGGCTGCGGCAGCTTGCTGCGCAGGTACGACATCCCTGCCGACACGACAGACTGCAACGCCTGCTTCTTGATCTCGGGCGTGGTCCTGCCGCGCATCGCGTGGATCACGAGGCGCGCGTCCCTCGTCAGGAACGGCGTCGTGAGACCCATGCTGTACGCTGGCATGCAGTACTTCGCGCAGAACGGACACGGACCTTCCCCGCGAGCCTCATCCGCGCATGTGTCGCATGGACATTTCATTCGCCGTCTTCCTCTCTGCGATCACGACGCCGTCGTCGCATCGTATCAGCCTCTTGCCCTCCAGGCTGAAGTCGAGGGCACGTTTGCCGCTGACGATGTTGTCGTAGATCCCCATCGAGCTTCCGTCCTCGCTCTGAAGCTCGAACGCCGTCGCCGAGGGACGCTCGATCTCCTCCCTGGACGCGCTGCTCTGCCGAACATCGTCTGGATCCTTCTTTGCCCAGAAGCGCCCCCGCATGCTCTTGCTGCTGCGTTCGGCCTCCGCAGCGCGGGATACAGTTTTGCTCCGAGCACGCGGAGTGCTCTTCGGAACGACGTAACGGTATCCCGCGACTGTCATGGCCGACTCCTTACGGGCTGACGACGACCCAGTCGAACGTTCCGACGAACGGCTCGTTCAACTGCACGGTGCAGGAGGTGAAGCCGATACCGGGGGCGATGGCATCGGCGTTGACCACTACTGACGGGACACCGTCGATTGTGTTGCCGAACGACGGCACCATCGTCAGCGTGCCGGAGCGCGCGTAGTTCTTGATCGTGATGCGCTTGCCGACCAGCGAGACGTTTCCCTTCGGAAGGTTCACGTTGACGTTGCCGGGGTTGTTCGTGATCAGAACCGTGTCGCCGCATTCGGCAGGCACGAACACGGGTCCGCCGCCGCCGTTCAGAGTGTTGAGCAGCGAGTACTGCCTCGACGTGTACACCGGACTCTGCGTACTGACGCCAGAGACACTCAGCGGGGAGTCGGCGATCACTTCTTCCGCGCGAATCCTGCCACCAGTGCCCGACGCCAAGACGTTGGGACCGGTCATGCCGCTGACCTTGTTGCCACGGTACAGGGTGAACAGCACGAGCGGCACGGCGACGAAGTACGAGTCCTCGTTCTCGTTGATGTAGAACTCGCAGCCGTCGAACGACGCCAGTGTCTCTACGGTCGCTTGCACACGACCAGAGAACCGCGTGCCGATGCCCCTCACGACCGACGAGAGATCGTTGATGTACAGCGACGCCTGAAAGCCGGGCATGTCCGCCACCACGCTGGAGTTCCTGATCGTGAGGTTCACGCCAGGAGCACTGATGGATATTGCCGGAGCCTGAGTGACCGCCGCGATCATCGAGTCCCTGACCGACACCACCCATCCGGGCGAAGCGAACCACAGACCGTTGATCCCGACACCGTTGCCGTTGATGCTCGACCGAACGATGTACACGACCGCCGTCGAAACGGGTCCGCCCGTGTCGAACACGACGCCTCCGGTCGCGACCGTGATGCCGTCCAGCAGGTACTCGCCACTCGCGCCAGCGAGCGTCAGACCGTCGAGGATCGCTCCACCATCGGACACGAGCGAGAGACCGAGCTTCGTGATGACGGGGCTCTCCGGGTACGTGCCGGGCGCGAGCACGATCTCGTCACCATTCGCAGCCGCCGCGAGCGCGAGCGCGATTGTCGGGAACTGGTTCAGGGGCGATCCGTTTGCGCCGAGCGCAGCCGCTGCCGCATCGACGTACCAGATGCGTCCCTGCTGAGCAGGAATGCCGCCTCCGCCCGTGCCGGGCACCTCCTTCCAGACGTGCTGACCCGTGACGTTCCGAACGACATGGAACGTCCGTCCGTCCACCTCGGAGACGAAGAACTGCCCGAGACGCATGTTCGTCGGGTTGGGGAGTTCCGCAATCGTCGTAGCGACGATGGCGGCAGGACCGGAGTTGTGTGCGGTTGTCATTGGAATTCAGTTTTCCTTCGTCAACGATCAGATTTACGGAATCGGTCCACCAAGAAGACCGGCGACCGCAGCGGCGATGCGGTCGAGTGCATCGGAGACATCCGCAGGCGAGCCTGCCCAGTTCGCCGGAGCCACAGGCACGTAGCTGAGCAGGCTCGATCTCTGGAGCGGGAACGGCGTCGTCACGCCCGCGCCTCCGGTAAATCCGGGGATCCAGACCGCCGGGTTGGTCGTATTCGGGTTCGCCGAGATGTCGTAGATGCTCAGAAGACCGCTGGTGGGCCCGCCTCCTGCGATCCAGCCATCGGGCAGTCCGTTGGGCGCGAGTTGCTGGACTCCCACTGCACCGTCGTTGCCCTGAAGCTGCACGAGCGGTCCCGAGAGAGCAGGCACGAGCCCCACGTTCTGGTTCGCCCCGATAGCCGCGAGCACGGCGAACCCATCGACACCGTTCGTGAGAATGAGTGCGCCAGTGCTGGTCGAGTGATCCACTGCGCAACCGCCGCCGATTGCGAAGATCCTCGGTGCCCCCGAAGGGAGCGCGGTCCATTCGAGTACACCTTTCCCAGGAGGCGGAGCGATCTTGAGGTAAATGCTACCTGCCGTAGGATCCGCGCCAGACCCGATTCCGAAGCAATTGTCCAACTTCACACCCGGAAGAAGGTTGAGGATCACCACGCCTGACTGGGCGTAGAAGCTGCCGAGTCTGCCGCCCCGTAGATCCCATCCGCTCGCTGGCATTCCGGCGAGAGGAACGTCGAAAGGCACTCCGGTCTCGAATGCGCAGCGCACCAGCGGAGCCGCACCGATCTGGACCTGCTGGAGCGCGGCCATGAGATCGACCCACGACGTGTAGCGCCCCTGCGACGGATCCTGCGTGCCGAAGTCCGCGAAGACGAAGTTGGGCGATGATCCCACGCCCGCTCCGGCGACCTCCGCCCAGACGTGCTGCCCCGCTCCGTTGCGCACGACGAAGTAGACGCGCCCGTCGATCTCCGAGACGAAGTACTCGCCGAGACGCAGAGTTGCGGGATTGGGAAGTTCCGCAATCGTCGTGGCGACAATACCG
>Ga0315285_10001553_pt1 | contig 24105 bp, 20 predicted proteins | sample YL17G09_36_MG_FD_203698 | JGI IMG/M metagenome (GOLD analysis project Ga0315285, IMG submission 203698) | Sediment microbial communities from Yellowstone Lake, YNP, Wyoming, USA - YL17G09_36 | ecosystem: Environmental > Aquatic > Freshwater > Lake > Sediment | place: USA: Wyoming | collected... | reverse complement strand
ACGGCAACGTATAATACACAAAGCAAAAAACGGGGACTGACTCGATTTTCGGCAGTTTGAAAATCGTGTCTGTCCCCGCTTTTTGCGGCATGAATACGTTAGCGAATTTATGAAGTGGCCCACTAAGCCTTCTTCCCGACCTCGCGCCCGTACGCAAATACAGCGGCATTCTGCTCGTGGAGTTTTTCCGGCAGGTTGGCATAAACCGCTTCCAGCCAAACGCTCTCCTCGAGGTCCATGTGCGTGCTCAGCACGCCCAGCAGCGCCACGTTGAGATTGCGGCGGTTTACGGGCGACGCGGCGTCTTTGTCGAGGTCGTCGAAGGTCTGGCCGTCCTTGAGGAACATCTCGGGGGCGAAAATGAGGCGGTCGGGCCGCATCACGTGTCGGGCCGCGTCGATTTGCGTGCTATCCAGCGCCACCATGTACTGCGCCTCGCCCGACGGGATCATGGGGCTGAACACCTCTCTGCCGAACCGCACGTCGCTGGTCACCGACCCGCCACGCTGGCTCATCCCGTGGATTTCGCTTTTCTTCACGTCATACCCGGACCGGAACGCCGCCTCCGCCAGCATGTCGGAAGCCTTGATGATGCCCTGTCCGCCCAGGCCGGCGAACACCACGTTGGTTACGTGCGCGCGCGCGCGCTTGTCTTTTTCAGGCATTGGCTTTCTCCGCCGCAGCCTTCGGCTGCGCTTTCTGCTTTTTCACCGACAGCAGGCACGGGCGCCTCGCGATGATGAGCGTCAACTCCTCGCTGGCCAGGCTCTCTTTGACCAGCGCCTCAAACCCCGCCGGATCCACCCCCGTAAACACGTGTACGTTCTTGATGCCAATCGATCGCGCCAGGTCTTCAAAGCTGAGCTTGTGGGTATCTTTTTTGTTGAGCCTGACGCCGGTGCCGGGGTGGTCCTGCAGGCCCGTCATGGCAGTTGTCCCGTTATCAAGGATGAGGACGACGTGGCCGGTCGGCGGCGGATTGTAGGCCATCTCGACGAGGCCCGTAATGCCGCTGTGCACGAACGTGCTGTCGCCGATTACGCTCACCACCCGCCGCGCTTCGTCCGGCGGCAGCACATGCCGCAAGCCCAGCCCGTTGCCGATGCTCGCGCCCATGCATACGCACGAATCCATCGCGTTGATCGGCGGCAGGACGCCCAGCGTGTAGCAGCCGATGTCGCCCATGATGATGCAATCGAGCTTCTTCAACACCGACAGCGCCGACCGGTGTGGGCAACCCACGCACAGTTGCGGCGGCTTGCCCGACGGCCGGACGGGCTCGGGCGATTCGTCGTGCGCCAGAATCCGCCTTACCCGGTCCACGTTCATCTCATCAAACCGGTACATCTCGGCCTTGCCTTCGGCCGCTACACCCACGGCACGGCACGCGTCGACCAGGTACGGGTCGTTCTCCTCGATGACTACGCAGCGCTCGACGCTTTTTGCGAACTCTTTGATCATGTTGTACGGCAGCGGGTACGTCATGCCCAGCTTGAGGAAACTGGCGTCCGGCGCCGCCTCCCGCGCGTGAACGTAACACACGCCCGCCGTGATGATGCCCAGTTTCCTGCTGCCGTCGAACCGCCGGTGGAGCGGCATCGTCTCGCCCCACGTGTAGATCTCCGCCAACTTCGCCCGCAGCCGCCGGTGCGCCGGCCGCGCAAACCCGGGGATCATCACGCGGCCTTTGATATCGTGCTCGAAATGGGTCGGCAGCGGGTCCAGCCGTTTCGCACGCGGCGTCACCACCGTCTGTGAATGGCACACCCGCGTCGTCATCCGCAGCATCACCGGCAGTTTCCACCGCTCCGAAATCTCGAACGCCGTGAACAGGAAGTCGTACGCCTCCTGCGAGTCCGACGGCTCGAGCATGGGTATGCCCGCGGCGGGCGCATACCGCCGGTTATCCTGCTCGTTCTGGCTCGACGCCATGCCCGGGTCGTCCGCCGATACCAGCACCAGACCCCCGCTGACGCCCGTGTAGGTCGACGTGAACACCGGGTCCGCCGCAACGTTCACACCCACGTGTTTCATGCAGGCCAGCGCCCGCGCTCCGCCAAACGCCGCACCCAGCGCCACCTCGTACGCCACCTTCTCATTCGGCGCCCACTGCGCCGGCCCGCCAAGCGCCGCCAGACGCTCGAGGATCTCCGTGGACGGCGTGCCGGGGTAGGCCGAAGCCAAAGCGACCCCCGCGTCCCAGGCGGCAAGCGCCACCGCCTCATTCCCGCTCAACAACATTCGGTTCTTGCCACTTGTGTCGGTCATAATATGTCCTGCGCTGTTCTGTAGCACCGCCAAAAAGAAAAAAAGACACCCGCCGCAACCTACCAAAATTCCGGCGGTCAATCAAATCACCCTTCAATTATGCCCGCTCCACCCCGTTCCCGCAACGGCCCCCGTTTTATTTTTCACAGCCGTCGGGACGCCCCCCGGCAGTTGTGGGGGGTGTCCCATTGTGAGTTGGCATTGTGACTCGAATCCAAAAGGGGGACGCCCACAACAGCCGGGGGGCGTCCCAGACCCGCCTCAACCTTTCGGGGCCGGGGCCGTATGTGCTACTCTTATAAGTGGAAACGTCTACGATAAGGAGCCGCAATATGGGTTTATACCGATTTCAAGTCATTATCGAACAAGACGAAGACGGATTCTACGTCGCGGATGTTCCCGCGTTACGTGGCTGCCATACCCAGGGGAAGACGTTCGAGGAAACGATGACGAACATCCGCGAGGTCATCGAGATGTGCGTGCGCGAGATGCGCGAAGACGGTCTCGAAATTGAAACGCAGTATCCGGAAGTGATCGGTATCAAAACCGTCGAAATAGCGGTGTAAGCACAAACAGCTTCTATAGACGCACATGACCAACTCTCCCTACAAATACGTATTCGGCCCCGCCCTCTCGCGCCGGCTTGGACGCTCGCTCGGGATCGACGTCGTCCCGTTCAAGACCTGCACGTACGATTGCGTCTACTGCCAACTCGGCCCTACTACCGTCCACACGCTCGAACGCAAGGCCTACGTGCCGCTCGACGAGGTCCTCGACGAACTCCAGCGCAAGCTCGATAGCGGTGTCGAGGCCGATTACGTTACGATCGGCGGGTCCGGCGAACCCACACTCTACTCCGAGATTGGTCCGCTCATCGCCGCCATCAAATCGCTCACGTCAACGCCCGTAGCCGTTCTCACCAACGGGTCGCTCCTGTGGGATCCGGAGGTCCGCGACGCCCTGAACCTCGCCGACGTCGTCCTGCCCTCCCTCGACGCCTCTGACGCCCAGGCCTTCCTGGCCGTCAACCAGCCGATAGCCGCCATTACATACGAGAGAATGATCGCGGGCCTGGAATCTTTCCGGAAAACCTACGCCGGCCAAATCTGGCTCGAAATATTTCTCACCGCCCCCATCGACCCTCAAAGCGCCGCCATAGACAGGTTCATCGACTGCATTGGCCGCATTCGGCCCGACAAAATCCACCTCAACACCCTCGCCCGCCCGGCGCCCGGCTCGACCGCCGTTCCCGTTGCGCCGGACGTAATGCACGAAATCGCCCGCCGGTTGGGGCCAACGGTCGAGGTCATCGCCGATTTGTCCAATATCATGGTGCAGACGCCCCGCCTGCACGGGTCCGAAGACGACGTCCTCGCGCTAGTCCTGCGCCATCCGTGCAACCTCGAAGACATCGCCGGCGGCCTCTCGATCCCCGTCCCCGAAGCCCTCAAACATGTCGAGCACCTGCTCGAACAGGGAAAAATCGCCGCCGAGTACCGCAACAACATCGTTTTCTACCTCGCCACCAACCGCGGCTGATCGTTCACCGGCGCCGTAAGGCCGGCAACCGCCGAAACTGTCATTCCGAGGAGCGCTGGCCGCAGACTCGTGGCCTTCAACTCTGACTTCCCCCAACGCGACGTGGGAATCCCCTGGGTATCTTTACAGGGCTCATTCCCGGGTGATCGAACGGCGTGCATTCCGCGGCTTGCCTTCTCTGGAGCAAGACTCAGCAACAACAAGGGGCACAATGTGGCGCTGTACTGATTTCAAGTAATCATCGAGCAAGACAAAGATGGCTACTATGTCGCGGATGTTCCCGCGTTGCGCGGTTGCCACACCCAGGGCAAGACCTTCGACGAGGCGATGACGAACATCCGTGAAGTCATCGAGATGTGCGTGCGCGAGATGCGCGAAGAAGGCGTCGAGATCCGAAGGCGCTGAAACGGGATCACTCTGCCTTGGCTGGCTTCTGGCCAAGGACTGACTCGTATACCCGCAGGACGGCTCTGGCCTGGGCGTCGAGGGCGAATTGGCGTTCGGCTTTTTGGCGGGCGGCTTGTCCCATGGCTTTGGCGTCGTCGGGTTTTTGGGCGAAACGGCGCAATGCCTCGAGCAGGCCGTCGGCGGTGCCGTCGCAGATGACGCCGGTCTTTCCGTCGTCGACAATCTCGCGCAGCATCCCCCGGTCGGCGGCGATAACGGGCTTGCCCATCGCCATCGCCTCTCGGACGGCCCTGCACGTCCCATCGCTGCCGGGCACCAGGTAGACCTTGACGTCGAACGCGCGCAACATGCCGACGTAATTGTCGTCCGTCACGTACCCGCAGAAATGTACGCGATCCTCGAGCCCGAGTTCTTTGACGGGATTGAGCGCGACCTGATCCTGTTTCGTCCCACGCCCCACGACGATCGCGTGGACGTTGTCCCGCTCCTGCACCAGCACGCGGAACGCCTCGAGGAAGTCGCCGTAGTGCCTGTGTGTCTGCAGCCGGGCAACGATGCCGACCACAAACGCGTCGTGCGGGATATCGAGCCAGCGGCGCGCATCGGGCGTGTCGCGCCCCGGATCGAACCGCGCCGTATCCACGCCGTTGGGAATGACCGTGATCCTGGATTCGTCGTAGTGGTATTTGTGCGCGTCGTGTTCGGCGGCGATGGTCGAGGGTTCGATGAGGTGCGCCGTGTTTTTCAGCATCCGCCGGTACGGCCACGGACCACTGAATCCCGTGCCATGATAACTCTGCCGGATTACGGGCAGCCCGTGCCGCCGCCGGCCACGCGCCGCGATCAGGTGGGCGTTGTTGAGGTGGCAGTGGATCAGGTCGTACCCGCCTTCCGCCGCAACGCGGGCGAGCGTGCGTCGGTCTTCCCAGTTTTTCAGGGCGTTCCGGTGTTTCTCGAGGTGGAAGTCCAGGATGGGCTCGACCCCTTTGTCCCGCGCCTCTTCGACAATCTGGTTGAGCCGGTCGCCGTTGCCGGGCGAACACGCCAGATCCGCCTCGACGCCCAGCCGGCGCAGCGACACGCACAGGTTCAGCGTGGGCTCGGCCGGGCCGGTCCAGCGCTTGTTGCTGAAAAAGTGGAGCACCTTCATTTTAAAAGAATCCCGCCCATGCGGCTTTGTCTAAGCGGCCGCATTCTTATGCGGCTGACTCCGCTTCGGGCACTTCGTCAAATCGTACCGACACCAGTTGCGACACGCCCCGTTCCGGCATCGTCACGCCGTACAGGACGTTTGCGCGCGCCATGGTTTGTTTGCTGTGCGTGATGATGATGAACTGGCTGTCGTTGGTGAATTCCTCCACCAGGCTGAGAAACCGGCCAATGTTTGCGTCGTCCAGCGGCGCGTCCACCTCGTCCAGCACGCAGAACGGGCTCGGTTTCGCCTTGAAAATGCTGAACAAAAGTGCGATGGCCGTCAGCGCCTGTTCGCCGCCCGACAGCAGCCCGATCCCTTGCGGTTTTTTGCCCGGCGGCCGCGCTTCTATCTCGATGCCCGACTCCAGCGGGTCGCTCTCATCAAGCAGGTAAATCCTGGCCTGGCCGCCGTTGAACAGCCGGCGGAAGAAAACCCGGAAATGGTCCGCAACCCTTTGGAACGTTTCCATGAACATTTCGACGGTGGTTTTGTCGATCCGCGCAACAATTCCCAGCAACGCCTCGCGCGCTTTCCGCAGATCTTCCTCCTGCGTCACCAGGAAGGTGTTGCGCTGTTCGAGCCCGTCGTACTCTTCGATGGCCATCAGATTGACCTGCCCCATCCGGTCGAGCTTGTCGCGCAGGTCCGCCACCAGGGCGTCGCGCGTCTCGTCGTCGTATTCGTCCGCGCCGACCTGTTCCGCCGTCAAAGAGCCCAGCGCGATGTGATATTCGGTAAGCACCCGCTCGTTTAGGAACTCGAGTTGGTCCTCGTCGTGACGCAGTTCCATCTCGAGCCGGTACACTTCGGCCTGGGCCGCCCGCGTCTTGTCGTGCAGGTCGCGTAACAACTTGATCAGCCCGTCATTCTCGCGCAACAGCGTTTCCTGCTCGTTCTGCGCCTCGACCACGCGTTTCTGCGCCTGCTCGCGGTTGTCCGACAGCCCTTTGGCCTTCTCAATCTGCCCGGCGATCTCGACCTCCAGCGCCGCCTCATTCGACTGGAACTGGCCCGCCTGTTCGACGCGCCGCGCCGCGCTCCGCTGCGCCTCCTCGAGTTCGGCCTGCTCCCTGGCCCGATTGCGCTCGGCCTCTTCAAGCCGCTGCACCAACCCCGCGTGCCGGATACGCAGTTCCGACAACTCCACCCCGAGTGCCGCCAGCGCCTGCCGCGCTTCCGCGGCGCCGTCCTGCGCGGACGCCAACGCCCGCTGCAGTTTGGCGTCGCCCGTCGCGATTTCGTCCGCACGCGCCGAGGTCGCCGACTGAAGTTCGCCAAACCGCCGCCGTTCCTCCTCGAGCCGGTGCGTCTCCTCGTCCACCTGCTGCGCCGACCTGCTCAGACTTTGAAGTTCGGTGGTAAACCGCGCGATATTGACGCCGATCTCGTTCAACTGCGCGCGCAACCCCGCATCGCGCGTTTCCATTCCTTTCAACTGTGCGCCGCGCGCCTGCAACTCACCCGCCAGCCTTTCCGCGTCGGCCGTCAGCCGCTCGAGGTCGGATTCGGATTGCTCGACCTGCTCCTCAAGTTCCTGGATCTCCGCGCTTCTGCCAAGCAGCCCGCGGCTTTCGTTCTGCATCTGCCCGCCGGTCACCGCGCCTGACGACGACACGATTTCGCCGTCCAGCGTCACCAGCCGAGGATACCGCCGTTCGCTTCGCGCTATCCTGATCGCGTCGTCGAGCGTCTCGACAATCACTGCGTTGTACAAAAGATATTCAACGGCCTTCTGAATTGTGGCGTCGAACGTGACGTGGTCGATCGCCCGGCCGATCACGCCTGGCTTGCCGAGTACCGCGTCGCTTTCATCGTTCTGGCCGGGCCGGATCGTGTCCAGCGGCAGGAACGTCACCCGCCCTGCCCGGTTATGTTTCAAAAACCCGATGGCGGCCTTCGCGGCGTCCGCATCTTCGACCACAACGTTGTTAATGTTGCCGCCGAGCGCCGCCTCGATCGCCCGCTCGTACGTCTTCTCTGTCGATAACAAGTCGCCTACGGGGCCGATCATGCCGCGTGCCTCCGGCATCGAACGCTGCTTGGCCATCATCACCGCTCGCACGCCGATCGCGAACCCTTCGTAGCTGTCGCGCAACTCACGCAGGCTCGCCAGACGGGCCTCCTGGCTGCTCTTGCGTTCCCGCAACCGCTGACGCTCGTCGTGCACGTCCCGCAACTGCTGCGCCTGCCCCGCGTGATCTTTTGCCCCTTGCGCCCGCAATTCGGCCAACTCTTCGATCGCGGCCAGCGTTTCGCTCTCGACGCCACGGGCCTGCTCGAGTTGCGCCTCGAGCGCGTCGTTGCGTTCCGCATGCGATTTCCGCCGCTCGTACAGGCCTTCGAGCATCATCTCCGCCGTCTGGATCCGGTTCCCCAACGACTCGAGTTCCGCCTGAGCTTTGGCACGGTCGTTCATACTGGCCACGATACGGTTACGCGCCGATTCGAGCCGGGCCTCGGCATCGGCCAGGTTATTCTGCGCCTCGTCGTGCCGCTGCTGGCACTGTTCAGTTTCGCCCGCGCACCCCGCCAGTTCCGCCTGAAGTGCTTCCGCCGCCTCGGCCGTCTTGGCCATCTGTTCGCGGATCTCGCCGGCCCGCTGCTGATACCCTTCCTGATCGGCGATGGCTTGCTGCTGCTGCTCTTTCAGGAAATCGACCTGCTGGCGCAACAGGGCTATCTGCCGGTCCGCCTTTTCCATCTCGGCGTCGATCTCGCGCACTTCCTCGCGCCGCGCCGCCAGGCGCCGCTCAACATCCATCCGGTTCAGCGCCAACTCTTCGTTCCTGGACTCGAACTGCGTCGTCTCCGCCATCGCTTTCTCATAGGCGTCCTGGGCGGCGTGGAACAGGCCCTTCAGTTCCGCCACACGCGCCGTGAGCGACGACCACCTCAGCCACAACGATCTCACCTCGAGCGCGCTCAACTGCTCTTTCATTTCGCGGTACCGGATCGCCGCGTTCACTTGGCGTTTGAGCGACCGCATCTGGCGCTGCACTTCGGCGATTACGTCCGACAACCGCAGCAGGTTATGTTCGGCGCTCTCGAGTTTGCGCATCGCCACCTTTTTGCGCGCCTTGTATTTGATGATGCCCGCCGCCGCCTCGAACAGGAACCGTCTGTCTTCGGGCTTGCTGCTCAACACCATGTCGATCTTGCCCTGCCCGATCATCGAGTAGGCGTTGGTCCCGATGCCCGTGTCCATGAACAGTTCGTGGATGTCCCGCAGCCGGCATGGGGTCTTGTTGACGAAATACTCGCTCTCGCCGGACCGGTACAGCCGGCGGGTGACTTGGACTTCGGCGAAATCCACCGGCAGCCGCGAGTCGCTGTTGTCGAACGTGATCGAGACTTCCGCCATGCCCGTGGCCTGCCGGTTTTCACTCCCATTGAAGATCAAATCGAGCATGTGGGTGCCGCGCATCTCGCGGGCATTCTGTTCGCCCAGCGACCAGCGCACGGCATCAAGGATATTACTCTTGCCGCACCCGTTGGGCCCGACGATGGCTGTGATCCCTTGCTCGAGCCGCACCTGCGTCTGGTCGGCAAACGACTTAAACCCAAACATCTCCAACCGCTTGAAATGCATCCCAAGAATCCTCGCGGATCGGCGCGTCCGCGCCGCTTAATGCTCGTCTGCCGGCGGGCTTATGCGATACTCCCGCCGGATAGATAAAGCTTTGCCCGTCGTCTCGTCCGCCTCCACCACCACGGCCGAAAGGCAGGCCGGGCCCCCCGCGACCCTGAACTCGCTGGGAATGCCCGTCAAAAACTTGTTTATGGCCCGTTCCTTCTCGAGTCCTATCACCGAATCCCGCGGGCCCGTCATGCCGACGTCGGTTATGTAGGCCGTCCCGCCGGGCAGAATCCGCTCGTCGGCCGTCTGGACGTGGGTGTGCGTGCCCAGGACGGCGGTGCAACACCCATCCAGGTACCAGCCCATAGCCGTTTTCTCGGACGTCGCCTCGGCATGCATGTCCACTATCACCACAGGCGTCCGCTGGCGCAACGATTCCGCCGCCTGCTTCGCCCGAACAAACGGCGACTCGAAACATTCCATGAAGATCCGGCCTAACACACTAATAAGACCGAACTTGCGGCCGTCTTGCAACGTTATCACGACCGAGCCTTGTCCAGGCACGCCCGGTGGGTAGTTGGCTGGCCGCACCGTGGTCGGATACCGGTCCAGCACACCCACCAGTTCTTTTTTTCGCCACGTATGGTTGCCCAGCGTTATCGCCTCCACGCCAAGCGCCATCAGTTCGTCGAGAATCTGGGGCGTTACCCCAATTCCGCCCGCGGCGTTTTCCGCGTTCACCACCACCGCGTCCACTTTCAGCTCCGCGCGCATGGACGGCAACAACCGCTCCAGGCACGTACGGCCCGGGCGGCCTACCAAGTCGCCCACAAACAGTATCTTCATGCGCTAATAACCCGCCCGTAGTGGATCCGCGGCAAAGTAACCCTTCTGGTTGGGCTTCAAGAAAACAGTCCTTCCGCGCGGAAGAGTAAACGAATAAAATGCGGAGCGTGTCAAGTACATTTTCTGCCGTCAAAAAGCCGGCGGGCCGCGCCACCAGCCCGCCATCATTACGTCTGTGAGAATCTTTATTCGCGACATCTGCGCACCACGCGTAGATGTTGCCTGAAGGTCGCGAACAAAGATTCTGAATGCGGCTTCTTAGCCGCCTTAGTCGCCTACTTGGCCGTTTCTACCGCCCTGGTTTCGCGGACTACGGTGACTTTGATTTGGCCCGGATACACCAGTTCCGACTCGACTTTCCGGGCGACATCGCGTGACAACTGGGCGGCCTCGGCGTCCGATACCTTGTCGGGATATACGACGACGCGAATCTCCCTGCCAGCCTGGATGGCGTAGGATTTCTCGACCCCGGCGAATCCGTCGGCGAGCGCCTCAAGCTGTTCAAGCCGCTTGATATATGATTCGACAGTTTCCCGGCGGGCGCCGGGGCGAGCGGCACTGAGTGCGTCGGCAGCCTGGACGAGCACGCCGATGATGTCTTCCTGGGGTATTTCGTTGTGGTGGGAACCGATGGCGCTGATGATCACGGGGTTTTCGCCATACCGTTTGGCGAAATCGTGGCCGATGATGGCGTGGGAGCCTTCGACCTCGTGGTTGACCGCCTTGCCGATGTCGTGGATCAGTCCGGCCCGTTTTGTAAGCGGAATGTTGATACCGAGTTCCGCCGCCATAATGCCTGACAGATGGCAGACTTCTTTCGAGTGCTGCAGGACGTTCTGGCCGTAGGAAGTCCGGTAGTGGAGGCGGCCCAGCAGCTTGATGATCTCGGGGTGAAGGCCATGGACGTCCACCTCGAGGCAGGCCTGCTCGCCCATCTCGCGGATGTTTTTCTGTATCTCGTCATTGACCTTCGCGACGATTTCCTCGATTCGGGCCGGGTGGATCCGGCCGTCCTGGATCAGCCGCTCGAGCGCCACACGCGCCACTTCCCGACGTACCGGGTCAAATCCCGACAGGATAACGGCTTCCGGGGTGTCGTCGATGATGATGTTGATGCCGGTAGCGCTTTCAAGCGCCCGGATATTGCGCCCTTCGCGACCGATAATGCGGCCTTTCATCTCGTCGTTCGGGAGCGCTACAACGGAGACCGTTGTGTCGGCAACATGGTCGGCCGCGCAACGCTGGACCGCTTCGCCGATGATCCAACGGGCCTTTTTCTCGGCGTTTTCGACCAGCTCGTCCTCGATTCGCTTGAGCCGGAGGGCCGAATCGCGTTTCACCTCGGTTTCGAGTTGGGCAAAAATGGCTTTTCTGGCCTGGTCGGCGGTCATTCCGGAAATAGCTTCAAGCTTGGTCAACTGCTCGGCAATAAGTTCGACCGCCCGCTCGCGTTCCTTGGCGGCCGCCTTATCCCGGTCGGCCAATTCGCGTTCTTTTCCAGCCAGTTCGTTGCTTTTTTTGTCAAGCACTTCGACGTGTTTTTCGACGACTTCTTCTTTTGCGATAATACGTTTTTCGAGCGCTACGAGTTCTTTGCGCATTTCGCGGGCTTCTCGCTCGACTTGCGCCCGCAATTCGACACTTTGCTCTTTTATGGTGGTATTAGCGTCCTTGATAATCGCGGCGGATTCGCGTTCCGCGTTCGTGACCAACTGGGCGGCCTCGCGCCGGGCCTTCCCCAACAGGCCGCTGGCTACAAGCCGCGCCACGATCACGGTCAGCAATATGCCCGCAAGGAAGCTCACTCCGACCATTAACAGGACGAGTGGCATTGCCATGCTTTCGACCTCCATTCCCGATACGGGAAGTTCAACTGCAAACTACGGCTGTGCCTGCAATTGCACTACTGGAGGGATCGACAGGGGCGAAATGTTATCCAATCCGGCGCACGCGCGGTTGCGCGCACTGGTGCGCTGCTTCCAGTGGCGGGCATCCTGCCGGCGAATCAGCCGGCAACGAAGCAAATTCCGCTATTACCTTACTGGAATCTATCAGAACGCCTGAGGGGCGAAGACTGGCCATCAATTTCTACCCTGTTATCCCCGTGCAACTGGAGAGCACATCCCTCAATTTATCTACGCTTATTATAAAAACCTCGTTTACCGATGTCAACGAATTTGTCTTCGGGGGAGGAGCCCGCCCGCCAAAAGACAACCCATTGTATCACAAGGACTTACATTTATACCGGGTAAGGTTCAAGAAGAAAAGGAAATGTCGGAAGACCTTTTGGGAACTCCCGGCACATGTCTTTCTCAATGTTTTTAGTTCACTGCCATCTTCGCAATTCTGTCATAAATATCCTGAGGGGAGAGGTTTTGCTGGGGAATGTGCTCGGGGATGCCGCCTTCACCTGGGCGAAGCACGCCCATGTAGTCGTATTTGGGCGTGTAGCCGGCCTCGAGAAGCCAGGTGCCATAGCGGATGCCGAGGCCTGTCTGCCGGTTCTGGCCTTCTACTACCAACACGAAAGGCGAGCCGCCGACCATTTTGAGCATTGCGGGGTCGCAAATATTCAGCGTCGGTTTGTTAATCAGCCCCACATCCAAGCCTTCAGCGCGGGCGCGTTCTACGGCATCGAGTGCGCGGTACAGCAGTTCGCCGTAGGAGATGACGTAGCCGGCAGTTCCCGGGCGGACGATTTCATCCTTGCCGGCCTCGAACACGTAGCCGTCGCCGTAGAACTTGCTGCCGTCTTCTTTACAGATGTAAGGGACTTTGGAGCGCGTAGTAAAAACGAACCGGATTCCCTCATCCTGCCAGATGCGCTCGACGAGAGCCTTGAGTTGGAGGGCATCAGCGGGGAAATAGAGGCGGTTGGTGTCGCCTTCCTGGAACCCATTATGGGCGAAGAAGATATTGATGCCAAAATGGCACGTATTGTCGGCGATCTCGTCCACCCCCGCATGGGAAAAATGGCAGATCACGTTGGCCCCGTTCAGCCTGGCCATCGTGCTCTCCGAAATAATCATTTCCAGGAAAGCAGAAAACGTGCTGAAAATGCCTTGCCGGCCCTTTTCGAACCCGAACCCGGCCGCGGCGGAGAAGTTGCCGCGTTCCTGGACGCCGCCGTTAATAAAGACTTCGGGGTGGGCTTTCCGGATGGCATTGAGGCCTGTGGACCCTTCGAGGTCGGAATCAACCACCAGGAGGCGTTTCATCCGCTCTTCAGCGGGCATCCGTTCGAGGATGCCGTTGACAATCTTGCCGAACTCGGCCCGGTTGCCCGCCCAGTCCGCGCTCGAACCTTTGTAGGACACGCTGACCTTCGGGGCCTCAACGCGGTTCAAGAACTCGACGGCCTCATCGTGGCCGCGCGCTTTGAGGTAAGCGACGGCGTGTTCTTTTTTGATGACGTCATGGCCGGCGTGGGACCCTTCGATCCCGGGGACGCCGGGGGCCATGAGGCGTTTGTTGACAAGGGCTACGGGCCCGTCGTGGGCGACGGCTTTCCGTATTCGGGCGTACAGACTGTCGAGGTGTTCGCCCTGCCCGACGTCGACAGTCATGCCGTGGCCGACGAGTGTTCTGGCGACGTCGTAGCCGGGCATGTAGTCCCACGGATGGCCGGAGATGGTGACGTTGTTGTCGTCGATCATGATCTTGACGTTCAACTGCTGCGCGACTGCAAGTCGCGCGGCTTCGGCGTCATTGCCTTCCATTTGGGAGCCGTCGGAACCAAGAACGAACACGGCCTTGTCGCGGTGGGCGAGTGCCACGCCGTTTACAAACGGCCAGATGTGGCCGAGCCGGCCCGAGGCGAACTTTATCGGCGCGTGGGGGTTGGGTTCGGGGTGGCCGTAAAGGCCGGCGCCCGGCGCCCGGTAGTCGTAAAGCTTCTCAATGGGCATCTCGCCGTTGAACGCGAGGAGGGCATATTGGACCGCGACGCGGTGGCCGGCCTCGTCAAACAGGATTGGATAGCATTGGTCTCCGCCGTTGACAAACCCGTCGGCGATGACGACCTCGGGGACGATGCTGTAGGCGCCGCCCGTGTGGCCGGCGTACCCTTTGATGCCGGCGATGGCGGAGAAGAAAATGATGGTGTCGCGCATAACCTGGACGTTGATCTCCAGTTGCCGGCGCTGCTCCGGGCTCAGCGCCTTCTGCGAGACATCCAGGGAAAGCCGCTTATACTTACTGACGTCGATCGGAAAACTCATCGTCTCTTTCCTCGTTTTGATGCGTTCAAACCCAAAAACGTGCAAAGTATAGCAAATTATCAGGTTCATCTGATACAGACGGTTGCGGGTCGGGCCTGCGTCATAAATAGGGGTATTGTAGAAAACAGTTTCTTTTTGCGCCTTGGTTTGTTAATATATATTAACAAAAGGAGGCCGCCATGAGGAGACACGACCAGTTAGAGGCGCAACGGGAGGCGTTGTTAAGTCAGATGCGGTTGATTCGAAGTATGAAACGGGGCACGTTGTCCGTCCGTCCGGAGAAGGTGCGCCGGAAAGGCCATAAGGAGCCGGTGCTCCTGGGGCCCTACCCGTTGCTCGTGCGCCGGGAAGGGAAGCGAACGGTTGGATGGCGCCTGCGTTCGGCACAGGAGGTGGCGCAGGCGCGCGAAGATATAGCGGCCTATGAGCGTTTCGTGGCGCTGTGTAAGGAGTTTGCGCAGGCAACGGAGGAGTTGGGCGAATTGGAGCGGGCGGAGGCGGCGGAAGAGGGGCTAAAAAAAGGGCTCAAGTCGCGGTCGAGCAGAGTGAGGAAGTCGCGCGGATAGTGTCGGCGGTGGCGCGGGAGGGGCGGGTGGATTTGGAGGCGATGGAGCAGGCGCTGCGGGCGGCGGTGTTGAAGGCGGGCGGGAAGGTGCTCGAGCAGTTGCTGAAGTCCGTTGGGGTGGGGCGTCGTGAGACGAAGGTGTTGTGTCCGCGTTGCGGCGGGGGATGGAAAGCCGCGGCGTACATGGTAAGAACGTATTGACGCTTCTGGGCTGGGTGCGTTTTGCGCGCAGCCGGTCCGCTTGCCCGCGTTGCGCGGCGACGCGGTTTCCAGGGGACGAGGCGTTGGGCATCATGGACACCTCCCGTTCGCCCGGGGTGCAACGGATCGAGGCGCGGTTCGGGGCGAAACAGACCTTTAAAGAAGTGGCCGAAGATCTACGTGTCGCGGCGGGCATCGAGGTGAGCGCCAAAGATGCCGAGCGGGTGGCGGAGGACATGGGCGAGGCGGTCGAGCAATGGGCGCAACGCGAACGCCGCGAGCAAAGGCGTGCAGACACCGCCGAGTCCGAGGGGCCGCCGCTGGAAACCCTTTATGTGGAGTTTGATGGGACCGGTATTCCGATGATTGCGGCGGAGTTGGCGGGGCGCAAAGGCAAACAGCCCGATGGCACCGCCAAGACGCGCGAGGCAAAACTGGGTTGTGTGTTCACGCAGACGGTGTGTGACGGCGAGGGCCGCCCCATGCGGGACCCCGCCTTGACCAGCTTCGTGGGCGCCATCCAGCGTGCCCAACCGTTTGGGTGGCGGCTGTACGAGGAGGCGGTACGGCGGGGAATCCGTCGCGGCCGGCGCGTCGTGACGCTGAGCGACGGCGCCGAATGGGCCAAGAATCTCGCCGACACCCATTTCCCGAACGCCGAGCACATCATCGACTACTACCACGCCGCCGAACACGTGGCCAGACTCGCCAAGCCCCTCTACGAGCGCAACCCCAAATTCCTTGACGCGCAACGCGAACGATGGATTACAGACCTTTACGAAGGACGCGTCCAAAACGTCATTGACCAGGCCGCCGCGCTATTGCCCAAGGCCCCGGACGGTATGAAAGACGCACGCAAAAAAATCGCCTACTTCACCAAGAACAAAGACCGCATGAAATACAACCAGTACCGCGCTGAACACCTGTTCATCGGCTCCGGCGTCATAGAAGCCGGATGCAAGCACGTCATCGGGCACCGCCTCAAACAGTCCGGCATGGAGTGGACCGTACAAGGAGCCAATGCCGTCATCGCCCTAAGATGCGCCACCTTATCCGGACGGTTCGAAGACTTCTGGGAACAGCGTCTCGACCGTACCGGCTAAAAACCCCATTTCCTGACGCAGGCCCGACCGGCGCCGGTCGCCTTTCTATACAAGAAATGCGGGTGAAATGAGATTGACCCTGATCAGACCCTGTGATAAAATGCCCACTCGTTACAGCGTAACGCTCCGTTATGGGGGCAACGCTTACGCGTGTTGAGGAGATGCCATGGCAATCGGTAAGCGGGTGTTTGTTGTTCTGTTGATCCCCCTGGCCCTCCCGTTGGCGGGCTGCGCTCGCAGCGCCCGCGACACCGCCGGATTCGCCGTTTCACAGACCGCGGCCGTCGGCGCGCCGTTCGAGCAGGCCTGGCAGACCGTCAAGGCGGTCTTGCGCGAACATGAGAAACCCAACAAGTTCGACATATACACCCGCGACAAGCGAGGCGTTTTTGTGGCGTTTGAAAATACCGGGCGGCAAGCTTTTTTGGTGCCGTCTCGTGTACAATACACGGTGAGCGTAGAACCAGCCGGGGAAAATGCCAGCCAGATCACGGTCGAGACGATTCGGCAGGTGTATGGCGTGACATTGTTGACGTATCCGGGCTGGCACGACAGGCCGATGAAAGACCCTGCAAAGGCGCAGGGGTTGCTTGGCGAGATACAGGCCCGCATAGTAGCGGGGGGATCACCCGAGGCAAAGACGCAAACGCCGGCGTAGACGCGTAAAAAACGGCAACGAGGCAGCCGAACCTGGCGCACCCGGGGGGTTGTACCGCTCGGAAGGGATGTAGGAGCCGGGTTTGGTCAGGACGAAAATTAAACTCGAAAACCGATAAAAACCAATTTAATTTGCCTTTTGCGGCGTAAAAAGATATAATCTATTTACAAAAAGTTTGCGGAAAGGTTTGGGATTTATGTTGTCTCTTATCGAAGTTACATGTCCGCACTGCGGTGCCAAAGGTCAGATCATGTTACCCCCGGCCGGCGCGATTATCGTCGGCCCGTGCCCGGAATGCCAGGGTTTGGTGGTGGTATTCTGTGGCCAGGTGCTGCCCCTCAAGAAGGACATCATGGTCGATGGTTCGACCAAGGAGAAACGCCAGCACATTATGACGGTGCTGACGGGTTTCCTGCGCGACCGGGTGGGCCAGATTATCGCGGAAGATGAGGATGTGAAGGACGTGCGTGACGAGACACCCCCCAAACCTCAGCAGCCCGTCGTCAGCGAGAAGCCGGCAGTCCAGCCCGAGCAAAAACGGGAAGCCGGCGGCGGCGAAAAGAAAGTGTGCAGCCCCGAACACGTGGCCGATCCCATCAGCCACGAGGACGTCCGCCGGTTCGTCATCAACGAGCTGAAAAAACTCGACGACGGCGAGCAGTTCAAAAAGATTTTCGGCTAACCCGCCGACAGAGATAACTTTGGCCCCGGGACGACCCGTCGCGGGGCTTTTGCATTTTTACCTTCCGAGGCTCAACGTGCAGGAATCAGGTACAGTTGGGCTTGGGAAGTGAGCGGGACATCGAGTGCATAGTGACGGGGGTCAGGCTGAGTGACAGAAAAGGAGTCGCCGCTGGTGACCTCGTAGGCGTCTTCGCTTAGAAGGTAGCCGGGTCCGCGGATGCGCAAGGTCTCGCGGCCTTCGTGTGCGACGTTGTCTATGAGGGGCAGGATGAACAGCAGGATGCCCTTGTCGCCGCAGACGAGCGTACGGACAACAAAGCCGGCGGGTTCCTCCGATTCCAGCAGATCCACCGGCTCGGAAACGGCGATGAGAGGGCGCAAGGGTGCGAGTTCCTCGAGAAGCCTGTTGTTTGCCTGGGCGTATTTGCCGTTTGGGTCGTCGAATTTCGGCGGGAACAGTTCAAAGCCCTTACTGCCTCCGGCGAGCATGGCATAGATCATCGTGCGGAGTCGCGCCACACCATACGGCGTGGGGGACGGGGCGTGAATGTTCGAAGGGAATATCCAGGCATACGTGATGCCGGGTTGGGTGGCGCGGCGTGTCTTCTCGACACATTCCAGGAGCGTCTGCACGTAGTTTCGCGAGGCACATTCGCTGCTATAAGCCAACTGCGGCTCGATGTGGTTGCGCTCCATGATTTGGGCGAAGGTCGCGGTTGCGTTTGCCGCAACATCTATATTACAGAACTTGATCGTGCGAAGCGTCTGGCGTTTAGCCGCGGCGGCAGCAATAGCTTTTTGCGCCGCGACTCTGTCGTTGTCATGGGTGTGAGAGAGGCATTCTATTGTGTCGGGTGCGTTTCCCGCGGCGCGTAACACCGTGTGTTTGGGCTTGAACAGGCGAGCGCAAACTTGTACTGGCGCACCGTCGGAAGGCTTCAGGCGGACAACCACCTGCGGGGCCTCAAACTCGCTGCCGCGCCACCCGGTACATTTCCCAAAGAGCAGCGCTTTTCCGCCGGCAGGTACCTCTACGGGTTCTGAAAGGGCAACTGGAGCATCATCCACATCTGCCGCGGAAATGCTGCAATCGCTCGCACGTCTGTTCAAAACATAGATGTAGGCCGTTTCCTCGGCCAGGACGCAGTATGTCACTATCAAGCGCGGCACGGCCTGCGCCGTGAATGAAGTTTCGTTCTCGGCCCAGAGAAGCCGCAACGGGATCTCGCCTTGGGCCGGAAGAGGCAAATTCCACAAGCCCGTTATCCAGGCCATTTCTCCCGGCGGCACCACGTCCGGTTCCGCCATCGTCCAAAGCGCCGCGCGACCATCTGTCGCCCCCGAAATCAACTGCGGCTCGACAAGATCCAACGGCGACGGGCCTCGGTTAACCACCAGCACCTTGCAGACGCTTGAAGGAAATTGATACGCGTAGGGAATTTCAACGGAAGATTCCGCCGCGCCGCCTAATAATAAACTGCAAGAAAGAAGGAGCATCATGGTTTGCTGTCTTCCCTGATTTGTGCCAGCATGATCTGCGCCTCGCTTGCGGGCTGAGATTCGGGGTAACGGTCTATCAAATCCTGGTAGTAAGCTTCCGCTGTCTCTGAATTGCCGGCGGCAAGCGCCATTTTGGCCAGCAGAAACAGGGCTTGCGCCGCCAATTCATTCTGAGGATGGTTAAGCGCAAGCTGTTCGAGCGCCACTGTCGCCTCCTCGGAATTGCCTTGATCAAGGTAGTTTAACCCCCGCAACAAAAGAGCGGCAGGCAGTTCATCCTCGGCTGTGGCAAGGGCCATCAGCTTGTCTACCTGTTCTAGTGATGCGGCATTTTTCCGCCCCCGACAAAACAAATTGGCGGCAACCAGCCGCAACCGCGCCTCGTCTTGCGGCGACTCGTCGCAATAAGCTGCATAAGCGCGCGCCGCTTCGTCAAAATCTGAGTTTTCTTCCACCAGTATCTTGCTGAGTTCTTCGAGGTTGCGCAGGCGCCACCGCGCAGGCAATGCCTTGTCCTTCCACTCCGCCTGCAGCAAATCAATTGCCGGCTGCACCTGGCCGTCTTGCAGTCGACGATTGGCTATCTGCAGCGCATAACACGCCTGAAGTTCGCGCGGCAACGACTCCAATCCTTCTCGAGCCCATTGCAGACATCGTTCGCGGCATTGAGTTAGTACGCGCCTGGCTTTCAATGACGATGCCAAGTCCAACGTTATTGTGTAGTCTTTTTCTGCACCTAAAAGAAAGGCTGCAGTTCCAAAAAATGCCTTGTCTTTCGCTCCAGCCGTCGCGCCGTCAGCCATGGCTTGATCGATTACGGCGACCGCCCCTTCAATATCGCCAGACTGAAGCGCTTTCCCTGCTTGCCTGAACTGTGCTCGCAATGAGGCCCCCCCCGCATTCCCATCCAACACCGCCGCCAGCGCGTGCTGCTTGACCGGCGTCAACACAGGGTCCTCGCGAAACTCCACCGGCATCAACAGCGGGTAATACCAATCCACGTTCTGCATCCAGTACATGCACAGATTGCCGTACAGCGGCGTGGCGCGCTTCGGGTCGGTTATCCAAGCCTCAAGCCAACACTTCGCCGCTACAGCCATCTCCCCCCTGTCCCGCGCACGGTCCCCTTTGACCGTCATCGCGAAAACGCACACCCGCGTGCCGGGATACCGGGCGACTACGTCCTCCAGTAGCGCCTCCGCCGCCTCGGGCGCCGCCTCAATCAGCTTATCCAAAGCCATGCAGGCAACGCGACTGTCCGGCTCCCGGGCAACCAACTCTCGACACAACATCTGTGCGCTTGATGCTTCCCCTCCTCTCAGCCGCGCCTCCAACGCCGCGAGGCCCAGTGGAGAGTCTTTGAACGCCTTTGCCAGTTCCTCCAGGGCCACAATCTTTGCAGCCCCTGACTTCTTGCACCAAATCGACACCACGCCGTCAAGTACTTCCTGCGTACGCGGGTGCCGAGGCATCTCCTCGATCACGTCGCGGTTCTCCTGACAATAACGTTTGATGACCTCGGCCCCGCCCGCCGACAGACCACTCCCTGCAGTGTTTGAGACGCTTATGATTTGGAGAAAATAAAAAACAGCGGTGGCGACAAAAAATGCCCCAGATAGCACGAAGAAAACGACGGCAATTCTCCGCGACAACTGAGCTTTGGGCATCAAAAGTCTCCCGGGCCGTTCCTGCCCTTTCGCATGCCAGTCTCTACGCCTAATGGCATACAGAGAGCAGCTAAAGAGGCAACAGCGGCGGCTAGCAACAACACCGTTCGGCCTATACTGACGTAGCTAATCATTTCTTGCCCCAAGAAACACCCGCAAGCTATTTCAAGCCCGTAGGCAAAAGCCCAGACTTGCACGAAAACAAAAAAGGCGCAAAGAAAACTGGCTAGAATAAGTGCTCCGTTTGCGAGGATACCCGTCACGAGACTAGCGCCTACCAGGAACTCCAACCATGGCAACATCACGCTGACATAAATTCCATTATCGCGGCTAAGAAGCCCATACGCATAAACGGATGACAGGAACTCATAAGGATAGACTATCTTGGGTATGCTGGCGGCCAGAAATACAACCCCTAGCACAAGATTGATAATATCCCTAACCTTCCAGATACTCAGGGCTTTACTTCTTTGCCTTGGCGTAACAGATGTTTTTTCCACCCTATCCAACCTTGTTTGAAGTAAGACAATTTTTTGTATCCGCGCTCGTATAGTAAACGGGCAACCTGTCCAGCATAAGGACATGTCGCGCTGTGACAATAAACAACAAGGTGGCGGTCCTTTGAGACGTCCCGCAGTATCTCATCAAGGCGGTCGTCATTCGAGGGCCCAATGTTGATTGCGTTGCCTATGTGCCCGAGTGCATAATCAGCTTCTATCCGGGCGTCGACCAGAATACTTTCATCTAGTTCTAACAGGCGCTCCATTTGATTGGCCGTCAACTGAGGAAGAAATGCTTCGAAATGGCGCTCCTGTACCGCCCGCACACCAGGACCTCTTGCAAGCAAGGGTTTTGTGCGAAAACTATGGTCGGCAACCACGGAAATCATCAACATCAAGAACACCAGTATCAGGACATCTGCGCTTAGCGCAGTCTTGCTGGGGAGCCTTGGGCCCTTTTTCCTCAGTACCATCCGCACACCCAAGAGCAGGCCACTTACAAGGAAAAGGGCAACATAATCCCGCCAAAAAATCCGCCAAAGTCGGATTTCCTCGTCCCCGACGAGGAGTCCGTACCCGCTCCAGGAACCCGCTATGAGCGAATCGACCGGTTCTGTTGTGCCAACTAACGGGTCGTAGGCAAGTCGGGGTCCATCTTCAGTTGGCAAAACAATCACATAATGATTAAACTTTCCGTCTGTTATGCTCCGTCGCACACTGCAGATAATTGGATAAGGGCTGTTGTTCAGCGAGGTTACCCGGAGGTTCTTGACCGCCCGAGCATATAAGCCATTGTCCTCAAACAAGCGCGCCAAGTCCGAAAGGGTGCTGCCTTCCCCGTTCGAGATGTAGTTGAGGGTAAGGATTGACGATATCGGAACATCACGTTCAAACCATTCCAGAGCCGCGTAGGAACAGTAGATGCCGCAATTTCTAAGTTTTGAACTTTCTATACGCCCTTCCAATGCGCTACTGGCAGACGATAAGAACAAGACAAACACAAAGACCCCGATCTTTGTCTTGGCAAACATCTGGTTCCTTCGGATTTGTTTCAAACGGGAAAGTGCAACCTAAACCGCTTGGTCAAGAGCCTTTGGCTCGATGCCGAAGAATAATCGCCGCAATGAGCAAGGCAGAACCTACCGCAAGCATGAGGGCATATATACGGCCTGTCTCTTTCTTACTTGAGCCCGTCTGGGTGTGGCTTTCCACATCATTAATTCCGCGAGCGGCGCCAGGCACTTTGACCTCATCATCTTTTTTCATGGCCAAGACAGTTCTCTCTATTGCTGCCACACCAGAAGCGTCTACATCTGCAGCGATACGGCCATCTATCCAGCTGAATCCCGTCATCCTTTCCCCGTTCTTCAGGTAATAGTCCACGGTCGAACCCTCTGGAATGGATAACTTGAAGGCGTTCATAGCCTGAAAATCGGGGTTCACCTCAACGTCCGTGACAAGATAGTCAATCGTCGATTGGTATTTCTTTCCCCCTTCGAATTCTTCGGTATAGGTGCAATTCATTTCAGACGGCAAAAACATCCCGCCGCTTTCTTGAAGCCGAACATTCGTGATCTCGTAGACCATGCGCTTGTCAACTAAAGGCGTTCCAAAAATCGGATTGACATGCTCAAAGATCTTGCCTGAGTAGCCGTAGTGTTTCCCGGCTTCCTTGATCAGGGTGCATTTCCGCAAAGCGTAACCTTCTTCAGGCGAAACCCAGGCCGTCACGTGTCCTTCCGGCGTTTCCGATTCCAGCACCAGGCACGACCGCCCATCAAGCATTTCCTCTCGAACCGTGGTCGACTCCGCGGAAAACAGGTCCGGCAGACACTTCTTGGTGAACGGGAACATGTATCCAAGAACGGGTCCACCATTCTCTTTTTGGGCTCGACAAATTTCGAGCCGGCTCGCCCCGTCCTGATAAACCTCTACTGTTTGCTCGCCGGGCTGATCGGTCATTCGCCTTGATTGAAAAAAAAGTCCTTCTTTTTCCTGGCCGTCATAAAGCATTTGAAAGGGGCCATCCGGCCAATCCTCCTGAGGAAAAGGCTTACCCGTGTCGCGGTGAAGATGCGCTAACTCGCCTGCCACATGTATGCGGTCGTGGCCATCCTGAAATACCCGAAAACTTCTCTTGCTAGCACGCTCTGGTTTTTCGGCGCCAGACTCGGTTGACTCAACGCCCATCGATACCTGCTGCGTCCACTGATAAGAATCTTTGAATGCCTGCAGAATCCGCGCCGTGTCAGAAGATTCGGCGCCAGCACATAGATTGACGCCGATAAGTGTAAGAAAGAAAATCGGGACGACGCTCCCCCCAATATAGGCCCGCATTCTAATTACCTCCTGCCGCTGTTGGGAGACAACGCCGTCCCAGACGAACTTGCACAGTGATTGTACATCCTGCAAAAGAGGGTAAAACCCAAACCCATTTCCACTTCATACCCTTCAACGTATCCGCTGTTCAAGCCCAAGTGACAAAGGTTACGCCCCGCCACAACACTCTCAAAGCTGAGCCGGCGAGGACCGGGTACTTATTTCAGCCTGTTATGCATTTGTGAGTAGTCTGGCTAACGCAACCTTGGCCTGGACAAGTCGCCGAGCCTTTGTCGCATATTTTTGTCGAGTCGCCCGACGGCTTACAGGCTCCGAATTTGATCTCTGAACAGCCGGGAACTCCGCTGCAATCCAAAGTGAGAATAGAGCAACTACACGCCCCAACAACTTCCGACGCGTCGGCCGCCGCCAAGCTACGCGGGCCAAAGTAGCAAGCTGCGGCTAGCGCCAACACAACACACATACCTACTCCTAACAAGCGTTTCATGTTATCCCTCCTGTTTTGCCGAAGAAGCATTGAGTCTGCTCTTTCGACGGTTGATACAGCTGCGGCCTTCCACACAGCCCTCACCTCCTAGCACATGGATACACAATATCATAGCTGCCTTATTAAGTCAATAAAGAATACTGTTGTATTGTCTTATGCGGGAATGTTAGGCATTCCGCTTCCGAGTCGACATTGTGGCTTTGCCCCGTACATTTCCTACCCAGCATCAAACTAACTACTGAAACACAAAAAAGGCAAAATGTACGGCCCGCCGTTAACCAGCTGACCATGTCCCCTTTCATGTGCGGAGCTGAAGCAACCGCAACCAATCTCCAGGCCCCGAACCA
>Ga0315285_10001552_pt1 | contig 24109 bp, 24 predicted proteins | sample YL17G09_36_MG_FD_203698 | JGI IMG/M metagenome (GOLD analysis project Ga0315285, IMG submission 203698) | Sediment microbial communities from Yellowstone Lake, YNP, Wyoming, USA - YL17G09_36 | ecosystem: Environmental > Aquatic > Freshwater > Lake > Sediment | place: USA: Wyoming | collected... | reverse complement strand
CTCAAATTCATTCAACATTATCGCTAAAGGGCCGTAGACGAACAGCTCTTCTTCGAGTTTTGGAGCGCTAGGATTCCTGCCCTTAACATGGTATGCTCGCGTATGCACTACCCTGAATGATGCCTCGCCCGTCTTGAAGCTAGAGTCAAGACCCCCGATCAATATGGTATCTTTGAATTTCTCATGGACTGCCCATGAGGATAACGCCCTCACGAATTCAGCCTCTTCACTTTTGTGAGGTGAGAACTCAAACTTAGCGATCACCATTCTACCTTTCTTGTAAATCTCAAAAGGAGTTACAAGGGCCTTCGGAGTGGAGTTGATAAAAGGAGGGGGATGCTCAACCTCTATGAATCCAATCCTCTCGGCGTGCAGAGCGTGGACAAGAAAAGAAGTTGCAATATAACCCGTCTCGCCGATTCCGTGGAAACCCGTAATCAGTGTCGCGCCTTTGTAGTTGTCTTTGCACACGTTAATGTGGACTGTCATCACAATGACCAGATACAAAATCGAGTCCCCAAGAGTGGTGGCGTCTAATTAAAGCATTTCTGAAGAAAGATGATGATTGCATAGGATCAGAGTCTCGGATCCTTGGCCTTCGCGGTTCATTTAAGAGTAGGTCTGGCAATTGGAATCTTGATATCAACAACTGAAAGGTGTCTAGATTTGAGACTTCATTTCTTAGGGGGGTGTAGGGAAGTTGGCAGGTCAGCCGTAGCTGTTGAGACAAATCAAAAAAGGCTCCTAATGGACTATGGGGCAATGATAGGTGATGTCGTCGGCTTTCCTACCCACATCTCTCCAAAAGACCTTGACGCGATCTTTCTCTCCCATGCCCACCTAGACCACAGCGGGCTATTGCCTCTCTTCTACCTGAGACGGAATGTTCCCTTATACGCCGTTGAACCGACTTTCGAGTTCACCAACCTTCTGATCAAGGACTTCATCCACATCAGCGGTTATTTCCTACCGTACGAGTACGTCGATCTCGAGACTATGATGAGGAGCTGCATACCCATGCCTTATAGAAAGGAGTTTGAGGTTGCAGGGATCAAAGCAAAATTCCTAAACGCAGGTCATATACCTGGGAGTTCTCAAATTCTTATTGAGTCTGAAGGCAAGAGAATTCTATACACGGGTGACATTAACCCCAGCGAGACTAGGACCCTTGGCTCAGCAGACCAAGACTACGGTGACCTTGATGCCATAGTGACTGAGGCGACATACGCTGATGAGGACCATCCCAACAGAGCAATGGTTGAATCAGAATTCGTCTCCAGAGTCAAAGACGTGGTTGAAAGGGGAGGAGTCGCCCTAGTGCCTGCATTCGGAGTGGGTAGATCCCAAGAAATCGCGACAGTTCTTGCAGCTCACGATTTCAGATATCCTGTCTTTATGGATGGTATGGCACTTGATGCAACAGAGATCCTTGGCAACCACCCCGGGTCTCTGAAGGATGAGGAGCTCTTCAAAAGAACAGTTAAGAAAACAAAATGGATCAATAACTGGAACGACAGAAGAAAAGTCGTCAAAACACCCTCTGTGATGATTTCACCAGCAGGAATGCTGAAAGGGGGGGCAGCCATGTTTTACATGGAACAAGTGGCCCAATCTAAGAAAAACGCAGTATTCCTTGTTAGTTTCCAGATACCTGGAACCCCGGGCAGCATCCTCGTTGAAAAAAAGAGATTCGTACTTCAGGGCAAATCAAGAAAAGTGGAGGCTGAAGTTGAGAAGTTCGACTTCACATCGCACGGCGGCCGCAGTGATCTCCATGCCCTACTTTCAAAAATGAGTAAGAAAACGAAGGTCTTTGCTGTCCACGGTGCAGAGACAAATTGTGTCAAGCTTGCCACTTGGGCATCAAAAGAACTTGGCTTGGAAGCCCATGCACCTAAAGCTGGCGAGGGATTCGAGATCTGATTACTGTTGCCCGATACCGGACGAACAGCCCGCAAGGTCCAAAGGTATTGCTGGTAAGTGTCCAACGTCTGGCATGCGCTAGGAAGCTGAAGCCAGAAGAGTGGATGTGGTGACAGCCATCTCGGGAACAAGTGGAAATTATCTTTGACAGATAGGCAGATTCAATTCACAGTCGAACTAGTTCATCTTTTGCCTCAAGTATGGGCGCTCTCTTTCGCAGGCATCCTTTCGTTCTGGCTTAGCAAGAGCGATAGCTACTATGAAGCGCTCACAATATTCCCTGAAACGCCAACTGGAGCTTCCCTAAATTCCCTTCTGTTCATCTTGCCTCTTCTATTCGCTGCGACTATGATGTATCTTCTGATTAGAAGCGGCCTTCTGAGAGTAGTTAGATTTCTTGTAAAGTCCTCTCTCGCGACAGCAACATTCCTACTGATAACTTGGTATGTCTCTAAAGCAGTCAAGCCAGGTCCAACCACGATCTTTGGCAGCGATATCGACTCAGCTATGTTTTCTGCGTTGCTAACTGCATTGGCCTTATTCATGGTTTACAGAAAGGAAGGGGTGGGGCGTTCGATCTCTATGGCTTCTATAGGTTCCCTGATAGGTGTCTTCTTGGCCTTTTCCATACCAATGCTCTCTGCCATTGTTCTACTGGCGGCCCTAGTTGCATATGATGTCTTATCCGTCTACAAAGGTCCAATAGGTAAGATTGTTGAGAACTCAAATATCAGGGAGTTCACCGGAGCAGTCTTCACCATGAGGGATGTTACCGTAGGCATGGGTGACATAGTCTTTTACTCTATGCTCGCTGCTGTAGCCTTCTCAAATCTTGGCATATTATCGTATGTGATGTCGTCTCTCGGAGTCCTGTTTGGAGCATATGCGGGCATGCGGATGCTTGAAGAGAAAGACTACTTCCCAGGTCTTCCTCTGGCTCTGGTATGCGGTCTAATCATGATGTTTGGATCAATACTGTTAGCCCCGCTAGTTGCTCCGTAGTGCTTTTTCCGATGAGTTGAAAACCGGATACCGCACGCGGGGCTCTCAGTCTATAGACCTTGAAAACAATATATCTGAAATACGTAGCTTCTTTGGCCGTGAAAGGTTAAGGGCATGCTTGACATATTCAATCTATTGATCTCAACCTCACGCGGTAATGAAAGAAACGCGTGCAGAGAAATATGGTATCTGCTCAATGAGCTGGGAGACAGGAATCCAGAGTCGGATGTCACTCCCGCCATAGGGTTAATTGCGGCTTGGACATCACTCGATCCACTTGAAACCACGTCAAGGCTGCGTCTTTTATTGAAGGAGAAACCTTGGGAAGTAAGATACATCCAAAAAATAGTTCCTATAGAACGGGTTATCCCAGCGGAACTAACGGAAATAAACCGTCTATCGCGGGAACTTGCTGATCGAATAGGTAAGAGTGAATCCTATCGCATAACGGTAAGAAAGAGACATTCGGTGTTGAGGTCTAAGGATATAATTGAGGCAGTAGCGTCCAATATAGACCGGCAAGTTGACTTGGAGAATCCGACGAAGATACTTCTCGTAGAAGTGATCTCGAACGTTGCAGGGCTCTCTTTGATCACTTCGGAGAGTATCTTGGCTGTCCAGAAGGAAAAGGCACGCCTCAGACGCTGACTGCCAGAAGAGCCATCTTTTCGATCACGAGCCTTTCTAGGATCTCGTTATTCTTGCGGCCCTTAAGGCGAACTGATTCAAATTCCGAATTGGTTATCTTGAACGTCTCTTTCAAGCGGTCTATTCTCTCTGGGTTCTGGGACTCAAGAAATGAGTCGTCGGACTTTAGCCCTTTGATTTGAGAGATTCTCTCTCTCAGTCGGTCAAGTTCTCTTTTGTCCTCTGATATTGCCACGAGGACGAGTTGCTGAGTGTCTTCTTTCACACCTAATATCTCCACAGCATGCGTGATCTGTCGTTGAGCTGAAGCGTAAACTAGTATCTCGAGGGAGAGGTCATCACAGATATTTCGTTGATTCCGTTTGGCACTCAGGGCGTTTAGGACCGCGAAGAGAACGTGGTCGTAGCCGATTATTCTTTCGCCGTTCATGATCTGAATTGTACTTTGCGGTGCAATCTCCTTGATTTCCTTAATCAGCTGGTTGAATGCGATTCTTTCACTGGCCATAAAACCTTCAGCTAGCAGTGTCCTATTGTGTTCAGGCAATACTTTGATCAACAGGTTCACTCAGTTGTTTTGCGAATGTCTGCGGCCAGTAGTGACAGTCGCCTTCCCTTTGATGTAACAGAACTTTCCAGACGACTGATAATCTCTCCAATAAGTTGTTCGCAGCCTTCTTCATTCTCTTCGAATGCAAGAATTTCGATAGGGAGTCCGGTTCCAGTCACATATTCGCTAACTAGAGGCTTCAGGTAAACGTTTCCCAGCTCTCTTTCAATCCTTTCAATAAAGGGGGTAACCTCCGACTCGGCCATTTCGACAAATACTCTTTGAGAGCGACTTCTCCGGTTTGCCTTTTTTTTCATCAGATGTAGTATTGATTCTGCAAATATTGCCTGAACTTCCTTAGGTGGCCCTGGCATAACCACCAGAGTTGTCTTGCCAATGGTCAAGGCTGTGGCAGGTGATATCCCCACTGGATTACTGAAGGTTCTTCCCCCGTGGAGCGTCCTCGCCATCTTGATGAAATGCGGGGGCAACTTCTCTTTAAGGATGCCTTTGCGTTGAGAAGCTCTTTCAAGAGTCTTCTCATCCTTCACTATTACGGACTGGGTGATTCTTGAGATTGCGTCAATGGTCTTGTCGTCATTTGTCGGCCCTAGTCCGCCCGTCACGAGAACAAAGCTTGGTTTCCTCCCTAAGGATTCTTCTAGAACCGTGCAGATCTGATCCTCATGGTCCCGAACGCACGTTATCCTCTCAACCGTTCCGCCTAGGCGTGTAACTTGGTCAGCTAACCAGAATGCATTTGTGTCTGCGACCTTCCCGTAACAGAGCTCGCTGCCTATGGAGACAATCTCGACGTTAACGGCTCCCACCTCCAGTCAATATTCTTGGCTTTCTATAACCTTCTTATTAATGGTCCTCTAATTAGGTGCGCGCCCGTTTTGTTTGGTCTTAGGGTGATGACTTAGTTTGAGCTTGAAGGCAGTGCTTTTCGATTTGGGAGGGACTTTGACAAGAAGAGAAGCTGAGGATCGAGGTGTTGATGAGTCCGCTCTCGGCTTTCTGACAAGTTGCCTGACTTCAGAAGGCTGTGAGATAACAGAACAGATGCTTTTCCAAAGCTACTGGGATCACTATAGAATGATCAACGATCTTCGCGAACGATTCATGATTGAGATTCCAATGAGGATATGGCTGAGTAGTTTTCTCTGCAAGCTCGGAATCAGCGTGACCAACGAGATCGTTTCAACTACTGAAACCGCCCTCGTGAACGCTAGAGTCGAAACGGCAGTTCCCTTCACAGAGGCCCTTGATGTTCTTGAAAAGATTAGCTCTGAATACAGACTCGCAATAGTAACGAATACCTCTTCTGAGAAAGTACCCGATATGATTCTGAAACGTTTAGGCATGAGTGGATTCTTTGAATTCGTGGTTACGTCCGCTGAGTTCGGCATTCGAAAACCCTACCCAGGAATCTTCCTGTACGCTCTGAGGGAGCTGTATCTTCAACCTGAAGAAGCAATTTTTGTCGGCGACTCTCTGAGACATGATATCCTCGGGTCCAGATCAATCAATATGGCGAGTTGTCTGATCAATCGTGAGGAAACACATCTTGGAAAGGGTCTGCCTGCGCCAAATCTAATCCTGAAAAGCTTGTCAGAGCTTCCACAAGCCGTCGACTCGATTAATCGATGAAGATGCACAGACCTGTGAATATCACATGAGATCCAGACTGCACGCTCTGATTCTGGAATCTGGTGAACCATAACCCTTAAAAAGCGTCCATATGTACGCAGATTAATCCTTTAGTTTGTGAGGCGTTCAACCCTTGATAACTAGATTTTCGGAATGGGAGGAGGAAGAAGGGCCCGGCGAGGAGAAAGAGTGGGGCGAAGAAGAAGGTTGGGAAGAAGAGGAGTGGTAACCCAACCACCGTGATTTTCTTTCTTCCATAGTAAGTGACTTAACCTTTTTCTGATTTTTTTGCTGGATGGGTCAAATGGGCAGAGTAGCAATACTAGACAGGGACACCTGCAAACCCAAAGATTGCGGATACGTATGCGTGAAGTTCTGTCCAAAGGTCAGAACGAGAGTCGAGACTATCAAGGTCCTCGAGCCTGAAAAGACTCCAATAATCACTGAAGCCCTGTGCACAGGTTGCGGAATATGTGTCAAGAAATGTCCCTTCGGGGCAATCACGATAGTGAATCTCCCGGAAGAGCTAGAAGGTGAATGCAGTCACCGATTCGGCCAGAATCTTTTCAAACTCTATCGTCTCCCAGTTCCGCAGTCTGGTCTAGTTACAGGGCTCCTGGGTAGAAACGGAACAGGGAAGACAACGGCCCTTCAGATCCTCAGCGGAGAGCTGAAACCGAACCTAGGGACCCCTGACTGCCCTCCAGATTGGCCGGAAATAATACAATCCTTCAGAGGATCCCCTTTGCAGAACTACTTTGAGAAGCTCTCCAAAGGAAAACTAAATGTCGTCCATAAGCCTCAATATGTTGACAAGATCCCAAAGGTCGTGGAAGGCAGAGTCTCAAAGCTTTTGGCATCTGCCGACGAGAAAAGTGAGTTGCAGAGGCTAACCGAAGATCTTCAGCTACAAGAAATCATGGATCGACAGATAAATGTCCTCAGTGGCGGAGAGCTTCAAAGGGTAGCTATCGCTGCAGTCGCTTCACGTCGAGCTGACGTATACATTTTCGATGAGCCCTCAAGCCACCTCGATGTCGGTCAAAGAATCAGTGCCTCAAGAACAATAAGAGGCCTAGTTGGGGAAGACAAAATCGTCATAGTTGCTGAGCATGATCTGGCTATGCTCGATTACCTTTCTGACCAAGTGTGCCTAATATACGGTGAACCGGGTGCTTATGGTATCATATCGCATACGCATGGCCTAGGCTCGGGAATAAACATCTATCTGAGCGGTTTCATGCCTGATGAAAACATGAGGTTTAGATCTGAGCCAATCAAATTCCACTTCCGGCCGGCGAGGGAGACATGCTTCGAAGGCGGTATGAAGATCAGTTGGAAGAGAATGTCCGAGATCAGGGGCGACTTCAAACTAGATGTCGAAGCCGGTGAGATTGGCCAGGGCGAAGTCCTCGGAATACTCGGCCCTAACGGTATAGGAAAAACGATTTTCATAAAAGTACTGGCAGGATTGGGCAACTCATCGAGCCACAGTTCGCCTCTTGCTGGCTCAACGGTAAGTTACAAGCCACAATACATTTCCACAGAGTACTCGGGTGAAGTTCGCTCTTTGCTTTCCAGCCTTCTGACAGAGAGTTTTGAAACGGATCAGTTCGAGAGTGAGTTTCTCCGACCACTGGGGCTCTCGAAGCTTCTTGACAGAAACCTCAAAGAACTGAGTGGCGGGGAACTCCAGAGAGTAGCGATCACAGCCTGCCTTTCCAGAAAGGCTCAAGTCTACCTATTGGATGAGCCAAGCGCTTACCTGGACGTAGAGGAAAGGCTGATTGTCGCCAAGCTGATCCGCAGAGTTGCTGAAGAGCGAGGAGCCTTCATCTTCGTGGTAGAACATGATATCGTTGCACAGGATTTCTTCTCTGATCGATTAATGATATTCGATGGAGCTCCTGGAGTTCATGGCAGAGGTAACAAGCCCATGCCTCTGAGGGAGGGCATGAACACCTTTCTATCTATGATGGGCATGACTTTCAGAAGGGACCCGGATTCTGGTAGGCCACGAATCAATAAATTTGAGAGCAGACTCGACAGAATGCAGAAGGAGATGGATGAGTACTACTACGTACCCGCAACTTCTCAAGACTGAGGTTTCAAGGAACCATAGCAAAAGGTACAAATCATAGATTCGTTCACCAAATGCTCTTGGATGCGTCGGCGTCATGGCGAAATACTGTCTGGAATGCGGTGGGGAACTTGCCTACGACCCAGTCGTGAAACAGTATGTCTGCAAGAGTTGCGGGTTGATATTCTCTTTCCAACAGCTCATGGAAGAGAAGGACAGGGTCCTCGAGAGCAAGGAAGGTGATCTCGACAGAAAAAAGAGAAAACAAAATGAGTACTTGAAATGGTGGCTGGCGAAGAAGGACTGAAGATTGGGATTCGCCTCTTTTGGTCTGTAAAGCAGAATTATTGTGTATCGGCAACGAGCTGCTAATTGGGAAGACCACCAATACTAACGCCACATGGTTATCCGATAGAATAACAAGGCTCGGCGGCGATGTCACACGGGTAACCGTAGTAGGCGATGAGATCAAGACAATAGGGGCAGCAATAAGAGAGACATTGAGAAGGAACCCTGATCTGGTAATCACGTCCGGAGGACTAGGGCCGACATTTGATGACAAGACGCTGCTAGCATTCTCCAAAACACTTCGAAGGAGCATCAGCCTTAACAAGAACGCGTTGAAAATGATAAGATCCAAGTATGCAAGAATTCTAGGAAGAAAGAACATGAGACTAACACAACCAAGACTCAAGATGGCTATGCTTCCTGCTGGTGCCAAACCATTTCACAATCCAGTTGGCACCGCTCCGGCAGTAACCCTAACGGAAAGAGGAATCAAGTTTGTTATTCTTCCCGGAGTTCCGGCAGAACTTCAGGCAATTTTCAACAAAACCATTGCAGATATTGTAAGAGCAATGGCTGGACGCCAATTCTTCTATGAAACGAGTATCACGGTATTCGGGCTTCCAGAATCTCAGATCGCACCGCTGATAGACCAAGTCATGGAAAAGATGCCCACGGTATACATAAAGTCTCACGCAAAAGGCGGGGAGGGATCCCAAAAAGGACTTATCGAGCTTCACTTCTCTACAAAATCAAATAGAAAAGCGACAGCAATGAGTCGCACATTGAGAGCCGTCACTATGATGAGCGAGCTTCTTGGCACAGCCAGTTCCGGCTCATATGGTCATTCAGGATCAGATCCTCGATGACTCATCCGCACGCGGCCATTTGAGGGTGAAATCTGGTGAACATAGTATTCGTTGTAGGTATGGCGGGTTCAGGCAAAACCTCTCTCGTTGGTTTCTTCCAGGAATGGCTCAGACTGAATGAGCAGAATACCACAATAGTAAACCTCGATCCTGGCGTCACTAACTTGCCGTACAATCCGGACATCGATATTAGAGATCACGTCAACCTAGAGGAGATAATGGAGAAGTATCAGCTTGGCCCCAACGGAGGGCTGATTCTTGCTGCAGATCTTATTGGCGAGAATATCGAGGCCATAAGCGATGCCCTAAATGAGATCGAGCCTGACATAGCTCTCGTAGACACACCCGGGCAGATTGAGCTGTTTGCCTTCCGAGAGAGTGGGCCTTTCATAATGAATGAGCTCGCGAAGTGTCCAAAATCTGTAGTTTATCTTTTTGATGGACCGTTCTCTTCAAATCCGTTGAACTTTGTCTCCAACATCTATCTGGCAGCGGCAGTCCACACGCGACTCCTAGCACCACAAGTTCACGTACTGACAAAAGTCGATCTCCTAGGCAAAGAGAAGCTTAAGGAGACGCTGAGTTGGTCTCAAGCCCCTTGGAGATTGATCGAGTCTTTGAACAAGAGTTCGAGCAAAACAGCTTCTCTTGTAGGAATCGATTTGGTCAGAACCATGTCGAGAACCAATCTGAATTTTGACCCAATTCCGATTGCTTCAAAGCAAAGTAAAGGGTTTACGAGTCTATTTGCTGCACTTACACGCATTCTTACTGGAGGAGAAGAACTCCGGCCCTGAAAACGCTCGAGAGCCTATTCTTATGGGTGAAGTCGCATTCTAGATACAAATGAGCAGAATAACCCACTCTGACCTAGTTGTCCTGCAATCGAGCGCGCGCTGTTCAATCGAAGACAAGGTCGGATATGAAAACAAGGTCGGATATGGTATCAATTGTCAAGTTGAGGATGGAGAAACCCTTAAGTGGCGACCATCTGCAGTACCTTGGAAAACGGAAGGTGCTCATGTGTGCCGTCAGTCTGCCAAGTCTCAGCCCGTATCGGGGAGTTTGGCGTGACGGATAGAGTGCAACAATGTGGCCAAAGCTATGAATTGGATGTGTGACTGATGGGAAAAGCATCTAAGAACATAATTGTGAGCGCAATGAATGAAGGCAGACTCAGTCTCCTTGAACCTGAGGCAAAGACAATATGCATGGATTATGGGATCCCCACCCCCGATTTCTGCGTCGTTTCAAGCAAAGACGAAGCCTCCAAAGCCTCCAAGAAATTCGGTTATCCTGTCGTCTTGAAGATTGTCTCGCTGGACATTCTCCACAAGACCGAGGCGGGCGGCGTTATTGTGGGGTTGAATAGTGGAGAGGAGGTTGAAAAGGGCTACGAACAAGTCATTCGAAATGCGAAGAAATACAAAGCTGATGCAAAGATAAGCGGAGTGCTTGTCCAGAAGATGGCTCCGAAAGGTACAGAAGTGATCATAGGAGGGCTGAAAGACCCACAATTTGGACAGACCTTGATGTTCGGCCTAGGCGGCGTTTTCGTAGAGATACTCAAAGACATCACCTTCAGAATAGCCCCCATTGAAGAAACGGATGCACGTTCAATGATCACCGAGATAAAGGCCTACCCCATATTGAAGGGGTTCAGAGGCCAGGACCCAGTAGACCAAGAAGCAATTGTCAGAATCCTACTAGACGCCTCCAAGATGCTTATGGATCTTCCAGAAGTAAATCAAATGGATCTCAACCCCATAATGGCTTATAATAAAGGCGCCAGCGTCGTGGATGCCCGAATTCTCCTGGAAAAGCTCTAGCAGAACGGACATAACCACTAGCTCATGATGTGCGCCAGTCCGATGGTAAAATCGAGTTCAGATCGATCGGGTTTGCAGACGGATCCCGATGTACAGAGATCGGGAGTCTACGTAGATGGCTCCGGGAAATCTGGTGCATACTGCTACCTTGACTCGGGTGGTAAGGCCAAGATCTTCGTTGAGCCACCCCTGACAAACAACCAGGCTGAGTACAGGGCGATAATTGCAGCCCTTCAGGGGGTTTCTGGAGTCAAGTTGACCATATATTCTGACAGTCAACTCGCTGTGAGGCAGCTCAGCGGGGAGTATGAGATCAGAGATCCAAAACTCAAAATCTTGGCTGCCAAAGTCCAGCAACTCTGCCAAAATAGGGCAGTCACCTTTAGATGGATACCTCGAGAGAAGAACCTGGCGGGCAAGATCCTCGAGAAGCTGGTCTGAAGGGCGCGATCCAGAAGCCTGCCTAAACTGGGGGTTACAAGGTGAGCCTTCGAAACGGAATATTCTTACGGCCGACTGGGGATTCAAAAGGTGAAGTCTAATGGACAGGTTATGAAGGCAGAATAAGTGAAGAAAAAAAAAGGTGAAAAATGCCCAAAATGCGGGACAGAACTTACGAGGAAGGCCTCAATAAGAGATTATAGCTATATGTTTATACTTGTTTGTAAAAAGTGCGGCTATACATCAACTGAGAAGCCTGTAAGTATCTAGATCCCCGACCAACGATGGACAAGTCATGGAAGAATAATGTGAGCAGGTACCAATATTGGTCTGCGAAAACAATGAGAGCGCACGCTAAGCAGCAGTAGAAGGTGTAAGAATACTGGAACAGAATATCTCTGAGACGGGATTCCAGAGAATAGACGCTTTAGATGCCGAGATACGCAACCTCAGAACTCAGCGTTTAAATTTCAATATTGAGTGGAAGAACTGTGCTGAACAGCGCAATTCTCTTAACAGTAAACTTAGGGAACTAAGCGAGAAGATAAGAGCAATCAGAAGTCAAAGAGATGCTATGAATGAGAACGTCAAAGCCCTGAAAAGCTCAAGGGATAAGCTCAGGTCGGAGATAGTTGAAAAGCGTGACAGAATTGGGGAAATGATTTCCAATTTCAAGCAACTTCGATCTAATGTTCAGGGAACCTTTCACGAGACAAAAGATTCATTCGAAAAACTCGAGTGGCGGCAGCAGACATCGTCTCTTGACTCAAAGGAAGAGAACAGGTTGCTGACTCAGATCAAAGAGTTGGAGGTGCAATTAGAGAAACATCAGAGACTGAACGAACTGCAAAGGCCTTTAGATGACCAGAAAGCTGCGATTGACACACTGAGACGAGATGCACAGTCTGTCCATGAGAAGATCCTTGAGGCCGCTGAATCCAGTGCGAAGATGCATGAGGAAATGATGCGGGTTGTTGGAGATCTAAAGGAGATTAAAGCTTCTGCCGATGCCGCCCACAAGAAGTATCTGGAGGCTCGGATTGAAACTGAACGAGTAGAACAGGAACTCGTGCACAGAGTTATAGAAAGGAAGAAGATCCACCAAGAGATCTTTGGAGAAGAAGAAGCCGAACGCTTGCGAAAGAGGAAGGAGCTCGCGGAGAGACTCACAGAGTCGGGATCCGCAAAACTGAGTCAGGGAAAGAGGTTGTCTTTTGAAGAGTTCAGGGCTCTGATGGAACAGAAGAAGATCTAGCGCGCGCTCGAGCTTCTATCTTAGAGCTTAGCGAATCCAACCGAAAAATTGGTGTCGTAGGGATGAACAGTCAAACCTGCGCCTAGGTCGGTGCAGGATGGCAGGGTAGTCGTTCCAGAGGACCTTGATAACACAAACGTCTAGGAGTTGACTTGCATGCTCACGGGACTGCTGAAGATAATCGGTGTCTACAAGGTATACGCGAAATGGCTGAATGGACAAGTCAAGAAGTCCGTTATGCCAAGACACGTAGGAGTAATCCTTGATGGAAATCGGAGATGGGCTGCAGAGAGAACTCTCGCTATCGCAGAAGGTCACATGCAGGGTGCAAAGACTGGTGAAAGTTTCCTAGATTGGTGTCTAGGTCTGGGGATAAAGATCGTGACTTTATATGCATTTTCCGCGGAGAACTTCCGGAGATCGCGAAGCGAAGTTAACGACATACTTGCAATAATAGAGCAGGAAGCGTTGCATCTTGAATCTGATCCGATAATACATGAGAAGAAGATCCGAGTGAAAGCCCTAGGTAGACTTGACTACCTTCCAGATCGCCTGAGAGAGATAGTTCAGAGATTGGAACAGGGTACAAAGAACTATGACAAACACTACTTGAATATCGCCGTAGCCTACGGAGGCAGGGAAGAAATAGTTGATGCAGCAAAGAAGATTGCGGAAGATGTCAAGAGTCAGAGGATCTCTGTTGACAAGATTGATGAAAACCTGTTTATGCAATATTTGTACACCTCACATCTTCCCAACCCATACCCAGATTTAATAATCAGGACTTCGGGAGAAGAACGTCTAAGCGGATTTCTTCTTTGGCAATCTGCGTACAGCGAATTATGTTTCATAGATGTGTGGTGGCCTGACTTCAGGAAGATTGACCTGCTTCGAGCAATAAGAACCTATCAAAAGCGAGTAAGAAAGTTCGGTAGATAAATTGGGATTGCATCCTCGTCTACAAAACAATGATTCGGGCATCGACAGCCCTCACGAAATCAGAATCTGGAGAGCTGTTCGTATCTTTGCCCTGTCTTATTCCATAATTCAATGAGGAGGAGCCCTGCCGGCCGGATTCAGATTACTCACTCCTGAGGTGAATCTGACAAATTGGTTTACATAAAGAGAATAGACCTCAGGGGCTTCAAGACCTTCGGTCGGAAGGTCACACTTAAGCTCGGTCAAGGCTTGACCGTAGTAACTGGGCCTAACGGTTCAGGAAAGTCAAACGTCTTAGATTCCCTTAGATTCGCACTTGGCGAACTAAGCCCTAAAGAACTGAGAGGGTCCTCCCTATCAGACCTCGTGTCAAAATCAACACTCACCAATCCACCACGGTCTGCGCATGTATCAGTTCAGTTTGATAACGCTGACAGGAGGTTGCCTATAGACTCTAGTTCAGTCACCATATCCCGAGAATTCTACAAGAGCGGAGAAGGTGTCTATCGTCTGAATGGGCGTCGGGTCTCCAGAAAACAATTGACTGAACTTCTCTCATCAGCCGACATCCAAGTATCGGGCTACAATATTGTGCCGCAGCATGCAATAACGCGTCTGGCGGAGGTCACGTCAGAAGAACGGCGTAAGATAGTAGAAGATCTGGTGGGTCTAGGAACATACGATCTGAAGAAGAATGAAGCACAGCTTCAACTTTCCCAAGCCGATACTAACTTGAAGATTGCCCTAGCAAGAGTCGAAGAAGTCAAGCTTCGTGTAGAGTCCCTCGAAAAAGAGAGGAATGATTTCTTAAGACATTCTCTTCTGACTAAAGAGATCGCAAGACTCCAAGCACAGACGGTCTCCAACAAGATTCTGTCTCTGGATAATGACCTCACAATTCTAAGACAACAATTTGAGTCAAAGGAGTCTCAAATCAACAATTTCAAGGCTGAAAGAGACCGACTTTCAACCTCAAGGCTCGTTGTTGAACAGGAACTTAGAGATATCCGAGAGAAACTCATGGATCAAGGCGGACAGAAGATACATGAGCTTGAAATGAGCATTGGCGAAGCCAACTCAGAGATATCTAGCCTTAGAGCCGATATTGAGTCTAAGAAACTCAACCTCCAGATGCTGAAGAAACAACGTGAAGGGCTAGAACAAGACTCCAGCCAGCATGAAAGTGAACTTGAGAATTCAAGGACTGAGCTGACAAGACTCAACGAAGAAAGAAACGAGCTAGAAGAAATTCTGAGACGAAAGGAAACAGAAGTCCGAAGACTCACAGATGAGACACAAACCATCCGAAATAGTCTAGCGGACGCGCCCAAGGCTCTCGAAGGAATTTACAGACAAATCGAACCCATCACCACGGAACTAATAACGATCAGCTCTAAGATTGAATCCGAAACCACACGGATCTCCGTAATCCAGGATCAGTTTAAAACACTCCAAGACCAAGAATCACAACTTCATTCATCTACAGAGACGTTACAGAGGAGAAGAGAAGAGCTTTCGGACCTAAGGACGCAGCAGGAGCAGCAGCTGAGCCTGATTGAAGAAGAGATTGCTAAGATACTCGCTCTCAATGAAGCAAGAGAAAAGGAAGTAGACGAGGCGGCAAGAACTGCTAGGTTAGCTAGTGGATCAGTGCTGGAGATTGATTCTCAGAATAGGATCATAGATCTGCTTGCTCCTGAAGAGGTGGCGCTGGCCGAGATAGAGGACCTGCAATCATCTGGTAGGCTTCATAACGTAGTAGGCCGTTTCAGAGAGCTGATTCAGGTTGACAAAGAATATGAACCCGCATTAAATGCAGCATGTGCCGATTGGCTGAATTCTCTCATAGTGAAGGATGTTGGCACAGCAATTGCCTGTGTAGAATACCTGAAGCGTAGCAGACTCAGCAGAATCAAGATAATCCCCCTTGACATGGTAGAGGATAAGCCCCCGGTAACCGAAACCCCCAGTGTTGAGGGTGTGGGCAGTCGGATAACTGACTGCATAAAATATGATGACTCTCTCAAAGCTGCAGTACACTTTGTTCTCGGTGATACAATAGTGACTGACAGTCAAAAGGCCGCCTACTTGTTGTCCCTGAAGGGATTCAGGGCGGTGGTTTTGACTGGTGACCTATACGAGCCCGGTGGCGCTTTGGAAGGCGGCTATTATAGAACGCCTCTTGACATAAGCTCCATAGCACCTAGAACACGACCCATGAATGATCTCAGGCAATCAGTTGCCACGTTGACCCAGCTAATTGAAACTGGAAAATCTGCTTTAGCCAAAGTGAACTCGAGGATTGAGGCGCTGCGAGGAGAAAAAATTGCCCTCCAGAGAAATATGGATCTCATGCAGAGTGACATTGAAAGAATTCAAAATGAGCTATCACAGTCAAAGGGTGAGTTAGAAAACATCACAAACAATGCTTGGGCTATACAAGAACGGATTACAAAAGCTAGGGACGATCTTCAATCATTTGTGCGGAAGAAATCTGAGCTTGAACCTGCTCTCAGGGAGCTTGAGGATCAGAAGACCTCCCTTACTGTAAGTGTTCGCACAGAGGAGATCCAAAAGGCCGAACGACAGTACGCTCTGATGCTTGAAGAGTTGAATCAATCAAGATCGAGAAAAGCCATTGTCGATTCAAGATTGTCAAGTATGAGTAACGCGATAGAATCCAAATCTAAAGTCTTGGAGCGGACAAGAGACCAACTGAATTATGTCTTAGGAAGAGAACAGGAAATCCTATCTCAGCTGGAATCCGCAGAGAAGCAGCTTGAAGTATCGAATAGCAGGCTCACGCAGATAACTTCAGAAAGGAAAGACCTTACCTCATCACTTGAAGACCTTAAGAAGAGCGCAGTAGAGACTCAGGCCAAACTTGACCAGATGAACGAGTCACTGCGAAAGAATGAAAGAGAATTGGAGCCTCTGAGTTCGAACCTCACCATGCTAAGCGTCGAACTCAACAAGAAAGAGCTCGAGAAGAACTACTTGATGGAAGAACTAGGCAAACTCGGATTCGGAAACCCTCTTAAGATTTCTGATTTCGACGCCAAGAGAGCCGAGGATAATATGTCAATGCTCAGGGAGGAACTAAGACAGATAGGAGCAATAAACGAACTCGCTGTTGCACACTACGAAGAGCAGAGAGGAAACTACAAGCAATTGTCCATAAGAATAAACCAGCTCGAACAAGAGAAACAGTCAATCGTCAAGTTCATGGATGAAATGGAACAAAAGAAACGAGATACCTTCATGAGCGTATTTGAAACACTGAATCACAACTTCAACGACATCTTCTCAAAGATCACTGAAGGCGGAACGGGTAGGCTAGTTCTTGAGAATCCCGAAGATCTCTTCAGTGGAGGAGTGGATATGACCCTAGCATTTCCAGGAAAACCCGGGCTATCCATCGGCAGCGCCAGTGGAGGTGAGAAATCAGTAGTCGCCGTCTGCTTTCTCCTTGCCCTTCAAGCAATACATCCAATGCCATTCTACGTTTTCGACGAGATAGACGCACACCTTGACATGGTCAACTCTCAGAGATTAGCCGACCTTCTGAAAGAACGGTCGGCAAACTCCCAATTCGTAGTGGTGTCTCTGAAGGACTCCACTATAGCAAGGGCCAACGGTGTTTACGGAGTATTCATACAAGATGGTGTATCGCAGGTCATCTCACTCCCGAAGGTGGAGGCCCGACCTAATGCCTGAGCTTGAGAAACCGTTCTGGATGTATCCGCCCTATTTGATCTTATTTGACCTTCTGAGACTGCACCGGATCAAGCCATGGGACGTAAACATCGCTAACCTCCTCAACACGTTTCTAGCTGAGATGAAGGGAAGAGGCCCTGTTGATTTCTCAGCCTCAGGTACCGCGCTTCTAAGCTCATCAGTTATTCATAGAATGAAATCTGAGTTGGTCCTCAAGATGGAAGAGCCTCCCAAGCCCCCACTCCAGAGACCTCAAGAAGATATCCCTCCGCCGCTGCCTCTCCCCTTGAGGTTCGAATATACCGCAACTCCTATCGAGGAAGTCTTAAAGGCCATCGAAGAAGTCCTCAGAAGCGAACTTCAACTCCTATCAAAGGAAGTCCCCTGCCTAAGACCCACACCTGTAATCGAGACGCTTGATGACTTCATCACAAATATCCAAGATCATCTGGAAAACCTCTACCACAGGCTTATTCATGAGTATAGGTCTGACGAAGAGATATCGTTCAAAAGACTTACTCTACAAATGAGCATACAGGAGATGGTGAGGACCTTTCTTCTCATGCTTTTCCTAGCAAGCCGGGGAAGGATAAGATTAGCGCAGGAATCAGAGTTCGGAGATATAAACATCAAGGTGGGAAAATCTGGTGGAAGTTCTGAAGGACCCCAACAACATAATGAGGACTAAGGAGAAACGTCAGATCGACCTTATTGAAGCAGGTCTTTACGCAGCCGGAAGGCCACTCGACCTAGATACTCTATCGGCCCTAATCAATGTGAAATCAGAGACAAATGTGAGATCTCTTGTGGAACAGCTGATCAACAGATACAACGAAGTAAATGGTGCCATACAACTGTTGCGGCTCCAAGACGGAAGATATGTAATGCAGCTAAGGCCAGACCTAGTTCAGGGAATAATGAGGCTGGTCTCAAAGAAACTGCTAACAAGAGGGCCCCTCAAGACCCTCTCATTTATCGCGATCAAACAACCTGTCACACAAGCCTACGTTGTCAAAGTCAGAGGGAACCTGGCTTACGGACATGTCAAGGCTCTTTGTGATAAAGGCCTAGTGTCAGAAGAGCGCCTTGGACGAACCAAAGTGCTCAGAACCACCACCGCCTTCGCAGACTACTTCAATCTTAGCAGTGAACCAAGGGCAATGAAGTATCAACTTGAGAGGATCTTTGAAAAGATGAAAACTAAAAACACGAAAATGAGTTTTGGTTCAGAGTCAAGCTATAGAAATCACGATAAAGACCGAAAGATGGCCAAATAGTTGCAGATGACCCTAGACTGCACAACCCTTATATGAATCATGCCTGTGGAAACTCCCAGAACCCAAAGATGTGAAAAATAAGATGCCTCAGTGGCACGGTGGCTTGACGAAGCGGAAGAAATCCGGTGGAAGACGAAGAGCCTACAGAGGAAAAAGAGCCTTTGAGACAGGCGGAGAACCGACACAGACCTCTGTCGGAGAAGTTAGACTGGTCAGAAACAGATCTCGCGGTGGAAATTCCAAACCTAAACTCCTAGCTTCGAATCAAGCAAACGTTACCGATCCGTCTTCACGCGTGACCAAGAAAGTTGAGATTGTGCGTGTAGTGAAGAATCCTTCTAATGTGGACTACGAAAGAAGGGGAATCATCACCAAGGGAGCAATTATCGAGACTCCGTTAGGTCAAGCCCAAGTGACCTCAAGGCCCGGACAAGACGGAGTCGTAAACGCCATTCTTCTGAAATCGCAATAATCTGGGGGGAATTCACCCTTGAAGCAGCCCGGAAAGGCTGTGCTCTGGCCTGCCAACATTGATTCTTCGAGGACCTCAAAACAGGGCAGGAAGATTCATAGATCGCTTTGTGTGAACTCGCCGAGATTGCAAGAAATGGAGGGCGCAGCCAGAACCCTCGAGTTGGGATTCGACATAATCAAGGGATCGTCGAGACCAAATTCATGGTGGGATAGACCCGGCAGTATCGTAGTTGAAAAGTCCGGGATGAGTAAGAGAGCACTCCTGTCCGACATAGCTAGGGAGATAAGAAATCTCAGAGCCAAGTCTCAGGAGAAGTGAAGGGAAAGCCTTTGCCTCTGAACGTTCCTCTCTCCAACACAGACCTATAGGGAATTCGGATAGAATTTGAGTGCTCGAAAGGTCTTTAGAACATTAATGACGTTGGATCAGGTCAGATCTGCGCTCGCGTCCGCAATACCTAAGACCATTCCTACACAAGATGTCAACCTAGAGAATTCAGTGGGCAGCTATTTGGCCGAAGACACAGTCTCGACAATTGATGTACCGGGCTTCGACAGAGCGACTATGGATGGATTCGCGGTCAAAGCTCAGGACACTTTCGGAGCTAATGAAGTAATACCCAAGAGTCTCAAATTGATCGGGGGAGTTGAACCCGGTGAAGTTCCAGGATTTGTGATAGGTGAAGAGGAAGCTTCAGAGATTGCTACTGGAGCTGCTTTGCCAATCGGATCCAACGCTGTTGTCATGGTGGAATACACTAAGGCCTCTGAAGGAAAAGTGGAGATTCTCAGCGCTGTCACCCCGGGAGAAAATGTTATGGCAGCGGGGTCGGACATCATGTCTGGCGAACTTTTGCTAAGAAGAGGCCAACTAATCACTTCGAGAGAAGTAGGTGTCCTGGCGGCTCTTGGAAAGAAAACAGTGAATGTATTAGGTTCACCCAGAGTTGCCATAATCTCGACAGGTAACGAGTTGGTCCCGCCAGGATCCATTTTGCGAAGCGCCAAGATATTCGACATCAACGCCTGCGCTCTCTCTGCTGCAGTCCAGGAGTGTGGGGGGACCCCTATTATGTTTGGAATCGCCGCTGACGATGAAGATTCCATACAGAATCTCTTGAGGAGGGCTCTTGGGGAAGTAGATCTCGTCCTCACCTCAGGGAGCACCTCTGCTGGACGAAAAGATCTGTTGCCTAAGATCATATCCTCCTTGGAAGGGTGTCAAGTAATCGCCAACGGCTTGGCAATCAAACCAGGAAAGCCTGCGCTTGTTGCGGCGGTCCTTGGTAAGCCTTTGTTCGCATTGCCGGGGAACCCCACATCGGCCCTTATGGTATTTCACTCGGTAGTCAAGCCGACAATAAGGATCTTGGCTGGAATGAGCTCGGAAACCAAAGAACCGTCGATTGAGGCAAAGCTCGCATTCAAAACATTCTCGGTAAGGGGCAGGCAAGAGCTATTACCAGTACATTTGGTCGCTGACGAATCCGGCCGTTACTTAGCCTATCCGACCCTGAGTGGATCAGGAGCAGTGACCTCGTTTGCGCTTGCTGATGGATTCTTGAAGATCCCTGCTGACAGGGACATTATGGCCAAAGGAGAGACCGTCCAAGTTCAACTGTTTAGTCCCAATATAGAACTACCAGACTTGGTGATTATCGGAAGTCACTGCATAGGTATCGACATTCTATTGAGGGTCATATCCAAGAAAAGAACACGGTTCTCAGCCAAGACTATCAACGTTGGCTCCGTTGGAGGCCTCCATGCAGTCAAGAAGGGTGAAGCCGACTTGGGAGGCATACACCTTCTTGATGAGAGATCAGGCGACTACAATATTCCCTTCATCAAAAGATATGCGCTCGAAGAGAGAACGGTCCTGATAAGAGGCTACTCCAGGGAACAAGGACTGATAGTTCAGAAAGGAAACCCCAAGTCAATACACACCTTCGAGGATCTTCTCCGACCCGGTATCACATTCATCAACCGAAATGCAGGCTCAGGGACAAGAATATTGATCGACATGCATCTCGCAGCGGCTGCGAGAAAGAAAGGTACTCCGATTGAGCAACTCACGGAGAAGATAGTGGGCTATGATGTGGAGGCGAAATCACACGGAGCTGTTGCCTCAGCTGTTTCACAGGGAAGGGTGGACGTTGGCTTTGGAATAAGGACTGTGGCTGAGCAGCAGGGTCTGGAATTCATACAATACGGTAATGAGCGGTTCGACTTTCTAGTTAGCAGGAATCGCATGGATAAGCCCTCCGTTGCCCTGTTCCTCAATACACTAAGATCGGATGAGTTCAAGAGATCGCTCAAGAATGAGGCGCCGGGCTTGCGTCCAGACAACAATACTGGCAATCCAGTGACGCTGAACTAGAGTTCAGCTGCATGCCCTCACAATCACGTTAGAAAGTGCGTGCTGAAAGTAGCGATCAGCCGTTCGTCGCGCGTGCCCTTGAAGCACATGGAGCCATAGATTATCACATAGCACGGGAAGCCCAAATTCATCAAGTACAAACGCTATCTTAATATGCCATATCATGGCTTCGGATGTTAAATAATCCGGCTTGTGCGAATTTTTGAGGAGGCTCAGTAAGATTATTCATCTCTCGAGGAGTGGAAATCTGATAGTCAAGCTTGATACCAACGCACTTCCAAGAATTGGTGAGAAAGTGTTTGACAGCAGGCTCAGAGAGATCGGAATAATTCATGACCTTTTCGGACCAGTAGCACGCCCCTACATTTCGCTAACTCCCACGACCTCTGACCCCTTTTCTCTCGTTGGAAAAATCGTCTACTCACAGTAGTGGTAGTGTCCAGTGCCAGAGGAACAGAAATCCAGATCAGGTGGAGTCGAGACTAGTCAGAAGGTTCGCATGTGTCCTGAATGCGGCCGATCAAGACTCATGAAAGACTATGACGCCGCAGAAGTTGTATGTACGGACTGCGGTTGCGTCATCTTTGAGAAGCTTACTGACACAAGTCCTGAATGGCGAGCTTTCGACGACGAACAGAGAGCTAGAAGAGCAAGAGTCGGTGCTCCTATGACTTACACGATACATGACAAAGGGCTCTCCACTGTGATCGATTGGCATGACCGTCGCTCTTCGGGAAAGAGACTGACCTCGGCACAGAGAATTGAGCTTTACGTCCTGAGAAAATGGCAGAAAAGGGTTCGCGTCTCAGATGCCACAGAGAGAAATCTTGCAGTAGCACTCTCGGATATGAGCAAACTCTCTTCAGCCCTTAACCTGCCAAAGAACCTCTTAGAGACGGCATCCGTCATCTATAGGAAAGCCATAAAAAAGCGGCTCATTCGAGGTAGATCAATCCACAACGTCACCGCCGCGGCGATATACATGTCCTGCCGTCAATGTGGAATACCCAGAACCCTAGACGAAATTGCTGAGGCGGCAAATCTCAACAAGAAAGATGTGGGAAGAAGTTACAGGTTTATGGTCAGAGAGCTGGAAGCGTTCGTTCCGCCTTCGACAAGCAGGCACTATGCGGCAAGATTCTCAAACAAACTAGCAATATCTGGTAGAGCAGAGACCATAGCGATTAGGATCCTTGAGACTGCCAAGAAGATGAAACTGACAAGCGGAAGAGGCCCAACAGGAATAGCCGCCGCCGCTACCTATGTTGCAACAGTTTTGACGAATGAACGAAAGACTCAGAGAGAGATCGCTGAGATAGCTAACGTCACCGAAGTCACGATTCGCAATAGATACAAAGAGCTGTTGGAACGTCTTCTGATAGAAGTGCCTCTATAAGAAAGAGGACCACGGATCTGAATTTCGCAAATAGAGTCTACGAATTGGTGATCTTGAATGGGGCTTGCTCGGGAAGTGGCAATAATAGGTGGCGGAATGACACGATTCCACCATAGCCTACATGCAGACAAGATCAGTCGCGAGATATTCACAGAGGCAATAGAAGATTGTCTCAGCTCAGTCGATAAAGGAATATCTCCTGCGAAGATAGATGCCCTTGTCATCGGTGGCACGGTAGGAGAATTCTTCGAAGGTCAATCTCACTACGCTTCCCTGATGGCTGACTGGACTGGTTTGCTGCCGATTCCTTCCCTTCGCGTCGAGACGGCCTGCGCCAGCTCTTCAACAGCTGTTGAGGTTGCTGCGCTCGGTGTAGCCTCAGGTATGTATGAAACCGTATTGGTTGGAGGAGTCGAGAAGATGTCCTCGCTGAAGACGGAAAAGGCAACTGAGGCACTCATGTCAGGCATCGACATTGCCTATGAATACCCCGTGGGCGTCACTAACCCAGCACTCTACGCAATGATGGCTAACGCCCACTTCAAGAAGTACGGTTCAAGATGGGAACAACTCGCGGCAATAGCCATAAAGAATCATCATAATGCGAGCCTAAATCCCAAAGCCCAATACCCATCTGAAGTTCTCGAACTTGGAAACAAGATAGGATCCAAGCAGGGCCTGTCCTTCAAGGATCCGATGGATTTCCTCAAATCTTCTGCCAATCCTATGGTGTCCTACCCCTTGAGGCTCTTCGACTGCTCCCCCATCACCGACGGTGCAGCAGCAGTGTTAGTGACCGCCTCTTGTAACGCGAAGAGTTACACTGACACGCCAGTCTATCTTTCAGGGTTGGGACACGCCTCTGGAACAATGTCCCTGCATGAGAGGCCAGATTTGGCAACCATCCCTGCGACATTAGAAGCAGCAAAGAAAGCATATGCAATGGCAAAGATAGACGCAAAAGACGTTGACTTGGCTATGGTTCATGACTGTTTTACAATAGCCGAACTAATCGCTACAGAGGACTTGGGGTTCTTCAAGAAAGGTGAAGGCGGCAGGGCCGCAGAGGAAGGAAGGACCTCCCTAGACGGTGAGATTCCAGTAAACACCGATGGTGGCCTCAAAGCAAAGGGGCATCCAATTGGTGCCACAGGTGTCGCAATGGTAAATGAGGTCTATAAACAGCTAAGAAGTGAGGCTGATAAGAGACAGGTGAACAATGCCGAAACAGGCCTCATCCACAATGTTGGTGCCACAGGTGGCACAGTCGTCGTTCAGATCTTCAGAAAATAGAGAGCGCGCGAGCTTCTTGCTAAAATGGCTAGAAATGGCTTTTAATGGACGTCTTTTCATATCTTAATGGTATAGATTCCTTTGATCAGCTTATTCTAGAC